>Ga0315320_10000313_pt1 | contig 38862 bp, 33 predicted proteins | sample M140m21515metaG_FD_203458 | JGI IMG/M metagenome (GOLD analysis project Ga0315320, IMG submission 203458) | Ammonia-oxidizing marine archaeal communities from Monterey Bay, California, United States - M1 40m 21515 | ecosystem: Environmental > Aquatic > Marine > Coastal | place: USA: California... | reverse complement strand
AATGCCTTCGACAACAGCCATGTCTTCCTGCAGGTAAGAATTTTTTGTGCGCTCAGCAATCAGTGCCGTTCCTGAAAAATCATCGGCGAATAAAGCGTCAGGCATTTCATTGGCGTGGTAACTAGCGTTAAGCAATCGCTCAAACTGTTCTTTGGCAGCATCATGCAGCGCTTCGCTTGGCCAGCCATCAGCAGTTGGATTTACTTTCTCAGCGTTTTCTTGGTACCAATCCTGCTGTTGTGCACCAAGGCTTTGTGCGGAAAAGCATAACACCAGTGCGTAAAAAACACTTAATTGCTTTGATGAGCGGGGGGGCATACCTTATCTTAATGCACACATGAGCCTTAGTGACATACAGTTTGTAGCTTTTTTCATCGTTTTGCATGTTGTGTTCCTCAACTTGCCTAAAGCTAACTACACCCGCGCGATGAAGTTGTCGCGCGGAGTGGCAGCTGTCATTTTGTCGGTTGTTGGATTTTACGGATTGTTTGCCGATCTCGGTCAGTGGCGAAGCGCGTTTATTTTCCATCATACAGCCGGAGATGCCCTAGAAAGTAAATTACATTTCTGCATGCTGATTTGCATGGGGCATTTTGTTGCCGACTTACTGTGGCTGGTCTTGGGGAAGATGCGTTACGGTGTTGCCCTGCGTCGTGATTTAATCATTCATCACGTCATTGGCATTATTGCTTTTGGTTACGCATTACATCACGAGATTGCTTATGTCGCTTGCCTTATTACCATGGCGTCCGAAGTGATGCCGGTGACCACTGGGATTGGCGCCTATGGTCAGCGTGTGCAAAACATGGACATCGTCCGATCTGCCAATCGATGGCGCTTAAAACTTTTGGTGTGGTGGCGCGTGCCGTTATGGGCAACGATGGCGATTCTCAGCGTACGCACGCTAATTTCTGGTGCTTACCCACAAGATCTGTTCGTCGCCTATATTCTTTCCACGTGCGGATTTATCGGATTATTACTGCTCGACCGTTTTTGGATTAAACAATGCATAGCAGCCGAAAGTAATTCATGAGTCGGTCACCGCTGATTAGGGTTATTTCTGCCAAGTTGACGGCTGTCGACTGCCACACCCGCATTCCGTTTAGTTTTGGAATACATACTCTAACCGCTGCGCCATACGCCACGGTCACCGTAGAAATTGAATCGAGCGACAAGCGTCGAGCACTTGGCGCGGCGTCTGAATTATTGGTTCCTAAGTGGTTTAAGAAAGATCCCGCTTTGACTCCGCAGCAAGATTCACAGCAACTTGTTGATAGTGCTCTAGCCGCTTTCGAGGTGGCCAAAGAATTAGATTTTATGTCGTGCTTCGATTTATGGCGCTCACTCTACCAGAGACAAGTTGCAAGTTTGCCGCATGAAAGCGACGAGCTGCTAGTACGAGGTTTCGGAGTTTCCATCGTCGAGCGAGCAGTGATTGACGCCGTTTGCCGACTGACAAATCAGTCCTTTCACCAAGCGCTGTTAAGCGGAAGTTTAGATTTCGCTCCAGGAAGAATACATCCGCAGCTTGAAAATTGGTCAGTGGAGAATAACTTGCTGGCGCAACCATCGCCGACGGTCCACGTGCGCCATACTGTCGGTTTATTAGATGTGCTGGCGACTAAAGACTTGCAAGACAGCGACGATCCGGATGATGGCTTGCCCACTTCGCTTGAACAAGACATTAAGGAGTACGGCTTTAGTTGGTTCAAGCTTAAAGTAGCAGGACCCGGCCCGGAATATGTGCAGCGCCTGATTGATATCGCCACCGTAGTCGAAGATTGCGGTGTGACCGATGCTCATTTTACGATTGATGGGAATGAACAGTTCGAGTCGCTAACCGATTTGGCGAAGCTGCTTAGCGAGGTTAGCCAGCACGAGGTTGGTGCGCGTTTGATAAACAGATTGGCGTTCATTGAGCAACCGCTAAGTCGCAGTAATACTTTTGACCCAATGGCTAATGCTGCAATGTCTGAAGTTAATAAATTCGCGCCCGTAATCATCGATGAAGCCGACTTCGGTACCTGGTCTTTCCCGGCCGCCATTAATCTCGGATACCAAGGGGTCTCTGTGAAGGCGTGTAAAGGAGTGTTTCGCGCATTGATCAACTACGCTCTGTGTTGCGACAACGAAGATTTGTTCCAGTCCGGTGAAGACCTCACTAATTTGGCCGTGCGCGGCTTGCAACAAGATTTATCCTTGATGGCTACTTTGGGCATTAAACATGTCGAGCGTAACGGCCATCATTATTTTCACGGACTCGACCATTTGCCGGCGTCAGAAGTTGCGTTACTGCTAGAGCATCATGCTGACTTGTACGAGGGCAGTGAAAACTTCGCGCGCCTGACCATCACTGCCGGCCAGCTGAACATTCAATCTCTTAATCACGTCGGCTTCGGATGCCGTCTCGCGCCATGACCTCTTTCCACGCAATCGCAACATTCAAAAACGTAATTGACTTTAAAAAGCATTTACAAACGATTGATCCGGATCTTTGTTGCGCGACAGATGTGCCAAGTACCGGTTTGGCGATGGCGCAACCCATTGCGATCGGTGGGCGCACGTTGAATAATCGCTGGGCCGTGCATCCCATGGAAGGGTGGGACGCAACCAACGATGGCAAGCCGTCCGCGGATACTTTGCGCCGTTGGTACAACTTTGGTTTAAGTGGTTCAGCATTAATTTGGGGAGGCGAAGCTTATGCCGTTTGCCCAGAAGGTCGTGCCAATCCCAATCAATTGCATCAAGGGAGCAACAATGATTTGCTCGGCACCATGAGGGCATTGATGTCTGAGTTGCGTCGCGGTCAAGCGGCTAGCGGCATTGCTAGCGAAGAAACATTGGTCGGCTTGCAGCTCACTCACTCCGGACGCTGGGCGCGCCCAACGAGCACGGGGGCAGAACCACTCACCATGTTCCGCGACGATTTTCTAGATGAGCGAGTAGGCGTAATCGACGACTCGTGTTTGCTTAGTGACGCAGATTTGCAAGAGCTCCCTGCTTTATATGCTCGCGCTGCAACTAATGCGCAAGCCGCTGGTTTTGATTTCGTTGACATTAAGTGCTGCCATGGGTATTTGTTGCACGAAGCCTTGAGCGCCTTCAATCGGCCTGGTCCATACGGCGGCAGTTTTGAAAACCGCACACGTTTGTTTTGCGAAATAGTAGCTGCGGTCCGTAGTGCTTGCCCTGATTTAGAAATAGGTGTGCGCTTGTCAGTGTCGGACGATCGCGATAATCCGTTCGACGAAGCAGATGAATTTATTAGTTTGCTAGAGGAGTTAGGCATTCGCCTGGTCAATCAAACAATCGGCTCGCCTTACTATTGCCCGCATGTGCAACGACCAGCGGCATTCGCCCCGTGTGATGGCGTGTCACCAACAAGCGATCCGTTATATTCTGTGGCGGTGCATATTCAATCAGCGCGTAAGCTTAAACACGCACACCCAAATATGATTTTCGTCGGTACCGGCTACACCTATCTGCAAGAATACGCTCCTGCAGTGGCTGAATATGAAGTGGCACACCACCATGTTGACTTCGTCGGCTTAGGGCGCATGATTTTGTCGTACCCTGAAATGGCGCGCGATCATTTGGCTGGCAAAGAGTTTCAGCGTAAACGCGTGTGCCGTACTTTTTCTGATTGCACTACAGCACCACGCAATGGCATGAAGAGCGGTTGCTATCCGCTTGATCCTGAGTATCGCGCTAGGCCAGAGGCTAAAAAAGTGCGCGGTCTCCGTCCACCTCCTGCGAAATAAGTAATGAGCGAAAGCAAACAACCCTTGTCCGATTTCGATGGCTTGCCGTCGTCTAAACCGATTGACGTACAGGAACTGGCTGCCGAAGAAAAGTGGCTTGATGAACAAGCTAGCCGTCCTGCTTATAAGCGGGCGTTTGCGTTTCTACGTAAAGGTGGTCCTGGATACTTGCAAAGTGCATTGACCCTCGGCGGCGGAACTGCGGCCACGATGTTGTTCGCTGGCGCCGCATTTGGTTATGGGCTATTGTGGGTAGCCCCGGTGTCGATGGTGCTCGGAATAATCATGATGAGCGCTATAGCGCATCAAACCTTATCAACAGGTTTGCGACCTTACGCGGCTATGCGCCGCTTTGCAGGCCCGGTATTCGCCTATGGTTTTGCTGGCGGCGCGGTGCTGTCGTCTATCATTTGGCACTTTGCGCAGTACAGTCTTGGCGCAGCAGTAATTGCCGACATGGGTGACGCCGCTGGTGTTGACATTTCGAATGCAGTTGCCGGCGCGCTGATTTTAGCAGTCGCAATAGCGTGGTCCTTTCTCTACGGACGGGCTGGCAAGGCGATAACTATTTTCGAAAATTCATTGAAAGTATTAGTGTGGGGTATCGTGGCATGCTTTGGTTTAGTAGTTTTCAAAACAGGCATAGCCGATCCAAAGGCACTCGCATCCGGATTGATTCCATTTCAATTTCCAGAAAGCGTGAATGGGGTATCGGCGACAACCGTGGTGATCGGCGGACTGGCAGCGGCAGTTGGCGCCAATATGCTGTTCCTATATCCATACACCTTGCTTGCCCGCGGCTGGGGACGCAAGCACCGGCAGCTGGCCCAATTTGATTTGCTGGCGGGAATGCTGCTGCCATATTTGTTAGCGACCGCTTTAATGTGTATCGCTACCGCCAATGCTTTTTATTACGGCGAACTTGAATTCAGTGGCACTCGCCTTAGCCCCGTTGAGGCGGCGCAAGCACTTGCGTCTGTAGTGGGTGATGGCTTGGGTCGTTGGATTTTCAACCTCGGAATTCTCGGCATGGCCGTTTCGTCCATTATTTTGCAGATGGTGTGTTGCGGCTTTGTCGCCACCGAAGTTTTTGGCACCAAATTTGGTTCGGCGAAATATCGTTTAGCTTGTTTGATTCCTGCGCCAGGCGTGCTCGGTGCAATTCTATGGACGGACATTGCGCTGTGGGTTGCGGTGCCCACGACGCTATTGTGCGGATTCATGCTGCCGATTGCATATTTAGGTTTAATAAAGTTGCAGTTCAATAAAAAGTATCTTGGCGAGGATCGTCCGCAAGGTGCGAAAGCTACGGCCTGGGTTGGCGGAATGATATTCTCAACACTAACTCTGACAGTGTTTCTTGTGTGGTATGCCATCACCAAAGGACCGGCATTTTTCGAGCAACTAAGTTAATGGATTTACAATCTTACGCCGACCAACTTTCTGCCATGGATAGTCAGCCAGCGGCAGTGCGCAGCGTTTATGCCGCCGCCCATATTGTTGTAAACAACGAATCAGGTGATGACATTAACTGGCAAGCGACGGCAGCACAAAGAATCTTTCTCGACAACCACGGCTTTGGTGTCGCCGAGGCAATGGATACCGCACAACGCTTTGAGTTAGGCTGGGACATCGCGAAGCAGTTAATCACTAGTACCGCCAGTTTGAAATTGGAAAATGGTTTTGCAGCTGGCGCTAGTTCTGACCACATTGCCGTCACGGACGATTTAGGGGCACTCGCTACAGCGGTCGCCTGGCAAGTAAATTTCATTGCTCAGCATGGTGGGTTGCCGGTTATTTTGCCTATAACTCAGCTATCGTTAAACAGCGCTAGCGCCGATGATTACGTAAAAGTTTATTCTAGCATTCTCGAGCAAAGTGAATCGCCAGTGTTACTGCATTGGCTTGGAGAAATGTTTTTACCAAGTCTAGCTAACTATTTCCCGGGCGACAGCTTCGAACGTATTATGCGCCTTGACGAGCAGCGTATTCTTGGAGTGAAAATATCATTGCTCAACCAGCAGTTAGAGGTGGATATTCGCGCGCGGTTAGCGCAATCCAAGCAAGTAGTTTACACGGGTGACGATTTCAACTTTGCACAACTCATTGCCGGAGATGACCAACACTATAGTCATGCGCTACTCGGCATTTTCGATGGCATTGCGCGCCCGGCTGGGTTGGCCCTACAATTTTTGGCCTGTGGTAAAGCCAAAGAATATTTTGAGATAATGAAGCCATGCGAAGCATTGTCGCGCGTTATTTTCGAGGAGCCAACTCAGCACTACAAAGCGGGTTTAGCGTATTTAGCATGGCTTGACCAACGCCAAGACAATCCGTGGTTGCCATGTGCGGCCCATCTTCAGCGTGATGCTGATTACTATGCACGGATTCTAGAATTAGGGTTAGCTGCGCGGGTGTTTAACGATCCGGAAGCTGCTCAAGCCTTAGCTTCGCAAAGAGATAAAGCGCTCTGAAAAGAAGTCATTCCCTTTGTCATCAGTGATTATGAAAGCAGGGAAATGCTTAACCTCAATTTTCCAGATGGCCTCCATGCCAAGTTCGGCGTATTCTAAACACTCGACTTTAGTAATGCAGTCTTGCGCTAAACGTGCCGCTGCACCGCCAACAGAGCCCAAGTAAAAACCACCGTGTTTTTCGCAGGCATCCGTAACTTGTTGCGAGCGGTTGCCTTTGGCTAACATCACTAACGAGCCGCCATTTTTTTGGAACAAATCAACGAAGGAATCCATCCGCCCAGCGGTAGTCGGGCCGAACGAGCCAGACGTCATGCCATCAGGAGTTTTGGCTGGGCCGGCATAGTAGACCGGATACTCTTTCATGTAGTCAGGCAGCTCACCGGTCTCTTCTAAGCGCTCCCGTAATTGAGCATGCGCCATGTCGCGTGCTACGACCATCGTACCGCTAAGGGAAACGCGAGTCTTAACAGGGTGTTTACTCAACTCCGCACGAACAGCGTCCATCCCTTGGCCGAGGTCTATGTTCACCACTTCGCTACCTAATTCTTCTGCAGTAGCTTCCGGTAAATACTGTGCCGGGTTAGATTCTAATTGCTCGATGAATACTCCGTCTTTTGTTATTTTGCCCAAGCACTGACGGTCGGCCGAGCATGAAACTCCGATGCCGATTGGTAGTGATGCCCCATGCCGTGGTAAGCGAATTACCCGCACATCATGGCAGAAGTATTTGCCTCCGAACTGAGCACCTATGCCAATTTCTTGGGTTAAGGCTACAATCTTTTTCTCGAACTCAATGTCGCGGACCGCATGCCCTAAGGCATTACCTTCTTTCGGTAAGTCGTCGTAGTATCGCGCGCTCGCCAACTTAACCGTCTTAAGATTACTTTCCGCTGACGTGCCGCCAATAACAATCGACAAGTGGTAGGGCGGACAAGCCGCAGTGCCGAGGTTAACTATTTCTTTGCGTAACAAATCTATCATCAAATCTTCGCGCAACATCGATGGTGTTGATTGCACTAAATAAGTTTTATTCGCTGAGCCACCACCTTTCGCCAAGAATAAAAACTTATACTCATTGCCATTGATCGCCAGCAAATCAATTTGCGCTGGCAAGTTGGTGCGTGTGTTCACCTCTTCAAACACAGATTTCGGCGCGAGCTGGCTATAACGTAAATTAGTATTAATATAAGTATCATAAACACCACGCGACAAAGCAGACTCGTCGTTGCCCGAAGTCAAAACATGCTGTCCGCGCTGCCCCATGATGATCGCGGTGCCAGTGTCTTGGCACATCGGCAATACGCCACCGGCAGAAATATTTGCATTTTTCAACAGATCGAGTGCCACAAACTTGTCATTTTCAGAAGCCTCCACGTCGTCAAGAATATTACGTAACTGCTGCAGATGCCCCGAGCGTAGAAAATGCGCGATATCACGAAAAGCAGTTTCGCTAAGCAAGCGCAAAGCTTCGTCGTCAACTTTTAAAAAAGTTTTGCCGTCGACTTCGACCGTGCTAACGAATTTATCGCTCAGTTGACGCCATTCGACATCAGGCGCACTCGCCGGAAACATCGTTTGGTATTGGAAGGGTGTATCGACCATGGCACTGTAGTTATATTAACAGCGAGCGAAGGCGTGTTTATCCTTGCATGACCTCTATCAGCTGCCATTCTTTGTCGAAAATAAGCTTTACGAACGCTGGCGAGGCGTCACTGTTTGAATAATTAACAGACGCATTACGGAGGCCACTGATTGGCACGGACACTCCGGCTCTCCATCCAGAATTTCTCAGCCATTCATAGCTCAGCACAAATTGGTCGCCACCATCACTTTGCTCAACGCGTGTCGGAGCGCCTAGAATTTCTAGGCAGTCGTCTAGATTGGACTTGCCCACTGAGAGTTTCGCCACAGCCGTGGAATCGATTTGGCGGTCAAGGACATTAGAATTTAGCGAGGCGTTGGCGCAGCTACTCCCGACGAGTAGCATGAAAAAGAAGGCGAATTTAGTCACTTGAGCTTAAATTATATTCTGCTCTGTCAGATTCAAGACTCGAGGCAATATGGGTCAGCAAGCCATTTTCGTCAAAGAAAACCCAGCATCGATCAAACTGCTTGTCTTGCCCATATGTGCCGAAAACAAGAATAAAAAGACCGGCTCTCCGCTCTTTTTGCGCCTCATACAGCCATGCAGACTTGTTTCCAAGCTCTACGACCTGATTCGGAGCACCCATTAAATCCGCTACATCTTGTGCAGAAGAGTGATTAGGCTGTAGCTGTGATATAGCCGATGACTCTAAGGGCTGCCCGATAGTCATTTCTGACATCACGCATGAACCACAAAGGAGAGCTAAGAGCAGTAAAGTACTGAAGAAATGCATGTCACTACTATACAAAATAGTGTATTTTTAACTATGCATTTTTTACGCCCTCTGCTGGTTGTTGCAGCAAGCGCTTCATCGGTGTTTGCTGTGATATTTGCATTGACCGTGCCCAATGAAGTCCAGCAGCCTGGTACTCAGGAGAATGAGGTAGTCGGGATTGAGCGTTCTCAAAATTGCCGCTCGTGCCACGCTTATTACGATGCCGACGTTGAGCCATATAACGGTTGGATGGGCTCGATGATGGCGCATGCGGGTCGCGACCCTATTTTCTGGGCAGCACTGGCCGTTGCAGAGCAAGACTTTGATGGATCCGGCGATTTATGCATCCGCTGTCACTCACCAGCAGGATGGCTCGAAGGGCGGTCTAAGCCAACGGATGGTTCCGCACTTGTTCCATCAACCGATGGTTTTGGCATTGAGTGTCAAGTTTGCCATCGCTTAACTAATCCTGACGACAGCGAACACATTGGTGTACAAAACCCACCATTCGTGGCCAACACCGGCGGCGCAAACCCTGAAGCATTCTCTGGAAGCGGACAAATGGTGCTCGCCGACAGTTACGACCGCTATGGCCCTTATGGCTCGCAGGCCACTGCAGCTCATGGTGCCATCAAATCAGAATTTCACCGTAGCTCTGCCATGTGCGGGACATGTCACGATGTCTCCAATCCAGTAGTAGGAGACCTTGCGCATAACAACGGCTCCCTCAATCCGCTGCCGCCCGGTAATTTCGACGGAACTTTGGGCGGACCCCTGACATCGAAAGCGGCGTTTTTGAATAAGCCGCATTCATACGGCGTAACCGAGCGCACATTTTCTGAGCACATGTCGAGTAGTCTGGCTGATTACAAAGTTAGCGATTACCCATCCTTGCCAAACGAGTTGCAAGGCGGCATCCTCGAGTCTGTGTACCAGGCGGCTATTCAAGCTAATACTGGCGGAGATTACGAGGACGGCACCACGCGTTATTACACTTGTCAATCGTGCCATATGCAGCCTGCGGTGGGCAAGGGCTCATCGTATTTCACTGCGCCGCTGCGCCTGGATGTGCCGACTCATGATTTAACCGGCGCTAACACCACAGTGGGTAAGATGATTTTGAATCTTGATGCCAAGGGCAAGCTGATGCTTGGCGGTGGCTTGAGCGCTTTTGACGAACGTGGTATTGAAGATGGTGAAGAGCGCGCGCGTTTGATGCTGCAGCGGTCGGCTAATCTTGAACTCACCGGAAATAATCTGCGCATTTACAATTTGACAGGTCATAAACTCTTTACTGGTTACCCTGAAGGACGTCGCATGTGGCTGAATACACGCTGGTATGACGCGTCCGGCAATCTTCTGCGCGAAGATGGGCGTTATGGCAATAAGCAAGTACAAGTTGCTGGACGTAACTTAAGCGTGAAAACATTGCTCGACCCGCATGATCCTAATTCTAAGCTTTGGCATGTCGAGGGCGGCATGACTCAAGAGTGGGCGGAGCAGTTGATTAATATCGGCACGGATCCGAGCATTCCTCTAGCTTACGATACTACTAACTCTTCGGTGTTACAAACATTAGGCAACCTGGCATCACAGCCCGCCGGAACAGTTGCGCCGACGTTGCATTTTATCTTCAACAACATCGTGCTTGAAGATAATCGTATCCCACCTTATGGATATAGTTACGATTCGGCGAATACGCGCAATTGTTTGCCGATGCCCGCAACGCTGTATGGCAACCCAGGGGCCGGCGGTATTTACAATCATTACGATGACATTACGCTCAATCCACCGAGTGGAGCAGCCAGTGGCAAGATTCGCTTGATTTACCAAACAACTTCATGGGAGTATATCCAGTTTTTGTTCTTGGCGAATAATGGGTCGCTACCGTTTTTGGCAGACACTGGTTTAGATTTGGCAAAAGCATGGTATCAAACTGGCATGTCGCAGCCAGAAGTTATGGCAACTATTACTTGGTAGGGCAGATGTTGTATCCTATCGGCCAAGCTGAATAGAGACACCCATGACAGAGCAAGATACAAAATACGATTTCGTCCGCAGTATTGTGGCCGACGACCTCGCCTCCGGTAAGCACGATTCAATCGTTACGCGCTTCCCGCCAGAGCCAAATGGTTTTTTACATATTGGCCACGCAAAAGCGATTTGCGTTGACTTTGGCATTATTGACGAATTTGGTGGGAAGTGTCATTTGCGGTTCGACGACACAAACCCCTCTAAAGAAGAGCAAAAGTATGTTGATGCGATTAAAGAAGACATCTTGTGGCTTGGTTTTGACTGGGGAGAAAACTTGTTTTACGCTTCGGATCACTTTGAGCAGTTGTTTGCTTGGGCGGTGCATCTAATTGAAAACGGCGACGCTTATATTGACGAGCAATCGCCAGATGAGATGCGTGCCGGTCGTGGTTCATTAGTAGAAGCGGGCACCAATAGCCCTTTCCGCGATCGTCCTGCTTCCGAAAGCTTAGAATTGTTTCATAAAATGCGCGCCGGCGAAGCCGCAGAAGGCGCAATGATTTTACGTGCCAAAATTGACATGGCATCGCCGAACATAAATTTGCGCGACCCCGCTATTTATCGCATTCAACATCAATCACATCCGCGTACTGGCGATAAGTGGTGCGTGTACCCGATGTACGATTTTGCTCATGGACAGTCTGATGCCATCGAAGGCATCACGCATTCTTTATGCACGATGGAATTCGAAAACCATCGTCCGCTTTATGAATGGTTATTAGCGCACCTGCCGGTAGCATCAACTCCGCGACAAATTGAATTCGCTCGCTTGAATATAAGTTATACCTTAACCTCAAAGCGTAAGCTGAAAACCATAGTCGATAATGACTTCGTAGACGGTTGGGACGACCCACGTATGCCAACCATTAGCGGCATGCGTCGCCGCGGATATCCAGCTGCTGCTTTGCGCGCGTTTTGTAGTTTAATCGGCATCAAGAAGACTGAAGGTACGGTTGACTTTGCATTGCTGCAATCGATATTGCGCGACCATTTGAACGACAGTGCCGAGCGCCGCATGGCGGTGCAGCAACCATTAAAGGTTGTCATCACTAACTGGCCAGAGGGTCATGTTGAAATGCTTAATGCAAAAAATCATCCTGGCGATGAGGCTATGGGCACGCGCGAGGTCGCCTTTGGCGGCGAACTTTACATTGAGCGCGACGACTTTAAGGAAGAAGCTCCGCGTAAGTATTTCCGATTAAAACCGGGTGCTGAAGTTCGTTTTAAGTACGCTTACTATTTGACTTGCACAGACTTCGTTAAAGATGAACACGGTGAAGTGATCGAAGTGCATTGCACTTATGACCCTGAAACTAAAGGCGGCGACAGTGCCGATAAACGTAAAGTGAAAGGTACCATTCACTGGGTTTCCGCAGCGCATGCCGTTGATGCCACAGTGCGCTTGTATGACCATCTGTTTAATGAGGCAAACCCCGAAGAGGGTGGTGATTACTTGGCCAATATCAATCCGGACTCCTGCGAAGTCATTACCGCGAAAGTTGAGCCGGCACTCGCTGAAATGTTTGATGATGCTGTGCAGTTCGAGCGCGCCGGTTACTTTGTGCACGATGCCACCTCGACACCAGACAACTTAGTGTTTAACCGTACAGTCGCAATGCGTGATTCGTGGGCTAAGCTTGAACAGAAGCTTCAGTCTTAGGTAGTTGTGCCGCGCGAATGCCAAGCCACACGGTTTGACAAATACCTGCACCAACGAAAATGAGCATAGCCCAGTAGATACCGGTTATTGTCGAGTGGTAAGCGCCAAGCATTAATCCGATTAATGACAGCAAAACATAAATCGCCACGGCTTCGATGATGCCTTTTGTGCGTTTAGCGGCTACGAGACGCCCTTGATACAAAGATTGATACGCTTGGTAAGCCGGCATCATCACGCCGATTAATAAACCGCCTTTGCAAACTGCGGCCAGCTCGCTTTCTAGATGAAACACTCGGTTGAGAATAATATCAGCGAGAGGGGTGAGGGCAATCAACGCCATGAATGACGAAGTGCCGACCGCTAAGAAGAAACAAAAACGATTAAGTATTTCCCTAGAATGAGGACGGCCGGTTTGTGCAACGACTACTTCGTTAAAGGCAAAACCAGTTGAGCGTGCTAGAAACACTAAAGCATGGACCACGGTCCACGCTGCAAGCGAGTTGTTCACGTCAGGCATGCGACTCATGCCGGCAGCGCCCGCAGGTTGAATGCACAAAGTCATCAACGGAGTTACAGCCAGCGGTAGATAGAATGCCAAAAAGGATGCGCGATTAATAGGGTCGGTAGAATCAGCGCGATGAGGCATCTGATTACGCAGAATGTCGCCGATAGCCCAGCGTGCGAATATAGCTTCGGCAATTACGCCACTAGAGATTGCAATAGTGCCTACTGCGATGCCAGATAATTCGCCGAACGCAGCGCCGATATTCAGCGCTGCCAATAGAGTGATTAGGCGTACCGCGGTGCCGTACATCACCATGCGAGATTGCCCGAAGCGAATGAGCACTCCTTGGAGGAATCGGCGATAGGCGATGGCCGCCGTCCATGGAGTTAATATCTGTAGGCCGACTCGACCGGGCTCTACGACATCGGCGGGCACTCCGAGCACTGATTCGGCAACCCAGTAATAAATAGGGGTAAACGCAATCAATATATGGAAGGCCGTTAATCCACCAGCCGCTGCCAACATGAATTTACGTACCTTGAGAAACGAAATCATGTCTTTGCATAATGCCGTCGATGCCGCTAGCAACATAATGATAGGCCCTTCGATTGCCAACGAAATAGGAAACGCTATACCACCGAATGCAGCCAGGTTGGTCTTCTGTTCTGGCATGGATGCCACGAACCAAGAAAAGGTCGGTCCTTCTGCGCCCATCAACAGCCAGCTCGCCGCAAGCGGGAACCACAGCTGAAAAACTTTATACAGAGATAAGTCTTGCTCGCGTTGCAACAATATTTTCGAAGAGCAAGAGAAGATCGCTGGTTTCTAAATCTGGATTGACCAACACCAGGCGAATCACTTTTTCGCCGCGGACATTGGCGTGACCAATAATCGCCTCGCCACTTGCATGCAGCAGATCACAAAGTTGGACGGGATCAGCATCTTTTGCATTAAAACAAACGGTTAAGTAATCAGGCCTTTGGCAAAGATCAAAGTCTGGCGACTGCTCGATGTAATCAGCAGCAAATTTTGCAAGCGAAAACAGTTTGTCGAGGCGTTGATGCCAACCGTTGTCGCCAAGTGCTTGCCACGCTGCCCATAGCTTGAGCGCATCATTGCGGCGCCCGCATTGAATGGAACGTAAGCCTGGGTTTAATTCTTCGTTGTCCGCTTGGAATAAATACTCAGCGTCTTGTTGAACGCTTTTTGAGAGTTTACCTTGGTGCTTGCAAAGTAACATCGAGCAGGTCAGGGGCACACCCATTACTTTATGCGCATCCCAAGTTATGGAGTCTGTGTGCTCAATACCATCGAGCAATGCGCGCTGTTGCTTATGCAGCAAAGCCGCACCGCCAAAGGCGCCGTCGGCATGCAACCAGATATTATGCTTGCGGCAGACTTCTGCCATTTCTCTTAGTGGGTCGAATGCGCCAAGCACTGTGGTTCCGCAAGTTGCTATTACGGCGCACGGCACGCAGCCATCAGTAATATCATTTTCGATGGCCACGGCTAAATCGTCAACCGACATTCTGCCGTAGTAGTCACATTTAATCTTGCGCACATTTTGCCGCCCAATGCCCAGCATCGCAGCAGCTTTGTCAACAGAGTAATGAGATTGGGCCGAAACGTAAAAAGTGTGGGTGCGTCCGTCGCCACCGTGCTCTTTAAATTTCGGGTTCGCGCGATCACGACCCATCATCATGCCAATAAAGTTTGCCAGAGATCCGCCAGGGCATATGATGCCTTCGGCGTTGCTAAAGCCTGCGAAACCAGCCATGTGCTGCACCAATTGTTGCTCGACCAAGACTTGAGCACCAGCTGCCTTGTAAGTGTACATCGATACGTTGAGTAAAGATGTAATCATGTCAGCCGCCGCAGCGTAATTTTGCCGTCCACCAAAAAGCTGGTTTAGAAAGCGTGTGCTGCTTGTTTTGGGAGTGGCTTGCAATATAGCTTCGAGGCGCGAGAACACTTCAGCTTGAGCCACGCCATCGCTTGGTAAGCTAAGCACTAGCTTCTCAGCCAGCTCCTCGGGGCTCTGGCGCGGTATTGGCTCGGAGTTCTGTTCGAGCTGTAACAGCTTTTCGGCGAGCTCGAAGGTGTCTTTTAGCAGTGATTGCATGGTGAATGGCGGATAGTCTAGCATCGCGGGGGAATGCATGGCATTCTTGTATTTTCATGCATTCCCTATAAAAACTTTCATTCTCGGTTATACAATATCCGCCATGAAAATCAAAACATCTAGCTTAATGGCCTGCATTGCAGGCGTCCTTGCGCTGCCTGGCTCCGCTAGCGCGCAGCAAGAAGATCCTTGGTCTATTTACGGTGACGCACGAGTCCGTGCCGAGTTCAATGACACTGAAGGTGGCAGCGATCGCCACCGCATGCGTATGCGCTTACGCGCTGGCGCAAAGTACCAAGCAAGTGATTCGCTATTGTTCAATTTTCGGTTGGTAACTGGAGATTCAGATGAACCAAACAGCGTGCATCAAGATGCTGGCGACGCATTCAATTCATTCAACGTGTCACTTGATCGCTTGCACTTCGACTGGTCAATGTCCGAGCACGTTAACATGTTGTTCGGCAAGTTCGGAAATCCTATTTTTCGTAACCCTGTTTACGGCGAACTTATCTGGGATGGCGATGTCGCCCCAGAAGGGGTAGCTTTCGTCTCTGAGTACGACGACTTCAACTTTTCTTTTGGTCAGTATGCCGTCGCCGAGAACACTAATGGGCAATCAGAAGATGCATGGGCGTCAGTCGCATCAATCGATACTAACATAGGAGATTTCACTGTCGGCGGTTCCTATACCTTCTATGGCAACATGAGTGGCAAAGGGATTGCTGAAGTGGACAACGAAAAAACCGATAATCGTACTAACAGTGTAGTAGGAGACAGCTTCGTTTCAGACTTCGGCATCGTTGATATCAATTTAGCCTACAACGTTGGCGCGCTAACGGCATCTTTTGAGGCCATTGAAAATATACGCGCCGACGATTCTGTCGACGCATCTGGCATGGCCCTCGGGTTAGCATATAAAATGGAGAACGGCGACAAGTTCTATATCACTAGCAACTCAATTGACCAAGACGCAGTATTTACGGCCTTTTCGGGAGATGACACTTTGGGCCAAGCCTCCAACTACGAAGGGCAAATACTTGGCTACAAAACGACGTTAGATAACGGCTTAGGTATGCACGTTTGGGGTATGGCTATTACGCCCCTCGATACTGCGATTACCAGCATTGACAATACCGAATACCGCTTCCGCGTAGACTTTAATCTCTCGTTTTAGCCCTACATTCGTCCCCTGACGTTTTATAAGTTGGTATTAAGAGAAATCTTAATGCCAACTTTTCACTTTTTATTATCGCATGCTATACTCGAGTGTGCCTATTCCCTCTGAGGTTAAGTTAAACATATGTTTTTAAGTTTCATTCTAATTAGTTCCCTGAGCTTTGTTTCCTCCCAAATATCTTTTGTGGAGCAGCCTCAAGACGGACAGTTCTATTGTCGTGACTTGATAACTAATGAAGCTATTGTTCCAGTGAGTGGCTCTATTGCGACCCCTGATGTCGACGAGTTGGCGCTGGTTGTTTTTAAGGACGGGGTCTATTACCAGTCTGATATAGAGTCTCTTATCTATACAAATGGGCAGGCCTCATTCGATTTGACTGTGACGATTGTTGCCGGATTACATAATTATAATTTCTATCTTTACGCTCAAAAATCCGGAATACGTAGGCAAATTATGTCTGCTCGGCATATCGTTTGCGGCGATGCTTTCATCATAGATGGCCAATCAAATGCCGTTGCTACCGATTATCATCAAGAGGGATTAGCTAATGAGTCACAATCGAACTGGATTCGTTCATATGGCACAGCTTCTGTAAATGCGTCAGATGTACCTGTTGATGCAGAGTGGCATGTCGCTGATGGCATTGGGGCCTACTCTTCTGGCTGCGTCGGGGCTTGGGCCCTTCGATGCGCTAATCGCTTGATGGATTACTTACAGATGCCTATCGCAGTTATTAACGGCGCGGTTGGTGGCACGATAATCGCATCGCATTTGAGAGACAATCTTGACCCAGAGAACCTCAACACCATCTATGGCCGTTTGCTATACAGAGCTAACAAATCTGGATTGGCCTCGAAAGCTCGTGCAATTATTTGGCATCAAGGCGAGAGCGATGGCCAGGGAGACCCAGCAATCTACCTTGCAGATTGGAATATCATGCGCAGTGCCTGGGCAGAAGACTATCCTGAGGCCAATAATGTTTTCATTTTCCAAATAAGAAATGGGTGCGGGGTCAGTGGAGACCTAGACATTCGTGATTTACAGCGGCGGCTGCCCGATTTGTATGATGACATAACAGCTATCCCTACCACTGGTATTGACGAGCACGATGGCTGCCATTTCTTTTACCAAGGTTATAAAACAATGGGTACTTGGGCAGCGGCAGCAATAGCGCGTGTTCTTTATGACGCGCCTTTCCCTTCTAGTGGATATCCACCTCGAGTTGCGTCTGCTACATTTTCTTCATCTACTCACGATTCTGTAGATTTGATATTCCGCGACCAGAGTCAGACCTTGTTTTTAGATCAGAATATCGAAGGGCGATTCTATTTAGTAGGGGGTGGCGCAGAAACAGTTTCTAGCGCAACCGCGACACTAGGCAAAATTACTTTGCAACTGTCAGGTCCAACTTCAGCAACACATATAAGTTTTCTTGGCAACATTGGCGCTGGCCCATGGATAAAGAATCAATTTGGCGTAGGTGCCTTTACGTTTAAATTGCCTATTTTGCCTTAAAGTAATCTATCCATAAGATTCGAAACGAATATCAAAGCTACCGTCTTCACGCGCTTCTTTCTTCGTCACGAAACCATCTGCTTGCACTGCCTCTTTAACACTATCAACGGTGCCACCGAAGCCACAAATATAGAAGCAAGTGTTGTCAGGTGTAAACTTCTCGCCAGCAGCACGCTCAGCAGCCGACCATCCATCTTCGCCAGGTTGAATAATAGACTCAACACGTCCAGTTAGACCATCCCAGCCCGCATTAGCTTCTTCATCCGGACGACTTACTGACGCTAAATATTTAAAGTCGTAGCCTTCTTCCTTTTCAAGGGCTAACAGCTCATCGCGGTATCCGAGTTCGTTGATGTAGCTCACGCCATGACACAGAATAATCTGACGATCCGTTTTATGCTCGAACATGCTTGCTGCTACAGACATGAAGGGTGCAACACCAGTTCCGCCACCTATCAATATGATGCGGCGCTTATCCGGAGTGCCATCTGGAAACTCGTGCGCAATCGAAAAAGCACCCTTAGGATCTTTGTATTCCACTTCATCGCCCACGCCAAGCGGCCACAACATCGTAGTGAACTTGCCCAACACGGGCCACTTTGCCCAGCGAATGTATAGCTCGAGATAATCTTTCTGCTCAGGGTTGCTAGAAATTGAATATGGGCGCCACAAAATCTTACCCTCCTTCTCTGGGTGCGGCAGTCCGATTGTGGAGAATTGGCCAGGCTTAAAGTCTGGCACGTCAACGTTGAAGCGGAAAATCGATAATGAATCTGTCAGATCTTCGCGGTAGATGATTTTAGCTTTCATATTTTAGGTTGCGAGCGCATTAGGCGATGAACAATGCCAATACCAATTTTAGGCGTAAGCGCTCGTCGATTAAACCATGGCGAGGCTCATTTTCCTTAAAACGGTTCCAGGCGGCTTGCCGGTTGTGCTGTAAAGTTTTGAGGGAATGAGCATTATGCAAAGGAGCTAAGGGACGATACCCTATGCACGCAGGACATAAGAGGACTTTCCATCTGCACTTAAAGGCTAAATAGTTGATAATAAGAATCATGACCCAAGCTCATCATAACTACTACCGGATAACGCTTGCCTTGGTGGCGGCAAGTGCATTTGCGACATGCAACGGTGACCCTAAGATAGTGGCCCCTGTGACGCCAATGGAGATTCAGACAGAGCGCATGACACGCTCAGAAGCATTGATTATCGCATGGGGCAAGACAGGCTACCTCACCGGGTTTGCTGAGGCATTGCAGGGCAAAAAGTTTCCAGATAATGGCTGCGCTAAATATTTTGCTGAAACATTTGAATTCAGTGGTATTGAGGAGCACTTCCCAGAATACGACACGGTTATGAATGGGGGTACAGCAGGGAAACGTCACTGGAATCTAGATGATGAGTTGATCACGTACTACAACGGCGCGGGTGAGACTCCAGCCGGTGCTAAAGACTGGTCTGAATTCGACTTGTATAGCAGCCTGTTCGCTGAGGTTGACTATTTTCATTCCGCTAGCCTCAAGGTGCATCTTCCTGTTCCACGTTGGGTAGATCCAGAAACCATGACTCAATGGCAGGTTGGCTTCAAATTCACTGCGAAGGCCAAAATGAAAAACGGCCGCCTTGCTGAAATTAAAGGATGGCAAGATGTAATCTGGGAGCATGACCCGTCAACGCGCAACGAATTAGATCCAGAAGACCAAATATGGAAGATCATTTCTTGGAAGGTGACTTCACTGGCTACCATTGAAACGGATGATTGGCTTTTCGAAGAAGTCCTGGACCGTGTCATCCCTGACAGCGCTGCTCTCGAGTTGGCGCGCCAGTCCATCCACGAAGAGCAAGTGCGCGATTTTTTAAAGGCGCGTAAGTTCGGCAAGGAATTCGAGAAGCCGTATCCGCAATGGCAGGTAGCTGCTGGCGAGCGCCACCCGACTGTTTCCGTGGTGGATCTCGACGACGACGGCTTCGATGATTTTTATGTCCAAGAGCGGCACGGACGTAACCTTTTTTTCCATAATAATGGCGACGGTACGTTTAAAGAGATTGGGCGCGAACTGGGACTCGACTTCGATGGCCAGACATCTTCAGCGACATTCTCTGACTTCGACAATGACGGCGACAAAGATGTGTTTATCGGTGGCTCTCTACGTCGCAGTATCATCATGGAAAACGTTGACGGCCATTTTGTAAACCGCTCTGGAGACTGGATCGCTGAAGACAATCTACCGTTTAATACTGGCGGCGCGACAGTCGTTGACTTTGACGGCGATGGATTGAATGATATTTACATCTCGACATATGCCGCTTACTTTGCGCAACGCGCGATAAAGGCTCTGCAGGGCGATGCAGCAGTTAAATCTTCAGGTGAAGGTGATGAGCGTATTACGACTACCACCGATTATGCGGTAAATGAGCTTCAGGAGTTCATGCGTGAAGAAGATTTCGCTAAGCTGCTGCCTCTTTACGTCGCGGCGGCTGAAGGCTCGACTTTGTACCGCAGTCGCCCAGGACCGCCGAACTTATTGTTACGCAATACAGGAAACGGCAAGTTCGAAGAACATGTTTTGCCGGATGCCTTAAGTATCTTTCACAACACTTTCCAGACTACATGGAGCGATATCGATAATGATGGCGACTTCGACTTCTACTCAGCTAACGACTTCGCGCCTAACTTTTTAATTAGAAATGATGGTGGCGGCAAGTTCACTGATATAACCCAACAAGCGAACGTCGCCGACGTTGGTTTTGGTATGGGGGTTGCGTTTGGCGACTACGACAACGACGGCTCTCAGGATTTGTATGTGACCAACATGTTCTCGAAAGCGGCGCGGCGTGTGACTTCTTTCTTTACCCCGGGTCGCATTAACTACGATGGCGACTTGTTGCAGGGCCAAGGTATTGATCCGTTATTCGAGCAACTCGGTCGCGGTAATTCCATGTACCATAATAACGGCGAAGGTGAATGGTCTAAAGTTTCTGAAGTCGGCCAATCCATGCACGCTACCGAGTTTGGTGGCTGGGGATGGGGAGCTCAGTTTGCAGATTTTAATAACGATGGCTTCCTCGATTTGTATGGCCCGGCTGGTTATTACACCGCACCAGAAGATCAAAAACGTAATGTCGACTTGTGAAGCGACTTCTGGCGCTCCGTGGTTCGCGGAGACAAGGAAGCTAATATTAAGCGAGGCCAAGACGTTGGCGTTGTAATCGATCCAGGACAAATCGGTTCGGGCGCATCCTTTTCTGGCGCTGAACCTAACCATTTTTGGCTGAATATTGATGGTAAAGAATTCTCTACTCAATCCGGAATTTCTGGTGCCGACCACAGAGGTGACGGGCGGGCAATAGCCTTATTCGACTATGATCGTGATGGCTATCAAGACTTCGTGCTCGTTGGTGGTAATCGACCTTACGTGCAACTTTACCGCAACAAAATAGGCGATTTGATGCCAAGCGATTCTACTTATCAACCTATTTATATTCGTTTGGTCGGAGGTAACAAGACGGCGTCCTCGTCTACGGAATGGACTTCACGTGACGGAATTGGGGCCAAGGTGGTTCTTAAGTCTGGCGACTTAAACATCTCTCGTGAATTACGTTGTGGCGAAGGACTTGCCGCGCAAAACTCGAGTACTATGCCGATTGGCATTGGCGACAATAAGTCAGCTAGTTTCGTGGTAAAGTGGCCAACGGGGAAAATCACTGAAGTTGCGGATGCCGCACCGGGGCAATTGATCACTGTTTATGAAAATCCGGCCGACGCTGCGAGCAGCAATTCTTTTGTAGTGAGTAGCATTTCTAAAGTCGCCAAGGGGATGGCGCAGGAGGTGTTGGCTGCTAAAATCTACGACGATGCTCAGACTAGCCAGTTGCTGCTCGATATGAGCGCACCATACACTAAGGCTAAGTACCGCCTGTTTACAACTTGGTTTACTCGTTGCGTAGCGTGTAAGGCAGCTGCTCCTAAGCTCGACGCGATCAGCAAGCACTTTGATGTTGCTGAATTGCAAGTGCTCGGTTTTAACAATGACTCTGCTGATGACAAGGGTGACATGGCAAAGTACATGAAAGCCTATAAGCCATCTTATGTAATGATGACCGAGCGTAGCGATGATGATATTGACCTGTTTAAAGACGAGCAAGATAGATTGACGCCCAAGTATGAGCGTAATGGCGAAGAAGAATTGGCTTCAATCCTGACTCCTTCTATAATGCTCATCGATGACAGAGGGCGCGTGGTCTTTACCGATATTGGCGTACCAACGTACTCCAAGTTGAAGCAGGTCATTCTTGAGTGGGAGGGCCGCTCTGACTTTTAGTGGTGATTAGCTCAGCACTTACCCCTGATAGCTGATAAGGTATAGTTAGAGCCACTAGGACCCACAATCACTGCCTTAAGCCATGAAACAATTAATTCCAACCGGAATAGCCGGCATTGGGCACTGGGTGCCCGATCAGGTTATCACTAACGAGTGGTTCACCAATTATCTTGACACGTCAGATGAATGGATTACCAAGCGCACCGGAATTTCCGAGCGCCGTTGGTTAGCGGATGACCAGATTCCGACGGATATGTTCAAGGGCTCATCTGAGATGGCGATTAAAGATGCAGGGATTGTGGCCAACGACATCGACATGATAGTGGTCGGTTCTGTTTCTGGCGATTACACGGCGCCCTCTGCGGCTTGTATTTTGCAGGACCGACTCGGGATAACTAATGATTGCGGCGCATTCGATGTCGCTGCAGCGTGCTCCGGTTTTATGTACGCGTTGGCTGTTGGCACGCAGTTTATAGAAACGGGTAAATATCAAAACGTGTTAGTCGTTGGCGGCGACGCAATGTCGCGCATGATTGACAAAGACGACCGCTCAACTGCGGTACTGTTCGGCGATGCTTCTGGAGCAGTGGTCTTGCAACCCCATTCCGTTTGCAAACGCGGACTAATAGAAGACATCACAATTGGCGCTCAAGGTTCAGGCGCAAAATATATCATTCGTAAGCGCGGTGGTGGCGCCGATCCGATTTCTCACGAAATACTCGACGAGAAATCGCACTTAATTCATATGGATGGCCGGCCGGTATATCGTTTTGCAGCATCTAAGATGATTTGGCTGTTAGACTGGGCAATGAGTGGGCAAGATCCAAACAAGTTGGGTTGGATGATTCCGCATCAAATGAATCGTCGTATCCTCGAGCAGGCGACAGCGCACTTAGGGATCCCTCCTCATAAAGTTCTGCACAACATTGCTAAGTACGGAAACACCTCATCGGCTTCGGTGCCGCTGTTGCTGTCAGAGGGTTACCACAAAGGCTTGTTTGAAAAAGACAAGTACTTGGTGCTTGGCGCATTCGGTGCGGGCCTCACTTGGTCTGGCGCGCGCATCGTCTGGTAAATATACGAAGCGCCTACACTTCGCTAGCCGGCACCCAGTCGTCGGGTGGTGCTTTACCCTTCATCTCAAATAAGAAGCGCGATGGGTGGCATGCTTGCAGCTTGCCGAATTTAGCGCGTGCAGTACAAAAGGTTATGAGTAATAAACGTTGCGCGCGCGTGACACCTACATACATTAAGCGGCGTTCTTCTTCGATATTGCCATCAATCGCGGAGCGTTTGTGTGGCAACAAGCCTTCTTCGAGGCCCACTAAATAAACGTTTCGGAATTCAAGACCCTTAGCGGCATGCAAAGTCATCAAAGTGACGACATTGGAATCGTCATCATTATTATCGCTTTCATCGAGCATCATCTCTTGCAAGAAGCCATTTAAATCGGCGGTGTCATTTTTACGCTGATAATTTTCAGCGAAATTAAGAATTTCGTCAACGCCTGCCCAGCGAACTTGAGCGGTGTCGGGGTCTGGGTAACAGCGTGCTACTTCTTCGTGGTAGTCGATGTCGCTGATTAACTTACGCAAAGTCGCAACCAAATCTTCGTTGGCTTGGACGCTAATATAAGCGGTGCGCAATGAGTCACTTAATCGACCGAACCCTTTGCTAGCAGCTACAGCCAGCTCGTTTGCGGCATGACTTTCTTTGAACACTGCATAAGCCCCTTTGCCTTCTTCGGTTGCTTTGGCCAGTATTTTGTCAATCGTTCCTTTGCCAATGCCGCGCGGCGGAGTATTGACGATGCGCAAGAAGGACGTTTCATCGGCAGGGTTGTCAATGACACGTAGGTAAGACAAAATATCGCGTACTTCTTTGCGATCGAAAAAGCTTTGACCACCAATCAGCTTGTATGGGATATTGGCCGAGCGTAATTCCGTCTCAAATGCCCGTGGCTGCTGCGCGGTACGGCACAAGATGGCAAAATCACGGTAGTGTGCTTGCTTGAGCCCGACCTGGTGGCGGATGTCCCCACAAATGTGACTAGCTTCGTGTATCTCATCTTCGACGCGCAAAATCGAAACACTTTCTCCGGAACCGTATGCCGAGCGCAACTCTTTCTCATGACGCGAGCTATTATTTTTGATCACCATATTTGCCGCATCAATAATTTCTTGAGTCGAACGATAGTTGGTGCCTAGATAAACTTTGCCAGCTCCTGGGAAATCTTTTTCGAATCCCAAAATCTTTTGGATATCCGCTCCGCGCCACCCGTAAATGGACTGGTCGTCGTCACCCACAACACAGATATTGCGATGGTTTTTCACGATAGCGTGAATGATTTCGTATTGCGGCGTATTCGTGTCTTGATACTCGTCAATCATGACGTACTTGAACTGCTTCTCGAGCTGTAGGCGCACATCTTCATTGTCGCGCAATAATGCGTGCGTATAGAGCAGAAAATCGTCGAAGTCGACTACCCGCGAACGGCGTAAATACTCTTGGTACTTCTCGTAACACCGCACAATCATAATGTCGTAATCGTCTTCAGCTTCTTTGAGCGCGTCTTCTGGCAATATCATTGAATTTTTGTACAGCGAAATGCGCGATTGAGCCGCACGCGGATTCACGGAAGTCTCGGCAATACGTAATTCACGTAACTGGGCCTTAATAGCGTTTAGCTGGTCCGATGAATCACAAATGCCAAAGGATTCAGGTAGTCCGATCTTTTCATGGTGCTCGCGAATAAGGCGAATGCAAAAACTGTGAAAGGTGCCACAAGTCACTTCTTTGGCTTTTTCGCCACACAGTTTGCGCAAGCGTTCGCGCATTTCGCGGGCGGCTTTATTGGTGAAAGTTACCAACAGAATATTCTCAGGAGCAATACCCTCGTTCATCAAATGAGCCGTACGAATAGTGATAACCCGTGTCTTGCCCGTGCCGGCACCCGCCAAAACTAACAGCGGGCCCTCGGTCGTCACCACAGCACGGTGCTGATCGGTGTTGAGGCCCTCTAGAAGTTGGGATTGGGTTTTCATCGAGCGGGGAGTTTAACTTCTAGCACGGTACTATTAAGCTAATTTCCTGGAGAACCTAAAGACCACTATGCTTTCACTCCTAACGTCCCTGTCACGGCAAATTGCGCACGCTAGACAGTCGCCGCGCAAGTGTTCTGGGCGACCATAATCACGATTTCGTAGTAGAAAATAAGCAAGGCGGAGAATAACGCGCTTTGGTAGGAAGTAGCTTTTGGAGCCATTTTTAGAAAAAGATAATTTTTACAAGAATGTTATTTGCCTTGTTTGCAACTTACACTAAACTTTGCATAACACCGAAAGGTGCCATCTGAGGGGATGGAGTTGCGGTCTTAGTGAAAACTAGGGCCGCATTTTTTATGATGCACACCATGTTTTTCGCCGCCGACTTTGAATTGTTTACTTCTCGCTACCAGGGCGACGAAGAATGGAATGGTAGCCGTCTCGCTGTACGCCGTCGCTTGCAGGCTTTGGGCAATGAGGTATGCGCTGAGTATGCAACTCTGGGGGTAGCGCTAGACCGCCGCGAGTCTCTGCATCACCCGCATCACACCAATGGCAAGCGTGTGCGTCGTCAGCGCACGATGATTTTCCGCGATAAGAAGTCGCGCAAAAAGCTACAGTCTTTCTTGGGCAAAGATCTTGGCAAAGACTTAAACTCGGCGCGAAATAATGTGCATATGCAAATCTGCATCGACGACAAACAGTGTTGGTGGGGTATTCGCATCGATGAATCAGCTTGGTATGACTTAAACGTACTCATTAAACGCGCCGAAGAGGATTTTTCACGCGATGAAATCGTCGCAGCCGCCAAGCTCGCGCCAAACTTCGATTTCGAGCTTAACGGCGGCGGAGCGCGTCCACTATCGGAAATGACTCATCGTGATTGGCGTGATATTGCTGGCGAGGTTCACCCCGGCGAGAACGCTGTAGAAATCGTGCACCGTATGCAATCCTCAGAAGCGATTGCGCTTGGCGAAGATTTAGCAGCCACCATAACGCAAGAATTGCTTAGCTTATTAGAATTTTTTAAGCTGTGCAGTTGGACTCTAGATTCTCCAAACGGCGCTACCGCTTAGATCACTGCTCGCAAATCTATGTGCTCACGCAAGCCATCGATTTGTTCTTCTAGTTCGCTCACATAAGCTCCAACCAATGCAAATTGGTGTTGATGCGCTACGGATTCAATTGCAGCAGACGTTTCTTCAATGTTAAGCACACCGATGTTGGCGCTAGTTCCATGAATCGCATGCGCCGCGAATTCTATTAAATCGGCGCGGTGATCGATAAGGCCTTGCTTAATGACAGCAAGACGTTCGGGGCACGAATCTAGAAATTCAATGTACAGGTCGCGCACAGCGTCAGAGTCGCCAAACAACTCGGTTAGCGAGTTAATGCGCTGGTGGTCAAAGGCAGGGTGTTGGTTCATGATGTAGTATCGAGCTACACCATTTGCGGATGACATCCGCGCCTTCTTTAGTAAATATTTAACTCAGTAACTATCTTTCTGCACTAGGCTTACGACAAATGCGATAAAAGCAGTAGCTGTTAATCCCGAGTAGCGTTATCCATAAGAATAACGCTACTGTGATGCCGAGCGGATTGAGCACGACAAGTTCGCTGGCGACTTCGTCAGAGACGCTAAGAAGGAAGTTGATCAAGAGTTAGGGGGGGGTCGGTATGACCCTCCCCTTACTTGTACTCTTTAAAGGCACCTGATTTCAAGAGCTTCCAATAAGTATTTAGATCGCGCTTAACCTTTCCACTGAGTAACACGACACCTAACACGTTAGGAAAGGCCATGCCGAGAATCATTAAGTCGCCAAAATCTAAAACGTTTTGCGACGTGATTACGGAGCCTAAGAAGGTGAAGGTTAAGAAAGTAATCTTATAAGACATCGATGCCTTGTCACCAAAGAGGTAGGCCCAGCAGCGTTCGCCGTAGTATGACCATGAGATCATGGTGGAGAAGGCGAACAATGTTACTGCGATACCGAGTACAACTGGGAACCAACTAAATACGCTGGCAAAAGCTTGGGATGTTAAGCCCGCGCCGTTTGCGTTCGTTAAGTAAGGTTCGTAGACGGCAGTTCCGTTGACAAGTGTTGTCGGATCGTAAGCTCCAGTGATTACGATTACCAAACCAGTCATAGTACACACGACAATGGTGTCGATGAATGGTTCGAGCAAGGCAACAATACCTTCGCGGACAGGGTAATCCGTTTTTGCCGCAGAGTGTGCGATGGCTGCTGAGCCAACACCAGCCTCATTTGAGAAGGCGGCACGCTTAAAGCCCATTACCAAGACTCCGATGAACCCGCCGTAGGCCGCGCTTGGGTTGATTGCGCTTTGCCAAATGGTTTCGAATGCAGGCAGGATTTGGTCATAGGACACAAATAGCACGCCCAAACAGGCAGCAACGTAAATTCCGCACATTGCCGGTACGATTTTCTCGGCCGTTGAGGCGATGCGCTGGATGCCTCCGATAATCACTACGCCGACAGCAGCTGTCATGAATAGGCCGTAAGCCCAGCGGTAGTTCTCGAGTCCAGGAATAATTTCTTGTAGAGCGTTAAGCGATTGATTTACCTGGAAGGTGTTGCCGCCGCCAAATGATCCGCCGATGCATAGCACCGCGAACATGACTGCCAGTACTTTGCCCAAGATAGGCATGTTCATTTCTTTGAGCCCTTTAGATAGGTAGAACATTGCTCCGCCCATCACTTTGCCGTCCGGACGTACTTCGCGATATTTCTGCCCTAAAGTACACTCAACAAATTTGGATGACATGCCGAGGAATCCAGCAGTCACCATCCAGAAAATGGCTCCTGGTCCGCCCATTGAGACTGCGATTGCCACGCCGGCGATGTTGCCTAAGCCGACAGTCGCCGAAAGCGCGGATGCTAGTGCCTGGAAGTGAGTGACTTCGCCAGCGCCATGTGAGTTGGGGTCGGTGTATCGTCCACTGACAACCTTGATGGAGTGCCCAAGCCCGCGCAGGTTAATGAAGCCCATACGGAAGGTAAAGAAGATGGCGCCTAGTACGAGCCAAAGAACAACGAGTGGCGCGGTGCCGTCGGTGTACGGCAAAGGAACTGGCGCGAAAAATATTCCGGCAAGGAACTCGACGATGTGGCCAGCGCCAGCGTCGATGAAGTCAAAGGTGCCAGCTTGGGCGGCAGCTTCTTGGGCTTGTAGGAGTGTAGTCATGGAGGGCTAGTATAAAAGAAGTGTCGATTCAATGTAGTGTCCGTCTACATGGTCATGAAAATAAATCTCTCTACTATTGAAAACATCGAAGACATGCGTTCTGTTCCACCTGGCGATTATCGCTGCAAAGTGGCTGAAGTTCGCGAAAGTCAGTCTCCTGCCGGCCACACACGCTGGGGTATCCGCTGGGAAGTGATAAAAGGCCAATTCCAGGGGCGGACAGCCTGCTGGGACAGCCTTCATTGGTCCGAACGGGGGTTGCCGCGCGTAAAGTTTGTGCTGCAGGCGCTTGGCATCGCTGCTGATGGCGAATTACAGATTTCGGCTGACGAGCTAACCAATGTTGAAGCTATTGTCGAAGTACGCCCAGAAGAGCGTGAAGATCCCATCACTGGCGTGCGCCGTCTGCAAAATCGCGTACCGTTTACCGGTTACGCGGCTGTTTCGGTATAATTATGCTTAGTGCAGCTGCTAGAACAACGTAATCCTTCTAAAAAAGTGATAAAAGTTATCGGGGTCATCATAACGATGATTCCGATCATTGTTTGGTTGCTAGCGGCTGTCCCCTTAGGGGCTCTCATTGGATTGCTTGCAATTACGGTATTGTTCTTTTGGTTTATGCTGAAATCGAGCATGAAAGTTTGGCTTGGTGAAGACGAGTTGGTGTTGCAAATGGCGCCATTCCCGAAGCAGTATGTGCCTTTTAAGTCAATAATGTCCATTCACGAGCATATGACATACCCATGGGCGATTGGCAAACGCGGATGGGGCTACAAGAAGCCACCAGGGGTAACCATTTATTTTACGGGCAGTGGTCCTGGTGTCGTAATCGAGCTAAAAAGCAAAAAGGCAATTTGGTTATCGACGGCTAAAGGCGATTTGCTTTCGCATCTGGTGCGTTAGAATAGGGCAATGGACGACCGTAACTTAACCGCCGTTGCCGAGCAAGCCGCCGCAACATCTAGAGTGAAACGCAACTCCATTGAGGGTTGTACTATTTTGTACGACGACGGGCATGTTGCAATGGGTTGTCGTCTTGAATACGACGATGCCTCGCTCGATCAAAATTCTGTCTCAAATGCGTTGGCAGCGGGACGCGTGAATGGCTCATATCGTCCCTTGCGAATCGGTATGTATTCGCCTGTCGAAGGATGGCCAGTGCCCGCGGCAATCGCGTTGGCGCAAGTCGCCGAGTGCGCAACTACCGAAGTCACTTTCATTTTGTCATCGGGGGCCGGCGAACGCAAAGTTATTACTCTTAGCGAATTACTTGCTTAATGACGGACTTGCGCAGCGAATACGATTTGTTGTGCACAGAGTTGCATATACTTAACCATGCCTATTATGTCGACGCGCAACCATTGGCTAGCGATGGAGCATTTGACCGTAAGTTTCAGCGTCTGCTTGAAATAGAAAAATTGTCTCCTGACTGGTGTGATGCCTCAAGCCCAAGTCAACGTGTGGGCGCAGCGGTCACCAGCGACAGTGGTTTTAAGAAAGTTGAGCATACGGTGCCGATGATTTCGATCGAGTCGCTGTTCGGTAACGATTCGATTATTGATTTCGAGGCGCGCGTGCGTAAAGGTTTGGCTTCTGAAACGGATACGCAGCCTACTTTTATTTGCGAGCCTAAGTGGGATGGCGTTTCAGCAAGCTTGATTTACGAGAATGGCGTACTGACACAGGGGATTTCGCGCGGCGACGGTCAGTTTGGCGAAGACATTACCAATAACATTCGCGCGGTCGGCGGAGTACCGTTGCGCTTATTCGGTGATAAGTGTCCTGCAGTGCTCGAAGTGCGCGGCGAAGTGATGATGCCCATTGCTGGCTTCAATGCGATGAATAATGCGTTGCGCGCAAATGGCGATGCCGTTTTTGCCAACCCGCGTAATGCGACAGCAGGTACGCTTAAGAGACTTGACCCTGCGATGGTGGCATCGCGCCCGCTGCGGTTTATGTGTTATGAAGTTGTGCGCGTAGTGGGCGGCGAAAAGTATGCCACTCATGGTGAGGCGATGCAGGCCGCGAAAGATTGGGGCTTTGCGGTGTCGCCATATTCGGCGATTGTTGATGACGCGGCCGGAATGATTAACTTTCACGACGACATCGAAAGTCAGCGTAATGCAATCGAGTACGAGATGGACGGCGTAGTCTACAAAGTAGATTCGCAGCTGTTGCGTGATTTACTCGGCTCGCGCGCCCGCACTCCACGTTGGGTTTGTGCACATAAGTTTGCCCCTCATGAAGAAACTACTAAGTTGCTCGACATACTTGTTCAAGTCGGACGCACTGGGCGCTTGACGCCGCGTGCAGTTCTCGAACCCGTAAATATTGGTGGAGTAACCGTACAGCATGCTACTTTGCACCATGCCGCTTATATCTCCGAGCTCGACATCAAGTTGGGAGACCAAGTAATCGTACGTCGCGCCGGCGATGTCATTCCGCAAATTGTTGGGCCTATTGTCGGCGTTCGTGACGGCAGCGAACGCGAGTTTTCTTTTCCGACTCAATGCCCAGAATGTGGTGGAGAGGCAAAAGACAATGGTGAGCATCGTTTCTGCATAAATATAGATTGCCCAGCGCAGTTAATTCGTCGGGTGCAATATATGGTGTCACGCACCGCGCTTAACATAGACGGCATTGGTGACAAAGCGGTTGTGCAATTGCACGGCGAGGGCTTACTGAATAGTGCAGAACAGCTGTTTAATCTCGATTACAACGCTATTGCAAAATTAGAAGGCTGGGGAGACAAATCTGTTGAAGCGTTGCGTGATGGCATATCCGCATCCTTAGAACCTCGGCTAGATAAGTTTTTGTCCAGCCTAGGCATACCCGATGTCGGGCCAGAAACTTCGCGAGTAGTTTGCGCAAAATTTAATAGCATTGATTCCTTCCTGGCGCTGTCAGCAATGGACAACGAACACGCTGTCGCCGAATTGAGTGAAATCGAAGGTGTAGGCAAAGAGGTTGCGGGCTCATTATTGCAGTTCGTCGGCTCTGCGAAAAACCGCGATGCTATTAAGGCAATGATTGGTTTCGGCTTACGCCCGCAAAGTGCGGAGCTTAGTACGGACGATCATAAAGATGCTGTAGCATCCAAAGTGTTTGTGTTGACCGGCGCACTGTCGTGTTCACGACCAGAGATGAAGGCGCTTATCGAAGCAGCGGGCGGCAAAGTGACAGGCACTTTGTCAAATAAAACCGATTACTTAGTAGCGGGCGACAAGGCTGGCAGCAAGCTGAGCAAGGCGCAAGATTTGGGTATCGAAGTGTTGAGCGAGCAGCAAATTCGTGCGCTGCTTTCAGCCTAAACTTGAGTCAACAATGTTAGCCGTTGGCTGTTAGGTGATAAACCTCGAAGCTGCATCGACTAAAATCTGCGGGTCGAGATTGTTCATACATGGGTGACCTTGAACAGGGCATACTTTCTTATGACAGCCAAGGCAGTCTAGAGTACTGTTCGAAACAAAGGTGGCTTTATCCATTGCGTGTGCCGTCCATGCAGGGTTGGTTGGCCCGAAGACAACTATTTGCGGGGTATCGACGGCGGCAGCGATGTGGCGTGCGCCGCTATCCATGCATAGCAGGAACTGTGCGTTGCTAAGCATGTATTTGATTTCACCTAAGCTTGCACTGGACGGCGCTATTAAATTTGAATGCTTGAGTGATTGTGACAACTCAGTGAGTGATTGCTGCTCGTTCGGCGCACCAAATAGAATCGGTAGCAGATTATGTCGGTTACAAATGCCGTCAATGGCTTGAGCCATAAGCGCGCGTGGATATTGTTTGGTCTCACCAAAAGCAGCGCCAGGCGCAACCATGAAGTAATGCGCTTGCTTCGGCGCCCATTCAACATCTAGTTCGGGGCAAGGCAGGCTAACTGGGGTGATGTCGGCTTCGCAGTTGAAGGCTTCAATTAACTCAGAATATAATTCTGTCATTAAGCGCGGTTCGCTAATTGCCGGTAAAGCATGGGTTAATAGTAAAGATCGCCCATGCTGATGGCGTCCGATGCGTTGCTTGAATCCTGCACGATAGGCGACTATTGCCGATGACCACGAATTAGGACACAAGATAATCGTGTCACATTGCTGGGGTCTTAATAGTTTTGCTTGTTGAGAAATAGTGGCGTTATTGTCGATGCCAATAAAATGATCAACATAAGCTAATCCGTTAAATAATGATTGGTAAGTAGGGTTTCCCGCCAAAGTAAGCGAGCAATCAGGAAATTGACGTTTAAGATGGGACAATAACGGTAATGCCATTACCGCGTCGCCTAGAGGATTCGGCAAACGCACCATTAAAGATGATGGAGGTGATGCGGTCATTTCGTTACGCTAGGATAACCGCAATTAAGCATGACGTCGCCATCTTCTCAGCCAACTCCCGATAAGCCTCAAACCATTGGTGATGGCTTGCGCGTCGCAGTTGTTGGGGCACGAAGAACGGTCATGGGCACTGGTGGTTTTCTGGCGCGCCAAGCGCATGCCGCAGGTGCTGAAATCGTTGCGATAGTCTGCTCAAACTACGATTCCGCACGCGCGGCAAGCGAAGAATTGTTGGCGGACGGCATACGTCCCGAAGTTTATGCGGAAGAAGAGGACATGTTGGCGGAAATGAATCCTGATGTGGTCATTATTGCTTCGCCTACCAACACCCATATTGATTGGATTCAACAATGCCTTGATTCTCAAGTTCATGTTTTTTGCGAAAAGCCCTTGTCCGAATCGAGTGCGAAACATTGCGATGATTTGATTCGCGCATTTAGCGCTAACGAATTGTTGATTAGCGAAAATTGTCAATGGCCTTTCACTTTAGATGCGTGGCAAACTTTGCATCCGCGAGGAGATATCACTACGGCCCGTAAGTTTTCGATGTTGCTGTCGCCTAAATTACGCGGCAAACATCGCTGGCAAGACATTTTGTCTCATCCGCTAAGCCTTATTCAAAAGATTTCTCCTGGCCCCGCACATATTGAAAAAGTCGCATACGCTGAGCACTCCAGTGACTCCCTAGATTCGGCATTGCGCTTTGAGTATTGCACGCATTCACGCGCATTAGAATGTGAGATTATTTTAGAAGACATGGGCGCACTTCCTCCGCCAGCAGAATATTCGATTGACGACAAACTATGTCATCGCATCATAGGAGAGGATTATCAAATGCAGTTTGCTGCTCACGCCAATGAACCGCAAAATGCTGTCAGCGTAGGAGACCCGATGGAACAAAACCTGCGCCAATTTTTAAAGCGCGTGAACTTAATAATTAGTTCACGCACTTCGGCGGCAATCGATGAAGATTTAATTCGGCGTCAGTATTTGGTCGAAGCTTTGCTCGCCGATTACCAACGTCGATAAATTACTTCTCTAGCTCGGCAGCAAGCTCGGGCAATATTTCGAGAGCGTCGCCAACAATGCCGTAAGTGGCATGCTTAAAGATAGGGGCGTCGGCGTCTTTATTGATTGCTACAATAACCTTTGACGAGCTCATGCCGGCCAAGTGTTGGATTGCACCTGAGATGCCAACTGCAATGTATAGCTCTGGTGAAACGGTTTTACCTGTTTGACCAACCTGCTCACTATGTGGACGCCATCCTGAGTCGACTATTGCGCGGGATGCACCAAGGCCTGTACCAGGGATTGCATCAGCAACTTTTTCAAGCAAATGCCAGTTGTCGGGGCTTCCCATTCCGCGGCCGCCGGATATGACAATAGATGCTTCGGCGACATCCGGACGTTCTCCGCTTTGTGCTGCGACTTCAATCACCTGCGCTTTGGCAGCCTCACTTGGGACTTCGCTTGCTTCGGCAGTGTGTTCACGCCCAGCAGCATTAAAGAAGTTCGGGCGCAAGCTTGCAACTACCACGTCACCGTTTACTCTTACGTCGCTGAAAGCTTTGCCACCGCAAATTGGGCGGGTAAAGACCATGGTGTTTGCGTCGACCGCTGTGCAGTCAGGAGCAAAGCCAGTATCGAGCAGGGCAGCGATGCGCGGGGTGATGTCGCGGCCGCGAACAGTCGCAGTAAGTAACACTGTGTTGGCGCTAATTTCTCTAGCGACACGCGCAGCAGTTGCAGCAGCGGCATCGGCAGAGTGAGCTTCAGCAGTAGCGACCATGAGTTTATCCGCGCCTGCGGCACCAATAACAGCAGCATCGAGGTTGGCAGATTCCGTTGCGAGAGCAACCACCGCGCAACCTTTGGCGTCGGCGATGACGCGAGCTGCACCAACAGCTTCAAGGCACGAAGGGCGTAGCTCGCCCTGGCGAGTTTCAAGAATAACTAGTACGGATGACATTTAATTTACCTCTTATAGAACTTTTGCTTCGTTACGCAGAGCGTCGACCAATTCAGCAGCGTTATTAACGATGCGTCCTGCCGGGCGAGCAGCTGGTAGTTGAGTAGACTCGACAATGAGCGCCAACGCCGGCATTTCGACGTCGACAGACTCGAGCGGCTTCTTTTTAGCAGCCATGATGCCCTTCAATGAAGCAAGGCGTGGTTCGTTAAGACCTTTTTGACAAGTAATTGCGCAAGGCAAGTTTGCAGTAATAGTTTCAACAGCACCTTCGACACCGCGTTGCGCAGTAACCTGTCCCGCGGAGATGTCTAAAGAAGTAACTTCCGTGATACAAGGAATGCCCAGGCGAGTCGCAACACCAGCGCCAACGCCGTGTTGATCGTGGCCGACAGATTGCTTGCCAAACAACAGTAAATCAAAGCTACGCTCGCCGATTGCAGCAGCAATCACTTTGGCAGTGGTGGCGGCGTCGGCAGAATCCGCCGCGTCATTCTTCAGCAATAAGGCAGCGTCGGCGCCCATTGCCAAAGTTGTGCGCAATTCTTTTTGCGAAGCGTCATCGCCGAAACTAACAGCGGTGACGTTGCCGTTGCCAGCAGCTTCTTTTTGGCGCAAACCTTCTTCGACCGCGAAGCGGTCGTAAGGATTGATCTCGAACTCGCATCCTGAGATGTCGAGTTGTTGGCCTTTTATTTCCACATGAGCGGTTGTGGAAGGGACGCGTTTAACGAAGCTAAAAATTTCCATGACAAGGTATATCGTGTGACTGGGGGGGCGATATTCTACCCTTGCCATCATTTTCTCGGATGACTTGCTTTAGCTTAACTCGAAATTCTCGCCTAAATAGACCTTACGCACTGCACTATTGTGCACTAGTTCTTCCGCTGCCCCTTCTGCGAGAACCGTACCGGATGATAAAATGTACGAGCGGTTAGTAATACTGAGAGTTTCGCGTACATTATGGTCGGTTAGTAAGATGGCAATACCTTTTGCTTGCAGCTGCACCAAAATGGATTGAATGTCTTCAACGGCAATGGGGTCTACGCCACTGAAGGGTTCGTCTAGTAAAATCAATTTAGGGTTAGTCGCTAGGGCGCGCGCAATTTCAACGCGCCTACGCTCGCCGCCAGATAGGACTTCGCCCATGCTATCACGTAAATGAGCCAGACCAAATTCTTCGAGTAGCGCGTCGCACTTTTGCTGGCGCTCTATTTTATTTAGTGACAAAGTTTCAAGTACGGCAAGAATATTATCGGCCACCGATAGCTTACGAAAAATAGAAGCCTCTTGAGACAAGTAACCTAAGCCGCGCCGTGCACGTTGATATATCGGCATGCCCGTAACGTCTTCATCGCGCAATAAAATTTTCCCATTGTCCGGAGCAACCATTCCCATGCACATATTAAAAGTGGTCGTCTTGCCGGCGCCGTTGGGGCCAAGCAGGCCAACGATTTCACCATCGTTAACAACTAAGTCGACGCCGTTAACAACGGCGCGTCCTTTGAATGATTTACTGACACCTTTAGTTTCTAGAATAATGCTCATATTATTGGACTAAATTAAAACGGTTAATCGGAGAGAGTGGTTTTAGCGGCATAAATACAGCCAACGCGCGCCCAAGCATGTAATTACGTGGCACCAACGGGGCGTGTTGCAGAACATCTGCAGATTGCTTGACCAGGTCTCCATCAAGAGTGTGAATGTTCCCGAATTCGTCACGCAGCGTCATGATGTCATGGCTCATGTTCCAGCGCGGATTATTGTACATCGGGTCAGAGCCGTGTTGCAGGTGATCGCCCGCAACCTTGAAGGTAGCGGCATCGCCGTTATCGTAACTAAAAGTTTCTCGTTGCCAATCACGACTATCTAAAGAGTTCTGGGTGTTATCGCCCATCATGAAATAGTTTCCTTCAGCTATTTTGAAGACAGGCGCTGCATTTTGACGGGGTGGCAAATAGTGAATGTCACGCGACACCTTAACGGGGCTTAATATCCATTGGCTTCCATTCACCGTAAAGGCCATACGATTGCGGGGAAGTTTTGTGGTGTGCGGTTCAATATCAAGCGTCTCGTCAAACACAATATTATCACCTAACGCTACGCGGAAATGGTGATCCCAGAATGCGATATCGACCTCGCCATTAAAGTGAGCCGGAATATCAATGGTGCGTTGTTCGCCAGTAGGCAGTGACAAAATCAATGAACCCAAGGCATTAAACTTAGCACTGAGGATATTGTTGCCAAGCTCTAATCCAACGTCGATGCTACCCGTTGCCTGCTGGCCGTCTAACTGAAACTGTAAACGCAAATCGCCGACAACTTCACGTGAGCGCGATGAGGTATTCGGCACCGAAAAATAAATTTCTTCGGGATAGCCGTGCAGGTAGCCGTTACGAATGCTCGAGGCATATTCCGTTTTGCCGCTACCGCTAAAAACTATGTGTCCTGCGTCGTTCGGTGTGGCCTTGCCAGTTGTGCTCCAACCATGCCATTGAGTTGGGTCGTCGCCTACACCAGGCAAAACTTTCTTCCAGATGTTTTGCATGACTTTCCACGGCTTCGTTAAAACAACAAAATCGTCGTCACTGCCAAGTTCGCGTGCGTATAAATTGCCGCCGTCAATCCAGAGTTGTTCGTTGGGCATGCCAACGAGCCTCTTGACGTAGTTGTTATGCGTAAGAAGAGGGTAACGAAAAACGACGACTTCCCAGCGTTGCGGGTCTCTGAAAAAGTACGAAACCTTGTCCACCAACACTCGATCATTCAACCGGCCAGCAGGGCGCTTGGTCGCAGGGTCAAGCAGTTCGGTGCCCATTAGCGTCGGTTGCATGGAACCGGTGGGTATTTGATAAGCCTCAATCGCAAACACCTTTAGGCCCATGGCCATAATAATCGCAAACACCACCACTTCGATGTTTTCGCGAAAAGGATGTTTTGATTTTTCTTTCTTCTTAGCCATACAAATTATTCGTCGGTAGTAAGCACAGACAAGAATGCTTTTTGCGGTACTTCAACATTTCCTATACTCTTCATCCGCTTCTTGCCTTCTTTCTGTTTGGACAATAGTTTACGCTTACGGGTGATGTCACCACCATAGCATTTAGCCGTAACATTCTTTGACAAGGCACGAATGTTCTCGCGTGCTAAAATCTTTCCGCCAACAGCAGCCTGCAGCGAAACCTCAAACTGATGACGCGGAATTTCTTTACGCAACACCTTGAGCACAGCACGTCCGCGTCGCTGAGCATTGTCGGCGTGACAAATAGTGGACAGCGCGTCAGCCTCGTTGCCGGAAACAAGAATTCGCATCTTGACCAGGTTGGCAGTCTCAAATCTTGGTGACTCGAAGTTCATTGTGCCGTAACCCTTAGTGCCAGATTTTAGTTTGTCGTAGAAGTCATAAATTATTTCAGCGAGAGGCAAATCCCAGGCGAGCATTACGCGGTTTGCCGATAGATGATCTTGGCGGAGGAATGTTCCTCGGCGTTCGGCGCATAGTGACATGATGGCGCCAATGGACTCGGTAGGTACCAATATGTTTGTACACACAATCGGCTCTTGAATGTCTTCAAACATATTAGGGTCGGGCAGCGCTCCAGGCGAGCGAATGTCTTTTACGGAACCGTCTTTCAGCACTATTTGGTATGGCACCGAGGGCGCAGTTTGAACGACGTTCAAGCCAGATTCTCGCTCGAGGCGCTCTTGCACGATTTCCATGTGTAGCAAACCAAGAAAACCACAACGGAAACCAAAGCCCAAGGCCTCAGACGATTCGGGCTCGAAAACGATCGATGAATCGTTCAATTTGAGTTGATTCAATGCCGCACGCAGGTCTTCGAAATCGCCCGAGCTAACAGGGAACACGCCACACCACACCATCGGCTGCGGCTCGCGGTACCCTTGAAGGGCTTCCGCTTGCTGGCCCTTAGCAGCAGTCATAGTATCGCCAACGCGGACGTCTTCTAGTTTTTTGATGTTCGAGATGAAGTAACCCACCTCGCCGACTGATAAAGTATCGTGCGGCACCATCTTCGGCATGAACTTTCCGATATCAACAGCTTCGTAGTCGGCGCCAACACCAATAGTGTGCGCGATGTCGCCCTTGCGTAATGTGCCATTGATAATCCTGAGATAAACCACAATGCCGCGGTATTCGTCGTACTTAGCGTCAAAGATCAAAGCCTGCAGTGGAGCATCAGGGTCGCCTTGCGGATGTCCGACGCGATCTACAATAGTTTCGATGACGGCATCAACGCCTTGACCGGTTTTTGCGGAACAGTGGAGCGCCAACTCGGGCTCAAGCAATAAGGTGTTTTCAAGCTCGCTCGCGAATTCTTCGGGACGCGCGTGGGGTAAATCGACTTTGTTAAATACC
>Ga0315320_10000311_pt1 | contig 39146 bp, 35 predicted proteins | sample M140m21515metaG_FD_203458 | JGI IMG/M metagenome (GOLD analysis project Ga0315320, IMG submission 203458) | Ammonia-oxidizing marine archaeal communities from Monterey Bay, California, United States - M1 40m 21515 | ecosystem: Environmental > Aquatic > Marine > Coastal | place: USA: California... | reverse complement strand
CGGCTGCATTCACCAATTTCTCCGCCAACAAAGACGCCGGCTCATTGGCCAATCCCAACGCGGAGGTGTGCGCCACCTGCTTTAACTGCCGCTTAATGGCGCGGTTCAGCTGAGGGTGATTGTGGCCATGCAGATTCGTCCAGATAGACGCGTTTCCATCGAGATACTTTTTGCCCTGCGCATCCTCCAACATCGCCCCCTTGCCTCGCACCAAGACAACCGGCTCCGCTCGTTCCCAATCCCGCATTTGGGTAAAGGGATGCCAGACATACCGCTGATCCAGTTGGGCGAGTTTATGCATCGACCGCCCTCTCGCCCAATGCCCTCAACAGAGCATCCAAGTGTTCCGGTTCATGGGCCGCGCTCACGGTCACCCGCAATCGCGCCTCACCTCGAGCCACCGTGGGATAACGCACAGCCGGCACCCAAATTCCAGCCTCCTGCAAACGCTGTGCCAATTTCAAAGTGTTGCGTTCGTCCCCGATAATCAAAGGCAAAATAGCGCTCCGTACCACAGGCAATTCCCATCCCTGCCTGATCATACCGTTCTTCAAGGTATCCACATTGGCCCACAGACGGGTACGCATCGCTTCTCCTTCGTCCGACTGCGCCAATTCCACCCCGCGCTTGGCCGCAGCTGACTGGGCAGGCACGGGGGCTGTCGAAAAAATAAAACTGCGGGCGCGGTTCACCAGTAAATCAATCAAAGCCTGCGCCCCGCAAATGTACCCGCCGGCCGCGCCCAAAGCTTTCCCCAGCGTCCCCAGCTGCACTTCCACGCGATCTGCTACTCCCATTTCCTCCGCCACCCCGCGCCGCCCTTCGCCATACAAACCGGTTGCGTGTGCTTCATCCAACATCAGCCACGCCCCAAAACGGTTCTTCAACTGCACCAAATCACGCACCGGCGCCAGATCGCCATCCATGGAAAATACGCTTTCTGTAATGATCAGCGTATTCCCTTTTCTCTCGTTAGCCCATTGGAGAACCCTCTCCAAATCGGCTAGATCATTGTGTTTGAACACACGCAATTTCGCACCAGATAAACGCGCCGCATCCACCAGGCTAGCGTGCACCAGTTTATCAACGATCACCACATCGCCCTGGCCCACCAACGTCGGCACCGTGCCCAACGCTGCAGCATAGCCCGAGGAAAAACACAGGGCCGCTTCGGTTTGCTTAAAGGCAGCCAGCGACGCCTCAAGTTCATGGACAATCGATTGGGAGCCACTGATCAAACGGGCCGAACCAACACCTGCACCCAAGGTTTTCACTCCCGATTGCGCCGCCTCTTTCAAAGACTCGTGGGCCGCCAACCCGAGATAATCGTTGGAAGAAAAATTGATCAACGCCCGCCCCCCTGCATTTACTTCAACCTGCTGCGGCGATTCCATTCGGCGCAATGTACGCAGCAAGCCAGCAGCCTCAATGGCTTCCAGCTCTCCACTCAGAAATTGTTTAAATGCATCAGTCATCTCACGCCGCTTTCCGCGTTCCCGCTACCCACTCGCCATTAATCATCACTGCATCAACCTCGCCTTGATGGGCCACAATTTGTTCCGCCACGTCCCCGCCAACCTCACTGCAAGGCAATGCGATTAGGTCCGCTGATTTGCCCGGCTCCAAGCTGCCCACTTGTTGTTGCAGCCCCAGCGCAAGCGCGGCATTTTGTGTCACCATGTTCACACAAGCCTCTGCGGTGATTCGCGGATGATTCTGAATGAACATTCGCATTTCTTCAAAGAGATCCAGCTCTGCGTCCGAATCGTGAACAGTTGCCAAGCTGTCAGTCCCGAGACACAAGTTGATCCCCCTTTCGAGGACCGCTTCGGCCGCAAAACCTTGATGCCCAAAATAATCATGGCTCCGCGGACAATGTACCCAATGCGTAGCCGCCTCGGCAATCCGCTCTCGATCGAAATCATCCAGATAATTCCCGTGCACGAGCACAAAGCGTTCCCCAAGCAGTCCGGCGCGCTGAGCGTTGGTTAAGGGAGAGTGACCGGCGCAATCGTTCATGTCACGACCAGCCTCCGTAAGCAAATTGAACATAGCCCCGCCTCCCCCGCGAAACATTTGATCTTCCTCTGCCGACTCACCAACGTGCATCGTCATCGGCAGATCGCCGAATTCCGCACATCCTTCGAGCAATCCGAACTTGGTTGTATAAGGCGCGTGCGGTGACAACCCCACGCAACCGCGAGGTGGAACATGTTCCTGAATCCAAGCCCTCAGTTCCCCTAATTCTTGAGCACTGTCGCTCTCGCGCTTCAGCAAAATAATCTCGAGAAACGACACCATGCGTAACGGCGTTTGGTGCCACAGTTCGGGCAGCACATTCAGGCGGGTTTCAATATTGCCCAGTGTGGTGATTCCGTGGCGGAGGCATTGTTGTGCGCCGCGCAGCCAGGATTGTCGATGTGCCGCATCATCCACGTCCGCTTTAAGATCAACCATCGCCCGAATCCAATCCGTGAACGAAGGGGCCGAAGGAATGGCCCCGGCAAAATCCGTGTAATCCAAATGACAATGGGCATTCACCAAACCGGGCATCAGTAACACCTCACCCAAATCGTCTGCCTCGGCTCGATCGGGACAGCCGTTCCACGGGCCGATTTCTGAAATACGCCCGCCTTGAAGATGCACGAACCCGTCCTCAATCGGAGGTGAGGAAACAGGATAAATGTGGCGGGCGCGCAAGAGCATGCGCGAAGCTACCGATTTCCCTCTGGCGCGGTCAACGCCGCGCACAGAAAAACTGGTTAGGCCGCGATGGCTTGCAGCGCCTGTTTGGCGCTGGCAGCCACCTTGTGGTTGCGGGATTTAAACTTATTATGACGCTTACGCAATTGGGCTTGGATCTTTTTGGTCACCAGATCAATGGCCGCGTAGAGATCGCTCTCTGCATCCCGGGCAACTACATTTTGCCCCGGCAACGCCAGTTTCATGGTGCAGGTGTACTGTTTTTCGGGCACACCCTTGTGGTCACGCTCCAAATTGACAAATGCCTTCAGCGCGTGGGTTTCCTGGTGATCCAATTTATCGATGCACAGGCGTACGTGTTCATTCAGGCCGTCAGTAAGAGTGACCTTGTGGGTAGACAGGACCAATTTCATACAACACAAGGTAGCACAAAAGCCGGAGATCGCCAGCGGGCAGGCGACAAAAGTCATTCACTTATTCACAACTCACAAACTTGCGGTGGACCTCAAATACGCCGCGAAGACTGGCAGACATTTGATCCTGAACCGCCTGAACTTCCCGATAAACTTCCACATTCTTGCGCTGCGGTCGGGCAGTTTCCCGTTCGTTGAGTTTCACAAAACGGTCGGATAGATCGCTGATGGAAACTTTTTCACCGCGTTTTCGAGCCACACACCACATCGCCTGCAACGCCGCGCCATACGCCGCGCCTTCGCCGACGGCTAAGGTCACGACCTCGGCATTGAAAATGTCCGCCATGATCTGGCGCCAGAGTTTGGAATTCGCCCCTCCGCCGGTCACCCGAATCTGTTTAGCCTTAACGCCCAAACCCGCCAACCGACACAAACCATAATTCATCCCCATCGTCACGCCCTCCATAGCAGCCCGGGCAAAATGTCCCTTTCGATGCGTGCGGTTATTAGCCCCGAGCCAGACGCCCGTGCCTTCGGGCACATTGGGAGTTCGCTCCCCTTCCAAGTAGGGCAAGAGAATCAGCCCGTCACTGCCAGCCCCAACCTTGGCGGCGACTTTCTCGTATTGCGCGTGGCTTAGTCCGTAATGTTCTCGCACCATCTCCGTGGCAACCGTCACATTCATGGTGCAGAGAAGCGGCAACCAGCGGTTAGTCGAATCACAGAAAGCCGCGATCTCCCCTTCGGGATCAATCACGGGTTTACCCGCACAGGCATAGATGGTGCCACTAGTGCCAAAACTCGCCGTCACAATGCCCGACCGTGTGTTCCCCGTACCAATGGCGCCCATCATGTTATCGCCGCCACCGGCACTGACCAAAGTTTCTCTGGAGAGCCCAAGCGATTTGGCGGTGCCCAGGGACAAGGTGCCCGCGGGTTGGTCACTGGAAATCAAAGGCGGCAAGGCCTGCGCCAGCTTGGGGTCGATCGCCTTGATGGCCGCGCTCGACCACTGCCGCTTGGCCACGTCCAGCAAGGCCGTCCCACTGGCATCGCCGTACTCCATCACTGCATTGCCCGTGAACCAGTGGTTTAGATAATCATGCGGCAACAGCACGGTTGCGAGGCGCCGATAGTTTTTAGGTTCATGTTTTTTGAGCCACGCAATCTTGGGCGCTGTGAACCCCGGCAACATCGCGTTGCCGACGCGACTGATGGTTTTTTTAAGTCCGCCAAGCTTCTTGGTGATTGCCTCACACTCCCTGCCCGTGGTGGTGTCGCACCAGAGTTTGGCCGGCCGAATGACGCCTCCATTTTTGTCCAACGGGACAAATCCATGCTGCTGGCCACTGACCCCGATGCCTTTCACTTCCGCAGCACTGGCCTTGGCTTCCTTGAGAGCTGCTTTGATCGCTGCCGCGGTGGCTTTCTTCCACGTTTCCGGGTGCTGTTCCTTAGCACCAGCAGGCAGCCCTTTGATCAGGCCGTAGGCGCGCTGGCCACTGCCGAGCACCTTACCGTTTTTTGCATTCACTACCAACGCCTTGGTGGACTGTGTGCCGCTGTCGATTCCGATATAAAGTTCGCGCATGTTAAACGAGTTGTTCCGCCACCGAAGATAGTGGCCATGTTGATTCTTCCCGGGTCTTCAAATTCTTGATCACTGCCTGTTCCGGTCCGATTAGACGGGCGGTAAAAAGCGCGCCCACCTCCAAGGCTCGCTTAAATTGTTTGTCAGATTTCTGCGGCACCACGGAGTATTCCACGTTCAATCCGAAATCGCGGATTTGCTGAACCAACCCCAAGGACGCCGTACGCAGTGATTCATCTTCAACCAACACAAAAGCATCGATAGCCTGATTGAATTGCGGCAGCAACTTTCGGTCCTTTAGTAATTCAGCTAACACTACATCGCCCATGGCGAATCCGGCCGCAGGCAGGCCATTCTTGCCGCCGGACACCAAATTGACCAGCTGATCATACCGACCGCCTCCAGCAATCGCTCGAAATTTCCCATGACGATCAAAGGCCTCGTAAACGACGCCGGTATAATACGCCAAACCACGGATGACGTTATAATCGACCTTCACATAATCCCCCAAACCGCGGGCCGCAAGATTATCAAGGACGGCCTGCAGCTCCTCAGTGGGTTCGCCGGAATCAATAAAGTTCCGAACCTGCTCGAGCGTGAACCCTAAGGCTTGAAATTTCTTATCGCTCTCTTCGGGAGGCGTGCGCTCAATTTTATCAACCGCCTGATAGAAATCATACGCCTTGGCTTCGTCATCACAGTGGGCCGAAAAGAAATCCTGCCACGCATTCCGGCTACTGAGTCGAATCACAAAATCATCAGCCGTCAGTTCAAAACTGCGCAACACATCAATCAACAGCGCGATTAATTCCGCATCTGCTGCCGGATCATTTTCCCCGAAGATATCAGCGTTGAACTGGAAGTGCTCACGTAGCCGGCCTTTTTGCTGGCGCTCATAACGGAAAAGTTGCGGGATCGAAAACCACTTGATGGGCTTCTTGTAGTGGCGCTCGCGGGCCGCAATCATGCGCGCCACAGTGGGCGTCATCTCCGGCCGCATAGATACAGCCCGCTCCCCTTTGTCAGTGAAATTGTATAACTGCCCGACAATCTCCTCGCCACTTTTGGCTGTGTACAGGTCAAGGGGCTCCAGAGGCGGCCCGTCATAGGCCTGAAAGGCGTACCGTCGGGCGACCGTTTGCCAACGGTCAAAGATGTATTCGCGCACATCGGCGCTCCAAGCCTCGCCTTTAGGCAGAGGCTCAGGAAAGAAATCACGAAATCCCGGTAGTCGTTCCACGCGCAAAGAGAAACAACCGGTGGGCCTCGGGGTCAAGCGCGGGTTAGCCTGTTATTCGGCCAACCCCAAATGAGACACTGCGCTCTTCAGTTCTTTACCAGGCCGAAACCGCACCGTTTTCTTGGGCGGAATCTGCACGGTCACTGTTGGATTTTTGGGATTACGCCCCACGCGGGCCTTGCGGGTAACCACATCAAATACACCGAAATTACGCAGCTCCACCTTACGCCCTTCGGCCAACGCGTCGCTGATGCAATCGATTGTATGATGTACAATTACCTGCAGATCGTGCTGACTCATGGGTCGCTCCGTGCCTTCTTGCTGTGCCACGTATTGAGCGATCCCCTTCTTGGTTAATGTGTGATGATCTTCAATCGGAAACATGCCAAACCTTTCGTTTACTATGAATGATAGTGGACTTCATAGAAAACCCGTCAAGCGGTTATTTAGATATAAATTGTTTAAGCTGAACAATATCTACGCTTTATTGGATGCCGTTAAATTACCGCAAAAAAACACCGCAAAACGCGGTGTTTTAAGAATCCGGAGTGGTTTCTAGAAAAATCAAAGGCCCAAGTGTTCCCACAAATCTTCCGGCTTCAACCGTAGATTGATGTAAAACTCACCAAACCCACCGTACCGGGCACTCACTTCATCAAATCGCATCTCGTAGACAATTTGTTTCACCGAAGCCACTTCCTTTGCCATCAACGTCACGCCCCACTCCCAGTCGTCGAGCCCCGTGCTGCCCGTGATCAACTGGCTGATCCGACCGGCAAACTTACGTCCCGTGGTCGCGTGGCTGCGCATCAGTTGCTTGCGATCTTTAAAATCTAAACCGTACCAATTCGCATCCCCATCGTTTTGCAAAAACTTGCGTTGAAACATTTTCCGAAGCTTGGTCCAGCAGGATTCCGCCGGCCAGCCATCGCGTTTTTTGAGCATGGGATAAAAACACATCACATCCCAATCCGGCATCTCAGGGTACAGTCGATGATGTTTGTAATCCTTATTCCACTGCTGCAGTTCCCCCATCTTCACCTCAAAGGCCTTCGTGCCAGGCCTCAGCTTAAACTCCCACTTTGCTCGTGCCTTCAAGTCCGTATCCGTCGGCATATAATCCGTCAATTCAGTGACACTGAGATAACTGTATACAATCTCCAAAACCCCCGGTGGAAAACATGCCTCCAAATCACGATGCAATTGAGCCAAACCGGACAAATCTTCATGAAACAACATGAAAGCCAAATCCGCTTTCCCCCCCACATTCACATAAGGACGGATCAAGGGATGCGACGCATTGTTATTCGCCTCACACAACGATTCCAGGTTTTCGCGGGCCTTCGAACTTTCCCTCGGCTCCAGCTCCGCCCACATCATCCGGTCTACCCGGTAAAACAAGTGCATCACATGGATGCCCTCTTTCATCGTTACATTCGGCAAACTCATCGTAATAAAAAGCAGGGCGGAGCCTCTTCAATCTCCCGCCGTTTGGCAAAGGAAAAGCGAGGGCCGATCATCCACTAGTAATTTTTTGATATAACTGAAACAATCCCACGCTCGTCATCGCCACCGCGGAAATCCAAAGGAAAATTGTCCAGATTGCCCCCGGTTGGAGCGGTTTATCCGTTTGTTTGTAACGGAAATAGAGTGCTGCGATAGCCAATAACGGCAGCATCAATGCCTGCGCCACGCCACCCACCAGAACGAGAGTCACCGGTTTCGGCACAAAGATGAACATCAACGCACAAGCAACCGGAATCGCGATACAACATTTAGAAAGAAGCTTCGCTCTTGCTTCCTCGGTTGAGGGTTTCTCAATACGCCTGAATAGCACTAGCCCATCCGCCAGCAATCGGGCGTTGGACGCGGAGGCCGTCACCATGGTTGAAAACAAAACAACAAACGCACCCACCAAAAAAATCGTTAACCCAGCTTCCCCCAGCGGGCGATACATCTGGGACAAATCCTTGATCATACTATCATTACTCACCCCCACGGCAGCGACCTTTAGATCCGCCACCGCCATTTCTATTGGCTCAATCATTTCTGACTTCTTGTCCCGCTTTATCTCAACGGCGATCAACTTGTTCAAATGACCGGTCGCGACCGCGATCTGCGCTTTAACATGGTCAAGCCGCTGTGAATCCGTCATATCCGCCTCGAACATGGTGGACGCATTCATGGCCGCGCGCGCCTTATCGAAGTGTCCCTTCAACTCCGCTGAAGGAGATCTATCCACCGCGGTCACCAAAGCGGGCATCTGGGCTTCACGGAATTTTTCTATTTTTTGTTCAGGCATTTCGGCGCGATGCAGCAACGCTGCCCCCAACAAAAAGAAAGCCACCGTCGCGCCGGTATACACGACCATCGACAACCATGCATCCACGCGCATGATCCGTAACCATCCCTTTGCGCGTTCATACCAAACTGTCGTTGGATTGGCGGTCCCCACATTTTTTGCGTACCCCTTTTCCAAACACCAATACGGGTAATAGATCAGCTCTGAGGCCCCGACCCCGATGATTCCGAACGCCGCAAAAGCCGTCGAAAAATCGCCCGGCAACTGGAACTTCAACCCCTCTTTGATATCAGCCCAAGAGATTGAAAAATCTTTCATCCCTTCGGACGTTTGCAGACTGATCAAAGCGAACAACGTGGCGAAGGTGAAAAATACCACCATGATCGTAGAAAATATTTCCACCGGCTTGTACTTGCCGGAAGCAAGAATCGCAATGGTCCCCCCTGAAACCACCACCGCAATAATACTCGGACCGTGAGCTCCCAGCTCAGAAACCCAGCCGAGTTCCATCACCACTTTCCCGACACTCCCGACGATTCCACCGAGTTGAAACAAAATACCCACAAACATCAGCAACCAACACCACACCACCCATGAAACAATGAACCGCGGCCCCGGAACGGTATCCAACGCTTCCAGCGTGGTCATTCCCTTGGAGATTGCGAAGCGGCCCAGCTCCACCTGCACCAGCACCTTGATCATGCAGCCGGCGATAATGAACCACAATAGGCTGAAGCCGTATTCGGCCCCCACCTTGGGCGTGGCAATCAATTCACCAGAACCGACAATGCAGGCGGTGATGATTAGGCCGGGACCGAGGTGTTTGAGGGTGCCACGCCAGTCCTTTGGCGCATCTTGTGGGCCGTCCGAAGACATGGCGGGAGGCTAGGGATTCGCTCGCACGATGACAAGCCCCACCTATTTCCAGCGGATCACATCCCCCGGCTGAAGAGCGGTGGCGGCACGACCGGAAAGAGGTTTGCCCGCGCGCTGAATAGTCGCCTCCGCGGCACTGCTGATTCCAGCCGATCGCCGCGCGCTATACAAGGTAAGGCCCGGTTTCCACTTCACGATCTTGCGTTGCCCATTCTTGGGATCAATCAAAACCACAGTGGGATCGTCAGCAATCTTAGCCGGAGTCGGCGGGGGCGTTGTTGGTACGGTTTCGTTTGGTGAACGCGGCCGATACTGCAGTTTCGCCTTAGGCATCAGCTTCCGGAGGTTGGCAATCCGTTCCTCATCAAGTGGATGAGTCCGCAAAAACCACGGCACACCACCACCCTTTTGTTTGTTGTGTTCAGCAAACCGCAGCCAAAAAGCAACTGCTTCCTCCGGGTCATAACCCGCCCTCGCCATGTAAGCCAGGCCAATGGTATCCGCCTCATTTTCCTGCAAACGGCTATGAGGCAGCTCCGTGCCGAGCGTCGTGCCCAAACCATAAGCCGCGTACAACAGGTTTCTAGTGTTGGAATTCAATTGGTTCATTTGCGAAATCATCGCAATGCCCAAGCCTTGAATGGCCAACACGCGGCTGATTCGCTCCGAACCATGATGCGCCACGGCGTGCGCCACTTCATGCGCCAACACGGTTGCCAATCCAGCTTCGTTTTGAGTAATCGGAAGCAAGCCGGTGTACACCCCCACCTTGCCCCCCGGCAGGCAGAAGGCATTGGCTTCGCCGCTCTCGAATAGCACAAACTCCCACTGCGCCTTTGGTAAATCCGCAACCGCTGCAATGCGTTTCCCCACACGCTGAACCAGCGCGGTGGCATCCTGATCCTGACTCAGACTATTACTAGCCTTCATCCGGGTAAACGCATCGCGTCCCATCGCCCGTTCCATGGAGGGAGAAATCAGATTAAACTGAGAACGCCCCGTTTCCGGCACCGTTGAGCAGCCCACCGAATTCCACAGCAAAACCACTGCCACCACACCACTACCGATCCACCGCCTCATCACGGGAGACACTGAACCAGAGTCCCGCGTATTTCTCAAGCTTGCACTCTCGGCGCACCATTCGCAGAATGTGTTTGGTCTACGACAGGCTCAACTTGGTGTGAATAAGTTGGGATTCAACACACCCGCTTGTTCCCCTACTTTTAAACCGGTTGCAATCAGCAACCTTCCGCAAGGAGGAGTGGATATGAGATTAAACAATCGGTGGGTATTGTCATTTCTTATGACGGGCATTTTTGGCCTGTTGTTAAACCTAAACCTTAGCGCACAGCCTGTGCCCATCCCGGTGCCGGCCCTCGGAGCCCCCACACAGGCGCCCGCACAAAAACCAAAACTCCTCCCCCCACCTAAACCAGGAGAAAAGCGCACCCCCGACACACCGAACATCATCTTGATTGTCGCCGACGACCTCGGTTGGGGGGATCTTGGCTCGTACGGACAGCAACTCATCAAGACCCCTTACCTCGATCAGCTCGCGGCCGGAGGTATGCGGTTCACACAGTTTTATGCTGGAGCCCCCTTGGGGAACGCGTCGCGCTGCGCGTTGCTTACCGGAAAACACACCGGCCATTCCTACATTCGCGGTAACCGACCCGCCTCGCTGCGCACCATTGATACAGTGATCCCCATGTATCTACAGGGAAACGCCCAGTACGAAACCATTGCCCTTGGCAAATGGAATCTCGGCAGCAAAGGCACCCCGGGTGAGCCGTTCAAAAAAGGCTTCCGCCATTGGCTCGGGTTCGTAGATCAAACTCACGCCAACAACCATTACCCCACCTACGTTTGGCGCTACGAGCCGGGCGTTCGGGGGGTCAATAGCTGGAACGGTGATGTCCTCATTCAGGCCAATGCACGCGGTCAGCGCAATGCGTACTCCACCGACCTGCTTACCAAGGCTGCCTTGAACGCCATCCGCATTTACAAGCCGGACTGGTACAAACATTACCGCCCGTTCTTCCTTTACCTATCCTACACTGCCCCTCACGCGAACAACCAGCTTGCCCAAAAGGCCGGCAACGGAATGGAAGTTCCCACAGACTTCCCGTACAGCGGCGAAAAATGGCCGCGCCCTGAGCGCAACAAGGCCGCCATGATTACCCGGCTCGACACCGCTGTCGGCCAGATCATGGCCAAGCTGAAGGAATACAAACTGGACGAGGACACGCTCATCCTGTTCACCAGCGATAATGGCCCTCATCAGGAAGGCGGCAACAACCCGGCCTTCTTCCGCAGTGCCGGCCCATTCAAGGGAATCAAGGGCCACCTGTACGAGGGCGGTTTGCGTGTTCCCATGATTGCTCGCTGGACCGGAAAAATTAAACCCAACACCGTGAGTGAAGAACCCTTTGCCCACTGGGATGTACTGCCAACCCTGCTTTCGGCGACGCGTGTTTCCAAACCGCGCGAGATTGATGGCGTATCCTTTTTACCCACCCTGCTCGGCCGCGAGCAATTAAAGAAACACGATTTCCTCTACTGGGAAATGCACGAGTACGGCTCGCAACAGGCCGCGCGCAAAGGGGATTGGAAGGTCATTCGACCTGCGCCAGGTAAGGCTTTGGAATTGTACAATCTGCAACGTGACCCAACCGAGTCGCAAAACGTGGCGAGCTTGAACCCTAAAGTGGTGGAGGATTTCGAAAACTTCCTTCGCACGGCGCGTACCCGGAGCGTTCTCTGGCCTATCACCCAGCCCAAAGAAACCGCCGCCAGCCGGCGTTAGACTACTTTTGGGGTGAAGGGCCTTCGGCCACTACGCGGAAACCGGCGTGACTCATACCGGTGTCCGGTGTGGTTTTCATCCGACGAAATGGCCGGTATGCGCCGCAGTATAGGTCCGTGCATAGGAACGATCCACCACGCTGCAAGCGCTTCCACTGGCCCGGCTCGTTCGGATCATAACTTTCGGTAGGCCCTGTGGGATTGGACACGGGGCTGTTCCCGTAATAGTTAGGCATGTACCAATCCGAGCACCATTCCCAGACGTTACCGCCCATGTCGTAGAGTCCATACCCGTTGGGCGGATACTTGCCCACAGGCGCCGTGGAGTAGTAACCATCCTTCTCGGTGTTTTCACGGGGAAAACGCCCCTGCCAAATATTGGCCATGATCTTGCCTTCCGGCTCATGCTCATCGCCCCATATATATTCCTTGCCCTTCAAACCGCCGCGCGCGGCATATTCCCATTCCGCCTCGGTGGGCAACCGATGTTTGAGACCCGTTTTTTTGGTTAACCACTTGCAATAGGCCTCGGCGTCGTACCATGAAATATGGACGACCGGATGATCCGCTTTATCCTGATAACCGGTCTTGCCCGGACCATCTGGTAAGCGCCAGCTTGCCTCCGGCACATATTTCCACCACGCCAAAAACGCATTGTGGTTTTTCAACATCTCGACCGGGATATCATCGCTCGGAGGTGTAAAGACGATGGAGCCAGCCTTGATATCCGTAAATTCTGCCGGAGGGATTTCCGGGAAATCCTCCGGTTTGGGTTTCCGCTCTGCGATAGTCTCATAGCCGCTGTCTTTGGTGAACGCCTCAAACTCTGCGTTTGTGACCTCGTGCTTCCCTATCCAGAAGCCATCGACTTTCACCTGATGCACCGGTTGCTCGTCCTGTTGGCCCGTGGCAAAGCCCATTTCAAAACTTCCGCCATCCAGCCAGACCATCGAATCCTTATCAAACTCAACAGAACCACCCGCATTCGGTAGCGGCACCTTGGGCCCGGAACTTTCAGTAGGTTTGTCCGGCTGACATCCCAGAGCCAGTCCTAACACCATGATGGTGATCGTTTGGAAATAGTTATTCATGAGTTACCTTCGTTTTCGTTGAGTTTTTTTCATTTCCGTAAGCATCCAATCCTTCCCGCATCTCGCGTTCGGCTTTGGTTTGCTTCACGCCCCAAATCATCCAAGCCATGGTAAGCCCGATCCATAAGACCACAAATCCTCCCACCCAAATAGGCCACTGATACGATTGGGTTTTCTGCTCTGAATCTGCCGAAAAGTCCGCCATCAGGGGTCGAGAACATAACTGTGCCGGATAAAAACGCAATGCGAATCTGGTGGACGGCAGGTCTTGAGGTGTGTTTGATCCCGCCATGTCGCCTGCGCCGCTCCAACCCGGCACGCTGTACCTCGTTGCCACACCGATCGGTAATCTTGAGGACATCACCCTTCGTGCGCTGCGAACGCTGCGCGAATGCTCGGTGGTGGCGGCGGAAGATACCCGCCGTGGCCGCCAGCTCCTAAGGGCACATGAGATCAATCAATCCCTGCTCAGTTGCCATAAATTCAACGAAGCCAAACGTTCAGGCGAATTACTGGAACGCCTCACTCAAGGCGAAACGATTGCGCTGATTAGTGACGCTGGCACGCCAGGCATTAGCGACCCAGGCGAACGCATTGTACGCGCGGTACTCGAGGCGGGTCATCGCGTGGAAAGTGTGCCCGGCCCATGCGCCCTGGCAGCCGCCCTGCCCACCAGCGGATTGCCCACTGAGGAATTTCATTTTGCCGGTTTTCTTCCGCACAAAAGTGGTGCCCGAGCCCGCAAGCTTGAGGCGCTCGATGCCGTGCCCGGGACCCTTTGTCTTTACGAATCCCCCCATCGAATCGGCAAATTAATGCGTGAACTCGAGGCCCAATGGCCCGAGGCGCGTGTGGTGTTAGCGCGCGAGTTGACGAAAAAATTCGAAGAGTACCTGCGCGGCACTCCGGAGGAATTGGCCGCGTATTATGCCGAGCGTAAGCCGAAGGGGGAATTTGTTGTGCTGGTGCATCGGGCTTGAACCTGACGAGCAGGCGTGGTTTCCTCCGCCCATGGCCAACACGTTGTACGTCGGCAACCTGCCCTTCAAGATTTCAGACGAAGAACTCGCCGCGCATTTCGTGTCGGCCGGCAAAGTGCTGGAGGTGAGCCACGTGCGCGAACGAGGCAGCGACCGCTCCAACGGATGTGGGTTCATCGAAATGGCCGATGCCGAGGGCGCCGCACAGGCTGTGTCGACATTGGATGGCTCGGAGCTAGCCGGCCGCACGCTCACCGTGGGTTTTGCCCGGCCTTAAAGAAATTTCCCCGGATTCATGATCCCTTTGGGATCTAGGGCATCTTTCACTGCCTGATGCAGGCGGCGCACTTCCGGCCCAGCAGCCAACGGCCACCAGCGTTTCTTGGCGATGCCAATCCCGTGCTCACCGGTGATCACGCCGTCGTGTTTGACAATCCAACGAAACAACTCGTCCAATGCCGCATCCCGTCGCTGTTCATGGCCGGCTTGCGTGTCGTCTACCATCACGTTGACGTGGATATTGCCATCGCCCGCATGCCCAAAACAGGCCACCGGCATGCCGTGTTTTTTCTGTAGGCGAGCAGTGAAGGCCAAAAGTTTCTCCAGACACCCGCGGGGCACCACGATATCCTCATTCAGTTTCACGAGTCCGGTATCGCGCAGTGAATAGGAAAACTCCCGCCGCAACTGCCAAATCGCCTCTACAGGCTCGGCTCCTTGCGCCTGATCCACAAAACGCGGCTTCAACGACTCTAGAAGACGCTTCACAGCCCGCAACTCGCTGCGCACACTCTTTTCCTGACCGTCCAGTTCGACAATCAAATGTCCGCGACAACCGGATAACCGCCGACTACCGGTTCGTTGGGTAGCGGCCTTGAGGGTAAACTCATCGGCAATCTCCAACGCGCTGGGGAGAAAGCCGGCCTTGAAAATGCGTCGTAACCCCTTGACCGCCGCGGCGATGGACGGCATGCCCACGGACAACGCCGCTCGATACGGCGGCAACGGCAGAAGTTTGAGCGTCACTTCGGTTACCACGCACAGCAACCCTTCGGTACCAGTGAAAAAACGCGGAAAATCGAAGCCGGTTTTGTTTTTATGCGTGCGACTACCCACGCGTGTGATCGTGCCATCGGGCAGCACTACTTCCAGTCCCAACACATAATCAGAGGTGACCCCGTACTTCAGGCAGCGTGGACCGCCGGCATTGGTCGCCACGTTTCCGCCTATGCTGCAATCCGCTCGGCTGGCCGGATCAGGCGGATAATACAATCCTTTGGCCTCGGCCTTGGCCTGAAGATCCGCAGTGATCACTCCGGGCTGGGCCACGGCCACGAAATCGTCCTCATGGATCTCCTTGATCCGCCGCATGCGCGCAACCGACAGGGCAATACCGCCGCGTAACGGCACGCACCCACCCACGTAGCCATAACCGGCCCCGCGTGGCGTCACCGGAATTTGATGGCGATAGGCAAACCGAAGAATAGTGCTGACCGCCTTGGTCGAACGTGGCAGGGCCACGGCTTCGGGTCGACCGGTGGCAAACCATTTATCCCCCTGATGCCCCTCTAGCGTGGCCGGATCGAGCTTCAATTCGCCCGGCGCCAACTGGGCCTGCAATTTCCCCCAGAGTTTAGGATTCGTTTTCTTCATCCGACTCGATCAACCGACGTGCCTCGTCTTCCTGAGCAGACGGAACCTGCACGCGAATCCCTCCGGTGGCAAGCGAGTACCCTTCCATACTCAGCGCGGCCGCCTCCCCTTCCACGGTGGCATCCAACCCAGCTGTTTGCAGGCGGGCACTTACGATCTGCGCCTGCACGGGATTGAATGCTGTGAACACCGTCACGCGATCCATTTTACTTGGGCTTCACGCTGCGCGGCGAATTGACCAGCCGCTCGGGTTTGGGTTTATAAAAAATCCCGCGGGCATTGAGGTTGCTGGCGAGATTCGAAAAATGGATTGCAGTGCCGTTTAGGTTGGTGAGCACGGCCTGAAATTGTATCCGCATGTCCTCGTTCTTCAGAAGCCCACCAGCCAAGCCTTCGCCAGACTCGATCTCCATGAGAATCCGGTTTGCGCTCTGGGTAATGCCCTTGATGCTCTCAGTGGCGGTGGCCAGATTCTCCACCACCGCGGTGATATTGGTGCGGTTATTTGCCAGCGTGGATTGCAAATCGGCTGTGGTTTTATCGAGCTTCACGGAAAACGTCTCAATGTTACTGAGCGCGCTTTGGACGGTGGGCGCGTTGGTAGCAATGAGCACCTCGAGCTCCCCAGCCGAGGCGTGCAGGCGGCGGGTGAACGCCGCGAAATTGGTCACGCTGGTGTGGATAGCAGGCGCGTTGGTGGCCATGGCCTCGCGCAATTGCTCCGTGAACTGAGAGAAGTTGGCCATGCTGGTGTTGAAATTAGTGATACTGGCCTGTAGCACAGGAGCATTGGTTTGCACGGCCCCGCGCAGTTCCTTGGCGAAGGCACTCAGCTCGGCCACACCGGCAGTCAGTGCCGGGCCGTTGGTGGTGATCAGACCGTCCACTTTGGTGGAAATTTGGTTCAACTTGTCGGAGGTCACCCGGAATTCAGCAATGGCCGCGGTGATGTTTTCCACAGAATTCGAGCTCAGCAAATTGGTGTTCACATTGCCCACCAGCAAATCGATCTTTTTCACCGCTCCATCCACCCGATCAATCAAGCCACTGACTTTTTGGCCAACCTGTTCCACATCAAACGGTGATTCACACGGGTGCTCCGTGTCTTCGGCCAGCTCCGCCCCCAAGGTTACACCGGGAAAAACGCCAATGAATTGGTCCCCCAAGAAGCCGGTGGATTTGATCCGAAAGGTCACCCCTTCGCGCACGACCTTGCTATATTCCGGGTAAAGCTCCACATTAATCAGGACTTCGCTGCCATCTTCGGTCAAATCGAAGCTATCGACATAACCAATCTTCACCCCGGACATTAGCACGGGCGAATCACGGATGATGGTTCCGGCGTTGGAAGTACGCAGGGTCAGCGAATAAGTGTCGCGCAAGCCAAAGCCTTTTTCGCTGAACTTGATGCTCATCACCGCCGCCAATCCCAGCAGCACGATGACAAACAGTCCGACCTTAAATTCCAAGCGTCCGCCGCTCATGAGAAATCCACCTCCTTCAAATCCGCCTCGCCCCGGATAAACCGACTGACCTGCGGATCTTCTGAATTGAAAACCTCCTCAGCGGGGGCGTCCAGATAAACTTGTCCCTCACGCAGGTAAATAATCCGCTGCCCCATGCGCCGGGCGCAGCGCATGTCGTGGGTAATCACGATCGACGTGACACTGTACTGGTCACGCACGCGCATCATCAATTGATCGATGCTATCAGCCACGACCGGATCCAGTCCCGTGGTAGGCTCATCATAAAGAATAATCTGCGGCCGATGCACAATGGCCCGGGCCAAACCGACCCGTTTCTGCATACCACCAGACAGTTCCGAGGGCATTTTCCCGCCAACCCCGGGCAATTCTACCAGACCCAGCACCTCCTCCACGCGCCGATTGATCTCCGCCCCATCCGTCACGCCCGAGCGACGGAGTGGGAAGGCGATGTTTTCGTGGACATTCATAGAGTCAAATAGAGCCGCGCCCTGAAAGAGCATGCCGAATTTCTGTCGCACGCTCAGCATCTGCCGTTCACTCATGCCCACCAAATCTTGACCCTCCACCCGCACCGCCCCCTCATCTGGCGACAGCAGTCCCACGAGGTGTTTGATCAGCACGCTCTTGCCCGTGCCACTGCGGCCAATGATCGCTACACTTTCGCCGGCTTCCACAGAAAAGGAAATCGATTGGAGGACCACCTGGTCGCCAAAGCTCTTTCGGACTTTCGAAACTTCAATCATTAGCCCGGATACAACAGTGAACGCAGGAAGAGTGTGAGGAAAAAGTTGGAGACCAGAATCGCGATGCACGACTGCACCACTGCTTCGTTGGTGGCGCGCCCCACGCCTTCGGCACCGTTACTGCAGTTGAGACCGCGATAACAACTGATCAGTGAAATCAAGAGCCCGAACACTAGCGCCTTGATTACGCCCATCAGCACATCCTCTTCGTCGGTGTAAAAGTACATATGCTTGAGCGAAAAGGCTGATTCTATGCCGAGCAACGAACTAGCTAAAATCATGGCGGCGAAAATCCCCACGACCCAGGCCAACACCGTGAGCAGCGGCATGGAAATCACCGTAGCCAATACACGCGGCACCACGAGATGATCCACCGGATGCGTAGCCATCGTGCGCAGCGCATCAATTTGCTCGGTCACCCGCATCGTGCCAATCTCGGCGGTCATAGCCGCCCCCACACGGCCCGCCACCATCAGCCCGGCCAACACAGGCCCGAGTTCACTGGTCATGGCCACGCCCACCACGCTGAGGGTGGCGTTGTCCATCTTGACCTTGTGAAATTGGTAAAACGTTTGCGCGCAAAACACCATGCCGGTGGAGGCACCGGTGGTGAGGACCACAAACTGCGACTTCAGGCCAATGAAGTGCATTTGCTTTATGAACTCGGCCCAGTTCGGGCGAACAGAGAATAGGGAACGAACCACCTCGCACGCCAACAGCGCCACGCGGCCCATGCCTATCACAAAGCTGAATAATTCCCCCTTGGCGGCGCTCATGCCACCTCACTTCTTTTGATGCGCCCCGCAGGACGCGAATTAGTCGCCGGCCACAGCTGTTTCGGCGGCCGTTTTTTGCGTAAAGGTCAGTTTATCTTCTTCGGCCGACACTTGAATGGGCTGACCTTCGGTCAGTTTATCCCGCAAAATTTCCTCGGCCAAAGGATCTTCCATGAACCGTTCCACCGCGCGCCGCATCGGCCGCGCCCCGTACTCGGGATCGTGCCCCTTTTTCACAAGGAAATCGCGAGCCTTATCGTCGAGCACCAGATTGATGTCCTTTTTCTTCAACCGCTCAACGACCTTAATGACCTCCAGATCAAGAATCTTCATCAAAGCCTGCTTGTCGAGAGAGTGGAACACAATGACGTCGTCGAGCCGGTTGAGAAACTCCGGACGAAACGCCTTCTTGGCTTCGTCCATAATCAGCTCCTTCATCTTCTCGTAATCGACATCCTCATCGGAATTATTGAACCCGATCGACTTGCTCCTCTTGGCGCTCTCGGCGCCGACGTTGGAGGTGAGCAATATAATCGTGTTCCGAAAATCAACTGTGCGCCCCTGACTGTCTGTCAGTTTGCCTTCCTCCAGAATCTGAAGCAGCATGTTCGCCACATCCGGGTGCGCCTTCTCGATTTCGTCAAAAAGCACCACCGAGTACGGTCGACGGCGCACCTGCTCGGTCAATTGACCGCCCTCTTCAAAACCGACATATCCAGGAGGCGAACCGACCAGACGTGAGCTGGCGAATTTCTCCATGTACTCGCTCATGTCGATCTGAATCAACGCTTTGGGATCGCCAAAAAGCTCCTTGGCAATCGTCTTGGCCAGCAGTGTTTTTCCGACGCCGGTAGGGCCCAACAGGGCAAAAGCGCCGATTGGCCGGCTGGGATCTTTGAGGTCCGCGCGAGAGCGTCGTAACGCCTTACTCAAGGCCTCGACGGCATCGCTCTGGCCGACGATCGTTTCCTCTAGCGTTTTTTCCATGCTGAGGAGTTTCTTAATCTCGTCCTTCTCCATGCGTTGCAGAGGAATACCGGTCCACTTGGCAATCACCTGCATGATATCCTCATCGGAAATCACCACGCGATTGTCCGCGCTGGCGGCTTTCCATTCCTCCATGGAGGTCTCGAGATTTTCCTTTGCCTGCTTTTCCTCGTCGCGCATGGCGGCGGCGCGCTCGAAATCCTGTTCTTTGATCGCCTCTTCTTTCTTCTCCTTGATCTCCTCGATCTTCTGCTCGAGTTCCTTGATCTCCGGCGGGCGAGTCATGGTCTTGATGCGGGCCCGAGAACCAGCCTCATCCATCACGTCAATCGCCTTATCCGGCAGATAACGCGCCGTGATGTAGCGATCGGAAAGTCTCACAGACGCCTCCACCGCTTCATCAGAGATCTCAGCGTGATGGTGGTCCTCATATTTGACGCGCAGGCCCTTGAGGATTTCCACCGCTTCATCAATCGACGGCGCTTCCACTTTCACAGTCTGGAAACGGCGTTCCAAAGCGGCGTCTTTCTCGATGTATTTGCGGTACTCATTGAGCGTCGTGGCGCCCACACATTGCAATTCGGCGCGACTGAGCGCGGGCTTGATAATATTGCTTGCGTCCATTGTGCCTTCCGCCGAACCGGCACCCACGATGGTGTGTAGCTCGTCGATGAATAGAATCACGTTCTTGGCCCGACGGATTTCATCCATCACCGCCTTGATGCGTTCCTCAAACTGACCCCGATACTTGGTGCCCGCCACCATGAGGGCAAGATCCAAAGTCACTACACGGCGATCGCGCAGGAGTTCCGGCACATTGCCGGCGATAATTTCTTGGGCCAGCCCTTCCACAATCGCCGTCTTGCCCACGCCGGCTTCACCGAGGAGCACGGGATTGTTCTTGGTGCGACGGCAGAGAATTTGGATAACCCGCTCGATTTCATCAGCACGGCCAATCACCGGATCCATCTCGCCTTTGCGGGCGATCTCCGTGAGATCCCGCCCAAAGGCGCGCAGCGCGGGCGTCTTATTGCCCTTTTTGCCGCCCTTAGTCGGTGCTGCCTCCTCGCCTTCCTCTTCCTCCTCCATTTCCTCATCACTCATGGCGAAATTGGGATCGAGTTCCTTGAGGATTTCCTGACGAGTTTGTTCGATATCTATGTCGAGATTCTTAAGGACGCGCGCCGCCACGCCGTCGCCTTCACGCAGGAGTCCCAGTAAAATATGCTCGGTGCCAACGTACGTGTGCTGCAGTTGCTTGGCCTCCTTGGAGGCGAGGTTTAAGACTTTCTTAACGCGCGGGGTGTACGGGATATTGCCGACCTGTTTTTGGTCTGGGCCCGTGCCGACCTGTTTTTCCACCTCAAGACGCACGGTTTCCAAATCGAGCCCCATTTTTTGGAGCACGTTAACCGCCACGCCCTGCCCCAGCTTGATGAGCCCCAAGAGCAAATGCTCGGTGCCCACAAAGTTGTGGTTGAACCGGTCCGCCTCCTTGCGCGCCAGCGCCAGCACTTGCTGCGCTCGCGGCGTGAAATTGCTCATGCCTTCGTCACTCATTTCTAAAATTCAATTTAACTGAAAATCCCGTTTTCGTCCAGCAATCCGGATGCCAACTTATGCCCAGAAAGCCGGAAATCTCTATTGAATTGGACGGATTTCTAGGGTCACTCCCTCCTATTCACTCACCTTGGGGCCTTGCATTCCGCTCAGACGACTGCGCAGCAGATCCGCCCGCTGCACATCGCGTTCTTCGCCGGATAATTTTTCCCCCACCAACTGCTGCAAATGCGCCGGTTGGGTGACCAAAAACAGCTCATCCACCACCGAAGTCTCCAAATCTTCAAACACCCCCAGCTTCACGCCGAGCCGAATCAACGAAAGTTGGTTCATCGATTCCTTACTGCTCACAATATGTGCATTGGCCAGCACGCCGTACGCCCGCCCGATGTGGTTGAACAATTCCTTAGGCTTCCCCTGCTGCAATGTCGCCCGCGCGTTGGATTCGTGCTCAATAATCTGCAGCACCACTTTGTGGATTCGTTCGATGATATCCGCCTCGCTCTCGCCCAGTGTCATCTGGTTGGACACCTGGAAAATATGCCCGAGCGCTTCGGTTCCTTCCCCGTACAACCCGCGCACCGCATGGCCCAGCTTGGTCACCGCTTGGACAATTTGGTTCACCTGATCCGTCAAGACCAGCCCCGGCAAATGCAACATGGCACTGACACGAATGCCCGTCCCGAGATTGGTGGGGCACGCCGTCAAATAGCCGTAGGAGGCATCAAACGCATACTCCAGCTTCTTCTCTAAACTCGTGTCAAACCGGTCCATCTTCTGCCAAACCTGCTTGATCTGCATGCCCGGCAGGAGCGCCTGCATGCGGAGATGATCCTCCTCATTGACCATCACGCTGAGCGTTTCGTCCTTGTTCAGCACAAGCGCACTGCCGCCGCCCTTGGCGGCGTGTTCGCGGCTGATCAAGTGCCGTTCCACCAGCAATTGCTTATCGAGGGCCTTCAGGTCGCCCATGCCGGTGGAGAATCCCCCGCGCATGGCCGAAGCCCCGGAGACGGGCGGTTTGATGGCTGCGCACGTTTCTTCTCGACTGGCTTTCTTAGCCCGCCCGGGAAACGGCACGCCGGAAATGTTACGTGCCAACCGTACCCGACTGGACAGTACGACATGATCCTCTGGACCGCCACTAGCCGATAGTTCATCTGAAGGCGTAAGAAAATCTAGCAACTCCATCAAGTTCCCTCCTCTGCCGAGCCGACTGATTCCAGTTCTTTCAACTGATCGCGCAAGCGCGCGGCATCTTCGTAATTCTCCATCTCAATCGCCTTTTGCAATTGCTCAGACAGCGTATCGCGCTGCTTGGTGATATTGAGCTTCGCCCTTAACGCCTTGGGCACTTTACCAACGTGCTGAGTGCCCTTGTGCATTTGCTTGAGCATTCCTACCAACGGCTCCGCAAAGACCGTGTAACAGGTGGAGCAACCAAGGCGACCGGTCTTCTTGAAATCCGCATGAGTAAAACCGCAGGTCGGGCATTCAAGCTCCGCGCTCACCGATTCCATTTCGGAGGAAGCCCCTAGGCCGAGCAGCAAATCCGCCAGAGCAAATCCCTGCGGATCAGTCACGCCCTTGTCCTTGGCGCATTCCTCACAGAGATCGATCTTCTTCATCTGACCGTTCACAATTTCGGTCAAGTGCACCGTAGCCTCATTCTCGCAGTTTGGTTGGCAACACTTCATAGTATCCCTATATCGCCTCTCCCGTGGAGTTCGTCAAATCCTGATATGCCTTGATCAGTTTCTTGGTCAATTTGCCGGGCTTCCCCGAACCAATCTGGCGGCCGTCAATCTTCACCACCGGCACCACTTCTGCCGCTGTACCGGTGATAAACACCTCGTCGGCATTGTAGAGATCGTAACGTGTCAAATTCGGTTCCTTCGCTTCGATGCCCAGTGATTCGGCCAGTTCAATCGCCACGCTGCGCGTAATGCCGTACAGCGCGCCGGCCGCAAGCGGCGGGGTCAGCAGCTGCCCCCCCTTGAGCATAAAAACATTGTCGCCCGTACATTCGGCCACAAATCCCTGGCTGTTGAGCATAATCGCCTCCACGCAGCCGGCATTGATCGCCTCGATCTTGGCGAGGATGTTGTTCAGATAATTCAAAGATTTGATCGCCGGATTCACTGCGTTGGTGTGATTACGCGTAGTCGGCACTGTAACGATCTCGAGGCCTTTTTTGTAAAAGGTCTCCGGATAGAGCTGAATCTTGTCCGCGATAATAATCACCTGCGGATTGCTGCAGCGGTTGGGATCCAGACCCAATGTACCCGCGCCGCGCGTCACCACCAATCGGATGTAGCCGTCGCGGATCTTGTTCCGCTTGCAGGCTGCACGCACCGCCTCGCAGATCGCCCGATGGCTCATGGGGATTTTAAGCAGAATGGCTTTGGCCGAGTAAAAGAGCCGGTCCACATGCTCGCTGAGCTTAAAGACACGCCCGTTATAAGCGCGGATGCCTTCAAACACGCCGTCGCCATAAAGTAGGCCGTGGTCAAACACGGAGACCACCGCCTTCTTTTCATCCACAAATTTTCCGTCGACAAATACCTTCATCGGTCGGCGCACCTTAGCCGCATCCTCCTTGCCGGAGCAATCTCTCACTATTCACACACCCGGCCATCCTTCAAATGCACCACGCGCTGGGCGGCTCGAGCCACCGTTTCATCGTGTGTCGCCACCAACAGTGTCAACTGTCGCTCGGCATGCAATTGCTTGAGGAGGTCAATGATTTCCGACTCCGTGCCTGTATCCAGATTACCGGTTGGCTCATCAGCCAGCACGATCTCCGGTTCATTCATCAGTGCCCGGGCGATCGCCACCCGTTGTTGTTCGCCGCCGGATAATTCCGAAGGCCGGTGATCCATCCGGTCACTGAGCCCAACGCTTTCCAGCAAAACCTTAGCCCGTTTTTTTGATTCGGCCTGTAATCTTCCTTGTACTTGTGCGGGGAGAATTACATTTTCTAATGCATCCAAATCCGGCAACAGATGATACGCTTGAAAAACAAAGCCCACGTGGCTCCCTCGGAATTCCGCCGCCTGTGCCGGGGTTTGCACCCGCAACGGATCGCCATCAAACCGAATGGTGCCAACCGTCGGCCGATCCAAGCCGCCCAATAATTGCAGCAGCGTGCTTTTGCCCGAGCCAGACGCGCCTTGCAACGCCACAAATTCGCCCGCCTGCAATTCCAGACTCACCCCTTGAAGCACGGCCAACTCCTTGCCGCCCAGAAAGTACGACTTTTCCACAGCCTCGGCCTGGAGGACCACATTACTCATTGCGCAAGGCCTCCACCGGCTGCAACCGGGCCGCGTTCCAAGCCGGCAATAAACCGGCCACCACACAGATCACCAGCGACACGCCGCAAATGATTAACACATCGCTCTGGACAATTTGCGCCGGCAAATCCCGAAAGCCGTACAATTTCTCCGGAAATAATTCCACACCTCTGCCGCGCATAATCTCTAGAAATTGATTGCGATACTTGAGCACCAACATGCCCAACCCCACGCCAAAGACCGTACCCAACACCCCCACCACCGCGCTTTGGATCAGGAACACATTGCTCACCTGCCCATTGGTCGCGCCCAAGGCCTTGAGCAAGCCGATCTCTTTAGTTTTCTGAACGCCAAAAATGATCAGCGAACTGGCGATACCGAACGCCGCCACAATCACGATGAAGAACATCAGAAATTGCGTCACCATTTTCTCCACCTCCACCTGCGCCAGCAGCACAGGGTTCAGGTCTTCCCAAGTACCAATGTGAAAACCGGCGCCAAGTTTCTGCTGCAGTCCGGCTTTGATCGGCTTCAGGTTTAACGGCTGATCGGTCTCCGCCCAGACCATGTGCGCGACGTCATCCTCCATATGATACAAGTCCTGCGCGTTCCAAATATCGCAAAAAATAAAATCGTTCAGTTCACCCTGCCCTGCATCGAAGATGCCTTTCACGGTGTATTCTTCGGGCAAAATCCCGAGCGTTTCGCCTTCCTCCTTGGCGTCCTTCATTTCCTTAAGGCTTTGCGGAGAATAAATCAGGACGGTGTCGCCAACGTTCAGCCGGAACGCGCCATCAGGCCTTCCAAAATTCCAGCCCACCACCAAGCCATTGCCCGACAAATCGAACTCACCCAGCACCGTCGACTGCGGCACCTGACTTACCTTGCGCATGCCTTCTTCATCCACCCCAATCAATTTCGGCGCATCAAAGGCTGGCTCCATACCTTCCCGTTGGGTTTCAAGCATCACCTTCCCCACTACTATCGGCATGGCTCCGGTTACGCCTTCCACTGACTCCATTTGTTTGGCTAGATCATCATAATCCGCAATCGGCACGCCGGCCATGCCACCGAAGCCATCGTCTACCACCTGCCGCACTTGGACATCAGCCGAGAATTGAAAGAAGGTTTTTTTGAGCTGCAGATGAAAACCCGAGAAGACGGAGGTAACTATGATGAGCACGGCCACTCCGAGCATCACGCCCACCACGGAGATGAGCGTGATAAACGACACTGCAGTTCGCTTGGGCCGCAGATAACGCAGCGCCAGAGAGAATTCAAACGGCAGCCAACTCATCACCGCGAAGCTAGGGCCGCAGCGTGGCCGGCGCAAGATTTAGACGTTCACCGCCCAAGATCTGCCGGCGAGGCACCGGTAGCGCGTCATCCCAATCGGCCTTCGACCAGTGATTCGACCACGCCGGGGTCGGCCAGTGTGCTGATATCTCCGAGGTTTTCGGTATCGCCTTCGGCGATTTTGCGGAGAATGCGGCGCATGATTTTGCCGCTACGGGTCTTGGGTAGGCCCGGGGTGAACTGGATTTTGTCGGGCGACGCGTGCGGGCCAATGTCGGCGCGGACTTGTTTCACAATTTCCGCCTGCGTGGTCTCGGTCACTTCCTCGCCGGTTTTGAGCGTCACATAGGCATAAATGGCATTGCCCTTGATATCGTGCGGATACCCCACCACAGCCGCCTCGGCCACGGACGAATGTCCGCCAATGGCGCCTTCAATCTCGGCTGTGCCGAGATTATGACCACTGACAATGATCACGTCGTCCACGCGGCCGGTGATCCAATAATAACCATCGGCATCACGGCGGCAGCCGTCGCCACTGAAATATTTACCCGGGAACCGCGCGAAATAGGTGTCGTAGAAACGCTGCTGATCGCCGTACACCGTGCGCATCTGGCCCGGCCACGGCTCGAGCATGCAGAGATTGCCGGACACTTCATTGCCTTCGATGACATTGCCTTCCTCGTCTACCAAGGCCGGCTTCACCCCAAAGAACGGTAGCGTGGCACTGCCCGGCTTGGTGGGCGTGGCGCCGGGCAACGGCGATATCAAAATGCCGCCGGTCTCGGTCTGCCACCACGTATCGACAATCGGGCATTGTTCTTTGCCGATGACCTCGTGGTACCACGTCCATTCAGGCGACTTGATCGGTTCACCCACCGTACCCAGCAATCGCAGGCTGGAGAGGTCGTGCTGCGCTGGCCAGTCATTGCCTTCCTTCATCAAGGCCCGCAGGGCGGTCGGCGCGGTATAAAAAATGTTCACCTTATGCTTGGCAACAATCTGCCAGAACCGGCCGAAGTCCGGATAGTTCGGCACGCCCTCGTACATCATGGTGATGGCACGATTGGCCATGGGCCCGTACACAATGTAGGAGTGGCCGGTGATCCAGCCGATATCGGCCGTGCACCAGTAGACATCGCCGGGTTGATAATCAAAAATGTAATGATGCGTCGTGGCCGCATAGGTGAGGTACCCGCCGGTGGTGTGCAGCACGCCCTTTGGTTTGCCTGTACTGCCGGAGGTGTACAAAATGAAAAGCGGATCTTCCGCATCCATCGGCTCTGCAGGACACACTGGGGCCGCAGCTTCACAAGCCTCATGCCACCACACATCACGCCCCTCGCTCATGCTCACCTCTGCGCCAGTGCGTTGGACAACCAGCATTTTCTCCACCGACGGCGTACTCTTCACGGCCAGATCGGCGTTGGCTTTCATCGGGATATCGAGCTTCGTGCCACGCACGCCGGTGTCCTGCGTGATGATGGCTTTGCATTCGGAATCGTTAATGCGCGTCACCAAACTATCCGCACTAAACGCGCCAAAGACTATCGAATGCACCGCGCCAATACGCGCGCAGGCCAGCATGGCGATCGACAGTTCCGGGATCATTTGCATATAAATACATACGCGATCACCCTTGCCAATTCCCAGCGCCTTGAGCGTGTTGGACGCGCGCTGCACTTCAGCCTGCAGTTGGCGATAAGTGTACGTGCGGCTCTCGTCCGGATCGTTCCCTTCCCAAATCAACGCCGTATCGTCGCCGTGCCCATCTTCCACATGCCGATCCACGCAGTTGTAGCAGGCGTTTAATTTTCCACCGAGAAACCAGCCGATTTCCGCCTTATGATAATCCCACTCGCGCAACGTGTGCCACGGCTCAACCCAATGAAGCCGCTGGGCGTGCTCAGTCCAAAAACCCTCCGGATCATTGATCGAACGGTCATACAGCTCGCGGTATTGGTCGAGGGATGATACATGCGCGCCGGTTACAGCCTCAGCAGATGGGGGGAAAACAGATTCACTCATGGTCAGTCGGTCCCCCCATCTTGGGAAAGCGACGGGCGGGCGTCAAGTCACTCAACTCTCGACCCATGCGCAGTGCCCCGTTACATTCCGCCCGTGGCCGACCACGCCCATACCGTTTCCGCCCGCACACGCCTGTGTGCCGTATACGGATTTCCTGTGCACCACTCTGCCTCGCCAGCCATGCAAAACGCCGGCATCGCCGCGCTCGGGCTGGACTGGCGCTACACAGCCGCCGAGGTGCGCCCTGAGCAGCTCGCCGAAGCCATTGCCGGCGCGAAGGCCATGCATTATGTAGGCCTCAACCTTACCGTGCCGCATAAGCTGCTTGCGCTGGAGATGGTGGATGTACTCGACGAAAGCGCTCGCGAATGGGGCGCGGTAAACACCATTCTCTTCGAGGGCCAAACTGAGTCAGGCGACTGGCGCGCCATTCATGAATTTGAAACCGCCCCGAAAAACGTGCGCAGTCACGGCTTCAACACCGACGCCGACGGCATCACCCAAAGTCTGCGAGAAGATCTCGGCATGGAGGTGCGCGGCGAAAGCATCCTGCTCCTCGGCGCCGGCGGTGCCGGTCGCGTGGCGGCCCTGAAGATCGCCGCCACCGGCGTGAAGGAACTCTTTCTCGTCAACCGCACTGCCAGCAAGGCCGAAGCCATTACTACGGAGATCCGGGACCGTTTCCCCGCCGTGCAGGTGCAAGTAGGCTATCCGCCGGCCGAGGTGGATCTCGTGCTAAATGCCACCTCCCTTGGCCTCAAACCCGTTGATCCCCTGCCCTTTGATCCCGCCGCCTTTTCCCTCGGCAAATCCCGCGCTGTGTATGATATGGTTTATCGGCCCGCCGTAACCCCGCTACTCGCCGCTGCCGCCGAAGCCGGCTGCAAAACCGCCAACGGCCTCGGCATGCTCCTCCATCAAGGCGCCAAAGCGCTCGAGATTTGGACAGGCCAAGCGGCTCCGCTTGATGTGATGAGCGCGGCGCTGAAGGAGACGATCTATGACTGATTTCGTCGTCTGGCTCGGCAGCACGCTGGTGTTGTTCTCGATCATCTTTTTCATGTTCGGCTGCATTGTCGGCAGTTTCCTCAACGTGGTGATCCATCGACTGCCGCGCGAAATGAGCGTAGCCAATCCGCCCTCGCATTGCCCTCAATGCGGTTACACGATCCCATGGTATCAAAACCTCCCACTGATTACATGGCTATGGCAACGTGGCCGTTGCGCCGGTTGCGATCTCTCTATTCCCGCTCGCTACTTTCTAGTCGAGCTCCTAACCGGCCTTGCTTTCCTCGGGGCATGGCTTCTGGTGCATTATCATTTTGCCGGCGGCGCTGAGGAATCATTTCTCAAACAACCCATGGTAGCTGCGCTGGTCACCTTAGCCTTGGTAACCTTACTAGGCGGCTTGATTGCCTCCACTTTCATCGATTTCGAACACTTCATTATTCCGGACGAACTGACCAAGGGTGGCATGGTTACCGGAGCAGTGTTTTCCATCGCGGCCCCTCAACTTCACGGGGCGTTTATGGGGGAAGACATTTCACACGGCATGGCGCTGGTTCGCAGCCTACTTGGTATGGCCTGTGGCGGAGCAATCATCTACGCCGTCGTGCGCATGGGCAAAGCCATGTTTGGCAAACAAACCTATTCCGCCGAGCAACCGGTGCGTGTCACCTTCGGTCAACATGCGATGACCATGAGTGGCGAGGGCGATGAGCCAGATCTGAAATTGCCGTACGAGGAAATTTTTTATCGCGAAGGCGACACCATAACATTACACGCCGAAAAGGTGGAATACATTGATCGCTGTCTGTGGGATTGTCAGGTGGCGATCGACGCAAAATTCGCACGCATTGGCGATGAGGAATTCAAGCCTTCGGATATCAAACATTTAGAGGTTATGACTCACGAAGTCGTTGTGCCGCGCGAGGCCATGGGGTTTGGCGACGTGAAATTCATGGCTGCCATTGGCGCCTTTCTCGGCTGGCAAGCCACCGTGTTCAGCCTCATGTTCAGCGCGGTATTGGGCGCCATCGTGGGGTCACTGCTCATGGCATTCCGAAAGGACGGAGCCAACATCATTCCCTACGGCCCTTACATCGCCTTCGCCGCCATTGTTTGGATCTTCGGCGGCTATGAATTATGGGATTGGTGGTGGATTAGCTTTGGGCGTAACTAAAGCCTATTTCCCGTTCTGGGCCCGCTGGCGCAGGGCGTGATCCAGCAGCACTAGTGCCGTCATGGCCTCCACCATGGGAACAGCGCGAGGGAGAACACAGGGATCATGGCGTCCGCGGGCTTTCAACTTCACGTTTTTTCCGGCGGCATCCACGGTATCCTGTGTTTGCAGAATGGTCGCAGTTGGCTTGAACGCCGTGCGGAAATAAATGGTTTCGCCATTGGTAATCCCGCCTTGCACCCCGCCAGAACGATTGGTCACCGTGCGCACTTTGCCACCGCTCATACGAAAGATGTCATTGTGTTCGCTGCCTTGTAAGGTGATACCCTCGAAGCCGGAGCCAATATCGAATGCCTTGGAGGCCGGCAAACTGAGCATCGACTTGGCCAGATCCGCCTCCAAGCGGTCAAACACCGGCTCACCCCATCCCACCGGCACGCCACGCGCCACGCCGGTAATAATGCCGCCCACGCTGTCGCCCTGTTTACGCACACGCTCAATCAGGCGAATCATCTTTTCCGCAGTCGCCTGATGCGGGCAACGCACGATGTTCGACTCAACCTGTTTCAGGGTAAACTTGTCCGGATTAATGTCCGCAGCGATGTGCTTCACTTGACTGACGCAAGCGAGCACTTCCACTCCGAATTGTTTCTTGAGAATCTTCTTTGCCACCGCACCGGCGGCCACGCGACCGATCGTTTCACGAGCACTGGTGCGCCCGCCCCCAGGCCAGGCGCGTATACCGTACTTGGCATCGTAGGTGTAATCGGCATGGCTCGGCCGATATTTCGCCTCCATCTCAGTGTAGGCCTCCGAGCGTTGATCGGTATTTTCCACTAACAACGCGATCGGCGTACCAAGTGTTTTGCCCTTAAACGTACCGGAAACAATGCGGACCTTGTCCACTTCATCACGCTGCGTCACAATCTTCGATTGTCCCGGCCGGCGGCGATCCAACTCGGGCTGGATGTCTTTTTCACTCAACGGGATACGCGGAGGGCAACCATCAATCACCACGCCCACGCCGCCACCGTGGCTTTCGCCCCAAGTAGTTATACGGAATATATCGCCGAATGAATTCCCCATGCGCGAGACGGTGGCATATTTCAGGACATTTTACAATCCGACGAACTGTGAATGACTCCCGCTTGCAATAGTCATCTAACCTGTAAAAAATTAGTTTAGATGCAAGGAGGCATCCGGATTACCAAATATTGGAGCAGCACCTTGGCGATTTTGCCGCTGGTGTTGTTTTGGAATTCGTGTGAATCCACCGACCCAACGGACTGGCGCAGCCCTGAGGGAGGTCAGTTTGCCAAGACCTCTGTTGAGGAACTCTACGAGCGCGCCCAGCGTAATGATTTTTTTGCCATGGTCCATTTGGGCTGGCGTTACGACACCGGCACGGGCGTGAAAGCCGATGTCCGCGAGGCCGCCGCCTGGTACCGCCAAGCGGCCGAACGCGGCGGGCATTCCATGGCACAAAACAATCTCGGCTGCCTCTACCGCGATGGCCGCGGCGTGATCCAGGATTACAAAACCGCCTCCACCCTGTTTCGCATGTCGGCGGAGCAAGGAAACAACCATGCCCGCACTAATCTCGGCTGGCTATATGAACGCGGCTATGGCGTGCCGCAGGACTATCGACAGGCGTTACAACTTTACACAAAGGCCGCGCAGGAATATCGCGACTTTGAGACCGGCCAACAACACGCCGGGAACCCAATGGCACAGAACAACCTGGGCTGCCTCTACCGCGACGGCAAGGGGACCAAGTCTGATGCCTTCACCGCAGTAAAATGGTTCCGCAAATCAGCCGAAGCCAACAACCATCACGCCCACCATAATCTGGGCATCATGTTTGAGCGTGGACTGGGCGTGAAGCCAGATATCCGCAAGGCTCTGGAACATTACGAACAGGCGCTCAACGCCGGGAACGTGTATTCCATGAACGCCGTGGCCTGGCTTTTTGAGAAGGGAAAATCCGTCCCGAGCAATCCGAAATTGGCCGTTAAATATTATACGCAGGCAGCCGACCGCGGATATTCCATGGCCATGTACAACCTCGCCTGCCTCTATCTTGACGGGCGCGGCGTGGAGCAGGATTCCATTCCTGCAATGGAATGGATGCTACGCGCGGCCGAACTCGGCAACGCCTACGCCCAAGTGAAGCTGGCTTGGATGCATGAAAACGGCGTCGGCATCCGCAAGGATTACGAAGTAGCCGCCAAGTGGTATCTGGCCAGTTCCCGCCAAGGACTGGCTTTAGGGCAAATCAACTTGGCGCTGCTACTGGCCAGCGGAGCCGTTGGTAACAAGGATCTGGTGGGCGCCTATAAATGGATGAAGCTGGCCGCCCAAACGGGTAACCAAGGCGCCGAAAAATTCCTCCCCACCATCCGCGAAAAAATGTCGCCCGAAGAATTAACCGAAGCGGAACTGTTGATCACCCGCTTTGTGGCCCAGCCATACACCGAAAAAATCCCTCCCGGCACCCCGCAAGGTTAATTAATCGAGCAAGTGCTCGTCCTCCGGTTTCAAAGAAGAAGGTCCATACATCCCCTTAGATGGATCATTGGGGTCCACCGGCCGGCCGACGGAACGGGCTTTCTTGATTGCCTTGGAAAACACAGGAAACATCATCGATGCTAGGATTGCAATGATGGCCATCACGACCAGCATCTCGATCAGTGAGGCGCCTTTTGAATTAAGTCGGTGACGGGGTTTCCTAGGCGAATTCATAACTGCGGCCCGCAGGCTAGCACTGACTTACTCGGTGATCAATCACCGGCTTGGGGGTTTATTCCGGGCACGCGCGGCCCACCGGTTTTCGCTTGAGCCCGGGCGGCTTGGATTTGTTTTTCAGTAAGCTTCGTTCCCGGCCCCACTCCACTGCCTTCGCGCAGGCGCCCGTCGATCATCAAGTTCCCCTGCATCGATACGTGTGGCAACCCCAAGGCATGCCCTAGCTCATGCGCGAGGATATTGGATTGCGCAAAGAAGACCGGCGAACCGTCCTTCCAGACTCCTCCCTTGTCGATCAATCCCGCAAATTTCACCTGCGGCATCAGTACGACACCTTTCATCGGCATGTAAACTGCCCCAAACGCATCCGGCATGGTGTATAGCACCACCACTCGTAGGACCTTCCCGCGATCCGGGAAATCCGGAATCATTCGGTGTAAAATGCGGGACTGATGCAGGCGCACAAACGCCGAGGGCACACTCGGCTTAAACAGATCGGCAAACTCCTTCTCCGCCGCTGCATCCGCCGGCAAGAGTTGTTCTGGTCGCCCCGGTGTAAACCGCACTTTTCCTTGGCCCCAAATTTCATTTGCTCCGGCAAACAATGGTCGCAAATCCGTTATTTTGGCATCCGCGTTAATCGAGACATACCGGCTTTTCAGATAATGAATCTTCACCGGTAGATGAAATAAAGCCTCATCAGGATTTCCATCGTCCGACTCCGCCTGCTCCACAGCCGCCACCGCTCGAGTTGCCCCCTGTGTGTTGCCGGCATACACCAACAGACGCGTCCCCCCTTCCACGCGTGGCAACAAGGCAAAGCGCACGCGGCCCAGCATCAACCGGATCGCATCTGCCGCCGGTTTGTCTCGAAATTTTCCACTCACGACCCGTTGCAGTCCTGGCTCCACCTTCACTTCCCAGCCAGTCTCAGCCTTGATCATCCCAAGAAACACCTCCAACGGCACATCCTTAACCCTCAGATCAAACGTCCTTGCCTTGGGGTGCCACACCACTTGATTCGCCGACCAAACGTCCAAAGCCATACACCCCAATATCAAACAAATCAATCGCATCAAATGCTTCCCCCTTTATTCCCAATATTACCAAAATATTTTTCCACCAATTCAGGATCCGTTGGCCTCGATCCTTTTGTGGCGATCAACATGACAAGTGCTGAGACCAGTACGCTCCAGATGAAGGGATGGAGGCTCAGCATTTCATAAGCACTGAACTTGTCGTGAACCAGATAGCCGATCAGATAAAACACGGCCATCGTGGCGCCGCCGCTGATCATGCCGGCCACGGTGGCTCGGGGTGTGAGGCGGGGCCAGTACAGGGTTAGGATGACCGGCATTAAAAAGCTGGCACCCAAGCCGCCGGAGCCAAAGACAATCAGGTCCTGCAAAAATCGTGGCGGATTTAGCATCGCCAACATTGCCAGGGCGCCGACGCCTACGGTGGTCCAGTAGGTCACTTTTTTCATCTGCGCCTCGCTCGCCTTGGGGTTTTTGCGTTGATACACATCACGCACCACGCTGCCGGAAACCAACAAAAGAAAACTATCCACGCTGCTCATCACCGCCGCAAACGGTGCGGCCACCAACAGTCCGGCCAGCCACGGCACACCGGCCGACGAGGTAAGGAAGGTCGCCATCTCGGGCATCACGCGATCGGCATCAATTTCCCAGCCCGGTAACAGCACGCGCCCGCAGGTGAAGATGATGATTAACGGAAAGTAGATCAATGAAAAATACAGGGCCACAAAGATGATGGAGTGCCGCAGCGTCGGAATATCTTTAAACGCCATTTGCCGTGCCATATAGCTTGGCTGGGCAGCGCCGGCAAACGGCCAAAAACAGAAAAAGCTCACTGCCAACATGATGGGCAGAAACCCTGTGGCGCTACCGGACTTCGGCCCCGGCGCGCTGACGTACACCCCCGGTTTGTCATCGCCGTATTGATAGCCCTCCACGTCCACGACCAGCGTGCGCACACCCGCATCTTTCACCTGTGCTCGTATCGATTTCAGTTCGGTAGCGTTTTCCAGTGAAGTCCGCACCACGATCACCGGCACGCCAGCGAGCTCCGTCTGACCTTCAGAAAATTCAACGGCTTCTTTGAGGCGAACAAAGGGCTGACGCTTTTCCTCCACCGGCAATTCCAGCCAAGTTCCCTTGGCCAAGGCGAGAGGTGTATCCGATTCCATTCGAACCAAAGTCGCGTTCCCATCGCGCGGCGGCACTTGTCTGGACAATTCCTGTGTCGCGTTGCTCAAACCGCCCACCTGCGTGAGCGCAAGGCCAAGCAGGATCACCACGCCGAGCCCCATGATTACGCCCTGCATCATATCCGTCCACACCACCGCGCGAAAGCCACCCCAAGCCGTGTAAGCCACCACTGAGGCGGCAAACACCAGTAGGCACAACAGATAATCCGACTCCGCCGCGCCGACCCAAGGGATCGGTGCGGTGAAACGATCCACTACCGCCACGGCCGCTTGATAGATCTCCACATCGCCGAGCAAGGTCGTCATGATTTTTGCCCCGGCTTTGAACTGGGCGAGCAAAAAGAAGAATTGAAAGAACACCAGCAGCACCGTCGCCACAGCGCCCACCGTATCGCTGCCCAAGCGTTTGCGTAGCAGCTCGGGCACGGTAATGCTGCCGCTCTTGCGGGCCACTTGATTCAGGCGCTTGGCGATCAGGCCGATCGCCACAAGCGGCACGATGATGTACCCCCCAATCCAGAGCGCCATGACCCAACCGTGTGTGTAGATGAGCGAGGGAAACCCCATGAAGCTGCCGCCCGAAGCACTGGTGGCCGCGTAGGTAAAAGCAAACGCCCACATGCCGAGATTGCGGCTGCCGAGAAAATATTCGTTGAGGAATGATTTCCCCGACTGTTCGCGGTTGGCCAAACCGGCCAACACGAACACGATAACCATGTACAACGCAAAGCTGATCAGCGCCGCGTTGCCTGCCGTCGAAGCCAAAATGGAGTCCGCGCCAATCATTCGTCTTCCGGCACCCCCTCCATCGGCTCATCCCGCATGAAGCGCAGGCAAAACCAAATGGTGAACGCATTTGCCACCAGCAATGGCAGCAACCAGCCGATCACCGTCCAACGCGGCAGGCCGAAGAGCATCCGGACCGGCGTTTCAGTTTCCGCCGCGTACGCCGCCTGCGAATTATAGCCCAACACCCAGAGCGCCGTGACCACCCACGCCGCGATCATCACAAATAACTCGCGTTTGGATTGTCGAAACGAGGCGCCGGTATCCACGCGTTGTTTGGGCTCGGCCATGATCAGGAACGATTTGCCTAATAGCGCGCGGAAGCAACGAAAAACCTTTGCCTCTTCAGGGCTCCCCTCCACACTTTGCCCATGAACGATCCCCTTGCCGTGCTCGAAACTCAGTACACCGCCGTGGTGGCGAAGGAGAACGTTATCGTTGTCAAAGCCGCCGTCGCGCATCGGGCGGCGTACGATCCAATCACCGCCAGCAATTTTACCATGGATACCCCGGGGCCATGTAGTAGCAATCTAAAGTTTTTGCCCTACAAACACCTTCGCGGTTCTGCGTGAGAATTACTTCTTCGCAATCTTCGCCCAGCTGTCGCGCAGGCCAACGATGCGATTGAAGACGGGCTTCTCCGGCGTAGTATCCTTGGCGTCGGGCGTAAAGTAACCGAGCCGTTCGAATTGCACGCTCACACCCGAAGGCAAATCGGCCAGCGAAGGTTCCAGCTTACCGGCGACGACCTTCAGCGAATCGGGGTTCAGGCACTCTAGGAAATCCCCAGCCGCTTCCGGCTCGGGCGCCGTGAAGAGTCGGTCGTACAGGCGCACCTCTGCATCCACAGCATGCTCGGCGCTGACCCAGTGCATTGTGCCCTTCACCTTGCGGCCATCGGGTGCTTGACCTCCGTGGGTTTCTGGATCGTAGGTACAAATGAGCCGGGTGATGTTGCCTTCGGCGTCTTTCTCGACGCTTTGGCAGGTGATAAAATAGGCGTAACGCAGCCGCACTTCACGGCCAGGGCCGAGCCGGAAAAATTTCTTGGGCGGATCCTCCATGAAATCCGCGCGTTCAATGAACAACCGTCGACCAAACGACACTGAGCGTTTGCCGGCACTTTCGTCTTCGGGATTGTTCACCGCCTCCAGCTCTTCGGATTCCCCTTCCGGATAATTCTCGATCACCACCTCCAGCGGATCCAAGACCGCGCACCGCCGCTCGGCGGTTTTGTTCAGCTCCTCGCGAATGGCGTTTTCAAGAAGGCTAACATCGGTCACTCCCTTGTACTTGGTCACGCCCACCCCTTGACAGAAATTGCGGATAGCGGAGGCCGTGAAACCGCGCCGGCGATACCCGGCAATGGTCGGCATGCGCGGATCATCCCAACCGGACACATGCTGGTCCTCCACCAACTGCAGCAGCTTACGCTTGCTCATCACCATGTAGGTGGGGTTGAGCCGGGAAAATTCATGTTGATGCGGGCGCGGCTGTGGCACGGGCAGATTATCCAGCACCCAATCGTACAACGGCCGATGCACCTCAAACTCCAGCGTGCAAATCGAGTGACTGATGCCCTCAATACTGTCCGAAAGACAATGCGTGAAATCGTACATCGGATAGAGGCACCACTGATCGCCGGCATGATGATGTTCCTCATGCCGAATGCGATAGATCACCGGATCGCGCATGTGGAGGTTTGGCGAGGTCATGTCGATCTTCGCGCGCAGCGTTTTTTCGCCATCAGCAAATTCTCCCGCTCGCATGCGCTCGAAGAGCTCAAGATTTCCCCTCGGCGACCGGCTGCGGCCGGGGCTTTCCTTACCAGGCTTCTCCGGCGCGCCTCGATATTCCTCCCACTCATCCGGCTGCAGCTCGCATACGTAGGCCTTGCCATCCTCGATCAATTGCACGGCGAAGCCATATAACTGTTCAAAATAGTCCGAGGCAAAAAACGTTTTTTCCGAGAGCACCGAATCCGCCCATCCATCGATCAGCCACTGAACATCCTCGGTGATCGAGTCAACATACTCCGTGTCCTCTTTCACTGGATTGGTGTCATCAAAGCGCAGATTGCACACCCCGCCATTCTCCAGCGCGATGCCGAAATTCAGACAAATGGATTTCGCATGGCCAAGATGCAAATATCCATTGGGCTCCGGCGGAAACCGTGTGACCACGCCGGGATACTTCCCCGCCGTTAAATCCGCTTGCACGCGATCCCGGATGAAATCCTTCAACCCCTCGTTACCCTCAGCCTCACTCATGCGCCGTGTGTTTGCGGGAAAAGCAGTTCATGGTCAATCGTTTTGCGGTGTTGCCTGTGCTCGCCCCAACCAAAGGTCCATCACCGCCAGCGGTAAAACCAACGCTGCAGCAGCAAACCCCAAAAATGCCTTGAACACATACATACCCACCACCGCCTGCACTTCCCCCTCAATCAACGGCACAACCAACAGGCACAGCAGGTAAACCACCAGACCGCTAAATCCCAATCCCAAGGACCACAATGCGCGCCGGGTGGATTCCTTGGGCGGATGGCTGGACAAATTCAATAAACTAATGATCACCGCCGCCATCTGAAGCCCCATCGCCAACACTTGCCCCAATCCGAATAGGACACTGCCCATAAATGAAAGGAGTGAAAGGATCAGCAAGACCAGTTGAAAAATAAACAGAATAATTCCACCCACCAAACCAAAGTAATACGCTCCCGACGAGTTTGGCCGCAAATGACGCACCGCCGGCGGCGTCAAGAGAAGCATTAGATAAACCGACAGCGCGCCGCCCATGATCAACACCATCCCCAACGCCATCGCCGCAAACACCCCGAGTATTCCAGTCATGAAATGTTTGCCTTTTTCAGCCGCTTGATTGACCGATTCTTGATTGCTGACATCCACGCCCTCCAACGTGCCGAGCGCCTCCACCATTCTCACAAAGCCATCACCTCCTACTAAAAAAACTAGGATCAACGGGGACACACACAAAATCCCGCCGAGCACTGCCCGCCACCGCCCGCGCAAGACCCAACCCAGAGCGATCGCCCCCAATCCAGCCACCGCCGGCCAAACCATTAGTGGAATCGCAGACCAAGAAAGATGTTCCTTAGCCCACGCGAACTGGAAATTCACCACACCCATTCCATCGGATAATTTAGTTGGCCAAAAGAAAGCGATCAAATACATCACCCCCACCACCGTCCATGCCCAACTTCGAATGCGTTCCTCCTGCGCCGGTTGGTAACGACGAAGATCCGCTTGATCGCCGTTGACTTCCTTCGGGGATTCGCTTGTTCCCACCTCAGCAGGTACCTCAGGAACACTTGATGGCTCCTCAACAGAAAACGTCGGGGGAAGGTTTTCAACCGCAT
>Ga0315320_10000310_pt1 | contig 39236 bp, 31 predicted proteins | sample M140m21515metaG_FD_203458 | JGI IMG/M metagenome (GOLD analysis project Ga0315320, IMG submission 203458) | Ammonia-oxidizing marine archaeal communities from Monterey Bay, California, United States - M1 40m 21515 | ecosystem: Environmental > Aquatic > Marine > Coastal | place: USA: California... | reverse complement strand
TTAGGAGGAACATTACCTTGTACGATAATATTGCCATCTTGGGATTGTGGGCTTCTTGGTTGTTATAATCCTGGAACAGGTAATGGGCAATACCTTACACCTTCTGCATGTTTAGCTGATTCTTGTAATGTTATGCCACCACCTCCACCGCCTTGCGGTGTAGAACTTACGGGTGATTCTATTATTTGTTCTTGGGGAAATCCTCAGGTCTTGACAGCATCTCCAAATTCATCAACAGTATTACCTGTTACATATTCATGGAGTAATGGTCAATCTAATAGTCATATATTAACTATTACTACTCCGGGAGCTTATTGTGTTACATTAACGGATGCTAATGGATGTACAGCTACAGAATGTATTACCGTATCAGTACAAGATATCCCAATCTATTCAGCACCATCACCACCAATTATTTGTTTGGGAGATTCTATCGTATTAGAAATAGATACTATTGGCCTTTCTAATATTGTTTGGATTCCTAATACTTTAGTTACTCCACCTGTTCATAGGATTGTAGATTTTCCTGTATTCTCACATATATACGTTGTAGAGGCTATTGATTCTTCAGGTTGTGATAGAAGAGGGGAGATATTTGTTACTGTAGATTCTTGTGGTGGGAATCCATCTTGGGATTGTGATCCTTCAACTGGATGTTATAATCCTGGTACAGGATTAGGTCAATACCCTACACAGAATGCTTGTCTATTAGATTCTTGTGGTTGGAATCCTCCAAATACATCTTGGGATTGTGATCCTTCAATTTCTCCTCCTTGTTTTGATCCAGGTACAGGATTAGGTGCTTATTCAAATGTAGCTGCTTGTGTGGTTGCTTGTCAAAATACTGCTATAAATGAAGAAATATCAGACCTATTAATATACTCTAATCCTGCAGAAAACACATTAACAATTGTAGGGAATTATACCTCAGCAACTATATATGATATATTTGGTAAAATGGTATTAACGACTTATCTTAAGAAAACTATTGACGTGGGATCTTTAAGTAACGGGCTTTATTTTGTACATATTAGTGTTGATAATGTAACTTCTGTTAAGAAGATCATGATAGCTAAGTAATCTTTTAAAAGAGATTGAGGAATATAACTGTACTATTTAATACTATAGATGACGATATTTCAGAGAAAGCATATTTTTAAAGCTATGGCATTAGTAAATAGGTTAATAATGCCAAAACTGTATAAGAAGGATATTGCTAAATTAAAGAATTACGAAAAAATAATTTTAGGATTTAGATACTGGGTAACAAAGAATAGTATATAGATTATTCTTCCTTGTTTTTAAACTCATAGTTATAGTGAAGTATTTCCCACTTAGATTTATCATTTTGTTTTAGTAATAGGTTCTCAGTATGTTCTTTTGTATTTTTATAATTAACATCATAATGTATAAAAACATAAAATCCATCTTCAAGTTGCTCTATTTCACTTTGAAAATATGTTTGAGTTACTTTTCTACTGTTTATACCTCCAAACTCCAACATTAGATTATTCATTAATTCTATCCATCCTTCTTGCTTAACGCTTTGTTTCCATTCTTTTGAAAGTAAATTATAAGCATTCTCGTATTGTTCATGATTAACATCATTTAACCAAGCTAGGGCAACTTTGTTAGCATCTTTTATATAAGTATCGGTATATTTCTGTGCAGATACCGAGTGCATGCTAATTATTGAGATAAGTGCTAGGGTTATCTTCCTCATATTTTAATTTTTAATAGTCGCAAAAATACTAATTTGCTCTTTAATTGAAAGAATTTAATAGGATTAAAAGTATCTAGCTGACAGTGTTATTAGTATTTAAAACGTAGATTTTAATCAACTTATATTCTTCTCTCATCTGAAATTAGTTGCTAATTCATTTAAAATAGACTGCTTTGGCTGATGAGTTATTAACTATATAACCTAGTAAGAAATACTCTCCTTATCTAGCGATTGATTGCAATAGTTATTATTAAGCGATAGATGCTTAATATATTGATAATCAATATTTTGAGAATAAATGATATTTTCTTAAGAAGACGTTAAATTGACGATTTTATTTACTAGAATAAATAATTAGATTTTATACTTATTAACAGCTAATTTAGTTCTTATCTAGTGAAATTTCATTTGCATGGATTTTTTTTATATATTAGTGCCTGTAAAAATATTATTAACCAAAAAAAATAAATTATGGCTTTTACGCACACAAACGCAAGAGGAACTCTTTACAACTTAAATTGTAAAGATGTGACATTGAAATCTACAGGAAGAGTACAAAGAATTTACTATTTTTCAAAAGATGCAAGAGATACTGCTTGTGACAAACCAGATGGATATAATGTGAAAGAGAACGCAAGAACTGGATTACCATTCTTAACTAAGAAGTAATCTTAAGATTTCTTAAAAGTAAAAGCCCTAACATTAGTTAGGGCTTTTTTTATTTTTATTTGTTTCTTTTTAATCTCTTAACAGAGATACATAGTATAGTAGATAGGTAGCTGCTGCAAGTGCCGCTACTACGTAAGTGCTAGCAGCCCATCTCAATGCATCATTAGCATGGCTTAATTCTTCTTCATTGGTGATTCCAGAAGACCGTAGCCAAACTAAAGCTCTTCTACTGGCATCAAACTCAACAGGCAGTGTAATTAAAGTAAAAGCAGTAACAACAGCTTGTAAGATAATGAACAACATAATAAGTTGGTGAAAAGAGAAAACCCCTAAGAAGCTCACTCCAAATATTCCTAATAAGAATACAGTACTCATCATCTTATTACTCATATTTACCATAGGAACCATTTGTGAGCGCATTTGCAACCATTGGTAAGCTGTAGCATGTTGTACAGCATGCCCGCATTCATGCGCTGCTACTGCCGCTGCAGAAACATGTCTACCTTGGTAAACATCAGGGCTTAGGTTTACAGTCTTGTCCATAGGGTTATAATGGTCAGTTAATTTTCCAGGTACCGAAATAACTTTTACATCACATATATTATTGTCATGTAACATTTTCTCTGCTATTTCTTTTCCACTCATTCCTGATGAAGTAGGAATTTGGCTGTATTTTTTAAATTTACTTTTGAGTCTTGAGCTTACTATGCCTCCAATAATCATAAAGGCAATCATTATTATCCAAATCATATTTTTATTTTTTATTGTTTTGCAAAATTAGGAAAAATAGCCCTAAATATACAACAATATTATAGTAGTTTTGTTGTATTAAAACTACATAAATGAAACGACCTTTAATATTAGTAACTAATGATGATGGAATATCAGCTCCAGGAATTCGTAATCTGATTAGTATAATGAATGATTTCGGAGATGTAGTTGTTGTTGCTCCTGATGCCCCTCAGTCAGGAATGGGACATGCCATTACTATTGAAGCTACTTTAAGGTGTGATAAAGTTGTGATTGATGATGGTCCTCAAACTGAATATGCTTGTAGTGGCACTCCTGTAGATTGCGTGAAATTAGCAGTAAACAAGTTGTTAGATAGAAAGCCTGATTTATGTGTTTCAGGTATTAATCATGGTTCTAATTCATCAATTAATGTAATTTATTCAGGTACTATGTCAGCAGCTGTTGAGGGTTCGTTGGAAGGCATCCCCTCCATTGGTTTTTCACTTCTAGATTATGCACATAATGCTGATTTTACTGAGGCGGAAAAATATATCAGAAAAATAACTAATTCTGTATTAAAAAATGGAATGGATAGGGGGGTTTGTTTGAATGTTAATCTTCCAAAAATTGTAGATGGAAAGCCAATTAAAGGGATTAAAGTATGCAGACAGGCTAATGCTAATTGGGAAGAAGAATTTGAGGAGAGAATTGATCCTAAAGGAAGAACTTATTATTGGCTTACAGGTAAGTTTGTAAATTATGATAAAGGAAAAGATACTGATGAGTGGGCACTTGCTAATCATTTTGTTTCAGTAGTTCCTGTTCAGTTTGATGTTACAGCTTATCCTGCTATATCTTCTTTAAATAAAATGTTATAAGATGAATAAACAGTTGATAAAAGGAACAATAGTTGGGATAATAGCTCCAATTGCTGCGTTTGTAGTGTATGTGGCATTCTTTACTGAGGATGCTGATCCTTTAGGTATGTATCATAAGATAGTTGCCAGGGATAAATTATCTCATGTGATGAGTTTAAGTGTCATGATAAATCTGCTTATCTTCTTTATGAATATTAAAACTCATCGAGATCAGGGAGCTAGAGGCGTTTTGTTAGCTACAATACTTTATGGTATTTCTATTGCTATTATAAAATTTATTTAATTGAGGTTATATATTGTAACAGGAGAGCCCTCAGGTGATTTACATGCAGCTAATTTAGTGCGCGAACTAAAAGCGTCCAATAGTTCTATAAACATAAGAGCATGGGGAGGTGAACGATTAATTACAGAAGGAGTTGAGTTAGCTAGGCATATAAAGGATACTGCTTTTATGGGGCTTTGGGATGTTCTAATGAATATAAATACTATAAAACAGAACCTTACGTATTGTAAGCAAGATATCGTGGAATACAAACCTGATGCGGTTATTCTGGTTGATTATCCAGGATTTAACTTGAAGATTGCAAAGTTCGCAAAACAGTATGGTATTAAGGTCTTTTATTACATATCACCAAAGGTATGGGCCTGGAATAGGAGTAGAATAAATAAGATAAAAAGATATGTTGATGAACTTTTAGTGATTTTCCCTTTTGAGGTTAATTTTTATAAGGAAAATGGGATGGAAGTAACTTATGTAGGTAATCCTTTATTGGATGAAATATCTAAAGGAAGTTTCAAGTTTTCTTATCAAACCGAAAAACCAATTATTGCTTTATTACCCGGAAGTAGAAAACAAGAAATTGAGATTATGCTTCCTGAGATGTTAAAGGTAGTTGATGAGTATCCAAAATATCAATTTGTTGTTGGGGCAACCAATACATTTAGTAAAGAATATTATCACTCTTTTATAAAAGGAAAAAATATAGAATTTGTATTTGATGAAACGTATGGCTTGCTTTCCAATGCAATAGCTGCAGTAGTTACTTCTGGCACGGCTAGCTTAGAGATAGCTTTATTTAAAGTACCTCAGGTGGTGTGCTATAAAACTAATTGGATTACTTATATTTTAGCAAAGAATTTGATTAAAATCAAGTTTTTATCTTTAGTAAATATTCTAATGGATAAGTTGGTCGTTAAAGAACTTATTCAAGCTGATTTTAATAAAATAAACATAAAAGATGAGTTAGATATTCTTTTAAATGAAAGAGATAGAATATTAAGCGATTATGATAAGCTTAGTAATTTATTAAATAAGAAAGGAGCCTCAAAAAATGCGGCTCAGGTTATTATTTCTTCTTTTTAGTAATGAAACGGATTGGAACTGCAGCGCATTCATTTGCATTTAGATTAAATGAAAACTCATCAACTAATGTTTCTGCTTCTGTTATTATTCCTAGTATACTCCCGTATGTTATCCCATAAACTTGATAATTTATTATTGTATTATCTACACCATACCACTCTATAGGAGTAGTTATATATGTTTGTTCATTACAAATAGGAACACCAGCATAGATAAATGATGGAGCAGGTGATTCTGCACCTATGTTAATAAATGTTCCTGGAGCCTCTTCAATATAATAATCTAATCTGTCAAAACCTACAAGATTTAATTCATTTGCAGTTATTGCATCATAAAAGAATACAACATCTGCAATGTAATTACAACTACCATCATCATAATCAGCAAAAGACTCATAGTTAACTGCATAAGGGTCTGTACATCCTTCAGATCTTGAATCACTACACGAATTTAAAAATATAGCTAGAGCTGATAATAAAAGTATTTTTTTCATAGTTGATAATTTTCTACAAATATATTAAATTTTTGATTCTGTAATTTTTATAATATTATTTTCTAACTCACAAGCATCATCTACTAATTTTTTTCCTCTTTTTAAAATGTCATCTACAAATGCTTTGTCATCACAATCTCCACAATTAATTTTAACATTCAAGAACGCTCCAATTACTGCAGTACGAGCACAGAGTGCGCCAACTCCAGCATCTGTTACCGAATTAGGGTTTCCAAATTCTGCCATAGCTTTCATTAGCTGCATAGAAGCAAAAGCCGTTTCCATAACCTTAAAAGGAGTGAGGATGGCATATTTTGTAGCGGCTTGTATAGCATCTTTTCTTTTTGCTTTATTTGATTCAGTATCCTTTGGTAGACGGAAAGCATCCATAATTTTGTTAAAGGCATTGGTGTCCTCATCTACTAAACCCAAAAGGGCGTTTTGGTAAGCCATTCCTTTTTCTGCCCAATTAGAGAATTCTTCCCATCTATCATCCCATCCTCTTTTATGGGCGGATAGGTTTGCGACCATTGTTCCTAAAGAAATACCCATAGCGCCACAATAAGCAGCAATAGAGCCTCCTCCTGGTGCAGGACTCTCTGATGCCGTTTCGTTGGCAAAGTCAGTAAGTGTCATGTTTACAAGTGGCTTGTTTGCGTCACTCTCCAACATGTATTCAATTATTCTTTCCTTCGGGTAAAAAGGTGCTAATTCATCTAATCCTAATGTTTTTATCGCAATTTTTATAATTTCACTTTCATGAATTCCAGTAGAGCGCTCTTGTTTTTTAAGGAAGTATTTTCCTGCATCAATTAATACTTTCTTAGGAACTAATCCTATTAATTCTGATCCTGTAACACGCATTCCTCTTGAAATAGAACACTCACAAGTTTTATCAAAAACTTCATGTAAAGGAGAGATGTTGATGTTAGTAAGGTTGTAAGATATTTGTGCAACTCCATATTCTTCTATATACCATCCCATACCTTTTACGGCTTTGAATAATCCCGGTTCTTTTAGTGGATTTCCATTTTCATCTTTCATTATTTTTCCAGATAAAGTTCCTCCTTCTCTTTTTATTCTTCCTGCTTCACGGATATCAAAAGCTACTGCATTTGCTCTTCTGGTTGAAGTAGTATTTAAGTTGATGTTGTAAGCCACTAAAAAGTCACGAGCTGAAATTCCTGTTGCTCCTGATTTTTCTACTGATTTATTAAATTCAGTAGGACCAAAATCTGGTTTCCAATCTGGATCAACTAATTTTTTGGATAAACCTTCATATTCTCCTTTACGGCAGTTGGCTAAGTTTTTACGCTTTTCTTCTTTTGCAGCTGCTTCATAATGGTAAACTGGTATTCCAAGTTCTTTCCCGACTCTTTCACCTAGTTTGTGTGCCCACTCAGCACACTGTTTCATGCTAATATTTGCAATAGGTACAAGAGGACAAACATCTGTTGCTCCCATTCTAGGATGTTCTCCGGAATGTTTACTCATGTCAATAAGTTCTTTCGCTTTTTTTATTAATAAAAATGCAGCATCAATTACTTGTTGTGGTTCGCCAACAAAAGTAATTACAGTTCTGTTTGTTGCTTTTCCTGGATCTACATTCAGGAGCTTTACTCCATCAACTTCTTCTACAATTTGTGAGATTATTTTTATTTTTTCAGCATCTCTTCCTTCTGAGATATTTGGAACACATTCAATTATCTGCTTCATTATTTTAGTTTTATTAAGAGAACAAAGATAGTATTCTTCTTCAGAAAAACATATTTTTGCCAATATGGATAAGCAAACAAAACAAGCGGTTGATAGTGGTGAGATGTTACCTTTAATGGAAGCATTCTACACTATACAAGGTGAAGGGTATTATTCAGGTACGGCTGCTTATTTTTTACGTATTGGTGGGTGTGATGTAGGTTGTCATTGGTGTGATGTAAAAGAAAGTTGGGATGCTGATCTGCATCCGCCAACTTCAATTTCTGATATTCTAAAAGGTATTGCAGAATATCCTGTTGATACAGTAGTAATAACCGGCGGAGAGCCATTAATGTGGAATTTGAATAAATTGACTGAAGCTCTTAAGAATAAGGGGTTAAAGGTACATTTAGAAACTTCTGGAGCTTATCCCTATAATGGTGCTTTTGATTGGGTGTGTGTATCACCTAAAAAGATGCAAGAGCCATTGGATGCAATAAAGCCAATAACAAGTGAGTTAAAAGTTATTGTGAATAATAAACATGATTTTATTTGGGCTGAAGAGCAAAGAAAAGGGCTTAAGAGTGATTGTAAATTGTACTTACAATCCGAATGGAGTAAGCGTGAAGAGGTAATCCCAATGATTATTGATTTTATAAAAGAGAATAAGGACTGGACTATTTCGTTACAAAGTCATAAATACATGAGTATTCCTTAATGAAGAAGTTACTTTTTATATCATTACTGCTTCCATTTCTATCTTTTGCTCAAAAGAAAGATTACAAGAACTTCGATAAGGCAGTAAGATATAATACTGAGGGAAATATCGAAAAGTCGATAAGGTTTGCTAAGAAGGCATTAGAAAACTCTCCAGATTGGAGTAAACCTAACTTGCTTTTAGCTTCTATTTATGCTAATGACAAGCAAATTGAATTGGCAGTAAACTATCTATTAAAAGTGTATAATGAAACTGACCCTAAGGACGTAAAAGGAATTGAGCAAGTAGTAAAACTATATTATTCTAACGGATTTTATAATGAAGCCTTATTTTATTCTGATAAGATAATAGCTCAGGATACAAGCAAATTCAGATTTACTACTAAGATTGATAGATATATTGAAAATTGTGAATTCGCAATTAAGGCTTTAAAGAGTCCTGTTGAATTTAATCCAGTTAATCTTGGAGATAATATTAATAGTGAGTTTGAAGAATATCTTCCAGCAATTTCTGTTGATGGAAAGACTTTAGTTTATTCAAGAAGATTTATAAAGAACAATGTTCTACAAGAGGATTTTTTTATTTCTGAAAAGAATGAGAATAATTCTTGGATACCATCAAAAGATTATGGAAATAATTTGAATACTTCTGGGAATGAAGGAGCTTTCTCTTTTTCAGCAGATAAAGAAATGGCTGTTTTTACAGCTTGTGATAGAGAAGGTAGAATTGGAAGATGTGATTTGTATCTTCTTATTGCTGGAAAAACTTATAATGCTGGAAAGATTATCAATTCTAAGGAATGGGATTCACAAGGATGCTTCTCTCCTGATGGTAAGTATTTGTATTTTGTAAGTAGCAGAAAAGGTGGTTATGGAGGAAAAGATATTTGGAGGTCAGAGATTACAAAAGGTGGTTTCTTAACTCCTGAGAATTTAGGGCCAGATATCAATACTAAGTTTAATGAAATGTCTCCTTTTTTACATCCTGATAATATAACATTATATTTTGCCTCAAATGGCCATATTGGTATGGGAGATTATGATATTTTTATGTGTAGAAGAACATCAACTATAAATAAATGGAATAGACCAGAGAATATGGGATATCCAATCAATACTTTTAATACTGAAAATTCATTAATCGTAGCAAATGATGGCAAAACTGCTTATTACGCTTCTGATAAAAGCGGTTTTGGAAAGGAAGATATCTTTCGGTTTGAATTGCCTAAGAACTTACAAGCCGAGCCATTAGCTGATTTGGAAATGGATATTATCACGCAGAAAGTAGGAGAGGAGGTAATTTTAAGAAATGTAAGTTTTGCTAGTAATTCCTATACCTTAGATGAGCGTTCTTTTGTTGAATTGGAGAAACTGATTAGCTTCCTTAAAAAGAACCCAGATTTAAAAATTGAAATACAAGGTCATACGGATGATGTAGGTAATGAGATAGAAAATCAACGCCTATCGGAACAAAGAGCTAATGTAGTGTTTGAATACTTAAGTGCTAAAGTTAATAATACACTGAGACATAAAGGCTTTGGAGAAAGTCAGCCACTAGGAGAAAACAGAGAAGAAAATAGAAGAACCTCTTTTATTATTGTTTACTAATTTTAAAGAGTATAAGTTTACCAATAATAGCAGCTCTTTTTTATTTCTTCTGTATTCTCTGCTGAAAAATTTTCAGTTAATGTTGTATTCCAATACAAAAGCCATCTTTCTAAATGTAAAGGAGTTAAAGCAATATTTTTGTTGAAATCCGAGTGCTTTTGTATTAAATTATCTTGGTATTTTTCACCTCCCCATAATAGGATCTCCCAAAAATCACATATAATAGAAAGGTGAGTGCCCAATTAATTTTTACTTTCCCAGTGAGAATACAGGAGCAATTTTCTCATCAGCCAATACTTTTTTGTAAAATTCAGATACTAATAATTCAAGGTCTTTTCTTTGGTTAATATCTTACATTAATTAAAGATATCTTTTTTTGTTTTTGGCTGTTCATTACCTCTCCACAGAAAGCCTTTTAGGTAGCGATTCTTCTCTTCAATATCTTGGTAAGGGGTGGTTTTTGAGTTAGGTTCAACTTCATAGGTAACCTCTTTTAGTTTATTTTCTTTAAAATAAAGAATTAAGTCGGTACACTCTGTATAATTGAGCCCTATTTTTTCCTCAGTTTCTTCATCTTTTATGATGAAAATACTTTGTCCGTTTCCCTTTACATCCATGCGTCTCATTGTATTGTTTGTAAAATAAGCGGTCATATTCGTTCCTTTTATCTGATTGTGATCTAAGGAGTCTTCCTGCGCAATAATCATAGGATTAGGCTTTAAAAACATACGGCTTATTTCTCCTTTATGTAATAAAAACTGCAAGCTATCAGCCGTTATTTGAAATTCATATGACCAAAGGATAGGCCTATTGTGCATCTCCACTATTGAATCGGTGAAATTATAACTTAAGGAATCACATTTTCCTTGGAAGTCTCTTTTAAAGAATTTTACTTTATTGTAAGCTATAACCTTTTTTTCTCCTACTTTTTGATGAGAAACAAACTGCTTAGCATGCATAAACAAGGTATCTTCTTCAAATAGTAATTCTAGTAAAGGATTTTCGCTTATGATTACTTTTTCTTCATCCTCAAAATATTCAGCAATCCCACCAAAAACAGTCATATCTTCAACCGTATCAATGAGGGCTACATTACTGAATGCTTTTCCGTATTGCTTGTTTTTATTGTAGTACAAGCTGTCTCCTTTTAATACGTAATTATCAGTAGTAATATAGGTGTTCTCTCTAAACTGCGCTATGTCTGTTTTAGTGTTATACCAACCATTTTCACAATAAATAGTTTTTGTATCTGAAATAACAAAGGAAGCACCAAGAAAGTAAGTAACCTCACTCTTGGAATTGTAGTGCATGTTATCAGTAAGTATGTTGTAATCCTTAGCGATTACTACTACTGAATCCTTGAAAATAAATTTATGAATATTGGAATGATAAGCACCTTTTTTGGAGTTGATGGTTTTTTCATTATCAATAATCGTTCCTTCTTGAGGATAAGAAGCAACATTATTGCTTAGATTATAAAATACTTGCTCAGTTTCTAAGGTCATGTGCTTGTCAATTAGCACTACATTTCCTTTTATATCTGCTTTGTTTTCTGAGCCAAAATAAGTTAGTGTTTTGCCAGTAAGGGTTATACTATCCCCTTGATTAATTCTAATCTTACCAAAGGATTCCATTTTGTTTTCGGAGGTATAATGATACGCAGAATCGCATGTCATGATTGCATTATTATGCTTAAAAGAAACATTCCCAATTAAACGCCAATAATCAGGATGAATATTTGCATTAGCATAGGTGTTGTCTGCATTTAATATTTCTATCTTTCTACTTTCCTGAGCAATTAAATCAACACTCAGGAATATGAGTGAAATATGAAATAGAATTCTCAAATTTTATCTGAATAATGTTTGCTTTCTATCTGGTCCTACTGATACAATTGAGATTGGTGTTTCTAATATGTCTTCCAGCCAAGCAATATAATCATGGACTTCTTTAGGAGCGTCAGATAGATCTTCTAATTGCATCAAGTCCATTGCCCAGCCTTTTAAGTCTTTGTAAACAGGAATAAGGTCTTCATTATCCTCAAATGGCAGATAGTCAATTTGCTCGCCATTTAATTCATAATGCGTACAAGCCTTGATGGTATCAATTCCTGATAATACATCTCCTTTCATCATCATTAACTGGGTAACTCCATTAATATTTATAGCATATTTAAGTGCAGGAATATCAATCCATCCACATCTTCTTGGGCGCCCAGTAGTAGCCCCAAATTCATTACCTACTTTTCCTAAACGGACTCCAACTTCATCAAACAGTTCTGATGGAAATGGTCCGCTACCAACTCTAGTACAATACGCTTTAAATATTCCAAATACTTCACCAATTTTATTAGGAGAAACCCCTAAGCCAGTACAAGCGCCTGCGGCTATAGTATTGGATGAAGTAACAAATGGATAAGAACCAAAATCAATGTCCAATAATGTGCCCTGAGCGCCCTCAGCCAATATTTTCTTTTTTTCTTTCAATGCTGTATGAATGTAATGTTCACTTTCAATATGATCAAAACTTTTTAAGGTTGCTAATGAGGCAAACCAAGCTGCTTCTAATTCTTCCAATTTGTATTCAAAGTCATAGAAATTTAAAATCTGAATATGTTTTCTTTTTAACTTTTCGTACTTCTCTTTAAAATTAGGATCTGAAATATCACCAACTCTCAATCCGTTACGCCCAGTTTTATCCATATAAGTTGGTCCAATTCCTTTTAGAGTAGAACCAATTTTTCCTTTCCCTTTTGCTTTTTCACTTGCAGCATCTAGTAATTTATGCGTTGGAAGAATAAGGTGGGCTTTTTTTGAAATTAAAAGTTCTGACATAGGAATGCCAAGCATTTTAATTTCCTGAACTTCTCTTTCAAAAATAACAGGATCAATAACTACACCATTCCCAATCAAGTTAATCACACCTGGGTGAAAAATTCCAGATGGAATAGTGTGTAATACATGTTTTATGCCATCAAATTCAAGCGTATGTCCAGCATTTGGTCCTCCTTGAAAGCGAGCAATAATATCGTATTTTGATGTTAAAACATCAACAATCTTTCCTTTTCCTTCATCTCCCCATTGGAGACCTAATAAAACATCTGCTTTCATCTATTATTTTAAAATTTCTAGTTATTTATCTTTGTTTGACAATCTTGGCATAAGCCATATAAATTAAGCGCATGACGATTAATTTTAAAATGCATGCTTTCTTCAATTACATTTTTAATTCCCTGTATTCTAGGATCGCAGAACTCAATAACTATATCGCAACTAGTACATATTAAGTGATCATGTTGACGATTAGAATATGATTTTTCATATTGTGCTTGTGACTTTCCAAATTGATGCTTCCTAATTAAATGACAGTCCAGTAAAACTTCAACAGTATTGTAAAGTGTAGCGCGGCTGACACGATAGTTTTTATTCTTCATTTGAATGTACATTGATTCAATATCAAAATGCCCTTCAAATTCATATATTTCTTTTAGTATTGCATAACGCTCAGGAGTTTTTCTTTGCTTATTTTCTATCAGATATTCTGTAAATATCTCGGTAACAGTTTCAATGATTTTTTGGTTTGACACAATTGCGGTATTAAAAAACAAAAATAAAAAAAAAAGCTATTTACTGGAAATAAACCTCTAATAATGATTGAGAAAACTAATTGTGTTTATAAGTTCGGGTTATTGAGGAAATTGCCTTTATTTTTTCAAGTTTATTTGTAAGCTCTTTTAGGAAACTCACATTATGTACTTTTAAGGTTATAATGCCTTCAAAGATACCATCATCACCACTAATGTTTATTGATTTAATATTTACATTCATTTGGTTTGAAATAATCTGCGTAACTTTGTTCATAAGTCCTACGGAATCTATTCCTTTAATATTTATTGTCGCAATAAAATCAATTTCATCTTTATTAATCCATTTAGCCTTTAAGATTCGATAAGCATAGTTTGCTCTTAGTTGTATAGCATTTGGACAGTCAGATCTGTGTATTTTTATGCCATCAATCACTGTAAGAAAACCAAATATAGTATCACCAGCTATTGGATTACAACACTTTGCCATACTATAGTCAAGTACCTCATCATCATCATTAAATACAATTACTTTACTATTGGTTTTAGTTGAAGATTTTGCTGTTGGAGGCCCATATATCTTATTTTTAATAGTTTGGTACCAACCATTACTTCTTAGTTTAGCAAATTCTTTTATCTCAGTATTAGAGATTGCGCCTGTTCCAAACCTAAAATATAACTCCAAAGAACTGCCTGTATTAAAATGTTTAACGAGTACTGTTTCTAGATGCTTTGAAAATTTTACTTTTAGATGTTTAAGTTTTCGTTCTGCAATCTCTCGTCCAACTTCTGCAATTCTTTTTTGATCTTCTTTTAAAGCTGATTTAATTTTAGCTTTTGCTCTAGATGTAATTACAAATCTAAGCCAATCTTTCCTTGGTCTTTGTTTAGTAGATGTAATTATCTCAACTTGGTTTCCACTAATTAATGGATGACTTAAAGAAACTAATTTTCCGTTTACTTTAACCCCCATGCATTTCAATCCAACATCAGTATGGATAGAAAATGCAAAATCAAGAGCAGTAGCTCCTTTTGGTAAAGTTTTTAAGTCACCGCCAGGGGTGAAGATGTATATTTCTCCAGAGTACAGATTGAGTTTAAAGTCATCAATGAAGTCAATTGCGTTGGTTTCAGGATTCTCAAGAAGCTCTCTGATGTTATCAATCCATCTATCTAATGAGTTTTCTTTACTTCCTCTTTGTTTGTATTTCCAATGTGCAGCATATCCCTTTTCTGCTATTTCATCCATTCTCTTACTTCTTATTTGCACTTCAACCCATTTGCCATCTTCTCCTATTACGGTAGTGTGTAAGGATTCATATCCATTTGCTTTTGGGGTAGATATCCAATCCCTTAATCTATCAGGATTAGGCTTATAGAAATCAGTGACAATAGAGTAGATCTTCCAACAATCTGCCTTTTCGTTCTCTGGTGCTGAATCAACAATAATTCTTATTGCAAACTTGTCAAAAATATCATCAAAGTTTACCCCTTTGGAGACTATCTTATTCCTGATTGAGAAGATAGACTTTGGTCTTCCTTTAATGGATAAGTTAAATTCATTTTCCTTAAGCTTGGTTTTTATTGGTTTACAGAATTTGGTAATATATTTTGTACGTTCTTCCTTTGTTTCGTTTAGCCCTTCCGCAATAGCTTTGTAAATCTCAGGTTTAGTAAATTTTAGTCCTAAGTCTTCAAGCTCATTTTTTATAGAATAAAGTCCTAATCTATGAGCTAGTGGAGCGTAAAGATAAAGAGTTTCAGAAGCAATTTTTAATTGCTTTGCTTTTGGCATTGCATCAAGTGTCCTCATGTTGTGCAATCTGTCAGCCAGTTTAATAAGGATTACTCTTACGTCATCTGAAAGCGTGAGTAACATCTTTCTGAAATTCTCAGCCTGCATAGATACATTCTTATCAAATACATCCTGAATTTTAGTAAGTCCGTTAATTATTTTAGTAACTTTTTCACCAAATAACCTTTCTATATCTTTTAAGGTGTAGTCTGTATCTTCAACAACATCATGTAGTAGGGCGCAAATAATTGAAGTAGTTCCTAATCCAATTTCTTTAGCAGCAATATGGGCAACAGCAATAGGGTGGTAAATATAAGGTTCACCACTTTTTCTCCTCATGTTTTTGTGTGCCTCAACGGCCAGATTAAACGCTTTTCTAATCTCTTTTTTATCTTCTTTGTTGGTTTTGTCAGCACAGGCACGTAAAAGAGATTTGTACTTGTTCAGTATATCTTTTTTTTCCTGTTCTAGATCAATTGGCTGCATCATTAAATTTAAGCGAAAATAGGGTACTTATTCATTAGTTTATTTACTTCTTTTCTAACCTTAGTAATTGTTTTTTCATCTTCATAATTAAGAATTACTTTGTCAATTAGTTCAACTATAAAAGGAATAGTATCTTCTTTTATTCCTCTAGTAGTAATTGCAGGTGTTCCAACTCTAATTCCTGATGTGATAAAAGGAGATTGTGTGTCAAAAGGAACCATATTCTTATTAGCAGTTATGTCAGCACGAACCAATGCATTTTCTGCATCTTTCCCTGTTATATTTTTGTTTCTTAGATCAATAAGCATACAATGATTTTCTGTTCCTCCAGAGATAATTTTATAGCCTTTATCAATAAAACATTGAGCCATTAATTGTGCATTCTTAATTACTCGCTCGCAATAGACTTTAAATTCAGGTTTTAGTGCCTCACCAAAAGCAATTGCTTTTGCTGCAATAACATGTTCTAGTGGTCCTCCCTGGGATCCTGGGAATACGCCTGAATTTAAGATTGCAGACATCATTTTTGTTTTACCTTTAGGTGTTTTTAATCTCCAAGGATTCTCAAAATCTTCCCCCATCATTATCATTCCTCCTCTAGGACCCCTTAAAGTTTTATGAGTTGTAGTTGTTAAAATATGACAATGTGGTACAGGGTTATTTAATAATTTTGCAGCAATTAGTCCTGCAGGATGTGCAATATCAGCCATTAATATAGCTCCAACTTTGTCTGCAATTTCTCTAAAACGAGAATAATCCCAATCCTGAGAGTAAGCAGAAGCCCCACAAATAATAAGTTTTGGTTGTTCAATTATAGCGGTTTCTTCCAGTTTATTGTAGTCTACTTTTCCTGTTAATTCTTCTACATTATAAAATGATGTTTTATATAATTTTCCTGAAAAGTTGACTGGGGAACCATGAGTTAAATGTCCTCCATGCGATAAATTAAATCCTAATATTTTGTCCCCAGCATTTAAACAGGCTAATAAAACTGCAGCATTAGCTTGTGAACCAGAATGTGGCTGAACATTTACGTATTCTACTCCAAATAATTCTTTTGCTCTATCAATAGCTAATTGCTCTACTTCATCAACAACCTCACATCCTCCATAATATCTTTTTCTAGGATATCCTTCAGCATATTTATTGGTTAAACAAGAGCCCATTGCTTGCATTACTTCATCGCTTACAAAGTTCTCTGAGGCAATTAATTCAATACCATCTCTTTGTCTTTTATCTTCCTTTTTGATTAAATCAAAAATTATTTGATCTCTTTTCATCTTATAAAGTATTTAAATTCCTATTTTCGTGAACGGAACAAATGTATATATTTTATGAATAGAATAAACGAACTTTTTGGAATAAAATATCCAATTATTCAAGGGGGTATGATATGGTGTAGTGGATGGGAATTAGCATCAGCAGTAAGTAATGCGGGAGGATTAGGTTTAATTGGTTCGGGCTCAATGTACCCTGAAGTTCTTAGAAAACATATTATTAAATGTAAAAAAGCAACCAATAAACCATTTGGGGTTAATATTCCTCTTTTATATCCTGACATTGAGCAGCATATTAATGTTATAATTGAGGAAGAAGTTAAAGTTGTTTTTACTTCTGCTGGTAGTCCTAAGAAACACACTGCTCGATTGCAAAGTCATGGCATTAAGGTAGTTCATGTTATTGCGAATAAAAAGTTTGCTTTAAAATGTGTTGAAGCAGGAGTAGATGCAATTGTTGCTGAAGGTTTTGAAGCTGGAGGACATAATGGTATTGAAGAGATTACAACAATGTGCTTAATACCAATGATTAATGATTTAATTGATATTCCTCTGATTGCTGCTGGAGGAATAGGTAGTGGAAAGGCTATGCTAGCTAGTATGGTTTTAGGCGCAGATGGCGTACAAATAGGAAGCAGATTTATTGCCTCAGAAGAATGTTCAGCTCATATTAATTTTAAAAATAAGGTGGTATCTGTTAATGAAGGAGAAACTGATTTGACATTGAAAGAATTAACGCCTGTACGATTAATGAAGAATAATTTTCATCAGAAAATACAGAATGCTTATGCTAATAATGCTTCTAAAGAGGAATTAATAAATTTACTTGGTAAAGGAAGGGCTAAGAAGGGTATGTTTGAAGGAGATTTATCTGAAGGAGAGCTAGAGGTTGGTCAAGTTTCTGCAATGATAAAAGAAATTATGCCAGTATCTGATATTATGTCTAAAATTATAGAAGAATTTGAACAAGAAAAGAACAAAATTAGTAATTTGAAATTATAGGGTTTCTTTTTAGTATAAATAAGATGTTTCTCTAATTTCTTGATTTAATTTTTCTGTAATCATATAAATCATTATATTTGTGGCTTAATCAAAACTTATACATATGAAATCAAATTTACTTATTGCACTTGTTGTTTTATTGTCATTCGGAAATGCTCAGGCACAATTACCTAATGGATCAATTGCTCCGGACTTTACAGTAGTAGATGTTAATGGAACAAGTCACACTTTATACGATTACTTAGATGCTAATAAAACTGTTTTCTTAGACTTCTCTGCTATATGGTGTCCTCCATGTTGGTCATATCATGAATCTCATGCATTAAAACAGGTGTATGAAGATCATGGTCCAGCTAATGCTACTGGAGTAAACTCTAGTACAACTAATGATGTGATGGTATTTTTTATTGAGGGTCAAGGAGGCTCTATGGATGAACTAAATGGGATAGGGTCCTCTACTATGGGTGATTGGATTAACGGAACTCCTTACCCAATTATTTGTACTGATCCAGCTAGTGGTTTTGGTAACTCTGCTTCTATTTCAGATACTTGGGCTGTTGGTGGTTGGCCTACTGTATATCAAGTTTGTCCTGATAGGACTGTAACTGTAATTGGTCAAGCACAGGGGCTTTATTCTTTAGTAACTAATTGTTTGCCTCCTCCATCACAGAATAATGATGCTAGAAGTTTTATGAATTCTTCTGCTTCAACAGGATGTAGTTCTTCAACTCCAGAGATAACCATACAAAATTATGGTCTTAATGCTCTTGATGAAGTAAAAATTGAAGTGTTTTTAAATGGTGTTTCTCAATACACAACTATACATGATGAGATTTGGAGTAATACAACGAATTCATATGTTCCACTTGATTTAGCCACTTTAGAAATGACTGATATTTTGTTAGATCCAGTAACAGGCTTGGAAAATGGAGATATGATTACTATTGATGTTACGATGCCAAATGGTACTAATGATACTGACCCAACAAATAATCAGACAATTACTTATGAAGTAGATCTTGGTTTTGATAACGCTTATTGGGACGGAGCATTATCTATTGATGTTGATGGAGGTCCTCAAAATTCATGGTATTTAAAGAAAGTAAGTAATAACCTTATTATAGCTTCTGGGTATGGAGATGTTACTGGAGCAACTAATACTATTCCATTAGAGTTTAATGAATGTTATACTTTTCAAAGTATTAATGGACAAAATCTAGCATATACTGTTACTGATGCTCAGGGACAGATTATATTGGATGGTGCTGCTAGTAGTGTAGAAGATTTTGATAATTTTACTACAGGAAATGAGGTATGGACTGTTGGTGTTAATGATCAAGAAATAAGTTCTATTTCTGTATATCCGATTCCTGCTAAAGATAAACTATATATTGAAGGAGAATATGATTATTTAAGAGTTATTGATTTATTAGGTAAAGCGGTTTTATCTTCAACATATCAAGAATCAATTAATACTTCTTCTCTTAATAATGGGATTTACGTATTAGAAATAGTTCACGCAAATAATAAGTATTATAAAAAGATCCAAGTATCTAAATAATTACCAAGAATGTTTCTAATAAATAGGCTTTGTTAAATACAATTAAACTTATGAAAAAGATAATTATATCATTACTTTTTGTTTTTTGTAGCTATTCTTCTTTTTCCACTCACTTTATGGGTGGAGAGGTTACTTGGACGTGTATTAAGGGAGGGCCAGATATAGGAAAGTATATCTTTCAAATGAAAGTATATAGAGATTGTTCAGGTACTACTTTTTCTGAAACTTCTCAAACATTAGATCATCATAATTATCCTACTGTAGGAACAACTTCACCTATATTATTAAACTTTATTTCTGTTACTGACCTTTCTACTTCTGGATCAGGATCTTCAGGAAATACTTGTTATACATGTGCGGCAGGGGATGAAGGCGCTGTTTCAGAATATATATGGAGATCTGATCCAATAACATTAGCTGGCGCACCTCCTGCTGAAGGATGGCACTTTACTTGGGGTACTTGTTGTAGGAGTAGTAATATTACGAATGGAATGGCAGATGCTGATTTTACCTTAAGAGCTGTAATGTATCCATATACGGATCCTATTACAGGAATTGTAGCTCCTGCAGACCCTTGTTTTGATTCTTCTCCGTCATTTAAAGAATTAGCAAAGACTCTTATTTGTACTGGATATGAGTTTTCATATTCGCATAATGCTTTTGATGAAGAGTTAGATGAACTTATTTATTCTTGGGCTGAGCCTTTGGGAGATTCTTGGTCGTATAATCCTGCTAATCCAAATGCAAACGCTTTAAACTTTTCGGCTCCTTATTCAGTAAATAGTCCTATTCCTGGTAATCCTACTATGGATAATGCGACAGGTGAGATTACTTATAACTCATTAATTTCAGGAGTATTTGTAACCTGCGTTAAAGTAGAGGCAAGAAAGTGTGGACAGTTAGTTTCTGAGATTTATAGAGAGGTGCAAGTTGTATTAAAGGATTGTAGTGGTTTTAATCAACCAACAGCTGGTGGTATTCCTAATTTTAATGATCCACCAATTATAAGCCCTCCATTTCCAGGAACTGCTACTCCTTTTGAAAAAATAGTTTTTGCAGGTGATTTGGTTACATTTAATATTCAAGCTGAAGATAATGATGTATACGCGGGAGGAGGTTCTCAGACGGTAACGTTGGATGCTTCAGGGGGGGCATTTTCTACGGACTTTATAGATCCTAATTTATGTCCAAACCCTCCTTGCGCAATTTTTAATAATGGGACTGCTACAGGTGTTCCACCATTCTCATCACCTACTGTTGTTAATGGTTTATTTGAATGGCAGACACATTGTACTCATTTAGAAAATATCTGTAATAACACAAGTAGTGTATCTAATGTATTTACTTTTTCTATCAAGGCTTTTGATGATTTCTGTCCGGCAAATGGAATTAGTATTGCTACTATTAAGATTACAGTTGTCCCACCAATACCGGATCTAAGATGCGTTTCAGTTGAAGATAATGGTGATATTGTTTTAGATTGGAATTATCTTGACAACACACCTCCCACAACTAATCCAATCTTTATTTATCATTCAACAAACTTTGGAGGCCCATATAGTTTACTTGATAGTACCTTTTTTCCAACTGATACTTATACTCATGTTGGTGTAGATGGAGATAATAGTATACATTATTATTTTTTGGCCAATGATGAGGGTTGTGATCCTAATGCGGGACCATTATATTCAGATACTTTGCAAAATATTTTATTAGATATAACACCAATTAATTTAGGTGCATCTGCTCATTTATCCTGGAATGCAATTAGGGATCCATTGTTATCAAGTTCAGCTGTTGATTATGAAATGTATATAAAATATGATACCAGCACTACTTTCTATAATTATTTTACAACTCCTTTGTTATCTTATGTGTATGATGCTGTTCGGTGTCAAGATAATTTTCAAATATATCTTGACATACCTGATGCTAGTGGGTGTATATCAAGGTCATCATTAGAGATTGCTAATGTAGGAGATACAATAACACCAATCAGATCTGTAATAACTGATGTTTCTGTTGATACAAGTGGTAGGGCTGTAATTTCTTGGACACCATCTCCTGGAGCTTATGATTATGAAGTATATAAATATGGAGTGCAAGGTTGGGAGACAATAGGAACTGTATTAGATCCAATTACAACATTGGTGTACTCATCCTCTAGTGCTGATGAGTTTTCCGAAACCTTTTCAGTAAGAGCATTAGACACTTGTGATAATACTAAAGATAAATCTTTAAAACACAACTCCATTCATCTTTCAGCTGATCTGGATGAGTGCACACAGAATTTGACGTTATCTTGGAATGAGTATATTAATTGGGGAAGTAATGTTAGTTCTTATTATGTAGTAGTAGAAGAATCAGATTTAAATGGATTAACTGTAATTAGAGACACAAGTTTAATAGATGCTTCTGATTATGTAGTAATAGGATTAAAAGACAAATATTCTTATAAAATATATGTTGAAGCAAACGATGGGGATACTATTTTTTCAGCCGTATCTAATCAATTGTTTCTTACCGCAGATTTTCCTGCAAAACCAGAATATAATTACATTGATTATGCAAGTGTAAATCATGATAATGGTTTTATTGAAGTTAATTGCCGTGTAGACAATAGTGCAGTTATCGATCATTATGATGTGATGCGTTCTCTAAGAGAAACGAATAGTTTTAGTAAAATTGGGGAAATTCCTTTTCTTGGCGGGGCTTCTATTCATTATACTGATGAATTTGCTAAAACAAGTGATGAATTTTATCAGTATAAAATATTTCCCGTTGATACTTGTGGCCTTATATTATTTGCTCCTCCAACAAATATGCTTGAACACCTTAATGATACTTCTTTTGCGCAAACTATTTTGTTAGAATCAGAGATTAATTTAGATTATAGTAGTATTGATCCTAGTTTGGAGAACGAATATACTAATACAATTACATTTACTGAATATGATAAATGGCTAGGTAGTGTTTCGGAGTACAGGCTATATCGTTCAATAAATGGAGAACCATTTAATTTATTACCTGTTTATATTTGGGATAGGATAACTTCTCCTAAAGAAGCTTTAGAATTTATAGATGTTGTTACTGGATATGGAAATACTAATGGTAGGTTCTGTTATTATATTGAGGCTGTTGAAGGGAATGCTATGCCTTATGGCCCTGTTCTTGAGGGAAGCTTCTCTAATATCTCTTGTGTATCACAAACTCCTATAATTTTTGTACCCTCTGTATTTACTCCAAATGGTGATGAACATAATGAGATTTTTCATCCTATAAGTTATTATGTTTCAGAGATTGGATATTCTTTTGAGATTTATAATAGAGGTGGTGGTTTGATATTTACTACTAATGATCCAAAAAAAGGATGGGATGGTAGATTTAATGGTACTCTTGTTCAGAATGGAAATTATATTTATCATTTACAATATATAAATGGTATAGGTAATTTAACAGAAAAATCCGCTGTAATTACTATTGTTAGATAGTAAAGAGTTAATTTAAAATAAAATAGTCCCTTTTTAAGGGACTATTTTATTATATAATATGTTAATTTTGCATAATTTTTTAAACATATCAATATGAGTAATAAAATAATGAAAGAGGGACTAACTTATGATGATGTATTAGTAGTCCCTGCATATTCAGAAGTACTACCTCATATGGCTACTACTAAAACAAAATTTACTAAGAACATAACGTTAAACATTCCTATCGTGGCGGCAGCTATGGATACAGTTACAGAATCTAGAATGGCAATTGCAATAGCACAAGAAGGAGGTATTGGAGTACTTCATAAGAATATGAGTATTGAGCAGCAAGCATTGGAAGTAAGAAAAGTAAAGCGTTCTGAAAGTGGAATGATTCTTGATCCAATTACTTTAACTATGTCAGCAACAGTTGGGAATGCGTTTGAAATGATGCATGAAAATAAAATTGGAGGAATTCCTATTATTGATGAAGATTCACATCTTTTAGGAATTGTTACGAATAGAGATTTAAGGTTTGAGAAAGATATGGATCTTTCAATATCATCAGTAATGACTTCAGAAGAATTAATTACTACTGAGTTAAGTGATTTGGAAAATGCTGAAAGTATTCTAAAATATAATAAAATAGAGAAATTACCTATTGTAGATGTTAATAATAAGTTAGTTGGACTTATTACTTTTAAAGATATCATAAAAAATAGAATGCGCCCTAATGCGTGTAAAGATAAATATGGTAGATTAAGAGTTGCTGCAGCTGTTGGAGTTACTAGTGATGTGTTAGAAAGAGTTGAGGCTTTATCAAAAGCTTCAGTTGATGCAATTATTATTGATACAGCTCATGGGCATACTAAAGGTGTGGTTGATGTTCTTAAAGAAGTGAAATTGGCTTATTCTGATATTGACATTGTAGTTGGTAATATTGCTACAGCAGCAGCAGCTCAGTCATTGATTGATGCCGGGGCTGATGCGGTAAAAGTTGGTATTGGGCCTGGTTCTATTTGTACAACAAGAATTATAGCAGGTATTGGAGTTCCTCAACTTACAGCAGTAATGGATGTTGCAGAGGTTACGCTGAAAAATAATATTCCTTTAATTGCTGATGGTGGTATAAAATATTCTGGTGATATTGTTAAAGCTTTAGTAGGCGGTGCTAGTACAGTAATGCTTGGATCGATTATTGCAGGCGTTGAAGAGGCTCCAGGGGAAACAATTATATTTGAAGGAAGAAAGTTTAAATCTTACAGAGGAATGGGATCTATTGATGCTATGGAAAAAGGGTCAAAAGACAGGTATTTCCAAGGTGCTGAGGTAGATGCTAAAAAATTAGTCCCTGAAGGTATTGTAGGTAGAGTTGCTTATAAAGGAACTCTTAGTGAGGTTATACATCAAATGATTGGAGGTTTAAGAGCGGGCATGGGATATACAGGTTCAGTAACTATTAGTGATTTAGCTAATTCAGAATTTTTAAAGATTACTGCAGCTGGTGTTGCAGAGAGTCATCCGCATAATGTTACTATTACTAGGGAGGCTCCAAATTATAGTAGAAAATGAATTAAATTAAAATTATGAAAAAAATAGGTTTAAGTATTTTATTAGGAGCATTTTTTTTGATATCAAGTGCACAAACTGTATTAACAATCGCAGACGAAGATATTTCATTAGTAGAGTTTAAGAATATTTTTGAAAAGAATAATCATAATTTAGAGATTACAAAAGAGTATCTAGACGAATACATGAACTTATTTGTTAATTTTAAATTAAAAGTTAAAGAAGCAGAGGAATTAGGTTTTGATACTATTTCTTCTTTTGTTACAGAACTTGATGGCTATAGAAAGCAATTAGCAAAGCCGTATTTAAAAGACAAGAAGTTTTCTGACAGTATGCTTGCTGAAGCTTATGAGAGAATGAAACAAGATGTAAATGCTAGTCATATTTTAATTTCTGTTGGTGAGAAGGCGCTAGCTAAGGATGATAAGATAGCATATAAGAAAGCATTAGAAATTAGAGATTCTATTATAGAAGGAAAGATCTCTTTTAGAGAGGCTGCAGAAAATAATTCTGATGATAAATCAGCTATTTCTAATGGTGGTAATCTTGGATATTTTACTGCTTTTATGATGGTTTATGATTTTGAAACTGCTGCTTATGAGACTACTGTTGGTGAAATATCTATTCCCGTTAGAACAAAGTATGGATATCATCTTATAAAGGTTAATGATAGAAGAGAAGCTGTAGGGACAGTTAAAGTTTCTCATATTATGTTTAAGACTGGTCAAGGTGCTGATAAAAAGCGACTAAATGAAGCAAAAGAAAACATAAATAAAGTGGCTGAACTCTTGAATAAAGGAGAAGAATTTTCTGATGTGGCTGAGCGCTTTTCTGAAGATAGAGCTACTGCTGTTAAGGGAGGTGTTTTGCCAGCTTTTGGGGTAGGAAAAATGGTCCCAGATTTTGAGAGTGTTGCATTTTCTCTTAAGAGTACTGGAGATATTTCTATTCCTTTCAAAACTGAGTATGGCTGGCATATTATTAAACTACTAGAGAAGACGCCTATTGCTAAATTTTCTGAGGTTGAATCTGATTTGAAAAGCAAGATTGAGAAAGACAGTAGAGGTGAATTGAGCCAGAAAGCACTTTATGAAAAGCTGCGTAATACTTATAAGGTTGTAAATAAACCAACTGTTTATGCTGCATTTAGAAAAGGAGTTGCTTTGAAAGTTTCTGATGGTACTTTTAAGGTGTTATCTAAAGATTATTCAACATTATTTACTGTTAATGGAAGTGTTGTTTCAGTAAATGCTTTTGCTGATTATATCTTAAGAAACCAATTAGCTGGTAGTGATATTGATGCTATGTATGTTGATTTTGTAAATGAACAACTACTATTATATGAAGAAAAGAATCTTGATAAAAAGTATCCTGAGTATAAAGCTTTATTGGAGGAATACAGAGAAGGTATTTTATTATTTGACTTAACCAATAAGAAAGTTTGGTTAAAAGCTGTCGAAGACACTATTGGTTTGAAAAAATATTTTGATAATAATAGATCTAATTATCTTTGGAAAGATAGAGTTGATGCAACTGTTTATACCTGTATTGATTTAACAACTGCTAGAAAAGTAAAGAGAGGTATTTATAAAAAACATAGAGGTAATATTAATGATGCAGCTATCTTAGAAGCTGCAAATAATGATGCTCCTTTGAGTTTGCAAATTAATTCTGCTAAGTTCCTTAAAGGGGATGATGAGTATGTTGATTCAGTAGATTGGAAGAAAGGAATCTCAAGGGATATTAAAACTAAGGATGGAAGCTATATTATTGTTGATATTCATGAATTATTGCCAGCAGGAGAGAAGGAGTTAGATGATACTAGAGGTAAGGTTATTTCTGATTATCAAAATATCTTAGAAAAAGAGTGGATTAGTTTATTACAAGAAAAATATAGCGTGAATATTAATCAGGAAGTACTTTATTCACTTATAAAATAGTTGATGAAAGAACTGAAAATCCTTATTTTTCTAATATTTCTACTGGTTACCGTTGCTTGCTTTAATGGTAATGATCAAAGGGTTATTGCATCTGTAAATGAAAAAGACCTGTTACTTTCTGAAGTAATAAAGGAAATGCCAGGGTCTACTGAGGATAGTGCTTTCTTTGTTGATCGTTATATAAATACTTGGGTTAGAAAGCAACTTATGATTTATCATGCAGAGATAAATCTGAGTAGTGATTTGATAGATTATAAAAAACAAATTCAAGAATACCGAGAGTCTCTTTTAATTTATGCTTATCAGCAAGAGTTAATTAATCAGAATTTTGACACAACTATTACTAGTCAAGAGCTTTTAGAATACTATAATTTGTATCGTGAGCAGTTTAAGTTGTTAAAGAATATATTTAAAGGAAGATATATTGTTGTAGATAAATCAGCTCCTAATTTAAAGGATGTGTCTAAATGGTATAAATCAGATAATACAGAATCAATAGAGAGGTTAGTCGATTATTGCCAGCAGTTTTCTAAGGAATATTATTTTACTGATAGTAGTTGGGAATATTTTAGTACTATTAATAATCGGCTTCCTAACCTTATTTCTGAAGAAGAATACTTTTTACAACACACTAAAGGAGTATGGTTTGAAGATGAAATATATAGATATTACATTTATATTAAGGATTATCAAATAAAAGGTAGTGTGAGTCCGTTAGATGTGGAGCGGGAAAAGATACGTAATGTACTATTAAACAGAAATAAAATACAATATTTAAAGCAACTTGAAGAGGAGTTATATCAGAATGCTTTAAATTTGAAAAAAATTAAGATTTACTAATGAATAATATTTTCAAGATAGTAGTATTTAGTTTTATTGGATTTACTCTTAACGCACAATCAATTGATAAGGTTGAGGCGATTATTGGAGATGAGATTGTACTTACATCTGATATTGAATCACAATATTTCCAGTATTTATCACAAGGAAATAGTAAGTCTGAGACTATAAAGTGTGAGATACTTGAAGATATTCTATTTCAAAAACTACTTATTAACCAAGCAAAACTAGACAGTATAGAGATAAGTGAAGAAGAAGTTGAAGCTGAGATATTAAAAAGATTAAGTTATTTTGAAAACCAGCTGGGTTCTATTCAAAAGGTAGAAGAATACTTTGGTAAATCAAAAATTGAAATCGAATTAGAATTAGGCAAAGTAATTCAGGATCAGTTTCTGGCTCAAAAGGTACAAGGGGCAATATCAAATGATATAAAGGTAACTCCTGCTGAGGTAAGAGACTTCTTTAATAATCAGAATAAATCTGATATCCCTATTGTTTCAACAAAGGTAGAGGTTTCCCAAGTTATTATCAAGCCAGGCATTACTGATGAGCAAAAAGATAAGATTAGAGAAAAGCTAAATAGTTTTAGAGATAGAGTATATAAAGGTGAAGATTTTAAGATGCTGGCGACTTTATATTCTGATGATCCTGGTTCTGCTACTAAAGGCGGAGAGCTTGGCTTTGTAAGTAGAGGAGATCTAGTTCCTGAATTTGAGAGAGCTGCTTTTAAATTAAAAGCAGGTGAGATATCTGAAGTGGTTGAATCACAATTTGGCTTTCATATTGTACAATTGATTGAAAGGAGAGGAGAACAAATTAATGTACGTCATATTTTATTAAAAACAAAAGTTAGCTCAACTGCCCTGCATATTGCAAAACTTAAGATTGAGGAGATTGAACAAGAAATTAAAGAAGGAGCAATCTCTTTTGATCAGGCAATAGAAAAATATAGTGATGATGAGAGTAAAAACAATAATGGTTTACTGTTAAATCCTAGCACTATGTCAACAATGCATAGCTTTGATGATATGAGCCCAGCATTAAAATTAGTGGTTGATAAGCTGTCGGTAGGTAATATATCAAAACCTACAGTAATTCAACTAACTGATGAAACAAAAGCTTACAGGATCTTAAGGTTAAATAAGAAGATTGACTCTCATCTAGCTAACTTAGTTGATGATTTTTCTATGATAAAGGAGTTCGCAATTAAGATTAAACAACAAGAAGAAATATCTAATTGGATTGACAAAACTCTTGATAAAACTTATATTAAACTAAACGACAGTATTACTGAATGCGAATTTAAAAATAAATGGATAAAATAATATGAGTAATAATGTAGAAGCTATTGACGGATTTGTAGGTAAATATAATGAATTCAAAAATGAGATAGCAAAAGTAATAGTAGGACAAGATGATGTTGTGCAGCAGGTATTAATTTCTGTTTTTTGTAATGGACATTGTTTGTTAGTTGGTGTGCCAGGATTGGCTAAAACCTTATTAGTACAAACTATTTCTGATTCCTTAGGGCTTAATTTTAACCGGATTCAGTTTACTCCTGATTTAATGCCTTCAGATATTGTTGGCGCTGAAATACTTGATGAAAATAGAAACTTTAAATTTGTAAAAGGACCATTGTTTGCTAATATCATTTTGGCGGATGAAATTAACCGTACACCACCTAAAACACAATCGGCTTTACTGGAAGCTATGCAAGAGCGATCAGTAACTAATGCTGGTAAACGTTACGAATTAGATAAACCTTTCTTTGTTTTGGCTACTCAAAATCCTATTGAACAGGAGGGAACTTATCCTTTACCTGAAGCGCAATTAGATAGATTTATGTTTAATGTAATATTAGATTACCCTAGTTATGAAGAGGAACTACAAATCGTAAAACAAACTACTGTAAAAAATAATGTAAGTTTAAGTGCTATTATGTCAGCTGAAGAAATTATTCAATATCAAGAGGTGATTACTAAATTGCCAGTTACTGATAATGTATTACAATATGCGGTTAGTTTGGTAGCTAAAACAAGACCAGATTCTGATAAAGCTACTGATGTAGTAAAACAATATATAGAGTGGGGGGCAGGACCTAGAGCTTCTCAATTTATGTTGATGGCAGCGAAATGTCATGCTGCGATTAATGGAAAATATGCTCCTGATATTGAGGATGTAAAAGCAGTAGCAAAACCTATCTTACGACATAGAATTGTAAAGAATTATAAAGCAGAAGCAGAAGGGATGAGTGTAGATCAGATTATAGAGTCGCTTCTCTAATGAGATTACCGATAGTTGCTTTTGGATCATCAATTCTAAGAAAGAGATGTGTTGATATTTCTCCAGATTATCCTGAGCTGGATAATTTACTTACTAATATGTGGGAAACAATGTATGCGGCTCATGGTGTTGGATTAGCTGCACCACAGATTAATAAAGGTATTCGTTTATTTTTAATTGATACTACTCCTTTTGTTGAGGATGAAAAGGATACTGAAGAAATCATATTGAAACAAACATTTATTAATGCTAGAATATTAGAAGAATCAGGAGAGGAATGGGAATTTAATGAAGGGTGTTTATCTATACCTGAAATAAGAGAAGATATAAGTAGAAAGCCTACAATTACTATTGAATATCTGGATGAAAATTTTAAGAAACATGTAGGTACTTATGATGGATTAGTAGCTCGTGTTATTCAGCATGAATACGATCATATTGATGGAATTCTATTTACAGATAAACTTTCTGCTTTGCGTAAAAGAATGATAAAAGGTAAGTTGATGGATATTAGTAAAGGAAAAGTAGATATTTCATATAAGATGCGATTTCCTAGATAAGACAGAAGACAGCTCTTAATATGCATTATATAGTTTGTTTACTTCACTACTACCTTTAGCATTTCTTTATCTGTAATAAACCCCTTTAGTGTATCTCCTTCAATAACTTTACCTACACCTGCAGGAGTTCCAGTATAAATAAGGTCTCCTGTCTTTAAGGTGTAGAATGTTGAGAGGTAAGCAATTATTTTATCAAAATTAAATACCATATCAGAACTATTTCCATTTTGTACAATTACTCCATTTTTTTCTAATTGGAAAGAAATATCATTTAAATCAAATTCAGATTTATTAATAAAAGTACGGCTTATTTGTGCAGAGCCATCAAATCCTTTTGCTCTTTCCCAGGGTAATCCTTTTGCTTTGCACTCGTCTTGTATGTCTCTAGCTGTAAAATCAATCCCTAAGCCAATTTGCGAATAGTATGTGTGTGCAAACTGTTCTTCAATATGTTTCCCATTTTTATTTATCTTTATAACTAATTCTACTTCATAGTGGATGTCATTAGAAAAATAAGGAATGAAGAATGGATGTCCTTTGGGTTGAATGGCTGTTTCAGGTTTTAAAAAGAATAACGGTTCAGTAGGCATATCATTACCTAATTCAGCGGCATGATTTACATAATTTCTACCAATACAAATAATCTTCATTTTAAGACTTAAATTTATTTTGTAATTTCATTTTTGTTGCAAAATTCTTCATTATATTTTTAGTATACAAGGGGAATTCTGCCTGATTAATCCAAGAAAAATACCCTGGATTATCATTCCATATTTGTGCTAAAGTTACATCACGATACTTTCCAAAGCTTAATACTTCTTCTCCTTTTTCATTAAACCTTATAAAGCCAGCCATGTCTGCAAATTTCCCTCCTCTTTGCGAGAATTCTGAAAGAAAACTGATATTATTTTCTAGCTCATCATATTTATCTAATTGAGCCAATAATACCTCAAAAGTAGCAGTAGTATCAGCTTCTGCTGTATGGGCATTCGTTAAATCTTTATCACAATAAAATTTATAAGCAGCAACTAGAGTTCTTTGTTCTAGTTTATGGAATATATTCTGAATATCAACTGCTTTTCTGTTTTCCATATCAAAATCAACACCCACCCTTAAAAACTCTTCTGCTAATAATGGAATGTCAAATTTATTGGAGTTAAATCCAGCTAAATCACAATTGTGTATTAGTTCTGAAATTTCAGCAGCAAGCTGTGCGAATGTTGGTTCATTAGCTATTTTTTCATCTGATATCCCATGTATATCTGTTGTTTCTGCTGGAATAGGAATAGTTGGATTTACTAGCCAAGTTTTGCTTTCTTTATTTCCGTTGGGAAATACTTTTAGTATAGATATTTCTACAATTCTATCTTTTGCTACTTGCACTCCGGTTGTTTCTAGATCAAAAAATACAATTGGTTTTTCTAGTTTTAAATTCATAATGTAAAAATATAAAAAAAGCCCCAAGTTTCCTTGAGGCTATTATTTTGTAAATTAAAATTAAACAACTGTATTTTTATCAAATTGTTCTAAGTAATCTGCAACTTTTCTAACAAATTGCCCTCCTAAAGCTCCATCAACAACTCTATGGTCATAAGATAAAGAAAGGAACATCATATGTCGGATAGCAATTACATCACCTACTTCTGTTTCTAATACAACAGGTTTCTTCTTAATAACGCCACAAGCCATAATAGCAACTTGAGGTTGGTTTATAATTGGAGTTCCCATAAGGTTTCCGAAAGTACCAACATTTGTCATTGTTATAGTTCCTCCTTGTATATCATCTGGGTTTAATTTACCTGCTCTTGCTCTAGCAGCTAAGTCATTAACTGATTTTGTAATACCTACTAGATTTTTATCTTGACAATGCTTAATTACAGGGACAATTAAATTTCCATCAGGTAAAGCAGCAGCCATTCCTATATTTACATTTTTATGTATATGAATATCAGTACCACTTACAGAAACATTAATCATAGGGAAATCCTTCACCGCTTTTGCCATTGCTTCAATAATAATAGGAGTAAAGGTGATGTTTTGGCCTTCTCTTTGTTTAAATTCAGCTTTTATTTTATTTCTCCAATTAACAATATTGGTCATATCTGCTTCTACAAAAGAAGTGATATGTGCAGACGTTTGCTTGGACATTGTCATATGAGAAGAAATAAGTTTTCTCATTCTGTCCATTTCTATAATCTCGGTATCTCCTGTATTTGCAATAGGAGTAGGAGTATGTGTTTGTGTTGCCGCTTTAGGAATTTCAACTTTCTCTGGAGTTGCTGAAGAAGGAGTAGTGCCTCTAGTTTTCAAATAAGAAATCATATCTGATTTAGTTACCCTTCCTTTTTTCCCAGTACCTGTAATAGACTCCATTTCACTCATCTCAACTCCTTCTTTAGAGGCCATATTTTTTACTAAAGGAGAGTAGAATCTGTTGCCAGAATTTGTAATAGTAGTGGGCGTTACTGGTGTTTCTGGTGTAGTAGGGACTTCTGTTTCTACTGGAGCAACAGGAGCAGTTTTTGTTTCTGTAACTTCAGGCCTATCGTCTCCATATTCCGTTTCTAATATTGCAAATGGCTGTCCTACTTGCACTACATCATCTCCTTCAAAAAGTTTTTCAATTAATTTTCCTTCATGTGTAGATGGTACTTCAGAATCAACTTTGTCAGTAGCTATTTCAATAACAGTCTCATCCATCTCAACCATTTCACCAACTTCCTTAGTCCATGAAATTATAGTTGCTTCCGAAACACTCTCGCCCATTTTGGGCATTATCAATTTTACTCTAGCCATAATCTTCTAAATTTATTGCAAAATTAAGAAAAGAAAAGAAATTGGTGCTATTTTGCTAAGGAGTTTTCGTAAGGCATTCTACTAGCTATAGCTGTGCTTAAAGTAAGCTCATCAGTATATTCTAATTCATCACCAATAGAGATTCCTCTGGCAATTGAAGAGATTTTTACACCACTATCTTTCAATCTTCTGAAAAGGTAATAATTGGTTGTATCACCCTCCATAGTAGTGCTGAGTGCAAAGATTACTTCCTTTACTGTATTATTTTCTATCTTCTCAATTAATTCTTCAATACGCAAATCATTAGGTCCTATTCCATCCATTGGAGAGATTAACCCTCCTAATACATGGTAAACTCCTTTGAACTGCATAGTGTTTTCAATAGCCATCATGACTCGGATATCTTCTACTACACAAATTATGGACTTATTTCTTTTTTCACTTGCACATACCTCACAAACCTCAGAATCAGATACTGTATAACATATTGAACAGTAATTAATTCTGTTGATTAATTGAATGAAAGAATTACCAAATTGTTCTACTGAATTCTTCTCTTGTTTCAGCATATGTAGTACTAGCCGTAATGCTGATCGTTTCCCAATTCCTGGAAGGCGAGAGAGCTGATTAACTGCATTTTCAACAAGTTTAGATGGAAAATTCATTCTACAAATGTACTATTAATGGAGAATACTTTTAGATTTGTAGAAAAATAATTTTTATGAATCCTCTTATTATTCTTTTATGTATATGTCTGTATTTCTCAGTGCTATTTGTAATATCATATTTAACAGGAAAGGACGATAGTAATAGTACTTTTTTTTTAGGTAATAGGAAGTCTCCTTGGTTTGTTATAGCCTATGGTATGATTGGCACTACATTATCCGGTATTACATTTATTTCTGTTCCTGGTTGGGTGGCTTCAAGCCAGTTTTCATATATGCAAATGGTGTTTGGCTTTTTTGTTGGCTATTTTATTATTGCTAGAATATTACTACCTCTTTATTATAAATTAGAGATAACTTCTATTTATACATATTTACAGCAAAGATTTGGGAAGAATAGTTATAAAACAGGATCTTCTTTTTTCTTGTTATCTAGAACTATTGGGGCTTCTTTTAGGCTATATCTTATAGCTTCGGTGTTACAGTTTGCTGTTTTTGATGCATGGAAAGTCCCTTTTGCATTAACTGTTTTTATTACAATTCTATTGATTTGGACCTATACTTATAGGAGTGGTATTAAGACTATTATTTGGACAGATGCTTTGCAAACTACTTTTATGCTTTTTACGGTCTTTATTATTTCTTATTTTCTAATGCAAAAGATGCAGTTAGATATCCCTTCTTTATTGTCTGTTATACAAGATTCGGATTATTCAAGGGTGTTCTTCGTGGATGATTGGACAGATAAGAAACATTTTGTTAAACAATTTTTATCTGGTGTGTTTATGGCAATTGTTATGACAGGTCTTGATCAGGATCAAATGCAAAAGAATCTAAGCTGTAGAAATTTAGGTGATGCACAAAAAAACATGTTTACATTTAGTACTATCTTGATATTTGTTGATTTATTATTCCTCTCATTGGGGGCAATTCTATATATATATTCAAATCAGTTTGGCATTATTATTCCTGATAATCCTGATATGTTATTTCCTAATATAGCATTAAATGCGGGTCTTCCTGCTTTTGTAGGGGTATTATTTATTATTGGAATAATTGCTGCTGCATATTCTAGTGCTGATTCTGCTCTTACCTCTTTAACCACTTCTTTTTGTGTAGATATTATAGAATTTGAAAAGCAAGAACCTAATAAACAGATAAAAACCAGAAAACATGTTCATCTACTTATGTCTTTTGTTCTTTTCTGCGTAATTATGCTTTTTAATGCTATTAATGATGATAGTGTAATCAAATCTTTATTTACTGTTGCTGGATATACTTATGGCCCTTTACTTGGTTTGTATTCATTTGGATTATTTACAAAATTTAAGGTAAAAGATAAATGGGTTCCTCTAGTTGCTATTTCTTCTCCTGTCATCTGTTATGTTCTTAATTTGTATATCTCATTTGGTTTTGAGTTGCTTATTTTAAATGGATTAATTACATTTGTTGGGTTGTATATTCTAAAAACAAATAAATAATGAAAAAAATACTACTTATATTACTTATTCTTTCTGCTTTTAATTCTAAAGGAACGATACACCAAATACAAGTGTTGAATGGGTATTTCCAGTTTCTTCCATCTAATAACATTACAATTCAATTAGGTGACACTATACAGTGGATACCTCTTGATCCTCCAACAATGTCTCACACGATAACATCTGACAATATACCTGTTGGAGCAGTATCCTTTGATCAGATATGGCAACTTCCTGCAGATACTTTTTTTCAATATATACCCCAGGTGGTAGGCCTGTATCAATATGTTTGTACTCCTCATATCACTTTAGGCATGATTGGAGAATTCAATGTTGTTAATGGAGGCTGTACAGATTCATTAGCTGTCAATTATGACTCTAGTGCTACTTTTGATGATGGTAGCTGTACTTACTGTAATCAAAATGATACATCTGTTATCTTTATGACAGCCTTTGCTGGTGACGGAGATACAGCTTATAGTGCCGTTACAATACCTTCTTTTCTTACAGATATTTATTTAGATATAAGAGCAGCAGGTGACCTAGATATTGCAACTAGTGAATTCTTTAATATATACTTTAATGGAGTACAATATGGTGGTGATTGGTCTACTGGTATTCAGGATTGTATTTTGCATGATGTTTCATTAAATAATCATATGAATGGGACAAATTTAGGTTCATTATTAGGATCAACAGTTTCAATACAGATTGCTTCTTCAGCTGGGGTTGATTTATTATCTTGCCAATCAGCTATGGAAGCTGAATTAACATTTAGGTTTACATCCACAGGAGATTGTGGTTGTACAGATCCTCTAGCACTTAATTATAATTCATTAGCTTTATATGATGATGGCTCTTGTTGTTATGTTTCTGGATGTACAGACTCTACTGCTTGTAATTATAATCCAACAGCATGCTTTGATGATAGCTCTTGTGTTTATCCAGTAATATGGCAACAAGCGTTTTCAATATGTAATGGAGATAGTATTGTGGTGGGTAGTAGTGTGTATGATACAACAGGCTATTATATTGATACATTATCAGCATTAATAAGTGGCTGTGATACAATTATGTACACTAATATCTTTGTTGATTTTAGTACATCTTCATATGATACAGTTATAGCTTGTGGTAGTTACGATTGGAATGGAACTACTTATACTTCTTCAGGAATATATACTTGGTCACCAGCATCCTCTGGAACTTATATTCAGACTATAAACATTAGTAGCACTCTTGCTAGTATGAATGTATTTAACTTCCCATTAACTCCAACTGGCGCTACAGGAGGCACATTAACACTTGAAGCATCTGGAGATTTAGATGGACTCTTTGGTGGTACTAACGAAGAGATGTGGACAATCCAGGATGAATCTTCTACAGCAATTGGTGCAATTGGTGGTTCTGGTAATACTTCTGATCAATGTAATACTATATTTACTGACGTAATATCTCTCACTGCTGCACAAATTAATGCTTGGGCAGTTGATGGATCTATAGATTTTACAGCAATTGATATAGCTGGAAATATAGATGTATTCAATCTTTGCCCTAATCAATTCCTTACATTAACACTTACATACGACTATGGAACATCATGTATTTACACAGATACTTTAGCGCTTACAATAACAACTAATAATCTCAATTTATTTACAACTAGCTCTAACGTATCTTGTAATGGAGATGCAGATGGTAGTATTGTAGGAACAGCTACAGGAGGAGCCTTACCTTATCAATATTCTATTGATGGAGGGACAGCTTGGCAACCTTCTGGAACATTTTTAAACCTTTCTGGAGGAGCGTATTTTGTAGATGTAACTGATGTGAACGGCTGTTCATCTAGTCAAATGCTTACTATTAATGAGCCGCCAGCTTTAGTTTCTGCAGTAACAATTATTTCTGTCAGTTGTTTTGGGATGTTTGATGGAAGTATTATAGCAACAGCAACAGGAGGAACTTCCCCTTATCAATATTCATTAGGTGGCGGACTATCACAAACTAGCGGAACTTTCTCAAACCTTTCTTCAGGAACCTACTTCATAGATGTAACTGATGTGAACGGCTGTTCATCTAGCCAAATGCTTACGATTAATGAGCCCCCAATTCTAGTGTCTACAGCTTCGTTAATCAATAATGTAAGTTGTTTTGGTTTATGTGATGGATATGCTACAGTAGTAGTAAATGGAGGAGCAGCGCCATATACTTTTCTATGGTCAGACGGGCAAACATCTCAAACGGCAACTGGTTTATGTCCAGACACATATACTTCTTTTGTAACTGATGCGAATAACTGTATTGTTCAATCAACAGTAATAGTTCCTGACCCACCTCTTTTTAGTATTTCAGTAAATTCTACTGATGAAACTTCTGCATTGAATGATGGTTCAGCTACTGCTATTATTAATGGAGGGACGCCTCCTTATACTTATGCTTGGAATACTAATCCACCGCAAACTACTAATCCTGCAACTAATTTAGCCCCTGGGTTATATTATACCGTTACAGTCACAGATGCTAATGGATGTATAATATCAGATTCAACCTCTGTGAATGCTTATAATCTGACGGGCGTTATAAATATTAAAGATATTAATAAAACTTTAAGTAAGATTACTGATATGTTAGGACAAGAAACACCTAGCAGAAGAAATACTCCTCTTTTTTACATCTATGATGATGGAACGGTAGAGAAAAGAATAGTTATAGAATAAAAAAATAAATTAACAAACAACAAAAAGATATATTTTAAAAAAACAGGTTTTGAAGCTGTGCAAGGTTCATATTTTAAAGCCAAAGTGAATAATTGTGATTGAAGCAATAATTCTTAAAAGAACTAAAGCTTTTTGTTTATAGTTTTCTTATTGTTTGTATATAATACAATACAGCCTAGTAATCCAATTAGTACTAAACAAAATGAGATAATCTCTGCTTGAGTAATTCCTCCTAAAATATTGTATTCAGTATTTATTCTTACTTTCTCAATAAAAAAGCGTTCTATACCATTAAATACCAAGTATATAAAAAACAAGACACCAGGTACTTTTATATGTTTTCTGATGCCCCATAATATACCAAAAACAAGTAGTGACATCACCACTTCATAAAAGGCAGTAGGCCATACAGGATTCGCTAATTCCATGCAAAATTTACCCATACAACCCTCAATAGGAATTCCCGCATTAATTACATTGTGAGGGAATGTATAACTCCACATCCAATCTGGCAGAAAAGTCATCCATTCTGGTTTTGGAGCTAAGTTATTAATTCCCCAATCACCATCACCTGACATTTGACAGCCAATACGACCAACACCATAAGCAAGCATTAGAGCAGGAGCAGCAGCATCAATTAAATGACGAGTATTAATTTTGTAGCTCTTAGTATAGCAAATAACAGAGATGGCACCAGCAATTAAACCTCCATAGAAGGTAAGTCCGCTAAATGATATAAGTTGCCCAATAGGATCAGCTAAAAATGCATCCATATTTTCCAAGTTATGAAAGACCTTGGCTCCAATAATTCCTGATACTGCAGCAATCATTGTCATATTACCCACCAACTCAAAAGGATGAACCGTTTTTTCAATTTCCTTAGGTGTTGCTAATCTTGTTTTTTTGTTATCGTTCCATTTTAAATAAATAGAAAGGGTTGCAATAAAGATACCTCCCATAAGATTTCCTCTTGTTGAAAGTATGAAATCCTGAGGGTTTCCTACTAAATCCGAGTAATGAAAAACAGCCTCAATAATTTTATACCCAAGTAAGAAACCAGTGATAAGGCTACTTGATATTTCATAGACATTTAATCTCCTTCCTATTATCTCTTTAATTGTGGATGCGCTAATATATCCTTCTTTTTCTTTTCGTTTTAATTCTATGGAAATAATATAGGATGCAGCTAAGAAAGCAATGGCAACCCAAAATCCAAATGTTTGAATAGGTAAAGGAATATTTATTCCGAATATATCAAATAGTAAGTGGCTTATTGTTGGATACATTCGTTAATTGTTAGTTTTTGGTGCACAAGATTAGCATTCATTAT
>Ga0315320_10000309_pt1 | contig 39246 bp, 24 predicted proteins | sample M140m21515metaG_FD_203458 | JGI IMG/M metagenome (GOLD analysis project Ga0315320, IMG submission 203458) | Ammonia-oxidizing marine archaeal communities from Monterey Bay, California, United States - M1 40m 21515 | ecosystem: Environmental > Aquatic > Marine > Coastal | place: USA: California... | reverse complement strand
TCTGGGGCGAATTCGGTCGCACGCCGGTGATCAACAGCAAAGCCGGCCGCGACCACTGGCCTCGCGTCAGCTGCGCGGCTCTCGCCTGCGGCGGCATGACGCACGGTCAGGTGATCGGCGCCACGGATAAAAAGGCCGGCGAGGCCGTGGATCGGCCCGTGAAATTTGCCGATGTGTTTGCCACGTTGTACACGGCCATGGGCATCAACATCCAAACGGCCACCGTGCCTGACCTGTCCGGTCGTCCGCGGTATCTGGTGGATCACGGCTCCAAGGCGTTACCGGAATTGATCAGTTAATTTGTGAACCTATGAACATCTAAACCGAAACCCAAATCAGAAAGAGCTCATCATGCTGAAAATATTTGGAACTCCGAACGGCCGCGATTGCGATGGCTTCACACGACGGAATTTTTTGCAGGTGGGATCTCTGAGTGCAGCCGGCTTGAGCCTACCCAATTTATTGGCGGCCAAGGATCAGGCGGCGCAGGAAGGGTTGCAGATCAAAAACAAATCGGTGATCTGGGTTTGGCTGGCCGGCGGCCCCACGCATGTGGAGACGTTTGATCCCAAGATGACCGCGCCGATCGAGTACCGCAGTCTCACCGGCGAATGCAAAACACCGATCTCCGGCGTGACCGTCGGCGGCACGTTCCCTGAGATCGCCAAATGCGTCGATCGCATGGCTCTGGTGCGGTCCTTCGCCCACGGCAGTAGCAGTCACGGCACCGGCACCACATGGGTCATGACCGGTTACAATGACCGGGACAACATGAAGCCTTCGCTGGGCTCCATCATTTCCCGCGCCAAAGGCTCCACCGATTCGCAAACCGGCATGCCGACCTACATCAAGGTGGGCAACATTCGCAGTGACGGCCCCGGCTGGTTGGGTGCGCGCTATCAGGCCCTGAGCCCGAGCGGAAAGGCCCGGCAGAACATGAATCTTTCCGTCGACAGCAATCGCTTCGGCACGCGCCGCACGCTGTTGAATGATCTGGACTCCATCAACCGTCACGTTGATCGCTCCGGTCAGATGGAGGGCCTTGACGGCTTTGAGCAGCAGGCATTCGATCTCGTGCTCGGCAGCGCCAAGGACGCCTTTGATTTGAAGAAAGAGGATCCCAAGGTGCGCGAACGATACGGCAAAGGCCTCGGAGAACAGCTGCTGTTGGCCAAGCGCCTCTGCGCCGCAGGCGCCGGGTTTGTGAATGTAAGCTACGGCGGTTGGGACATGCACGGCGGCATCGTAAAAGGCCTTAAGAGTCGGGCGCAGCAGCTCGATCAGGGCGTGTCCGCATTGATCAATGATTTAACCGAGACTGGCCAGCTGGAGGACACGCTCGTGGTGGTCACCGGTGAATTCGGCCGCACCCCGCGCATCAACAGCAAGGGTGGCCGCGATCACTGGGGCCGCCTCTGCACGCTGGCCATGGCCGGCGGCGGATTGCGTATGGGCCAGGTGATTGGCGAAAGCTCGCGCAAGGTCGAGGCGCCCGCGGAAAACCCGGTCCAACCGCAAGACGTGATGGCCACCATCCTGCACATGTACGGCCTCAGCAACAAACTGCAGTTCACCAGCCCGCAAGGCCGACCCACTTACATGGTGGAGAACGGCTCGCCGATTAAGGAACTCATCTAACGGGAAGGAAATCGGTATGCTGAAGATTAACACCGACCAAACTGGCATTCACTGCGACGGCTTGAGCCGCCGAAATTTTCTGCAGATCGGCTCGCTCGCCATGGGCGGCATGGCCCTGCCCCAGCTGCTCCGTGCCGAAGCCGAAGCGGGGGCGGCTGCGCAACGCCAGAAGAGCGTGATCATGATTTTCTTGGGCGGCGGTCCGAGCCATCTGGATATGTGGGATATCAAGGAGGACGCGCCGCTGGAATACCGCGGCGAGTTCAACGCTATTTCCACCAGTGTCCCCGGCGTGCGGATTGGCGAACATTTCCCCAAGCTGGCCAAGATGTGGGACAAATGCGCGGCCATCCGCTCGACTATCGGGCAGGCCAACGATCACAATTCCTTTCATTGCATGACCGGTCGCCAACGCCGCAGCCCCCAGCCCAGCGGCGGCTGGCCGAGCATTAGTTCGGTAGTGGCCAAGATGGAAGGCGAAGGCCTCCACGGCACGCCGCCCAACATTGCCTTGAGCAACCGCGACTCCGGCCCGGGGTTTCTTGGCACGCCGTACCAGCCCTTTTCGCCGAGCGGCAAGGGCAAACAGGATCTGACCCTCAACGGTTTGACCACCGACCGCCTAGGCGATCGCCGTCAACTGCTCGATAGCTTCGATCAATTCCGGCGCGACGTGGACAACCGCAAACAGATGGCTGGCCTTGATAAGTTCAACGAACAGGCCTTCGGCGTCATCACCAGTAATCGCTTGCTCGATGCCTTGGACCTCAAGAAGGAAGACCCGCGGCGGTTGGCCAAGTACGAGGTGCCCATGGGTTATCGCGACGTGAAGAGCTTCTGCACCGCTCGGCGCATTGTGGAGGCTGGCGCCCGATTCGTGACCCTGAGTTGGGGTAGCTGGGATACGCACAGCAAAAACTTTGTTACCCTACGCAAGCAACTGCCCGCACTGGACATTGGCTTGAGTGCCTTGATTAGTGACCTAGGGGAGACCGGGCGCCTAGAGGATACCAGCATCGTGATGTGGGGCGAGTTTGGCCGCACACCGCGTGTGAATGGCAATGTCGGTCGCGACCATTGGCCGCGCGTGATGGGCACCTTCCTCGCCGGCGGCGGCATGAATACCGGCCAGATCATTGGTCAGACCGACCGCACCGGCGGCGAAGCCTCCGAGCGGCCGATCCATATCCAGGAAGTGCTCGCCACTCTATACCACAATGTGGGCATCGACGTGGCCAAGGCGCAATTGAGCGATTTGAACGGACGCCCCCAGTATCTTACCGATGCCGGGCGCGGGCCGATTAAGGAACTGATATAACCGGGTTAGAACCCATGACAGCTGGCGCGGCCGACGGGTAAACAGCCCGCCGGCCTCCGCCGCAAAAAAAGAGAACATGTTTCAAATAGGTGGACAACGACACGCCGCCCAGTGTGATGGCTGGAGCCGGCGGGATTTCCTGAGCGTTGGGGCGCTTGGCAGTCTGGCCCTGCCTCAGCTGCTCGCCGCCGAGCAGGCCGCGGGCGTGGGGCGCAATCACAAGGCTGTGATCATGATCTACATGGCTGGCGCACCGCCGCATCAGGATCTCATTGATCTTAAGCCCAACGCGCCTAAGGAATATAGGGGCATCCTGAACCCCATTTCCACTAATGTGCCCGGCATCCAAATCAGCGAGCTGCTGCCGAACATGGCGCGCATCATGGATAAATGGACCGGCATCCGCTCGATTGTTGGGGCGCCGAATGGATCGCACGATTCGTTCATGTGCTACAGCGGCCGCAAGGGATCCACCTTTAACACCACCGGCCAGGCACCCGGCGGATGGCCGAGCATCGGCGCGACGATTTCCAAACTGCAAGGCACCGCCAAGGCCGGCATCCCGCCGTTCATTGGCTTGGCCCCGAAAGCAGGGCATCCGCCTTATGGCGCCAGCGGCAAGCCGGGCTTCCTTGGCGCAGGGCATGGGCCGTTCAAGCCCACGCACCACAGCAAAGATGACCTGACACTCAACGAGGTTTCCCAAAGCCGCTTCGGCACACGGCGTTCCTTGTTGGCCGGGTTTGACCAGTTTCGGCGCGATGTCGATTACAGCGGGCAATTGGTCGGCATGGATGCCTTTACCCAACAAGCCTTGGGCGTGCTCACCAGCAGCAAGATGGCGGACGCCATGGATCTCGAGAAAGAAGATCCCAAGGTGCGCGAGCGGTACGGCAAGGGCGATGCTAAGAACTTTGGCGACGGCGCGCCGCGCAACAACACGCACTTCCTAATGGCCCGCCGCTTGGTGGAGGCCGGGGCGCGTTGTGTGACGTTGAACTTCGGGCGCTGGGATTTTCACAGTAAGATTTACGATCAGAAAAGCGGCGTGAACGGGCACGCACCCATTTTCGATCAGGGCTTGTCTGCCTTGATAGAGGATTTGCATGACCGCGGTCTGAGCGATGATGTGGCCGTGATCGCCTGGGGCGAGTTTGGCCGTACGCCGAAGATCAACGGCAACGCCGGACGGGATCATTGGCCCAACGTCAGCTGCGCCTTCATGGCCGGCGGCAAGATGAATCACGGTCAGATGATCGGCGCCAGCGACAAGCACGCCGCCGAGCCGGCGGATCGACCGGTGCACATGGGCGAGGTGCACGCGACGTTGTTCCGGCACATGGGGCTCGATCCGAATGCGACCACGATCTCCGATTTGACCGGGCGCCCGCAGTATTTGGTGGATGGCTGGAAACCGTTGCCGGAATTGATTTAACAGAGTTAACACCGATTTAATAAACCCAAACCAACCAAAAAAGATTATGAAAAAGTGGATCCTGACAATGACCGTGATGGCCGGTGTGAGTTTTGCCGTGGCCAAGCCCAGCGCGCTGGAGCTAAAGGCCCAGACCGGTGAAGGCGCTAAGGCGTTTAACCTGAAAGGCAAACACGCCCGCCAGCAACTGGTGGCAACCGCCAAGGATACCGGCAAGGACGTGGACGTGACGCGTACCGCCAAGTACGCCGTCGCCCCGGCCAATGTGGTGGCGGTGACGCCTACAGGCCTGGTGACTCCGATGGGCGATGGCGCAGCAACCATCACAGCCACCATCGACGGCGTAAAAAGCGAGGTGAAGGTGACCGTGACCGAATACGGCGTGGTGCAACCGATCAATTTCGCCAACGAAATCGTGCCGATCTTCACCAAGGCCGGCTGTAACGGTGGCGGTTGTCACGGCAAAAGCGGCGGCCAAAATGGATTCCGCCTCTCGTTGCTCGGCTTTGAGCCACACGAAGATTACGAGTACCTCGTGAAAGAGGGCCGCGGCCGTCGCCTGAGCCCGGCGTCCCCCGCCAACAGCCTATTGCTCCTCAAGGGCGCGGCCATCCTGCCACATGGCGGTGGCGCGCGGCTTGATCCGAATAGCCATGACTTCGCCTTGATCACCCGCTGGGTGGCCATGGGCATGCCGAGTGGTGAAGAGACCGACCCCACGGTGGTGGGTGTGGAGGTGTACCCCAAGAACCGTCTGGTGAGCGCCAATGCCGACCAGCAAATAAGCGTCACCGCTATCTATAGCGACGGCCATACCGAGGATGCCACCCATATCGCCACCTACGAGGCGAACGATAAAGAGATTGCAGAGGTGGACGACACGGGCCACGTGAAGTTCTTTGAGCAACCGGGCGATGTGTCCGTGATGGTACGCTATCAGGGACAGGTAGGTGTGTATCAGGCCAGTGTGCCCTTGGGTGCGCCGGTGGCGTGGACCCCGCAGCCGCGCAATTTCATTGATGAGTTCGTGTTTGCTAAGCTCAAACGCGTGGGCATGCCCCCCTCGGCCGTGTGCGATGACGCGACATTCATTCGCCGGGTGAGTATTGATATCGCCGGCCGCCTGCCGACTGATGCCGAGGCTCAGGCGTTTCTCGAAAGCACCGACCCAGTCAAGCGCGACAAGCTGATTGACGCCCTGCTTTCCGGCACGGATTACGCAGATTATTTCGCCAACAAATGGGGTGCTCTCCTTCGCAACAAGCGGAGCAACACCTCCGCAATGCGCGGCAACTTCGCCTTCCACGGCTGGATCCGAGATAGTCTGCATAAGAACGTGCGTTACGATGAGTTCGCGCGCTCCGTGCTTGCCGCTTCCGGTGATATGGGCCAGAACCCCGCCGCCACCTGGTATCGCGAGGTGAAGACCATGCAGACCCAGATGGAGGACACCGCGCAGTTGTTCCTCGGCACCCGCATGCAATGCGCCCAGTGCCACCATCATCCGTTCGAGAAATGGAGCCAGAAGGATTACTACAGTTTCAGCGCCTTCTTCTCGACGGTGGGCCGCAAGCCGGGCCGTAATCCGGGCGAGGAAGTCATATACCACACACGCAAGGTGGCTCAGACGGCCAACAAGAAAGACGGCGGCACGGTTAAGGCTACCGGCCTCGGTGACACGGCATTGGATCTGACGGCCGATGATGATCCCCGCCATGCGCTGGTGGACTGGCTCTCGCAGCCGTCCAACCGGTTCTTCGCGCATACACTGGTGAACCGCTATTGGAAACACTTCTTCAGCCGCGGCTTGGTGGAGCCGGAGGATGACATGCGCGAGACCAACCCGGCAGTGAACCCCGAGTTGCTCGAAGGCTTGGCGCAGCACTTTATCCGGAACGGATTCGACATGAAGGATCTGGTCCGCACGATTTGCCAGTCGCAGTCCTACCAACTCAGCTCGATTCCCAATGAGTTCAATGCGAAGGACAAGACCTACTTCAGCCGCTACTATCCCAAGCGCCTAAACGCGGAGGTATTGTATGATGCCATCAACCAGATGACTGATTCGAAGGCGAGCTTCAGCGGACTGCCTGTGGGCACGCGCGCCGTGCAGCTGCCGGACAACAGCTTCAATAGTCAGTCCTACTTCCTGACGGTTTTTGGCCGTCCGGACAGCTCGAGCTCCTGCGAATGCGAACGCTCCAGTGACGCCAGTTTGGCGCAGAGCCTGCATCTGCTGAACTCCAAGGATATCCAGAGCAAGCTCTCCAGTGGCAGCGGCCGCGCCGCCAAGCTGGGCAACACCAACGACAAGCGCGAGGCGGAAGAGAAAATCCGAGAGCTGTTCCTGCTCGCCTTCTCTCGCGAGCCGAGCGGCAGTGAAGTGTTGCTTGCCCGCCAGCATCTCGAGCGCGAAATTGAAGACGACAAAGGCGCGAAGAAGGCCGTGCCGCAGAAGGAATCCTACGAGGACATCATCTGGGCGTTGTTCAACACCAAGGAATTCCTCTTTAACCACTAATTAAAGAGGGGACCGCATTGGAAGATACATCGCAACATGGCTCGGACCGCTTCGGCTGTTCGAAATTCCGGCGCAACCTTGCGCTGGATCGCCACGTGTATCCACAGGATGTCTTGACCACCATGTGCCGCCATTTGGGCTTCGATACGAAGGTGGCGTACGAAGATTTTGCCGGCTGGCCGCATCCCGTACTGCTCTTTGGCGAACCCATTGATCAACCCAGACTTTTGAAGCACCCAATCTTTAGGCCCAATATTTAAAACTGAAAAACGAACAGATCGAATGAAAACCCACTCACCCCTCCTAAAAGGTTTCACTCTTCTGGCCCTGCTTCTGTGGGCTCTGCCAGATGCGGCCGCACAACAACTCCCTCGCGCCCGCCTCACCAGCGTGTTTCCCGCCGGCGGCCAGCAGGGTTCCACGCTGGATGTCACCGTGGCCGGTGGCGATCTGGATGGTGCCAATGTGTTGACCTTTTCGCACTCCGGCATCACGGCCAAACCCAAGCTGGACGGGGCCGGCAAGCCGGTGGCTAACCAATACACCGTGACCATTGGCAAGGATGTGCCCGTCGGCTTTCATGATGTCCGCACCAGCGGCGGCAAATATGGCGTGACCAATGTGCGGTCCTTTGCGGTGGGCGATCTGGTGGAGATGACCTCGAACGGCGGCACAACACTCGAGAACGCGGCTGAAGTGGCCCTAGGCACGGTCGTTAATGGACAGACGCCGGCGCGGAACTATGCGTATTATAAAGTTACCCTTAAGAAAGAGCAGCGGATCATGGTCAATTGTCTGGCGCGGGATCTCGATTCGAAGCTGGAGCCGGTGATAATCGTCAAGAACGCCGCCGGACTGGAGCTGGAGCGCAGCCGAACCGGTCAGCCGGTGGATTTTATGCCGGTGACCGACGGGGATTACTATGTGGGCCTGCATGATTTTGTGTATGGCGGCGGTGCCGAGCATGTGTTTCGCCTCTCCATCTCCGAGCGGCCGCACCTTGATTTCATTGTGCCGCCAGCCGGTGAACCGGGCAAAGCCGGCAAGTTTACTCTTTATGGTCGCAACCTTCCCGGTGGGACAGATAGTGGTATGGCGCTGGAAGGCAAACCGCTACAGAAACAGGAGGTTACCATCACGCTGCCCGGAGACCCCAAGGCACGCACTCGCTTAACCGGCACAGCGCCGGTGGGCCCGAATCAGGCTGGGTTTGATGGCATTGAGTACCGGCTGCCGAGTCCAAAGGGCAGTTCCAATCCGGTTCGTATTTTCTTCGCAGCCGCCCCAGTGTTAGGCGAGGCGCCGGCGCCGAATGATAAACCGGCCGAGGCCCAGAAGATCACCGTCCCCTGCGATTACGCCGGATTATTTTATCCGCGTCGTGATCGGGATTGGGTGGCCTTTGATGCGAAGAAAGATGAAATCTACTGGGTGGAAGTGGTCAGCGAACGCCTAGGCGTGCCGACCAATCCTTACTTCCGTCTCGAACGCGTCATTAAGAATGATAAAGGCGAGGAATCGGTCAGCACTGTGAAAGAGGTGCTGGACAGCCCCGTAAACATCGGCGGTACGTCGTTCGACACCACCTCCTTGGATCCGTCCTTTCGGTTTGTGGTGCCGGCCGATGGAACCTACCGGCTCGTAACGTATGACCTGTTCAACAGTGGTGCGGCCAATAGCCTCTACCGTCTGTCCATCCGCAAGGAAACGCCTGATTTCCGGCTGGTCGCGATGGTGGAAGGCCCGCCGGCGCTGCAAAACCAGCCGTTGCCCATGCCCACGGCATTCCTGCGACGGGGTCAGATTCTGCCGGTCAAGGTCATGGCGTTCAAGCGGGATGGCTTCAATGAACCGATTGAAATTACCCTGAGCGGCTTGCCCCGCCATATTGCTGCCAGCAAGGCGACGATTTATCCCGGTCAAAATTCCGCGCTCGTGCTGCTCAAGGCTAAGGACGATGCCGCGGCGTGGTCCGGCAATGTGTCGGTTTCCGGCAAGGCAACGGTCAATGGTCAGGCCGTCACCCATCAGGCTCGTACGGCGGATGTGACCACCATTGCCTACGACAGCCAGTCCAAGAAATCCAAGGTCCGCGCCCGCCTCACCGGCAGCATGCTGATCACCGTGACCGATCAGGAAAAAGTGCCGCTGACTCTGGCCGCCAAGGAAGCCAAGGTGTGGGAGAATTCCGTGTTCGGCAACATCAAGATCCCCATTAGCCTTGGATTCGATGACGGCTTCAAGGGGGTCGACAAAAACGTCGTGTTGGTTGGCCACCCCCTCGTGTCCAAATTCAAGGCGGTCAAGGTGGCCAAAGACAAGACCGAAGGCACCGTCGACCTGAACCTCGCCACCTACAAACTACCGGCGGGCGAATACAACCTGTATTTACGCTCCCAGGTGAAGGGCAAGTACAAGCGCGTGAAGGACGACGAATTTAAGGCCGCCAAGGATGCTGCCGCTGCCGCAGATAAGGTGGCCAAGGAAACCAAAACCGACTCCGATGCCGCCGCGAAAAACAAGGATGCGACAGCGGAAGCCAAAGCCGCCGCCAAGAAAAAGAGTGATGACGCCGCCGCCGCCAAGAAAGCGGCGGATGACTTAGTGAAAAAACTCACCGCCGGAAACAAGCCCGCGGACATCACTGCCACCTTCTTCAGTGAACCGATTCAGGTCAAGGTCACCGCGGCTCCGGTGGACTTGAAACCGTTGAATGCCGTGACTATCAAGGCTGGCGAGAAGGCTGAAGTCATTGTGAACGTCGGTCGCAAATACGATTTCAAGGAAGAGATCACCATCAGCTCCAAGGCCGCCAGCGGCATCTCCGTGGCCAACGGCAAGATCGCCAAGGATCAGGTCACCGGCAAGCTCACCTTCACCGCCGGCAAGACCGTGAAGCCCGGCGATTACAATTTTGAGGTCACCGCCCAGATGCGGTTAAACAACCAGAACATCACCGTCAAACAATCCTTCACCGTTAAGGTGACCGCAGCCCAATAAATTAAAACATGATACGCACATTGATTCCCTACGCGGCCGCCCTTCTGGCCGTCGGCACGGTGGCACAGGCCGCCCTGCCTGTCGCCAGCTTGAACCGCAAGACGCCGGTGGATTTTCAGGATGAAATTCTACCCATCTTCCGGGCCAACTGTCTGGCCTGTCACAATCAAACCAAGGCCAAGGCCGATGTGATTCTGGAAACACCTCAGGACATTGCGGAAGCGGATCTTGTGGTGCCCGGAAAGCCGATGGAAAGTTTCCTGTTCCTGACCGCCACGCACACCGAAGACCCGGCCATGCCGCCCAAGGACAACAAGTCCGGAGCCAAGGATCTCAGCCCGCAACAGCTGGCGTTGATCAAGCTCTGGATCGAGCAGGGCGCAAAAGGCGAAATCCGCGCCGCCCGCAAAATCGAATGGCAGCCGCTGCCGCCAGGCTTGAATCCCATCTACTCCGTGGCGGTTTCGCCGGACGGCCAGTACGCGGCGGCCGGAAGGGCGAATCAAATCTTTGTCTACCACATTCCAAGCAAGACGCTCGTCACGCGCCTGACCGATCCGACCTTGATAAAAGAAGGCAAGTACAAGGATGGCGTGAGCCATCGGGACCTCGTCCATTCGCTCGCCTTTTCGCCATCCGGCGATCTGCTGGCCAGTGGCGGGTATCGTGAAGTGAAACTCTGGCGCCGTCTGCCCGTCAGGGCGGCCAAGTCCCTGAACCTCGGTTCGGACAAGGGCATACAGGCGGTGAGCGGCGATGGCAAATGGTTGGCCGTGGCCGAAGGCAACGCTATCAAGGTGTACGATCTTGCCAAGGGCAGCGCAGCCAAGACCTTGGCCGGGCTCAAGGCTTCCGCGACCAGCGTGGCGTTCTCCGCCGACAACACCAAGATCGCCGCCGGCGCCGAGGATGGCGGGTTGTTGGCATGGACGTTGGCCGACGGCAAAGCCGCCGAAGTGGCACCGCCTGCTGAAGGCGAAGCGCCCAAGCCGGTGAAGGTCAATGCCGTCGCATTCCTAGCCGACGGCAAGCAACTCGCTGTGGCTCAGGAGAATAACCTGATCGCAGTGTACAATGTCACCAACAAGCTGGAAGCCGCCGGCGAACTTAAGGGCCATACCGGTCCGGTCACCGCGTTGGCCGCCGTACCCTCCGCGCCGACACAACTTGTTTCCGGGGCCAATGACAGCACCGTTCGGCATTGGGACGCCAACGGCTTCAAGATGGTTCGCCAGATCAGCGCCGGCGGCGCCGTCAGCGCCGTAGGCGTCAGCCCAGATGGAACCCGGATCGCCTTGGTGCTCACCGGCAAAAACGCCCGGCTCTTTAACGCCGCCAACGGCCAACTGGTGGCCGACCTGAAAGGTAATCGGCAGTCGACCGAGGCGTCCGCCGCCAAGAATCGTTTTGCTGCTTATGCCGCCGCAGAAGTCACCTTCCACACGGGCAATCTTAAGACGAAGACAGACGATCACAAGAAGGCCGACGATCGCGTCAATAAAGCCGATGAAACCCTCAAGAAGGCTGAGGCCATGCCCATTGCTGAGAAGAAAAAAATCTTCGAGGAGACTGAAACCGCGCGGGTGGCCGACGAAAAGAACTACGAGAAGCTCAAGTCGGATTACGATGCGATCCTGAAAACCTTCGAAGAACGGGACACGGAGGCCAAGACCGCTGAAGCCGCTACCAAGGCGGCCTTGGACGGCGCCAAGGCGCCGGCGGCCGATGCGGCCAACAAGGCCAAGGGCGCCACGACCAAACGGACGGCTGCGGATAACGCGAAAAAGGCATTGGACGCCGCCAACGCGGCGTTGAAGCAGGCGGAAGACAAGTTGAAAGCCGCCGGCGACGACGCGGCCAAAGCGGCGGCACAGAAGGCAGTGGACGCGGCCAAGGGCAAAGTGGCTTCAGCGGATCAAGCGTTCAAGGTGGCGGACATCGCCGCCAAGACGGCCCAACAGGCCAGCACTACCGCCAAGACGGAGGCGGATAAAGCCAAGGCTGCCGCCGATGCCGCCACTAAGGCGTCCACGGACAAACGCAAATTGGCCGGTGAAACGCAAAAGAAACGCGACGAACTCAACAAGCAACAGGCCGATGCGAAAAAGAAATTCGATGAGTCCGTGAAGAAAGTTACTGCAGCGGAAACCGAGTACAAGAAACTTGAGGAACCCCGGCAGCAAGCCGCCAATGAATTGAAGCTGTCCAAGGAAGCGCTGGTGAAAGCCGATGCCGCCAAGAAGGAAGCCGAAGGCCAAAAAGCGACAGCGGACAAGCAGAAGACCGATGCAGACGCGGTGGCCAAGACGGCCAAAGACGGTTTGGCACAGGTCGACAAGCCCGTGTTCGCCGTAGCGTTCTCGGCCGACAGCAAACACGTATTGACCGGCGGAGAAGATCAGTTGATTCACATTTGGAACACGGCAGACGGCAAGGAGACCGAAGTGGTGAGCGGCCACAAAGGCACGGTCAACGCGCTGGCCGTCACCGCTGAAGGCGGGTTGGTGAGCGGAAGTATGGATAAGACCACGGCGATTTGGAATCTCGCTTCCGAATGGAAACTGGAACGTACGTTGGGCACGGGCAGTCAGGATTCGCCCATCGTGGATCGCGCCGCCGCATTAGCCTTCAGCAACGACGGCAAGCAACTGGCGGTCGGCAGTGGCGAACCCAGTCGCAGCGGGACGGTTCATGTGTTTACTATAGCAGACGGCAAGAACACTAAGAACTTGCTTGAGGTGCACAGCGACACAGTGATGGGGCTGCAATTTAATGCAGACGGCACCCAGATCGCCAGTGGTGCTGCGGATAAATTCGCCAAGATCTCCAATCTGGCTGATGGCAAGATTCTCCATTCGTTTGAGGGCCACACGCATCACGTGTTGGGAGTGGCCTGGCAATACAACGGCCGCATCCTCGCCAGTGTCGGTGCCGATAATGAGATCAAGGTGTGGAATGTGGTCACCGGCGAACGCGCTGGTAAAGTAGGCGTGGGCAGCAAAGAGGTTACCTCCATCCATTTCGTGGGCTACACGGACAACGCCGTGGTTACGGCCGGCGACAACCGAGTACGGCGAGTGCGGGTGCCGTTGGGCAATCCCAGCAACGTCCGTGACTTCAGTGGGGCGACGGATTATGTGTACTCTTGCTCCGTGTCGGCGGACGGCAACGTCATCGTGGCCGGCGGCGCGGATGCGGTGCTGCGGGTTTGGAACGGAGCCAACGGCCAGTCTCTAGTCACCTTCGAGGCTCCCCAGCCGGAGGCCAGCGAAGTGGCCACCAAGCCGTAAGGAAATCATTCCCCGGCCGCGATGCTTCGGTGTCGCGGCCTTTTTTGTTGCGGATAACTGGCCGTTGACGGTCCGGTATGGGGCGCGTTTCATTTCTGTTGATGGCCGCAAAAACGACAGGGCGTTACACGCTTGGTATTGATGTTGGGGGGACAAAGATTCTGGCCGGCCTCTTCGATCAATCGCTGAAGCTGAAGGCCAAGTGGAAGATCAAAACGAAGGCTGACCGCGGGGGTGATGTGGTGATGGATCGCATCGTGCGAGCCGCGCGTGAATTGGTGGAGGATCAGGGCCTACGCATGACTGATATTCGCGCCATCGGTTTGGGCGTGCCCGGCGTGGTGATCAAGGGTCGCGTGTTCAATGCCTACAATCTTCATTGGGATGAGGTGGCAATTCAGTCCATCCTACGCCGACGCTTGCGCGTGCCGGTGTTTGTCGATAACGACTGCAATCTGTTTACGTTGGGCATCCATCGCGTGGAGCTGAAAGGCAAACCGCAGAACATGGTTGGCGCTTTTCTTGGCACGGGATTTGGCGGCGGTGTGATTCTGAACGGCGAACTGTTTCGTGGGCACAACTATGCCGCAGGCGAGTTTGGCCAGATGACGATCGATAAAAATGGACTCAAAACCGCCCATAGTTTTCGCGGTAGCCTCGAGTCTTTGGCCAGTCGAACTGGCATTGTGCGGCATCTGCGCAAGGCGGTGTTGGAGGGAGAAAAAACGATGCTGCAGGACGAGCTTGGGCCGCACCTCACCGGTGTGCGCAGTCGGCATCTGCGCATGGCTCTGGCCGAGCGGGATCCGCTGGTCAAGCGGATCGTCAAAGAGGCTGCGGAGGATACGGGCATTGGTGTGGCGGCGATTATCAGCGCGTTTGGTCCTGAATACGTCATGCTAAACGGCGGTGTGATCGAGGCGCTGCACAAGGTAATGCTGCCGATTATCTGTAAAACCGCCACGGCGCACGTGTTGCCGGGCACGATGGAAGGCATCAAGATTTTGCCCAGCACATTGGGGGATGACGGCGGCATTCATGGAGCAGCCATTTTCGCGAAGGAATCTCTCGCCGCCCGTCCGCGACGTTAAGCCGTGCTTTGATTTTCAGGCGGGGCTTCGTCGACGGTGAATTCAGCGGTGTCCTGCTGAGGCCGTTCCACGGCTTCGCGACTGAGCTCTATGAACTTCAGTTGACTGCGCACCGCCGTATCTGCTCCGCTGGGATTGAGCTGCACGTAGGTGCCATCGGTCTGCAGCTGGTGCGCCTTGATATTGTCCCCCAAATGGGTCGGCAGGATTTCGTCGACGATTCGCGTTTGCAGCGAAGGCTCCTCAACCGGGAAGGCCACCTCGATGCGTTTCTGAAAATTCCGGTACATCCAATCGCCGCTGCCCACATAAATCTCCGGCGTATCACCGTTTGCGAAATAATAAATCCGACTGTGCTCAAGGAACCGGTCGACGATACTGCGGACGGTGATCGTGGGGCTGAATTCCGGCACGCCCGGCCGCAGACAGCAGATGCCGCGCACAATCAAGTCAATCTCCACACCAGCTTGGCTCGCCTCATAGAGCGCCTCGATCACGGGCTTGTCCACCAGTGAATTCATCTTGGCCACAATCCGTGCTGGGTCGCCCGCGCGAGCATGGGCAGTTTCGCGTTCAATGAGTTCCAACGTGCGCGATTGGAATTCGAATGGAGCCACCATCAGTTTGTTTGTGCCTTCAAACTGGCAGAACCCGGTCAACAGGTTGAATACCGCCGCCGCGTCTTCGCCGTATTCCGGCCGACAGGTCATAAGACCGAGGTCCGTGTACAGTTTGGCCGTGGTCGGATTGTAATTGCCGGTACCGAGATGGAGATAACGGCGCAGGCCATCCTCTTCCTGCCGCACGATCAGGCAGAGTTTGGAATGAATCTTGTAGCCGACCAATCCGTAGCTGACGTGCACGCCGGCTTCTTCCAGTTCCCGCGCCCATCGGATGTTGCTGGCCTCATCGAACCGTGCTTTCAGTTCCACCACGGCGGCGACCTGTTTGCCGTTTTGCGCCGCGCGCATGAGGGCGCTGGCAATGCGGGGATCGCTGCCGGCGCGATACAGCGTTTGCTTGATGGCCAGCACTTTGGGATCCACCGCCGCTTGCTCCAGCAGCTCCACCACGCACTCGAAACTTTCGTACGGATGATGCAGCAGCACGTCCTGATTACGAATGACGTCGAAGATGTTCGTGCGCTTTCGGAACACGGGCGCCGGCGCCGGCATGAAATGGGCGTCGCGTAATTCAGGCGAGTGATCCCCCTTTAACAGGCCGTTCAGGTGTATGGGGTTCACCGGACCGTGAATACGGTACAGATCGTCCTCCGAGAGTTCGAGTTTTTCAAGTAGCTCATGAACGAGTTCTTCGGGCGTGTCGTGGTCCACCTCGAGGCGTACAGCGTGGCCACGGCGGCGGTTGCGTAATTCGTTTTCCACTGCCTTGAGGATGTTATCCGCGTCCTCCTCATCCACATACAATTCGCTGTTGCGGGTCACGCGAAAGCGCCAACTACCGAGTACTTTGTTGCCCGGGAACAGGGACTCGATAAAATGCGAAATGACATCTGCCAGAAACACGTACTCATGCGAGGTGTCTCCATGCGGTAGCTGGACCAGACGTGGGATCACCCGCGGGACCTGTACAATGCAAAGGCGTTGTTCAATGCCACGTTTGCTTTGGCGTTCGACACGCGTGATGATATTGAGCGATTTGTTGAGGATCAGCGGAAACGCCTTGGAGGGATCCACCGCCAGTGGCGTCAGTACGGGGCGGACTCTTTCATCGAAAAAATCCTTCAACCATTTGCGATTGCTGTCTGATAATGCCCCGATTTCATGAAAGCGAAATCCTTTCTCATTCAACTGTGGCTGCAAATCCTCGCGCCAGCAGCGACACAGATCATCCACCATCCGATGTATCCGCAGCGAAGACGCCTGATAAGTCTCCGTGGGCGTGCGCCCGTCCAGGCTACGCTTAACCACGGCACTTTCAATCTGCTGCTTCAACCCTGCAATACGCACCTCAAAAAACTCATCGAGATTTGAGTTGGCGATGCAAAAAAACTTCAACCGCTCGAGCAGCGGATTGGTTGAATCCAGAGCCTCCTCTATCACACGCTGGTTGAACTCCAACCAGCTCAATTCGCGATTAATAAAACGTGAAGACACTCGACTCATGGGCGAAAAGGCAGCCTATCACACCATATCTCCAAAATCATGCATTTCCATGTAACATCACCTAAAAAGTAGATTTCCAACGGATTTGATAAAAACGGCTAAACATTACCGCTCATAGAATGGTTAATCACACCAAAACACACGTTATTGAGGATTTGTGCAGAGATTATTCCCACCCCGCCTAACGAGGAGTTTTCCAATAAATGCCCGAAAAAGAGTGGTTTCCGAAAGAGATATTAAAAAGGCGCAGGTTTATCCTCACCTTATCCACATGTGTTTCTGGCAAAAGGGGGCTTTTCGGCTAGTGAAAGGCCCATTATTCTCAATCCATGCGATACATCGCGATTCTTGTCCTGACCCACGGTATTTCCCTTGCGGACGATTGGCCGAATTGGCGCGGTCCCGCACACACAGGAATTTCGGCCGAACCCTTGCCCATGGCGGATTTCAGTAAGATCGCTTGGCGTGCCAAGATCGGTGTTGGGTTTTCCAGTATGGCCGTGGCCGAAGGGCGCGTTTTTGCCTTGGGCTGTTCCGGTCAACGTCAGGGTAATCAGGAGACCTTTCATTGCCTTGATGCCGCCACGGGCAAACCCGTTTGGAGTGACACATATCCGGCGTCCTTGGTTGATTACCTTCACGAAGGCGGCCCCTGCGCTTCGCCTACCGTCGATGGAAAACGAGTTTATGGTGTGAGCAAATCCGGTCGACTGGTCTGCTATGACACCGCGACGGGAAAGAAACATTGGACGGTGGACTTGATGGCCAAAGCCGAACTGCCGCGTCCGCCAGAATGGGGGTTTGCCGCCTCGCCGGTAGTCCTAGGCAATCTGTTGATCGTAGAGGCAACATTCACGTGTGCATTGGATAAAACCACCGGCAAAGAAATCTGGCGCAGCCAGGCTTACAAGCCGGCCTATGGCTCACCCATTGCGTTCCAGTTCAAAAACAAAACCTATCTAGCCACCTTAAAGACCGATGGATTGGTCATCCTTGACGCCGCCAACGGAAAAACCGTGGCCTTCCAGGATTGGCGCACCTCTTTCCGCACCAACTCCACTACGCCCATCATCATCGGTAACAAAATCTTTATTTCCACCGGCTACCGGCGTGGCTGTGCACTGTATGAATTCACCGGCACGGACCTTCGAGAGATTTACCAAAACAAGAATCTCAGCAACCACATGAACAATTCCGTGGTGCTTGGCGATTATCTTTATGGGTTCGACGGCAACACCCACATGCGCGGCCCCAAACAACTCGTGTGTTTGCGCTGGGCCGACGGCACCGTGCAATGGCGTAAAGATGGCTATCTCTGCGGCTCCCTGGTGGCCGTGCAAAACCATCTGCTCGTCCTGGGTGAAACCGGCAATCTCGCTTTGGGCCCAGCCTCCCCCAAGGCTTTCAACGCCACCACCGAAGCCCCAGTCTTGCAGGGCCGCTGCTGGACCGTCCCCGTCCTTGCCCATGGCCGCATTTACGCCCGCAACGCCGCCGGCGATCTGGTGTGCGTCGACGCTCGCAAGTAGGCTTCCCAAAACAGGGAGCATTTCACATGATGCCCGCGGGCCCCCGTAGCTCAGCTGGATAGAGCGTCGGTTTCCTAAACCGAGCGTCGCAGGTTCAAGTCCTGCCGGGGGTGCCAGTTCTTCATGCGGATTCTTATAACAGGGGCCAGTGGGTTTTTGGGAAGCGCGTTGCGCTTGCACTGGACTAGACATGAGGTGTGTACATTGGGGAGGGGGGAGCGCTCCGATTTCCAATGGGCACCGACTGAGGGGGAGATGGATGCGACGGCACTGGAAGGGATGGAAACGGTTGTGCATTTGGCTGGGGAATCATTGGGGCCGGGGCGATGGACGGCGGGGAAAAAGGCGCGCATTCGTGAGAGCCGTATTCAGGGAACGAAGCTGTTGTGTCAGCAAATTGCGCAATCGGATACACCACCAAAAGTCCTGCTGGCGGCTTCAGGGATTGGGTTTTACGGCGACTGTGGGGATACGGTGGTGGACGAATCGGCACCGCAAGGTGAGGGGTTTTTGGCAGAGCTGTGCGGGGAATGGGAGGCGGCGACCCGGCCGGCACAGGAAGTCGGCGTTCGGGTGGTGCATTTGCGATTGGGGATTGTACTGGGTGCAGAAGGCGGCGCTTTGGCGGCTATGCGGTTGCCATTCCGGTTGGGCTTGGGCGGGCGATTGGGTTCGGGCCAGCAGTGGATGCCGTGGATTGGGTTGGCCGATACGGTGCGCGCGGTCGATTTCTTGATGACCAACGACCGCGCGGAGGGGCCGGTAAATTTGGTGAGCGGCGCGGTCCGGAACCTCGAATTTACCAAGGCTCTGGGCGCGGCCGTGAAGCGCCCGACATTGTTGCCGGTGCCGGCTTGGGGGTTGCGATTGCTTCTGGGTGAGGCGGCCGAAGAGATGCTGCTTTCCAGCACGCGCGGGAAACCGGGGCGCTTGGACGCGCTCGGATTTGTGCCGCAGCAGCGAACCCTGCCGGAAGCCTTAGACGTAACCCTCTAGGCGAGGTGACGGAGTTCGCCGTCTAGCCATACGCCGCGCACGCGGTATCGGTTATCGAACCACACTAGATCGGCGCGTTTGCCTTTTTCCAGTGACCCGAATTCTGCATCTCGGCCGAGTTGTCGGGCGGGGTTTAGAGTGGCCATGTAAACGGCGTCTACCAACGGGATCTCGGCTTGTTCCACGGCGGTTTGTACGGCGCGGATCATGGTCAGGGTGCTGCCGGCCAAGCCGCGGCCATCGACCACCTCGGCGGTGGTTGGGGTAACGCGGGCCTGGATGCCGTACATTTCGAACTTCGTGCCCGGCTTGAGGCCGGCGCCTTTAGTGGCGTCTGTGATGATCACCACTTGATCGCGCGGCTTCGCGTTAAAGAGCATGCGCATGAGCACAGGCGGAACGTGCTGCCCATCGGCGATCAGTTCGCAGCTGATGTCATCGTAGGCGAGGGCAAACTCCAGCATGCCGGCCATACGGTAAGGGCCTTTTTTCACCAGACCACTCATAGCATTGAAGGTATGGGTGCTTTGGTTCAGGCCAGCCTTTAGGGCGGGGAACAAATCTTTCTCGGTGGCATCGGTGTGGCCGGCGCTGGCAATGGAGCCGTTTTTGCGGAGGGCCTTGATCAGCACATTGGCGCGCGGCAGCTCGGGGGCGAGAGTCATCTGGGTGATGAGCGTGCCGTATTTCAAAATGGGCCCCCACTCCTTAGCGGATGGGTTGCGGCAGTAATCTGGATTTTGCGCGCCGGCCCGGGCCTTGTTGATAAACGGCCCCTCCACGTGCACTCCAATTATGCGTGAGCCGCCGAGTGATTGATTATGAATCGGCGCAATGGCGTCGAGGGTGTTGAGGATATCTTGTTGCGACGCGGATAGCGTGGTGAGAGTCAGGGATGTGGTGCCGCCTTTGAGATGGAAATCGGTGATCTCGCGGAAGGCGTCGAGTCGGGCCTCCATGGTGTCGCGTCCAAGCGCGCCGTGGATGTGCAGGTCCACAAAGCCCGGGGCGAGAAATCCGCCGCGCAGGTCCATGCGTTCGCCTTTAGACTTGGCGGCGGGGGTGGCATCCTTGGAAATCTCCTGGATGCGGCCATTATTGATACTCAGCGAACCGCGTTCGATTGCATCGGGCAGGATCAGCCGGGCGTTAGTGATTTCCATAGGGGGATGATGCAAAGTGCTGCGGACCGGCGCAAGAGTTTACGCCAAAACCCCTTTTAGTGGGCGGCCTTTGCCGTCCTTGGTGGCATAGAAGGGCCGCTTCTCGGTGGTGATGTGGTAGTCAGTCGGGATGCCCATGGCGCGGAAAATTGTGGCGTGGATATCGGTGATAGTGGCGGGATTTTCGATAGTCTTGCACGGGCGTTCATCAGCCGTCTTGCCGAAGAGTAACCCGCGACTGGCGCCGCCGCCGAACATTAGCACACTGCCGGCCGCGGTGAAGTGGCGGTGCATGCCGTAAAACTTAAGTTCGTTAATGATGTCGGGCTGTTTCACTTGCCCTCGCACTTCTTTGTCCGGCTTGCCTTCCACGAGCATGTCTCGGCTGAATTCGGTGGCTAGCACGATGAGCGTGCGATTGAGCAGGCCACGTTCCTCAAGATCCAGAATCAACTGCGCGAGCGGCTGGTCGATATCCTTCTTTAGGGCGGCCAAGCGGGTGTGGCCGTTCTCGTGCGTATCCCAGCGTTTGAACGGACCGTAGTCGCTGGTGACTTCAATGAACCGCGCGCCCACCTCAGTCAGTCGCCGGGCGAGCAAACAGCCGCGGCCAAACTTGCCGTTGCCATAGGGTGCGGCGTTTTTCTCCGGCTCCAGCGCGAGATCAAACGCCTTCGCCGCCGGGCTGCTGAGGAGCGTGAACGCTTCATCCATGGACTTGAGCAACTGCGCGCGCTTGGCCGAATCGCCCTGTCGAAAATCCGGACTGGCCTTCAGTAGCCGGAGATAATTCTGATACCGCGCCTTGAACCGGACCGGGCTCATACCGGCCGGCGGGCGCACGGCTTTGATGGCGTTGGCGGGATCATCAATGGTGAATGGCCCGTACTCAGTGCCGAGACAACCGCCGGTTTGGAAGGCCTTGATCTCTTCGCTTTCGCCATTGGGCGTTTGGCCGATGTCGATGAAAGCCGGGAGCGCCGGATGATTGCGCCCGCGCGCATGAGCGATCCACGCACCGAGGTGCGGCGCGGCGACGGTGAGCGGTGGCTCGTAGCCGGTGTGCCAGTGGTACTGATGGCGTGAGTGGAGGATATGACCAAGGTCGGCCCCAACCTGCGTACGAATGAGCGTGCCTCGATCCATCACCTTGGCCACGTGTTCGAAGCCTTGGCAGACCTTGATGTGATCCACGGCCGTATCGATCGCCGGAAATGTACTCAGCACCTGATCGCTCTTCAGTCCTTTTTCAAACGGCGTATAGCGTTTGGGATCAAACGTCTCGGTCGACGCCATGCCGCCGGCCATCCAACACAGAATGACCGTATCTGCCGAGGCTGCCAGCTTCGGCTCATCCTTAGCCAACGCAGGCAAAGCTGCCGCACCAAGCGCGGCGGTGGAGCCTTTTAAAAAATCGCGGCGATTGAGTTCCATGTTCATTTGAGTTTAGCGGATGAGTTGAAATTCAGGAAGCATTACGATGATCCAAAGCAGATCGGCGGTGTTTTCGGGGGTGGGTTTGTTGCCGAGCTGATCCTTGGCGATTGCGCGTTCGGTTTGGTTGGGGAACCTGCCGAGGGCGGTTTGGTAAATGGCGCTGGCCATGGCAACAGGGTTGGGTTCGGCCTGCAGCCATTTGGTGGCGGCGGCTTTCAAAGTGTTGTCGAGTGTCGTGCCGTTGGTGAGCTCGAGCGCCTGCAACAGCGTGGGCAGGGTATCGCGGGTGGTGACGATCTGATCGCGATTGGGCCGGCCTAGAGCGAGCTGGAGCGGGTCGAGCCGCGACAGGACGGCGCGGACCTCGGTGTGTTCCGCGCCCACGACGGTTGGCGCGTCGAAGGCGGCACCGAGATTCCAGGGCGCCCGGCCGGCGGCACCGCTTATGGCGGCGTGTTTCCAGCCCTGGGTTTCGAAATTCGGAGTGTGCCAGTTGGCGTGTTTCTGTTTGGTGGCGAGCCAAGTATCGTCGGTGAGCAGCCAGGTGTCGCCGAGCTTGGCTCGCAGGATAAAGCCGGCGGCGCCGGCGGCGATGTTGGTGGCCTGCACGGCGATCACATTGCGGCCCGGACGCAAGTGCTTGGCAAGGTCGAACTTGGCCGGAACCGCCCAGTCCTTGCCTTCAATGACGCGTTGACCGTTGACGTACAAGGTAAACTCATTATCGCAGGTGGCGATGGTCGGGGCGGATTTGAGAGCTTCAGTCAAGGTGAAGGTTTTGCGGAGATAAATGGTTTCCAGCGGGGCAGAGGTGGCGGCGTTGCGTTGATCCCAAACCCAAACCGGCGTTGGTGGTTTGCCGGCGGCGGGCGGGTCGAGCTTTGGCTTCGGCGCATACTCGGTAAGCACGTCGTTTACCGCGCCGATCTGGCCCCCTTGTTTGCGGCCGTCCAAACGCTGGAAGGCCCGGCTGTTTTGCCACTGGCCACCGAGCGTGGAAAGGGCATCGATGAATTGCTCGGCCTGCAGGCGCTTGGGTACGGGGCCGTGAAATACGTAGGCGTCTTCGCTGGCTTCGCGTGAGGGCAGTTGATAGGCGCGGCTGGTGCAAATGAGGCGGAGCGAGTGCTTGAGGTCGTGTTTGTTTGCGGCCAGATCGCCCGCGAGCCAGTCGAGCAGATCGGCATTCCACGCGGGCTGATCGAGATCATCGAGCGGCTCCACGAGGCCACGCCCCAGCAGCCGCGCCCAGAGGCGGTTGACGATCACGCGGCGCAGGCGGCCATTCGGTTCGGCGGTCATCAGTGTGGCCAGCTGTTGCAGTCGCTGGGCAGTGGGCGCCTTGGCGTCGATGCGGCCCAATTCAGGAAAGATGAAACGCATCTTTGCGGGCTTGCCGGTCGGCTTGTCGCAGCGGTGCAGTTCGAGGCTGTTATCGGCAAAGATCGCGGCGAGCGAGTAGGCGTCCTCCAGCTTCCAGTAATTCACAAAACTGTTGTGGCACGAGGCGCATTTCAGATTGGTGCCCATGAACACTTGCGCGACATTTTGTGCCGCCTGCATCTCGCGGCGTTGGCTGGCGTTCACGGCGCCGCGCCACTTGATGCCCTTCACAAACCCGGCCGCATCGCCTTGGCCGCCGACCAGTTCGCTGACGAATTGGTCATACGGCTTGTTCGTGTAGAGCGCGCGGTACAGCCAGGCGGTAATCTGCGCGCGCCCGTTGTCGATGAAGCCGGGACCGAAATAGGCGTTGCGCAGGTGATCATTCCAAAAGCTCATCCAATGATCGGCGTAGGCGCGATTGTCCTGAAGCAATCGATCCACTAGGGCGGCCCGCTTGTCGGGCGAGGGATCTGCCACAAACGTTTTCAGTTCATCTACCGGCGGAAGCAGTCCCACGAGATCCAGCCACACGCGCCGGGCAAAGGTGCGGTCATCGACGAGTGTATTGGTGGGCACCTCATGATCCTTTAGGTACCCAGCCAGCAGCCGGTCGATGGGGTTGCCTTTTCCCGTAGGTAACGTCACCGCCCGGGGCGTCAGCGGCGCACGCCGCCAGTTGGCAAAGTTGTATCCTTCGGGCCATGCAATGCCTTCGTCGATCCAAGTTTTGATCAGGGCAATTTCCTTGGCCGCCAACGAGTCGCCCTTGGAGGGCATGCGTTCGTCCGGATCTTTGGAAATGATGAGCTGATACAGTAGGCTGGCGGTGCTGTCGCCGGGCTGGGCGCCATCGAGCAGGGTGGTGCGAGTGTTGATGGAAAATCCGCCCTTAGCCTCATGCCCCGAATGGCAGCGGGAACATTTGTTTTTTAACAGAGGCTGGATGTCCTTCTGGAAATCCACCGCGGACGAAGTCCACGCTGCCAGCATCCATGCTATGGCTAATCCGATGCGCATGGTGAAAGGTTACCTTGGGGGCGCGAGGCTGTCAGGGTTTTTACCATCAAGGCACAGAGAACACAGAGGAGAGAATCAAGAGATTCTCTGTGCCTCGCCTGAGGTTAGGAGGGTTTATTGTGGGACGAGGGGTGGGGAATCGTCCCTCCCTTGCTAAGCAAAGGTTTCAGGGCCCAGATAATGGTGACGAGGATGACGGAGCCGATGGTGGCCTGCCATTTGTATTGTACTGTGGAAACGAGCATCCAGATGGCGAGGGCCAGAAACAGGATGGGGGGCAAGGGGTAGAGCGGCACACGGAAGGGCCGCTCAGTGTCGGGCTCGCGCCGGCGCAGGATCAGCACGCCGGCGACAGCCGCGCCCATGATCACAGTGGTGGGCATACCGATCAGCACGAGGATGTTGTCGGCATTACCATGCGAGCTGGCGGCACAGACAAAGGCAATGGTGCAAAAGGCCTGGACTCGGAGCGCATTCACGGGGGCTTCGCGCGAGGTGGTTTTGGCGAGGGCGGCGGGGAGTTGGCCGTCTTTGGCCATGGCGGCGAGGATGCGTGAGCCGACCATCAGGATGGTGCTGGTGGTGGAGAGCAGCACGGCGATGATCATGCCATTGAACCATGTGCTGACGTTGCCGGTAAACAGAAGGCCCGCAGCGTGCAAGCCGATGCTGTCGATACTGCCTTCCATCGTGGCGGCCGACTGCGCACGGAGAAAGACTAGGTTCAACAAAATGTACAGGCCGGTGACAAAAGCGGTGCCGGTGATGAGCGCCCGCGGTAGGTTGCGTTGTGGGTCTTTCAAATCGCCTGCAATCCACGTGGCGGTTTCCCATCCGAGATAAGCAAAGCTGGCGGAGATCATGGCGGAGGCGAAGGGCGAGGAGAAGATGCCTTGGGCCTGAATGAGAAGATGCGGTTCGACTCGCGCCGGGGAGCTGAAGCCGGCAATGATGAATGCGAGGACGACGCCTACCTTGAAAAGCGTAAATGCGTTGTTCATCCAGTTGCCTTCGCGGAGGCCTACGCAGTGAAGAATGGTCAGAAGAACAATGACGGTGGACGCGGTTAAGACAATGGGAACATCCGGGAGAAAAAACTGAACGTAATGCCCGAGCAAAAGCGTGATGTATGCCAACGCGCCGACGAATGCGAGCAACCAACTGAGTACGCCGCTGAGGTACCCGGCCGTTTCACCGTAGAGATGGCGATTGTAGGCGTAGCAACCGCCGCTCTTGGGCAGCATCGCCCCGAGTTCCCCAAGGGAAAGTGCGCCAGTTAGGGCGAGTAGGCCGCAAGCCAGCCAAACAAGCAAGACGAGCCCGTCGCTTCCCAATTCATGCGCAAATCCGCCAGTGGCACCGAAGATGCCGGCCCCGATCATGGTGGCGACCACGGCGGCCGTGGCGGACCAAAACCCCAGCGGGCGATCGGAGGTGGGCGTGCTCACTTCTTATTGGCGACGTAGATGATGGTGCCGATGACGGCAAGTGCGGCCAACACGGCGAGGGTGATTTTAATCCAGCTCCACGGCCGTTCTCCCTGCACCTCGCCCGTGCGGGCGTTGACGAGGAATTGGAAAGTCTTGTCCTTAAAGCGATACGCGCTGATCCAGACGGGCAGCAGGATGTACTTGAAGGTAATGTCCGAGTAGTAGGTGGTTTTGTGATGGATGCGCTGTTCGTCGCCGCCGATGTCCCAGCGGATTTTGCTGTCGATGTCCGGCTCCATCTTGATCTTGGCGATGTCGAATCCGGAGCGGAGATCGACCGAATAGCTTTCACTTTGAAACCCGCTGAGATAGGCGTCCTCATAAGGGGTGAGGGCGGGGAGGTCCCACGGTTCGAGTTCATCCACGTATTCGCGCGGCAGGGTGTCGCTGGCGGGCACGAGGACGTCATCAAAACTCAACCACACGCGCCCGGCGGCGGGATACCAGCGGGTACGTCGCACTTGGCGGGTTTGGCTGCGGCCTTCGCTGTCGGTGTAATGTTCGGTGACGTAATAGTGCTCACCGCGTTGGCCCATGTAATCGGTGGTCGTGTCGCTATCGTAGGTCCAGTGCGGGAGATACAGCCCCTTGAGTTTTTGGACGTCGCGCGCAAATTGCTTGAGCTTGTTGGGTGCAAACCACAGCCCATTGATCCAGTCACGGAAATGACCGAGACCTTCATCGCGGGTGACGGCAAAGGGAAGAACCGCCTGCGGCCGCAAGGTGTTGGTGGCCTGTGGTTGTTGCACAAAGGGCGTGCCGCAGAAGGCGCAGTCGCCGGAGGTTTGATTAGAGTCGAGTTGATTTTCCGCACCGCAGGCATCGCAGGCTACTTCGGCAACAATCGTGGTGGCGGCGCCGGATTCCAGTAAAGCCAATTGGCTCTCGAAATCGTGTTCTAACACCTCGCCCGTGGGCGTGGGGCAGTCCACCTCGGCCCCGCAATATGGGCACTCCATCTTGGACGCGCCCGGGCTGTAAATGAGATCGCCCCCGCAGCCGGAGCAGGGAAACGTGGTAGGGCCGCCCTCTTTGCTCTGGGCGCTTTTGGCTTCGGGCGTTCCAGGGCTTTGCAACCCGGGCAGCGTGCTGACTGGAGTCCAGTTTTCGCTGCCCTCGGTGTAGGCTAGATCGGCCTCTTTCAGAGTGCCGTTCGCGAGCAGGCCGCGGACTTCTTCCAGAGAGTAAGGCCCGAAGTTTTCTCCATCACGATTGATGGTGATTTGCATGTAAACTTAGACCAGCGGTGGCGGTTCCTGGGAAGGCAAAGGAGGAGCGCCTCCGGCGCCGGGAAGTGGAGGGGGGCCGAACAAGCCAGCCAGTTCGGGAACTTCGCCGGCTTTAGTCCAATTGGCCATGCCTTTGGCCCACACCAGCATGTCCGGCTTGAAGCTGCCGTCATCGGCCATGGCTTTCAGCTGGTTGACGCCGTAGGGGCCGTACTGTTGATTGTCGATCCCCACTTTGTATTCCGTGGGTGCGGCAGTGGCGGCGCCAGGGAGGGGAGGGGCGGCTTGTTGTTGCTGCTGGGGTTGGGCGCCGGCGGCGAGGGCGCCGCCCATTTGGTTGGCCATCATCACACCCATGGCCATTTCCATGCCGGCACCTGCGGCTCCGGTGCCGCCGGGGTTATTGGCCATGTCGCCCATGGCGCGGGTGGCGCGGAGTGCGGTGAGGTTTTGCATGGCCTGCGGGTTGCCTTGGGAAAGCTTGGTGGCGCTGAGGCGGCTCATTTCCATGAGCTCCTTGCGGACATCGTCCGGCATGGTGAGGCTGGCCACACGGAAGCGAGTGAGCTCCAAACCGAGGGTGGCGAGGTATTCCTGAATAGGCGCCTGCAGCTCCTCGGAGATGTCCTTCATCTGGCCGGTGAGCTTGCCGGGGTTCAGCTCCAGTTCGCCTAGGCGATCGGCCACGTTCATGACGATCTCGTCGCGGAGATCGTTGGAGATATCGCTGACATCAAATTTGCCATCCGTGCCGACGATTTCCTCGAGGAACTTTTTGGGATCGCCCACCTGCATCACGTAAGTGCCGTTGGCGCGCAGGTCGAACATGCCATAGCCTTCGCATTCCACGGTGACTGGGCCGCGCGTACCCCATTTCAGGTCCGTGAACTTGGAGGTCTTTACGAAATAGACCTCGGCCTTGAACGGGCTCTCAAAGCCGTGCTTCCAGCCCATCAGGGTGGAGAGTATCGGCAGGTTGGCAGTGGTGAGCTCGTGGGTGCCGGGCTCGAAGACATCGGCCACGCTGGTGCCGCCTTCATTAACGAACACGGCGGATTGGCCGGGGCGCACCACCAGTTTGGCGCCGTTTTTGATCTCGTTGTTGTAACGCTCAAAGCGGTAGACCATCGTCTCCTGCCCGTCGTCCATCCACTCGATGATGTCGATGAATTGTCCTGATAACCAGCCCATGAGAATGCCTTTTGTTGCCTGTGACGTTGCGTGCCGTTGGGATTCTTAGCATCCCTGATTTACCGTCGAGGCGCAACCTTGGAAGCGGAATCGACTTTAGCTGGGCCGACATTGATAATATCAATTTCATTCATGGACGGGTTTCGAGTAGAGTCCGGCCAGCGATGAATATTTGGGCCAACCGATTTTTTCTCAAGCTGCTGCGCGGCGTGCTCCGCGTGTGGTTCCGCTTCCGCGCTTTCAATGAGGAAGCCACGCAATGCGACGGCCCCGTGCTGTTGATCCCCAATCATTTGTCCTGGTTGGACTGGATGTTCGTGGGCCTGTGCGCGGAGCCGGATTGGAAATTTGCCGCCTCCGCACTGCCTGCCCGCGCCAGCAAACTGCACGAGTGGGTGCTGAGCAATGATCGCATTATCCTGATTGGCGCTGACCCGGCTCCCAGTCTGAAGAAAATGACTGCGCATCTGGAGTCCGGCGGCAAGCTGATCCTCTTTGCCGAAGGGCGCATGAGCCGGACGGGCAGTTTGCAGCGGCTTTTTCCTGGCACCGGATTTCTGGTTCAGAAAACCAAGGCCAAGGTGATCACCTGCCATTTGCGCGGTGCAGCACGGGTGCTGGCCAGTCCGCATGGCGGCTGGACGAAATGGTTTCCCAAGGTGAGCGCGCACTTTGATGATCCGGTGGTGGCGCCGGAGTTTGAAGGTAAACCGGCCATCCAACGTGCCAAGCTAAACCAATGGCTCCGTGATCGCATGATGCGTCAGCAGCTGGATGTAGAGATGGAGCACGGCGAACAGACGGTCCTTCGCGCCATTGCCGCCTTGGCCAAACAGATCCCGCACAAGGTCGTGCTGGAAGACCAAACCTTCAAGACACTGACCTATCAACAGCTTTTGGTGGGCACGGATGTGTTGGCCGCACAATGGGCGAAGCGACTGGACCCCAACACTGAGCGCGTGGGCGTGCTGTTGCCCAACATGAATAGCATGGTGGCTACGCTCACCAGCCTCTGGGCCTCAAGCAAAGTGCCGGCGATTTTGAACTTCGGCTCGGGCACCGCCGCGATGCTGCAGTGCACGGAAGTGGCCGGGGTGAAACAGGTGATCACGGCTCGGGCGTTTTTGGAGAAGGCCAAGCTGGAGATCGAGCCGTTTGAAGAGGCAGGCTTGGAGATTATTTATCTAGACGACGTAGGTGAAAGTATTTCGGGCGCGAGCAAGCTGCTGGCGTTGCTGAACCAAAAACTTAATCCGTTGGCCGGACAGTACACGCCGTTTACCGACACCGCGGTCGTCCTCTTCACCAGCGGCTCGGAAGGCATGCCGAAGGGCGTGGAGCTGACGCACCAGAATCTGCTGGCCAACGTGCGCCAATGCATGTCGGTGATTGACCTGAAGGATAGTGACCGGTTTTTCACCTGCTTACCGCTCTTCCACAGCTTCGGCCTGACGGCCGGTGTGCTGCTGCCGATTCTGCGGGGCGCGTTTGTGTATTTATTCCCGTCACCGCTGGCGTTTCGGCAGATTCCCCAGGTGTTTTATGACCGCGACTGCACGGTACTATTGGCGACCAACACCTTCCTGAACGGTTACGCACGCTTCGGGCAGGCGGCGGATTTCGCGGAATTGCGTTATGTAATTTGTGGTGCGGAAAAAGTACAGGAAGCTACGCGCGAAGTGTGGGCGAAGAAATTCGGCGTCTCTCTGATGGAAGGCTACGGAGCCACGGAAACCGGGCCGGTGCTCAGCACCAGCAGCATTATCGAACACCGTGATGGCGCCGTCGGCCGATTGTTTCCCGGTGTGGATTACAAGCTGGAGACTATTGATGGGGTCGCAGAGGGCGGCAAGTTGCTGGTGAAGGGGCCAAACATCATGAAGGGATATTTGAATCCCGAGCCGAATGCGGAATTTCAGAAGCTAGAAGGCTGGTACGACACGGGCGATATCGTGACGGTGGATGAGGATCGTTATATTTTCATTAAAGGACGCGCCAAGCGGTTTGCCAAGATCAGCGGTGAGATGGTGAGTTTGACGGCTGTGGAGGCGGCGTTGGCCGGGGCGTTCCCGCAACATGGCGAAGATTGCGCGGTGGCGGTGGTCGCCCGGCCGGATGCCGACAAGGGCGAGCAACTGATCGCGGCTACCAACAAGGCCGAGCTATCCGCCGATGAAATCCGCGAGGCCATTGCCAAGGCCGGTCTGCCCAATCTCGCCGTGCCACGCGAGATTAAAGTGCTGGATGAGATTCCAGTACTAGGCTCTGGAAAAACGAATTATCCCGAGCTGAGCAAGTTGGTGGCAGGGTGATTTTCTTTTCCACCACAGAGACGCAGGGAACACAGAGGAAAACAAATCAATCTTTCTGTGTGCCCTGCGCCTCAGGGGTGATTGAAATCTTCTCGAATCCTTCCTCGATGAAGGTGGTGTTTTGGATGCGGGCGAGTTTGGCGTAGAGGCCGTCCTGCGCGAGGAGGGTGTCGTGTGTGCCGCGTTCGACGATGGCGCCTTGTTGCAGCACGAGAATTTGGTCGGCCTTACGAATGGTGCTGAGGCGGTGGGCAATCACGAAACTGGTGCGTCCCTGCATCAGGCGCTCGAGGGCATCCTGAATTAGCCGTTCGGTGGCGGTGTCGACACTGGCGGTGGCTTCATCGAGAATCAGAATCGGCGCATCGGCCAGCAGCGCGCGCGCGATGCTGACACGTTGTTTCTCGCCCACACTGAGCTTCACGCCGCGTTCGCCCACGCGTGATTCGTAGCCCTCGTCCAACGCACTAATGAACTCATGGCAATTCGCGGCGCGCGCGGCCGCTTCAATGGCCGCGTCATCGGCATCGAGTTTGCCGTACTGGATATTTTCGCGAATGGTGCCATTGAAGAGGAAGGGTTCCTGGCTGACGACGGCGATGTGATGGCGCAGGGAAGTCAGGGATGTTTCCGCTACGGGTTGGCCATCGATGGTAACCTTGCCGCCCGTGTATTCGTAAAAGGCAGGTAATAGGCTCACCAGCGTGCTTTTGCCCGCGCCCGTGGGGCCGACGAGCGCGATCATTTGGCCCGGCTTGGCATGCAGGGAAATGTCCTTGAGCACGGGGCGGTCGGATTCGTACGCAAAAAAAACATCCTCGTAGATCACCTCACCGCGCACGGGCTGGGGTAATTCAGTCGTGCGGGATTCGTCGCGTTCGGCGTCATGGTCGAGAATATCGAACACGCGTTCGCCGGCGGCCCGAGCGCTTTGGAGCATTTGATTCAGGCCATGCAGGCGCGCCACCGGCTCGTAAAAGAGCATCAGATAAAACAGGAACCCAACCAGCTCGCCGGTGGTCATAGTGCCGGCTATCACGGCTTGGCCGCCGAACCACAGCACTAACACGGTGCCGAGCGCGGCAAAGAAGCTCATGGCCGGATTATAATTGGCCCAGGCGCGCATGATACCGAGGTTTCCCTGCCGCAGACCCTCAGCGCGGCCGGCAAAGCGTGCGTCCTCGTGATCCTGTCGGCCGTAGGCCTTGATTTGTCGGATGCCCTGGAGGTCGTCCATCAACAGCGCGTTCATAGCGCTGGAAGCCTCGCGCTGTTTGCGGTATCGCCGATGGGCGGTGAGCGTGTACCACAGCGCGCCGGCGGCCAGAAACGGCAGGGGCGAGAGAGCCACCGCGGCCAGGGTGGGATTGGTGTAAAAGAGAATGCCGCTGATGCCGCCGATGCAGAGAATGGCCACAGTGCCCTGCTCGGTGCCATCGATGAGTACGCGTTCGACATTGTTGATGTCTTCCACCACGCGGGTCATCAAATCGCCGCTGGCGCGTTTATCAAAATAACTTACCGGCAACCGTTGCAGCTTGGCAAACACATCGCGCCGCATGTCGTAGATGACGTTTTGCTCAAAGTGATTGTTGATGCGGATGCGCAGACTGTTGAACAGGTCGCGTAGCAAAAACGCCATCGCCATGGCGCCCACGGCCCAGCCGAGCTTGGTGGTGCCGCCATCTTTCTCGATGATGCCGTCGATGATGTACTCCGTGAGCTTCGGGTAGGTGAGGGCGCAGAGGAGCGAGAGCACGGCGCAGCCTACGGTGGCTAGCGCGAGTCTTTTGTACGGCAGCAGGTAGGCCCACACGCGCCGGAGAACTTCGCCGGTGGTGCGCTTACGCGATTTAAACGTGGGATCGTCGCTGATCAGCCCGTGGTTTGCCATGGGCGGAAAGAATACGGACGCGCGTCTTCGCGTCGAGCAAATGCGGGCTAAATCGGGACGCCGTTTTCGTCCCAGTGGCGGGCGTAGGCGCATTCGCCGTTGGTAATGAGGAATTCCTCACGCTTGCGGCCGTTGTCGTGCCAGCGGGTCCAGCGGCCTTCGGGTCGGCCCTCGACAAAGAAACCCTCGGCGTGCACCTGGCCATCGAGATCTACGCCTTGCGCACGACCGGTGTAAGGCGTGGGTTCTTTCCGGAAATAGGACAGGCAATCGAAGAAATCGGTCGAAGTGGGATCCTCCAAGGCGTAGCCGTTTACGTCTCGCAGTTCAATATCCGCAAAACGCACTAGTCGCGTGCAGCGTGATTTCGGTTTGTAGCCTCCTTGTTGGCGCACCGGGACCTCCTGCGGTGAGGCTACGCTGGAGGCCCAGCTTGGCTACGATAACTTATCAACGATTTAGCCTTCATCCCGCATCGCACAGCCTTTAGCCTGCGGCGTGGCCCGGGAGTATGTCTTACAACCTTACCGCGAATCGATCGCGCTCCAGATCGATTATGAGGCGGAGCTGAACAACGCGCAACGCGCGGCGGTGACCGCCTTGCCCGGCCCGGCTCTTGTGATCGCCGGCGCCGGCTCTGGCAAAACGCGCACGCTCACCTACCGCGTGGCATACCTGCTGGAACAGGGCGTGCCGGCCGATCGCATTTTGCTGCTCACCTTCACCAACAAAGCCGCCAAGGAAATGATGGGCCGCGTGACGGACCTGATAGGGCAGGACATGAGCGAGTTGTGGGGCGGCACGTTTCATTCCATCGGCCATCGCGTGCTGCGGCGGCATGCGGAGACGCTGGGGTTCAACCGGTCGTTTACCATTCAGGATCGCGAAGATGCCAAGGGGTTGGTGAATGCCTGCATTGCCGAGGCGGAGATCGACGTTAAAGCCACGCGTTTCCCCAAGCCGGATGTGGTGGGCGACATCGGATCGCTGGCGCTCAACAAACAGCAATCCGTGCGCGAGGTGATCGAGGAGCGCTACCCGTGGTTTGAGCCGTTGGCCGCGCAGATCGAGGATGTGCTGACCCGCTACACCGCCCGCAAACAGGCGCAGGGCCTGATGGATTTCGATGACTTGCTGGTCCTTTGGCTGAAGTTGTTGAAGGAACACGAGGACGTGCGCGAGCTGTACCAGAAACGGTTTCAGTTTGTACTCGTAGACGAGTATCAGGATACCAACCAACTGCAGGCCGAACTGATTGATCTATTGGGCGAGCGCTACAAAAACGTGATGGTGGTGGGAGACGATTCGCAGAGCATTTACTCATGGCGCGGGGCCAATTACGAAAACATCATCGAGTTTCCTAAGCGCTACCCCAAGGCGCAGGTGTACAAGATCGAGACCAATTACCGCAGCACACCGGAGATTCTGCAGCTGGCCAATGCCGCGATCGCAGCGAATACACGGCAGTTTGCCAAAGAGCTGGCGGCTTCGCGTGGGCCGGGCGAAAAACCGGTGGTGGCCGTGTGCAGTGCGGCCGATGAACAGGCGGCCTTTGTGGCTCAGCGCGCCCTGGAGCTACGTGAGGAGGGCATTGAGTTGAACGATATGGCCGTGCTGTATCGCTCGCACTTTCACGCACTGGAAATGCAGCTCGAACTCACGCGACGCAACATCCCGTTCTCGATCACCAGCGGTATCCGTTTCTTTGAGCAGGCGCACATCAAGGACGTCACCTCATATTTGAAATGGCTGGCTAATCCGCGCGACGAACAGGCCTTCAAGCGGCTGGCACTGATGTTGCCCGGCGTGGGCGGCAAGACCGCGATGAAGTTGTGGAGCCAATTCCTTGCCGCGCACACCGACACCACGCCCATGGCTAAAACGCTCCAGCGCTGTGCTGCCGTGCCCAAAAAAGCCAAAGTGCCTTGGGCCCAATTTTCCGCTACTGTGTCCCAACTGGAAACCGAGCCGGTGGCTGGGGATGCAGGTAAAATGATCGGGCTGATTGTTGAGGCAGGCTACGACGCCTATGTGGAGGCCAATTACGATAAGGCGCCGCAACGGCTGGACGATATTGAACAGCTCGGCGTTTTTGCGCGTCAATACGAAACGCTCGAGACCTTTCTCGCCGAGCTCACGCTGCTCACCAACGTCGAGGCCGAACAGGATCGCGCTGAGGAGGACGACGAAAAGATCCGGCTCTCGACGATTCACCAAGCCAAGGGGCTGGAATTCAAGGTGGTGTTTGTGGTGATGCTGTGCGATGGCATGTTTCCCAGCAATCGGTCGCTGGATTCGCTCGATGGCGAGGAAGAGGAGCGTCGTCTTTTTTATGTGGCTATCACCCGCGCGCAGGACGAGCTGTATCTTTCCTACCCAATGATCCGCACCGTTGCCGGCGGCAGCAGCGACGACATGATTCAGCAACCCTCCCGCTTCCTCAACGAACTTCCTGGCGACCTCGTTGACGAATGGAAGCTCAGCAACTTCGATCCCTACCGGCAGGATCCATTTTAGGGACGAGGTGGAACTCGTCCCTCCCTGCACTAGGCGCGCCGCATTCCGGCGGGCAAATCCAAATTCGGGGCCACCAACAGGGCGGTAGCCCAGGCGTCGCTGACGGTGGCGCTTGAGCATATGACCGCCGCCACACGCGCGGCTTGGGTCGGTCGGCCGGTACGAGGATCGATGACGTGCCCCTGCTCCACGCTGGCATCGTCGATAAAGGATTTACCGCCAATGCCGGAGACAGAAAGGGATTCGTTTTGCAGATCCACGATGCTCAAGGGCGGTTGGTCTGCATCGGGATGCTCCACGGCAATCCGCCAAGGCGCGCCATCGGCCTGCACGCCACGCGCGCACACAGTACTGGTGCCGCCGTGAATGAGAAAGTGTTCAAATTCGTTTTCCTGCAACAACGTAGCCGCCTGCTCCAAGGCGTAGCCTTTCCCCACCGAGCCGAGATCGAGCATGGCACCTTTGGTGGCGAGTTGCACGGTCGTGTGTTCCGGGTCGAGCCGGAGTTGCGGCCAGCCGCAAAGGGCTCGGGCTTCGGCAAGGGCTGCGTCTGAAGGCGCGGCACCGGAGTCATTCATGAATCGCCAGCAGCGCATCAACGGCGCGAGGGTGATGTCAAAGCCGCCCCCGGTTTGTTCGCCCAACGCGATGCAATGTTCGAGCAACGAAAAGACTTCCGGGGAAACGCGCACAGGCTCCCGGTCGCCGCGGGTGTTGATGTGGGCAATCTCGCTGGTGGGTTGATAGAGACTGAGTATGCCTTCTAGCCGGGTGATTTCCGCCAAGGCTTCCTCGGCTGCCGCGCGTAGGATGGCCTCAGGTGCGCCGTGCAGGACCACCTCAAACCGGGTCGCCATGGCTTCGGCGGCGACTGTGACGGTTTCGGGCATGGGATAAAAAAAGGCTCCACGGTTGCCCGTGGAGCCCGTGAAAGGGTTGGCTTAGCCGCCGATTTCCTTGATCGGACCGTACGGGCCGTTGTCGATTTTGGCTTCCTCTTCGTAATCGTAGGCCTTGATCTCGCGGCCGGAGCCGTCGGTGATCTTGCGGGTCTTCGGATCGAAGTGGGCCATCGTGCCACGGCGGTCGGCCACCTCGGCGAGGGAGATCACCGCTTGCACCTTCATGGCGAGGTCGATGCCGGCTACGGGCTCTTCGCCGCTGCGGATGCAGTCCAGCCAGTTCTTGTGGTGCTGCGGGGTAGTGTTGCCGCTGGGCTCGAGGTTGGTGTAACTCTCCGGATCAAACTCCTCGGCGAACGGACGCTCGGGTTTGTACTCGAGGCTGCTACCGTTGGTACTGAGGTACATGGTGCCGTACTGGCCACGGATGGTTTCGTTGAGGCCCTGCTCGTTCACTGAAGAGCTGGTGACGATCAACGTCATGCCGCTCGGGAACTCGGCGAGCACTTGGGTGTTGTCGCTCACGTCACGGTCCGGGGTGATCTTGCGGGTGCCAAGGCACACGACGCGGCTCGGGAATTCGGCCTTGCCGGTGGCGCGCATCAGCGGGAACAGGCGGTGTGGCACGAGATCGCCCAACAGGCCCGCGCAGTAGGGGAGATATTTGCGCCAGCGGAAGTAGTGATCGGGGTTGAATCCCATCTGCTTCATGTCTTCACGCAGCCAGCCGATCTTGCCGCCCTGGGTGGTCCACTGGATGTCGCCCTTTGTGGCCCAATCTTGCAAACGGTAGTTCCATTCGCCTTTCGGGTTGTTGCGCATATAGGAACCCTGCGCGAGCACGAGCGGTCCCATTTTGCCTTGGGCGATCAGTTCGGCGGCCTTGGCGAAGTTGCCGCAGCTGGTGATCTGGGAGCCGACCTGCACCTTGCGCTTGGTACGCTTCACAGCGTCGTAAAAATCAAACGCTTCACCGAGGTAGCGGGTCATCGGCTTCTCGACGTAAATATCTTTGCCGCTCTCCATGGCCTCCACGCAAATGCGGGTGTGCCAGTGGTCGACCGTGGCGCACACCACCGCGTCGATGTCCTTACGCTCAATCACCTTGCGGTAATCGGTGTAGGCCTCGACCTTGTCATCGGAATTTTTGGAAACGAAATCCTTGGCATTGTTCGCGCGGTGGCTGGACACGTCACACACTGCCGCCTGCGCTATGTTGTTGGCCTCTGCGTTCTGGCGCATTTGCCGCACGTGTGCGCCGAAACCCCGGCCGCCCACGCCGACGTAGCCGACCACGATTTTTTCATTAGCGCCCTTCACATTGGCCGAGGGAGCTTGACCGGTGCCGTATACGGGCACCTTGAGGGTAGCGACGGCGGCAGCTGCCGTGCCGGATTTTTTCAGAAATTGCCGGCGGTTATCGCCGGACGGGGATTGCTTTTTCGTGCTCATAAAAAACCTTTGGTTTGAGTTAATCAAACGGGGGAAGAGAGCATAGCCCCCCGGAGGCAAGGGTCAACCCCAATCCTGTGAATGGGATTTGATTGCGAGGCTGGTTTTTCAGCGGAAAATACGCCGATGTTCGCCGCCGCCCACGCTCTTGCCCCGCTCGATTGGGTGGTGATCACGGGCTATCTGGTTGGCATCATTGCGTTGGGGGTCTGGCTCGGCCGCGGCCAGAAAACCACGCGCGACTATTTCCTCGGCGGCCGTGCCCTCCCTTGGTGGGGCGTCGCCTTCTCTATCGTGGCGACTGAAACGAGCGCGCTAACGTTTATCGGCGTGCCGGCCATGCTTTTTGCTGAAGGAGGCAATTTGGGTTTTATTCAGGTCGTGTTTGGATACGCCCTCGGGCGCATCATTCTGGCGGCGGTGTTGGTGCCATACTATTTCAAAAACGAAATCTACTCGCCATACGGCCTGATCGGAAACGCCTTTGGTTTGGGGGCGCACCGAACAGCGGCGGGATTTTTCCTGATTGCGGGCACCTTGGCGGCGGGCGTGCGGGTGTTCGTCACCTGCATCCCGTTGCAATTAATGCTCGGTTGGCCGGTGTTGCCATCGATCCTATTGTTCGTGGGCTTGTCGCTGGTGTATACGGCGATCGGTGGCCTCAAAGCCGTGGTGTGGACTGATGTCGTGCAATTTGGATTGTTTGTGGTGGGCGGCTTGTTCGCGGTCTTTTACATCCCCAAACTCATCGAGGGCGGATGGGGCACCGCCATGGCGACGGCGCGGGAAGGCGGAAAGCTGGCGTGGTTGAACACGGAGTTTTCGTTGGGCGCCCCGTTCAACATCTGGATGGGCCTGCTTGGGGCCACGTTGTTTGTGCTGTTTACTCATGGTATCGATCAACTCATCGCCCAACGCGTGTTGGCTTGCCGTAACATTGCGGATGGCCGCAAAGCGCTGGTCTTCAGTGCGGTGACCATTGTGCCGATGATGTTGCTATTCTTGTTTGTCGGTGTACTGCTCTGGGCGCACTACCAACACACGCCGATGGCAATCGACATTCCCGAGAACGCGTTCGGCAAAAAACAAACCGACTTTGCCTTCCCTATTTTCATGCTCACTGAAGCGCCCGTTGGTGTGAAAGGGCTGTTGTTGGTCGGTATCTTTGCCGCGGCGATGTCTTCAGTCAGCTCCGCACTGAGCGCGTTGTCTTCGGTTTCAGTTATGGATTTGGGCTTGGGCGCATCGGCTAAGGACGACGCGGCTAAGTTGAAGCTCAGTCGTGGGATCACCATCTTCTGGGGGATCATGCTGGTGATCGTGGCCTACGCCAGCCGCGAAGTGGAATCCGTGATGAACACCGCCTTTGCCTTGGCCGGACTCACCAGTGGCGGCCTGCTAGGCGGCCTGCTGTTGGCCTTGGTCTTGAAACAATCGGACGGTCGCCCGGTCATCATCGGGATGACCACCTCGCTCGCGGTCATGTTAGCCATCAAATACGGCCTCAAAGAAGCCATCCACTGGCCGTGGTACACCGTCATCGGCTGCGGCATCACGCTGCTGACCGCCCTGCTGGCGAAGGTGGCTCTGGCAGAGCCGCGCCTCTCTCGTTAGCCGTTTAGGCTCAAGTGCCCTAGGGCGAGTAGGCCGTAGAAGGTGTATTCGCAGTCGAGATAATCGTCGGTCCAATTGCCGTGGAAACCGCCGGTGGCGTTCCAGAGGGTGTCGATGAAGTCGAGGCAGCGCTCGGTTTGTTCCTCGGTCAGGCGCACTTCCAAGGCGGCAAGGGCGTGCAGGGCGGTGGCCGTGGTCAACAGGTCGGGCATGGGCGCTCCGGGGACGGCAACGAAGCCGCCCTGCGGATGTAACTGGGCCCGGAGCCAATGGCCGACTTCGGTATTGATAGGCAGGTGCAGATTATTGAGCAGCACCACGGCACCGGCGGTGGGGTTGGTGGAGCCGACGGGGAGGTTGGGGTGATTGTTCCAGGCGTTATCGGGCGTTTCGAGGTGTTTGAGGCTTTGCAGAATGCGCAGGGGTTTGGGCGGGAGCTTACCCAGATCCTGATAGGCACCCAATGCAAGGAAGGAGCCGTAGGCCGTGCCGTGTTCACGATTGGGGTTATTGTCCCAACCTCCACAGGGTTTACGAAAGTTTTCTAGCCGCTGCAGCAACGCCTTGCGCAGGCCTTTGGGCATGCGGTCGCGGCCGACGGTGCCCCAGCAGCGGGACAAACAACTGAGGTGCACGAGGTCAAGGCCGTCGCCTTCGCCGTGGGTGAGGAGGAATTGTTCGATAGCGGCCATGTTCGG
>Ga0315320_10000308_pt1 | contig 39329 bp, 20 predicted proteins | sample M140m21515metaG_FD_203458 | JGI IMG/M metagenome (GOLD analysis project Ga0315320, IMG submission 203458) | Ammonia-oxidizing marine archaeal communities from Monterey Bay, California, United States - M1 40m 21515 | ecosystem: Environmental > Aquatic > Marine > Coastal | place: USA: California... | reverse complement strand
CACCCTCATTTACAGCTCAGATACGAATCATTCGAAGTTAGTAGTGTTAAGTCGGGTTTTGGAAGAGATCCTGATCTACACTAAATAGTCTCTATGTGTTCGCCCATATTCTATTTCTTAGTTTTAACAGTAGTACTAATGTGGATGATATATAAAAACAATTAGAATTGTTACTTCGTAACAATTAGTTTATCGCTTACGCTCAAACTACTTACACTTCGTTTTGATTAAAGTAATAGATATGAATTAAAGCAATATTACGTAGTAATATTGTAATTGCTTCATGTAGATTGTTTCAGTCAGACGGAACCTACTACGGTTCCATCTAATCTCAAAGTTTGCACTTCATGTGAGTTCGTCACAGCCGAGATTCGGAAGTAGGTGTTTTCACTGTTCAATGGGCTCTGACCTTTCCCAACCTACGTCGACATCGCTTACGCTACCTCTCGCTTCGTTCCTGTTGCTAAAGAGTTTTTATGAACATTGTGGTTCTTGACTAACAGCAACTAGCCTATATTGATCGTTATGGTTCGTATGAATCAATATGTTTCGTGTGTGGTTCTCACGCCACCCTTTACACAGCGGAATTATCTATCTGGCCCGCTATCCTTATGTGCTGTATTGATTTGCCTATATATTTTGTAAGTGTTCTTTTAGAATTTTTGATCCACCAACTCTAACATTAATAATACCATTATAGTATTCATCTGTTTCGAGTACTCTGCGTTCAAACTGTTCTCGTGCCTCTAAGTAACTTGCAATGCCTCTGCTTGGACAATAATGTAATATTTCTCTAGTAAAGTTATCTTCGCCTAGTTGTTCAACGTCTGCGTTAAGTCTATCACTAGATCCCCAATAAGTTTGCCAGTCACTTTCTTTTGTTCCACGTCTTTTGTTTTTTTTGCCTTTTAGCGGGGGCTTTGTTGTCTTGAATTTTGCTAGTTTTTTGCCTACGTACTTCATGCCATTGACTTTATTTGTTATCAAGTAGACAAATGCTTCAACGCCTTCAGGCATTTCTTTCACTTTTTTACCTTGATAAGTCCATTGCATATTGGTACTTACCGTTGCCTATGATTCTGGGGCCTCGTTCTTGGAATTATGCTTGTGATGTATCTCGTCCATACGTTCTTTTGCTAGTGATCGTATCTCACGTAACCACTTTCTGCTCTCACGATGCGTTCGTACAGAGTTACGAGCCTCAAACTTTTCGTTTGCCTTAAAGTATGCCATATATGCCTTAGTCAATTTATCGTGTGTATCGTCATTCATTGTGTATTTCTACATCGTTCTCATATGATGTAAAGCCATTTTCCTTTATAACCTTAAGAACGTGTGTTACTCTTCCTACTAATTCATCTTTATGGGATATAAGATAAACATTCTTCTGTCTTTCTCTACCCATCTTCTTCAAAATACCTAAAGAGTTTTCAACTCCGCTAGTATCCATTCCGCTATCAATCAACTCATCAATAAACAATAAGTTGATATTCTGATATAAACTTTCCCAAACATCTCTAAATGCAAAACTCATACCAAGTATAAGTCTATTACGCTCACCCCTACTTAAATTATCAAAGTCTAGGTCTTGTCCTAGTTGTGTAATCTCAACTGACAAGTCATTTTGGAATACAACACTATGTGGTAATCCAAGTTTGTCAAGATAATTTGTAAGTCTGTTGTTTAGGTATGCTAAGTTTTGATCAATAATTTTCTTACGAATAAAACTATCTTTGTTTGTTAATAGTTTTAACATAAAGTCTTGATGTTCTTTTAGACTTGTCAAATTGTTTACAGTGTCCCAGTTAATTTCTTGGATAGCACTATTGTTTAATTCATCAATTTGTTCTTGATACGGATCAATTTCAGTTTTAGAACGATCAAGTGCTTCTTGTAATTGTGCTACGTTTTGTTTATGATCATATACTTCTTTAATAGTTTCATAGAACGCTGTAGGCTTACCATTAATATCACCAATGTCAGTAAGAGACTTTGTTACATCTATAACTTTATCACTTACTTCTGTTTGATATGCTATTGCATCTTCAAGTTCTTTATTCTTTTTAACTGCTAGTTCTTCTTTTTTCTCATCATGTAGCTCTTGACCACATGTATGACATGTACCTTGATCTAAGTTTTCTGCATCTTTTTGTGCTTTTTCAACACTTCTATCTGCACGTACTAATGCTGGCTCTAATGTGCTTAACTCTTTTTTAAGAGCCAAAATAGCATTATTTTTTTCTTCCCAAGTAGATAGTTTTTCGTGTTTATCTAGTTCATCTTCTACATCTAAATGTTCTAATTCGTCAATTGAGCGTTCTAGTTTAGCAATGTCTTCTTTTTGTTTTGTATTCCAAGCACTTTGTTTTGTTTGCAAACTACGTACAGTTTCACCAATACGTGTATTACTAGTTTCAATAGCATTAATACGAGCCGTTTCGTCTGTAATTGCTTCTTTAGTTTGTCTTACTTTTTCTTTAAGTACTTCTGCCTTTTCAGACAATATTGTAATACCAAGTAATTGTTCAATAATATCTTTTTGATCATTAACTCGCATACTTAAGAACGGTTCTGTGTATGTGTTTAGTGCAACAATATGCTTAAACATATTATGCGACATACCTAATAGATGTATAATGTCTTCTTGCGTTTTACGTGAATCGCCTTGCGACTCATCTAGCATTTCTTGCTCTTGACCGTCTACATAAAACTTTAATAAGTTAGGACCACGTCCTCTTTCAATCTTATAATCACGCCCATCTTTTTCAAAAGACAGCGTAACTAACATACCTTTGTTGTTAGTTTTATTAATTAAATTATTGCGTTTAATATTTGTTAAAGCAAGCCCGTATAAGGCATAACTTAATGCATTAATAATAGTAGTCTTACCTGTACCGTTACGTGATCCGCTATCATCGCCACCTTGGTCAAGGTTTTCTCCTAGCACAAGTGTTAGTTGTTGTTTATCAAAATCAACTGCTTGGGTCTGATTGCCCACACTCATGAAGTTCTTTACGGTTAAACTTTTTATTTTAATCATAGTTCGTCATAAATTCCCAATAATAACTTCTTGTCGTAGTTTTCTGTATCCAATGCAGTAATTTCTTTAGTAACAATTTCATCTACACTTTCAAATGTACTAATGTCAATGTCTGTATGTATTTCTTCGTCTTGCTGACTAGGAATTAATGTAATTTCTCTGCAATCGTATTCATTAATAAATGTTTCTTTGATAAAACTTGCTTCCTCGTAACTAATTGGAAGATCAAGTGTTACTCTAAGATACATTTTGTTTTTAAGTAGTGTGTCTTTTTCGTCTAGTAGTTGACTAAGTTTAACTGTACGATACTTAGGACAGTCAAGCCAATCAATATAATGAGGTTCTTTGTTATTTTCTTTATCAAGTATCATCATTCCACGTTTATCATCCCATGCATCTGCATAGTTGTGTGGAAAAGCATTACCCATGTAATGTACTGCACCTTGTACTTGACGTTTGTGGAAGTGTCCACTAAACACATAATCTTGATGTTTGAAATGTTCAGCTTTTAATTCACCGTGATCAGGCATCTGTACCATTGCGTTCATATAGAAACTAGGCAGTTCAAAGTGACCAAACATATATTTTGTTTTTATGCTACTAATCTTCTTCCATTCTTCGCCAACAAGCCAAGGAACTAATGCAACATCATCTTCAACTAGTATTTCATCAACATATGTAATACCAGGAATATGTTTACCAAACTCTACACTGTAAACATCACGTTTGTCTTTGTAGTACAAGTCGTGATTACCTGCAAAAAAGTAAAACTTTTCAAATGCCGCACCTAATTTTTCTAGGCAACGTGTAGTTGCATCTAGTGTTTGTACATTAATGGTATTTCTATTGTGATGCCAATCACCACAAAAAATACCGGTTTCACAACCGTTAGCTTTTGCTTGTTCAATAAACCAATCTACAAAGTCTTCACAATCTTGTAGGTGTAGTCTACTGTTAGACTTCAATCCAAGATGAATATCTGTAAATACTGCCGCTTTTTTAAACATCCGTACTCCTCTTTTGTATATTATACGTTATATTTTAATATAAGTCAAGCGTTTTTGGATGGATTTGGAACAGGTTTAGCTTCTTGTGTTTTAACACGATCCCATTCGCCTTGTGCTTGCCTAGTATAACTAGGATTCATATTGTTCATTTCTAATATATCATCTCTAATATTTTGATTGCGTTTTTCAATATTAATAACTCTTACAAATGAGTTAGTAACTGCCGCAGTATAATAAGCAAACGGATTGTTAGACTTTGATTCGTCAAACTGTAAACCAATTTGTGCTAACTGTAGAATTGCTTGTCCACGCATTTCATCATTGTAAGTATATCCACGTACATTGCCTCTTGTTGCGTATCTATCACATAACTTCATCCACATCATAGCAAGTTTGTTAGTTGCTTTACCGTGTGCTTTGTTAAAGTATCCGTTATCCATACCACCTTCCCAGTGGCTTTTTCCAACACACACTAAACTATCACCGTCGTCAAATTTATAATGTTGAAAAGGAGGAAAGTTTAACTTAACTCTATAGTCTGCTGGTGTTTTAGGATTCTTTTTCCGTCCCGGTTCTTCTGGAATATGTTCAAATGACATAATCCTAAAAATTAACTCGTCTTTTTGTATCTTTCTATAGTCAATTTCAAACTCAGCAAGTTTTACTCTTTTACCTGCTAATTTTGCGGCTTCAAAGGCTTGTTGCTGTAAGCGTTTTGCTTTATTGCGTTTTGCTTCAGCTATTGTTCTAATATTAATTTTACCAATTTCTGGTAAGATTATATCAAATTGGCCATATTCAGGATCAACATAACTACAGAATGTAGTCTTTGATTTGTGTATTTCCTTTAATATGTCCTTGTTGTTTAGATAATTTACACGTTTATTCATATTTTCTCCAATTGTTTGTTATATTATAAACTACTCTGTTAATAAAGTCAACTAAATAATGTATATAGGAGACAATTAATTATGGCAAGAGAAGACGGACCAGGTACACGACAAGGAACCCCGCCAAAAGGTAAAACAGGCACTAAATCGGCAGGACAAAATCCATTAACTAACATTCCTGAATTTGTTTCAGGCGGTATCGAAAAAATGAAAGATATCGGCCAAGACATGTTTTCAGACGTAGCAGGAGATTTAGGCTCTAAGATGCGAGGCAAAAATCTTCCTGGAAAAGGTTCTAATAATTTTGAAGCTAAAGAAAAAGCATATTTTAGTACTGAACTTGAAAATAAAGATTGGCGAGTCAAATTATCTGTTCCTCCGTCAATTGCCGCAGATGGGTTGCTGTCTCCCTTACAAGAATCTACTACAGGTGGACACATGGTTTTTCCTTATACACCTACAATTATTATTAGTCATTCAGCCGCATATAATACTGTAAGCCCTATACATAATAATTATCCGTTCTTTGCGTATCAGAACTCACAAGTGGAAGCAATGACTATTGTAGGACAATTTTATTGTCAAAATAGTGTGGAAGCACGATATTGGATGGCATGTTTGCATTATTTAAGAACAATGACTAAAATGGATTATGGTTTGAACAGCACAGGATCTCCACCACCAATTGCAAAATTAAATGGATATGGAGATTATGTTTTTAATAATGTTCCAGTTATACTACAAAACTTTACAGTTGATATGCCTAATGAAGTTGACTATATTAGCACAGCATTTACCACTGGACCAAAGTTGACAGGAGCAGACGCTCGCCAGGCTATGATGAATCCAGAAGGTGGAACAAAACTTAATTATGGTTGGGCACCAGCAGAATCACAATTTTCAATTACTGTACAACCTATATACAGTAGAGCTAAACAGTCTCAATTTAACTATACAGACTTTACTAACGGATCTAATCTTGGACAAGGATATATTTAATGAGTAGCCCATACAAAAATACACAATCGCAACTAAACGGTGCTCTTGATATTTTAACAATCAGACCTGTGCCAGCATATGCTGATGATCCGTTATATACTATTGAGCCACAGTATACACATAGACCAGATTTACTAGCTCATGATATGTACGGGTCAAACAGACTATGGTGGATATTTGCACAACGAAACTTAGACGTTATCGAGGATCCTATTTACGATATGGTTCCAGGTGTACAAATTTTTTTGCCGGACCCTAAACGTGTTAAAGAACTAATAGGAGAATAAATTTGTCTACATACCGAAAGGATCCTAAAACTGGACAAACACTAATCACTCCAGGTAATAAAGTAGATCCATTAAATAAAAACGGTAAAACATATAACGAGTTGGGTACAAAGCCTCCCAAACAACCTCCTCCGGCTGAAGGAGATCCAGAAGAAGCTAAAAAGTTTATGCGAGCCCTTGGCATGCATGGTCTTGCCGACATGTATGAAACAAACGGAGATGCGGCAGTAAAAAATCCTGGCCAGTTGCCACCTATGTTTCAGAACCATCCATTTGCTGGAGTTATTGAACAGCCAAATGTAACATCAAGTCCTACAGTTAAAATTTTAAATCCAGAGGAAATGTATCCTCAAGCACAAAATTATGGGTCACGAAGTGGCGGCGGAACAGCAACAGTTGGTGATGTTGCAAGAGTTAAGACACCACCTAAAAAAGTAGTATCTCAAATAGCACTAGAACCAGGATCATTACCTTTACCAAACGAATTAGAATCGTTTGCATCTTATAATAATATATTTTCTTTTGGCTGTCTAAGCCCGGAAGAATTAAATTTTCCAGATGACACTTATAGAAAAACTGGACTTAGAAATGGACACATGGTTCTTAAATCAGGCGGAGCATTTGATGGTACTCAAAAGCCAAGAACACATGCAGAGAAACACTACAACATAGACACACAATATTTTATAGATAATGTAGATATAGAAACTGTAATTGCACCAAACAAAAAAAGTAGAATGACTAACTTTCACAATTTAAGTTTTGAAGTTAGAGAACCATATAGTATGGGCCAACTTCTACAAACAATGCAATTAGCATCAACTAACGCAGGATATTCTAATTATTTAGAAGCACCTTGGTTACTAACAATTAATTTTGTAGGCTGGCAGGATATAGGTGAAGGCGAAGTTAACCCTCAACTATCGGCGGCCAAACGATTGTTACCTTTAAAAATTGTAAGTGTTGATTTTAATGTTGATACAGAAGGTTCAATTTATAGATTTTCTTGTAGTGCATTTAACGATGAAGCATTTATGGACGGAACACAAAACTTGCCATGTAATGTTACTATACACGGAACAGACCTTCAAGAAATTTGTCAATCAGGATTAGGAAGTTTAGCAACACAAATTAACACACACTTATTACAAAAACAAAAGTTTCAAAAAAACAAAATTGAAACGGATGAATTTGTATTTACTTTTCCATTAGATACTTCAAGTGCTTCAGCTTCAAATTTGTTAAAAAATGCTACAAATTCTGGAACAGCATACGGCACGAATAAAGCAACTGAAGGAGATGAATACCTAGTTAAAGAAGGAATTGATTATGAAGCGGCCTTTACAACGATTGATTCTCGAAAAGATAGTGCAGGATATGTAGAAGACAACAACGATTGGGCCGCTGGTAAGACTCAGCAGAAAAAAGACTATGTTAATTCATTGTTAGGTTATAGTATTAAAAGAGGTAATCTAAGCGAAACAATTAAAAAAACGTTAGCAAACAGAGATGCAGGTATTAATGCTATTGGCAGAAATAAAATTACAACTGAAATACCAACAGCATATGGAGATACTCCATTTGGCAAATCAGGATTTGCTTTAAATCCTAAAACAATGACATATTCAAAAAATGGTACACAAATTAATCCAAAACAACGCACTATACAGTTTAGAGCCGGAACACCAATACAAAGGGTCCTTGAAGAACTTGTGTTGTTAAGTGCCTTTGGTGAAACTATAATGAGAAAAGAACTTCAAGCCAAAGACGGTACTATACCTTGGTTTAGAGTTGAAGCTGATGTATATATTGTTGAAGATCAAGAAGCTGAAAAAGCACAAGGAAGAATGCCAAGAATCTATGTGTATAGAATTGTACCATATAGAGCAAATACAAGTATATTTAAACTACCTAATGATCCTCCAGCAGGATACAATAAACTAGTTGAAGATGCGGCCAAAGCATATAATTATATGTATACAGGACTTAATAAAGATATTTTAGAATTCAATATTGAATTTAATAATGCATTTTATAAATCTATAGCAACTGATTACAATAATAAAAGCGGTAACAATGATGCTTCAAATCAGTCTACAACAGAAAAAGGTACGCAACTTGAGTTAGACAACGATACTACAAATAGAACTGGTGCTAACGTAACAAACATACAAAACGATACATCACAGTCTAAATCAAACGAACTTGCTGGTGCAATGACCGAAACAGCAGAAAGAAGAATGGCTAGACAGTTTAACGAAGCTCTTGTAAATAGTGATGTTGACTTAATTACAATGACTATTAAAATTTTAGGAGATCCTTATTATATTGCAGATAGCGGAATGGGAAATTATAACTCAAGTGTAACTGAATGGACTAATGTTACTTCAGATGGAAGTATTAATCACCAGAACGGACAAGTTGATGTACTACTAAATTTTCTAACTCCTATAGATATTGACGATCAAATTGGAAATTATAAAATGGACGGTCCAGCAGTTGGAGTTTCAAACTTTAGTGGATTGTATACTGTTATTGGAGTCAATAATAACTTTTCAGGTAACTTGTTTACACAAGAACTTGAACTAGTAAAACGTCCTAATTTTGATTTAAAAGATCTAGAAGAAGCGGCGGCAAAGAAAATACTAGATGAAGAAAAAGCATATATAAAAAGACAAAATGAAGCTAGAAAATTTGGCGAAGATAGTCCTCAGTATAATTTTGCTGTAGCTGATAAAGACGGTGATGGCGTAATAAATGTTAGTGAACAACTACAAGCCAATTTAACTGCTGAAGAAGCGGCTAAGTTAGCAAATAATAAAGATAAACCAAAACCATCACAACCAAAAGTAGCTAAAAATGCACAAGTTGAATCAGATGCTAACTATCAAAGAGAAGCATTTGGAACAACAAGTAACCCAAATGCTGGTATAGATGGTGGCTATGGTCCAGATAACACAGCTAACTCTAACTCAGCTGAATTACCAGGCGATGACGGCGACTATGGAGTACAATAGAACATAATGGATCAATTAGAATCAAATAATATCAATAAACGCTCTTCGGGTGTAGGCTTTGCAAAAATGCCTCCAGGTCCTTTTCTAGCAAAAGTAGTCAATCATTTAGATCCTAAACGTCAAGGAGCATTGCGGGTACAATTATTACCTAACACAGTTAGCGGCTCAGACGATTTAGATGACGGACAATTATTTACAGCTAGATATTGCTCACCGTTTTACGGAACTACAGATGTTCGTAGTAACGGAAAAAATAACGACTATTATAATACGCAACAGAGTTATGGATTTTGGGCAGTACCGCCTGATCCAGGAACTAAAGTTCTTGTTATATTTGCAGAAGGATCACCAAACCAGTGTTATTGGATAGGATGTGTTCAAGACGAATATATGAACATGATGGTTCCGGGTGGCTATCCAGCAGACAAGTCAACTAATATTGTACAAGACGGGATACTAGATGACTTCAAAGGTAAAAGTTTACCTGTAGGAGAATTTAATAAAAGTATTGGAGCTAACGCAACAGGACCTCTAGATATACGTAAAGGAAATAATCCAGATAAATTTCCAAGACCTATTAATCCTATGATGTCTTTGACACTTGCAAAGCAAGGTCTTGAACAAGATGTTATTAGAGGAACAACAACTACAAGTTCAAGACGTGACATTCCTAATACTGTTTATGGTTGGAATACTCCAGGACCTTTAGATAAACGTGACGGCAAGCCAAAAGGAAAATATGGAGATGTACGAAGTTCAGCTTATATGTTTAGAAGCAGACTAGGCGGATCTGCATTTACAATGGATGACGGAGATCCTACTATTCTTAGAAATGGAATAGCAAAAGAAAATCCCGCACTATATTATGATATTGAGAATACTCCTGATAATATTAGTAAGTCAGATGTTACATTACCGTTTAATGAACATATTAGATTACGTTCAAGAACAGGCCATCAAATTTTATTACACAACACAGAAGACTTAATTTACATTGGTAATGCAAATGGTACAGCATGGATTGAATTAACATCAAATGGTAAAATTGATGTGTATGCACAAGATAGTATTAACCTAAGAACTGAAACAGATCTTAACATAAAAGCTGATAGAGATATAAACATTGAGTCTGGTAAAGATATTAACTTTACAGCAGGACGTAATTATAAGTTAATGGTTAATAATGATAGAGATGTTAAAACAAATAAAAACGAAACTACATTTGTTGGAATGGATAAAAACGAATGGACAGGTAATAATCATACAGTTGCAGTAGGTAGCGACCAAGATATTCAAATTAAAGGAACACAGCGTTCTACTATTAGTGGAGATTATAATTTACAAGTTAGTCAAGATGGACATATTGCTATAAACGCAAACTTGCATAGTAAAGTAGTTGGCGATTATAGACAAACTGTAAATGGTGCATTCAATTTAAAAACCGCTGGTGATAACAAATTTACTAGTGGAGCAAGTACACAAATTAAAAGTACTCTTGCAAATAAATTAGATGCAGGAACATTAACTTCTATTTTAAGTGTAGGAACACATTCAGAAACTGCATCACAAATACACATGAATAGTACAGTGCCTGCAACAACAGCAGATGTTGCCGATACAGTTGGCGATGCATTTAGTTTTCCGGTAACTAATTCAGTAATAGATAATACTAGCCGAGTGCTTGATAAAGATAATGTAGTTATGAATGATGCAAGCGGAAATCCATTAAGAGTAACAGCAGATGCACTTAGAGCAAGTGTTGCAGTTGAAGCAAACAGACCAAGACGTATTCCAAGACACGAACCATGGGACGGACACGAAAACATTAATCCAGCAGGACATACTCCTAGTGCTACAGCAAGTATATTATCACCGTCACCAGAAGTTAGATTACAACAACCTCAGATTGATAAAGATAGTGATATACCTGATTACTCAGAAACATCGGGTATCTATAATGCACAAGATGCATATATCCGAGATCCAGTAACAGGTGAGCGTGTAAAAGAAACGTTTGATGCTGACAAAATTCCAACTAAAAACACAGATAATGCATCAGGTAACCAGCCAGCAGATCCTGTGCCTGTTGACGATATGCAACGGTATTTCTTAAGCGAACTTATAAAAGGTTTAGGATTAGATCCATTAACTTGGAAATCAACAAATGCTCATGCACTAGCAATGGCTTGTGCCCAAGTACAAAAAGAATGTAACTTTGAACCAAGGTCAGAAAATATGAACTATAGAGTATCAACTCTACAGCGTGTATGGCCAAATAGATTTGGCGGATCAGCAGGCAAGCGTAAAGCTGAAACACTTGTTGCAGGTGGACCACCTGCTATTGCAAACTCAGTATACGGAAATAGAATGGGCAACGGCTCTGCAGAAACAGGCGACGGATTTAGATATAGAGGTAGAGGACTTATACAAATTACAGGAACAAGTAACTATAAAAAATATGGCGGACTAGCAGGTGTTGATATTTACAACAATGCTGACATGGCAAACGATCCTACAGTTGCTACAAAAGTTGCAGTAGCATACTTAAAAAGTAAAAGTGTAGATTGGACAAGTGCAGATTTTAATGCTTTAGGTACACAGTTTAAAAAAGCAGTAGGATACGCAGATGCTGGTGGATCAAACACAGCAAGCAGAATTGGATTAGGAAAAGGATTCTATCAAAAAATCATTAATAATGAACTTACACCATTAGCAAGTTTAATCTTATCAACACCTATCGATAAAGGTGCAGGAACATCACAGGTACAGTAATGCATAAATTTGTAATAATGAAAAACAATGAACTTTTTACGTACACAAATTTTGAGGATATTCCTCTAGACTTTGATCACATAATTGAATTCAATCCTTCAGTACCCCCTGAGCCACATACTGAAGAACAACACCAAGAAATTGCACAATGGCCAGATAGATTAGAAACATTAATGGAGATAGAACGTGCCCGCAGTAACTAGAATTGGAGATGCAGATGTAGCTCACTGTTCGGGTATGACTAGAGCAGAAGGATCAGGTGATGTATTTGCAAATGGAATATCTGTAAGTAGACAGGGTGATAATAATACTTCACATTTACTACCTCCTGTACCATGTCCAAGTCATGCCGCACCAATAGCAGTAGGATCAACAACAGTTTTTACAAATGGCAAAGGAACAGGCAGAATAGGAGATGCGATATCAGGTTGTACAAGCGTAGCGGCTGGCAGTCCTAATGTTTTCGCCGGCGGATAAAATAAGGTAAATATTAATATGGCAACAGATTTATACAAAACAATTAAAATTACTCCTAAAAGGCAGTCAAAACCTCCTGTATCACAGAAGGCATACAGAGGATTCAGCACAGTTAATCCTGACAACAATTCTTTCCAACAATTTGATGTTTCATTAATTAAACAAAATTTATTAAATCATCTTAATATACGCCAAGGAGAAAAGTTATCTGATCCTAGATTTGGTTGTATTATTTGGGATGCCTTATACGAGCCATTAACATCACAACTAAAAGACGCAATTACAGAAAATGTTACAAATATTGTAAATTACGATCCAAGAACTAGAGCTACAGGAGTTCAAGTTTCGGAATACGAAAGCGGATTACAAATAGAATGTACGTTGATGTACTTAGACTACAATATTAGTGAACAACTAAGATTACAGTTTGATAAAAGCGTTGGATTGTCGTGATACAATTAACTACTAGTATTATTGTTTTCAATAAATACAGTAGAGTTTAAAGAAGGATAATCAATGTCATCAACCGACAGACAAAATAGATTGCTACTTGCAGAAGATTGGCAAAAAGTATATCAAAGTTACCGTAATGCGGAATTCCGTAGCTACGACTTTGACACACTTAGACGGGCAATGATCACCTATCTAAGACAAAATTACCCAGAAGATTTTAACGATTATGTAGATACATCAGAGTACCTTGCACTAATTGATATGATTGCATTCTTAGGTCAGAACATTAGTTATAGAGTTGACCTAAACGCAAGAGAAAACTTCTTAGAACTAGCAGAACGTAGAGAATCAGTTCTCCGTTTAGCTCGTATGCTTTCATATAATCCTAGACGTAATCAGTGTGCAAACGGACTACTTAAATTTGAGACAGTAAGCACTACAGAAAATTTAATTGACAGTAATGGCACTAACTTATCAGACCAAACTATTATCTGGAATGACCCTAGTAATGCTAACTGGTCAGAACAATTTAGGCGTGTGTTGAATTCAGCACTTCCACAAAACGGAACAGTTGGTAAGCCATCAATAACCAAAGCAATTAATGGAGTACTTACACAACAGTATAGATTTACATCTACAGGTAACGATGTTCCTATATATACTTTTAGTAAATCAGTTAACGGTTCTTCAACACAATTTGAAATTGTATCAACAGGTATTGATACTGACTTTAATGTAATAACAGAAGAAAATCCTGTACCAGGAAATAGTCTAGCATTTTTATATAGAGAAGATGGAAGAGGTTCAGGAAGTTCAAACTCAGGATATTTTTTACATTTTAGACAAGGAAGTTTGAAATCTAACGCATTTGACGTTTCAGCTCCGTCAGCTAATCAAAGGATTTCAATTGAAGCAGAAAATATTAATGATACTGATGTTTGGCTTTATGGTTTAACCAGTAATGGTATTCCTAGTAAAATTTGGACAAAGGTAAGTTCAACTGAAGGGAACAATGCAATCTATAATAGTTTAAACAAAAAACTTAAAGATTTTTATGTTGTACAAACTAGAGCAGATGACGAGATTAGTTTAGTATTTGCAGACGGCACATTTGGTAACTTGCCGCAAGGCGGATTTAGAGTTTATTATAGAACTAGTGCTAATAGATCGTTAAGTATTGCTCCAAGTGAATTAACAGATATTACTATTAGTTTTCCTTATCTTTCTAAGGCAGGAACAACAGAAACAATGACTGTTGGCTTAGAACTTAAAACACCAGTAACTAATGCTACTATTAGTGAAACAACTTCAAGTATTAGAACTAACGCTCCGCAAACTTACTATACACAAAATAGAATGGTTACTGGCGAAGATTATAATATTGTTCCTTTAACAACTAATCAAGAAATTATTAAAGTAAAATCAACAAATAGAATTGCTAGTGGTATTAGTAGATATTTTGATCTTAAAGATGCTACTGGAAAATATTCTAGTACAAATTTATATGGCAGTGATGGAATACTTTATAGAGAGCCATATGAAAACAAAACGTCTTTTACGTTTGGCACTCAAACAGATATTGAAGGCGCTATTGAAAATACAATATTGCCTATTATACAAAATAGAGCAATTAGTAACTTTTACTTTGCAAACTATGCTAAGATTATTGTTAGTGATCTTAATGCTACATGGAAGCAGTCAACTAAGACAACTAACAGTTCAACAGGACTATTAAATAATATTAATGATGTTGCATATCAACTTGGAACATTTACAGGCGGTTCTTTAAAATATGTAGAAGCTGGAGCATTGCTTAAATTTAAACCACCAGTAGGATTTTATTTTATTGGTAATGGAGAGCTTACAAGTAACGCATCAGCAAAAGGCGCAAGTACATATAAATGGGTAAAAGTTATAAGCGTAGATGGTGCAGGCACAAGTGTTAACAGTGCAACAGGTTTTGGACCAGTTGTGTTTAATGAAATATTACCTGCAAACAGTATACTAGAAGAAGTTAAACCAAAACTAGTAAAAGACATTTCAACAGATGTTAGATCACAAATTATTGATCAAGTATTTTCATATAAAACTTTTGCATTAAGATATGATCAAGTTACAAGAAACTGGCGTATTATTATTAACGAAAATTTAAACACAGTAGATGTGTTTAGTAATGGTAAAACAGGTGATGTAACAAATAATCAACTTGACTCAAGTTGGCTAATATTATTCGAAACAAACGGAGAAAAATATACAGTTACAAATAGAGGACTTAGATATATTTTTGAAAGCGATAAAGAACTTTCTTTTTACTTTGATGGACAAAATAAAATTTACGATTCACAAACAGGACAGTTAGTAAAAGACAAAGTTGCAATTATGAACTTTAATACTAAGCCTGACGAACTTACACCATTTAATAATGATGTTAATTGGGAAATTGTTAATGCTTTTCGAAACACAGACGGATATATTAACAGCAAAAAAGTAGAAGTTAGTTTCTTTGATTTAAATGATGATGGCAGTATCGACGATCCAGACATATTTGATGCTGTAGTTGCACCTTTAACAAATACATCTACAAAATATATTTTCTTAAAGAAAGAATCATCGGATCAAGGATTTAACAAATATAATTATTATAATGCAGGTAGTACAATCCAAACAGTTACAACAGAAACTGAAATTGGAGCATACAGTCAGTATTCAACAGGCCAAGTTTTTTATATTATTGATAACGATAACTTTAAAGTATTAACTAATAATGTTCTTGTAGTAACAGCAGATTATAGAGCACACGTTGGCAGACCAGATCTTAAATTCCAGTACGTACATAGTGCAGATGATGGTAATAGAATTGATCCGAGTGTAAGTAATATTATTGATGTTTACATGCTTACACAAACATATGATCAAAACTATAGGAAGTATATTAGTGGAGCGATTGCTACTGAACCTTTACCACCAAGTACAGATGAATTATTCCAAAACTACGGTGCAGAAATTGGCCAGTATAAATCAATTAGTGATGAAGTAATTTATCATTCCGTACAATATAAGCCTTTATTTGGTGTGCATGCACAAGAGAATTTACAAGCAACATTTAAAATTGTAAAGAATAGCGGTGAAGTAGTTAATAACAATGAAGTAAAAACACAAGTGATTAGTGCAATTAATTCGTTCTTTAGTTTGCAAAACTGGGATTTTGGAAATACATTCCATTTTACTGAACTTGCAACACATATAATGAATAGAACAGCACCAGATGTTGTTAATATTTTATTAGTACCCAAACAAGCAAATCAAGGGTTTGGAAGTTTATATGAAGTTAAAGCAGAAAATAACGAGATCTTTATTAACGATGCTACAGTTGAAGATATTGAAATTATTGATTCTGTAACAGCATCTAGAATCCAATCGGCAGGAAATGTAGTTACATCTACAGGAACTATTAATACAGGAATTAAGAGTCAAGCATTATCAACAACTACAACTACTACAGCAACTACTACTAGTACAACAAGTTCGAGTAGTTCAAGCAGTTCGGGTAGTTCAGGTAGTTCAGGTAGTTCAGGATCAAGCGGTGGAAGCGGAAGCTCCGGCGGCGGCGGAGGTTATGGATACTAATGGCACAAGATGAAAGCCCAATCCCAACAAGCGGGGATGCAAAAAGAAGAACAGCTGATTTACTACCAAGATATTTTAGAACAACAGCAAACAAAAAGTTTCTAAGTAGCACAATTGATCAGCTAACGCAACCCGGGTCAATTGAAAAGATTGATGGCTATATTGGTCGTAGAGATGCAAAGGCATTTAAGTCCACTGACAATTACGTTTCTGATGTTTCAGCAGAGAGAGAAGACTATCAACTTGAACCTATTGCAACAGTTACAGATAACTTAGGTAATACAACGTACTACGGTGATTATCGAGATTATATAAACAGTAGCAAAATTAGAAATACAGACAATATTGATCACAGCCTATACAGTTCACAAGAATATTATGCTTGGGATCCTCATATTAATTGGGACAAGTTTGTAAACTTTAGAGAATACTATTGGTTACCTTCAGGACCTAACGAAGTTCCAGTTTACGGAACAGCTCGAAATATTATTAGTACTTTTGCAGTAGCTAGACAAGATAATGTAGATAATAATTCTTATATTTTTAGCAAAGAAAATAAAGTAAGTAATCCAACACTTACTTTGTATAGAGGCCAAACGTATAACTTTGATATAGATGCTATTGATATGCCTTTAAGTATTAGAACTAGTAATAGTATTAACGATGATACAAACCTATATAACATTGGTGTTAGCCAACAAAAAGTAGAGCAAGGTAGTATTACTTGGACAGTTGATTTAGAGTCACCTAATGCGTTATATTATACAAACGGAAACGATCCTGAAGCATCAGGTCTTATTATTATTAAGGATATTAGAGATAATACACAACTTAATGTAGGCGAAGAAATTATTGGTAAGAAAACTTATACTATGCAAAATGGTTACGAATTAACTAATGGCATGAAAGTAAAGTTTTACGGAACAATTACACCAGCCAAATACGGAGAAGGTAATTGGTATGTTGAAGGTGTTGGAGAATCTATTACATTAATAGCAGAAGAAGATTTAGTTATTACTGCCGATTATTTAACCGACGTTTCAACAGAATTTGATGCACAAGGATTTAGTGCATTACCTTTTGACGATGCAACTTCATACGCTATCCTAAAAGATTATATTGTTGTTAACAAAGCATCAAAAGATGGAAACCAATGGTCACGTTATAATAAATGGACACACAAAAGTGTCATCGAAACTATTGCGGCAGTTAATAACGTTCCTGTAGTACTAGATCAAACTTATAGAGCTACAAGACCAATTATTGAATTTGACGCAGGACTAAAACTTTATAATTTTGGTACACAATCAAAAACATCAGTTGACGTAGTTGATACAGTTACTAAAGATGTGTTTTCAAATATTGAAGGACAAGCAGGTTACTTTGTTGACGGTGTTGAATTAGTTACAGGTATGCGAGTATTGTTTACAGCAGATCCGGATAGTTTTGTTGCTGGTAAAATTTATGAAGTAGGTTTTATTAGTCAGAATGGCCAAGCTCAAATTGCACTAAAGGAAACTACAGATACTACTCCTTTAACAAATGAAACAGTTCTTGTAAAAGCAGGCACAAACTATAAAGGTAAGATTTTTTATTATAACGGTACTACGTGGAAACAAACACAAGATAAAATAAAAGTTAATCAACAACCGTTATTTGATTTGTATAATGATGCAGGAGCACAACTTTCTACACTAGAGTCAAGTACATTTGCTGGTAACAAAGTGTTTAGTTATAAAGTTGGAACAGGCACTAACGATTCTCAATTAGGATTTCCGTTAAGTTATAGAACCATTGAAAATAGCGGTGATATTGTTTTTGACTTTAACTTATTAGCAGACACGTATCAATATGACGAAGTTGCTGATGTATTTACAGTTAGTACTGACACTGCACTATTAAGACAATATACTGGCAGAACTTCATACACAAATGTATCAGGATGGACTAAAGCACCAACTAAATCTACACAACCAGTTGTTGAACAATTTACAGTTGCAGAAAGAACAAATAATTTTATTATTGATGTTTATTTAAACAGTGGTAACTTAAATGATTTAGACATTAAAGTTTATGTAAACAGTACTCGTAAAAGAGATGGCGTCGATTACACAATCAATCGAGTTAACGGATATGCATATGTTGCATTTTATACAGACTTAGTAGAAAGTGATAAGTTAGTTTTAAAAACAACATCAAGTGCTAAAAAAATACAAGGATTAGGACATTACGAATTTCCAATCAACTTTGAAAAAAATCCGCAGAACGAAAACGTTACAACTTTTACACTAGGCGAAGTATTAGATCATGTTGATAGTATTGTTGATAATGTAAGCGGGTTCAAAGGCTTATATCCAGGTGTTAGTAATTTACGTGATTTAGGCACTCCATCAAAGTACGGTTTAAAATTTGTACAACATAGTGGACCAGTTAATCTTGCATTATATAATTTAACAGATAAAGACTATGATGCTATTGAAGCTATGAAATGGTCAGGGTTTGAATACATTAAATTTAAGAGAGAATTTTTAAGAACAGCAAATGATCTTGGATTTGAAGGATACGATAAAGTACATGTTGACAAAGTACTTACTGAACTTAATTTAAACAAAACTAATAAAGATGCATTTTACTTTAGTGATATGTTAGCACACGGTGGCGAAACAACAGTAAGACATGCAATTGAAGATGAGTCACAAACAATATTTTCACTAGCGAATGGTATTGACTTTACAACGTTATCAGAAAAAGCAGTATTAGCATACTTAAATGAAAAACAACTAGTACTTAACAAAGACTATACAGTTAGTACAGATGGATTTTTAACATTATTAAATGCTCCAAGTGCTGGAGATGTATTAGACGTTTATGAATATGTTTCAACTGATGGTTGTTGGGTTCCGCCAACTCCTACTAAGTTAGGATTGTATCCTAAGTTTACTCCAGAAATATTTTTAGACGACACTTATATTAAAACACCAACAGACGTAACAGGTCCTTATAAAATATATGGCAGAGATGAAACAACAACACTGTCTTATAAAGGAAAAGTTGGTTGGTTCTATCCGTTATACACTGATGAAGTATCAGCACAACAAGCAGATATTGCCGCAAGCGGAAACGGCACAGCCCATGTTCATATATTTGCAGGAAGTAATAAATTATTTTACATGCCAAACGGCACAATGAATCATGCTACTAATGACAGTCAACTATATTCTGAATATGAAGGTGCAAGAGCAATGCTACAAGGACATGACGGATCTTTGTGGAGATGCTTTGGAGACTTTAGAGACAATTTGTTATTAGATCTTGAAAAAAGAATTTATAATAATTTAAAACTTCCTTATAACGAAAATATTTTTAATATTGCAGACTATGTCTCTAGTAAAAATAGAAATACTGGATTTACTAGAAGACAAGTTTCTAAAACAATGATTTCAGAATTTAACAGTTGGTTAGAAACTGTTGGTAGCCCAGACTATGTATCTAATACAGTTTATAGAGCTGGTGACGGATTTACATATAACTATGCATCAGCAGGAGATCCTAACAACAACCCTCTAACAGGTTTTTGGAGATCAATTTACAAAGACTTTTATAACACAGATAGACCACACAGTCATCCGTGGGAAATACTTGGCTTTAAAGAAAAGCCAATTTGGTTTGATTCTGAGTATGGTTCAGCACCTTATACTAGTAGTAACTTATTACTTTGGGAAGATTTATCCAAAGGTATTGTAAGAGGTGTAGAAGGTTCAAAAGTAACATATAGAAACAAGTTTAAAAACGAAGATATTTACAAGTATATTCCGGTTGATGCTAACGGAAACTTATTAGCACCAAGTGCAACAGGTTATGCTGTAGGGAATGTTCCTACTACTAATGGTAACGAATTTGCATTTGGCGATGAAGGTCCTGTAGAAACAGCATGGCGTAGAAGTTCACACTACCCATTTAGTTTAATGATATCGTGGGCATTAAATCAACCAGCACAGTTTTTTGGATTAGCGTTTGATCGCAGTAGAATTGTACGTAATGGAGCTGACCAATTAGTTTATAAAGATACAAGTAAGCGTATCGAATTAAACAAATTAGTATTTCCAAATAGTGCAACAGATTCAGCAAGAGTATTTACAGCAGGTATTGTAAATTACATGCAAGGATATTTAATTGACAACGATACGCTCAAATTTAATGAATATACAAAGAGTTTAAAAGTAGTTGAAAACAAACTAGGATCTAAAATTGGCGGGTTTACACAAAAGTCAAAATTTAAATTAATATTAGACTCAAGAACACCAACAAATGAAGGCAATGTTTTTGTACCAGAAGAAAATTATAAAATACATTTAACTAAAAGTATTCCTTTAAATGTATATTCCTATAGTGGAGTTATAATTGAAATAGCTCCTGGAGGATATATTCTAAAAGGGTATGATAAAGATAATCCAGTATTTAAATATTATCCTGTTAGAAGAAAAAACAGTGATGTAGTAATTAATGTTGGAGGAGTTAGTGAAAATTTCCTAACCTGGACAACAGGAAAAACATATCAAGTAGGACAGATTGTTGAAATATCTGATTCTTATTATAGAGTTAAAATTTCGCATACAGCAGGTAATGCATTTAATCAAGATAATTTTCAAAAATTAGCTGAACTACCAGAAGAAGGTGGAGCAACAGCATATGTATCAACTAACTTTGAACCAGAACTACAAGAAATGCAATACGGAACATTGGTCAGAGAAAAACAAGATGTAGTTGATCTATTACTTGGGTATCAACGATATTTAACTAGTGTAGGTTTCAAATTTGATAATTTTAATCAAGAGATTGAAGAAATTGAAAATTGGGTACTAAGTGCAAAAGAATTCTTATTCTGGACTACGCAGGCTTGGGATAGCGGAACTATTCTTACACTAAGTCCAAGTGCAAGACAAATTGAATTTGCAAAAGAATATACTGTTGTTGACGACATATACGATAATTTTTATGATTACAGTTTATTAAAAGCAGACGGTAAACGATTGCTTGCAGATTTTGCAACAACTGAGCGTGATAATACAAATGATTTTGGAATCTTTGTAAGAAATACAAATGATGGAATATATCATCTTAAGATTCCTGTAGTACAGCACGAACATGCAATTATTATTGATAATAATACTATCTTTGGCGATGTAATTTATAATAGAGCTCAAGGTTACAGACAAGAAAGAATAAAAGTAAAAGGATATCGTTCAGATGAATGGAATGGCTCATATAATATTCCAGGATTTATTTTTGATGATGCAACACCAACTGAATGGACTTCTTGGCAAGATTACTCAATTGGAGCATTAGTAAAGTACAAACAATTTTATTATGTTGCTCCAAAAAATATAACTGGAACAGAAAAGTTTGTAGATTCAAACTGGGTAAGATTAAACGAAAAACCAGAACAGCAGTTATTACCTAACTTTGATTATAAAGCAAGACAGTTTGCAGATTTTTACGATCTTGATTCTGATAATTTTGATATAGAACAGCAAAAGTTAGCACAACATCTAACAGGATATCAAAAACGTAAGTATCTTGAAAATATTATTAACGATGATATAAGTCAGTATAAATTTTATCAAGGTGCTATACAAGATAAAGGAACAAGAAATGTCCTTACAAAACTTTTTGATAAATTAGGAAGTGCTAATAAAGATAGTTTAGAATTTTATGAAGAATGGGCTGTACGTGTAGGACGTTATGGAGCAACAACTGGTGACGAACAGTTTGATCTTATTCTCGATGAAGAAAAATATAGACAAGAACCACAACTAATTGAACTAGTTGATGCAATTAATCCACAAGATACAAGTTTAATTTATAGATTAGATAGAAATGGAGTATATGTTACACCAGATAACTATGATCATAAACCTTTACCAACAAAATATTTCAATGATGACAACAGTTATACTAAGTCAGCAGGTTACGTAAATCCTTTAGATGTTACAGCGTCATTAGTATCCTATGATGCTATTTTAGATCAGACTTTGTATGCTTCAGGTAGTTATATTTGGACTGCCACAGATAAAAGCCAACAAACATGGGGAGTGTATAAAACCCAATCAACAGATTATCGAATTACAGCAGTAACTGAAAGCCAACAAAATATATTTACAGTTACTTTAGATAAACAGGCTAATTTTACAAAAGGTGATATTATTGGTATCCATGATATATCAGATGCAACTAACGGATATTATAAAGTTGACAGTACTGAGCTTAATGTTGTTAAACTAGCATCAGTTGAAGGCGAAGATGTTGAAGCAACAGAAGCTGATGCAGAAGTAAACGGCTTTATTACTGAACTTAAAAAAGCAAGACTATCTACACTATCACTTGCTAACGATAGTATTAAAAAAGATCCAAACAATTTGTTTAGTTTAACCGGAAATAATAATGCAACTAATACAATTTGGGTTGACGATGACGACACTGGTAAATGGATTGTACTTAAGAATAGACAAGTTTTTGAATTAAAACCTAATATTATTAATACTGCGGCAGGATTGCTAGACTCAACTGAAAAAGATTTTGGTAGTGCATTTAGTGTATCAAAGAATAATAACCGTATTGCAATTACTGCGCCTAAAGATTTAAATGGTAGTGTTTACGTTTATCAAAGACCTAGCGACAATACTGAATTTGGATTCTTACAACAAATTGACGAACAACTATTTTTGTTTGATTCAAATGGCGGATTTGGTCAAAGTGTTGCAATGAGTCCAGATGGCAAGTATCTTGCAATTGGTTCACCGCATGCTTCAAATGTTAAAAGTAAATTAAAGGGTGACTTTGAAAATAATATTTCTTACTTACAAAATGATATTGTACTATATTCAAGTCAGTTATGGAAAGCGGCAAGAAATATTGAAGCTGATGCATTACAGTTATACCAAAATCATTCATCCAATGCTCAAGCTAAAGGGAATGATTATATAAGCGATACTCAAAGCTATCCAGAAATTGAATATATTGTACGAGGTGATTATACATTAGGCGCTAATTCAGATACAGATCATATTTTAGTTAGAGCAGAAAAAGAACAGTTTGAAGGAACTAAGATAGGTGATATATTAACCCTTAAATGGAATCAGTATACAGCAACAAATCTTGCAGGTAACTTACCATTTAACAACGATAGTACACTTACTCAAACATTATTAAATGGACAACACACTATTGCTAATAAAGTACAACACATTGTACATATTCAAAGTGCATTAAGTGTTCCCGACGCTGGCACAGAAATTACTACAGATACTTGTAGAGCAACATTAGCCTATAGAAGAACTAATGATGAAAACGAGATGCAAGTTTATATTAAAAATGTAAACGGAGCATTTACAGGATCAGGTTCAATATATGCAAATGGCATTCTAGTTGGAGAATATGAAGAAGTACTTCAAATTACTGATGATTATCATACAGGTTGGTGGTATATTGATGTTGGTTCATCATTTAATTCAACAGAGCTTACAGAGAAAAATGCAAATCTAGTAATACAAAATATTACACTAGAAGGTAATGTAGTTAACGATCCTTACTTTAGTAATATTTTAGATACTAAACAACTACAAAATATTCTTAATCCAACTAAAGTTTCGGAGTTAGGAATACTATCTCATACACAAGGACAAAGTAATGTACAAGTGCTTGATAGTAAGTGGTGGATTAGAACACCGTTAGTTCACGGAAACAGTATTAGTGTAGGTGATAAAACAAGAGTTTGGTTAAATGACATTCGTGTTAACGGAGTAGTACAAGATCCAACTGCTATTGGATTAACATCAACTTATATTAATGATACAGAGCATACTGTAATTGATGTATGGAATGGTTATGTAGAAGTTAGATTAACAAACTTTGATTTGAACGGTGATCCGTTTATTCCAAATGTTGGAGATACTCTAACAGATACTGCAACAGGATCAACAGCTGAAATTGCATATATTGAAAGATCGTTTGCTACAGCAAAAATTTATGTTAAAAATAGAAACGGCACTTGGGCAGTAGGATCAGACTTTGGTACAAATTCAAATGCAACATTTATTGAAAATGATTCAACTGTAAGAACTATTGGTCCTATTAATTCAGCACACATGGAAAATAGTATTTCAGGACCATTATTAATATTAGATACAGCAACAAATATTCCTGTAGTAATTGGAGGCGCAAATTATTTAAGAGACTTAGAGTACTGGATTTATTCTTCCAACAGTATTGCAGGTATTACAGATACTGCTAATCCGCCATCAAATCTTAACTTAGATTGGACAAGAGTATATAACCTTCCTGTTGTTGCAGAAGGTTATGAAACAGGGTTAAATGAGCAAGGTACATTTGCAATTTACGAAATAAAAGGTGTTACGTATAGTCTTATTAATTACTTTACGGTTCCTAACAGTGCTAACAATAGAAAATTAGGAACAAAATTAAGATTTGTACAACCAAATTCAGATAGTTATAAACTTTATATTCATGCAGAAGGTGATGCAACAGAAGAAAATCAAGGTAGAATATATTTTGTAAATAAAAATTCTACAGAAGATTGGGCATTATCTGTACAGAAAAATTATAGAGGAACCTTTAGGACTTCAGCAACTTATTTTGAAAACGAATATGTTAGATTTGGAGAAACAGTATATAAAGCAAATACTAATTTAATCCCAGGAACATTTAATGTTAGTCAATGGACTGCACAAACTACTGGACTAGATTTATTAGGATATGTGCCTAACGATACAAACTTCTCGTTAGTTGAAAGTACACTTGATCAAAACAATCTTGAAGCATTTGGTACAGACTTTGATGTTAATGCTAATGGTCAAGTATTAGTTGCTAATTCAATGTATACAAGTGTATATGAAATTGAATCAGGCGATGCAGTAATAGGATTAGATAGTAGTATTGCAAATAGAAAAGTTGTAGTATACAGACTTAATGATTCAAGTTATGAATATTCGCAAATACTAGAACCTTTTAATCAAACAGAAGACTTTGGTACTAGTATTGCAGTTTCAGAAGATGGTACTAAAATTGCTGTTGGCGCTCCGTTAAACAGTGAGATAGAATCTAACGCTGGAGCAGTATACATTTACACACAAAATGGAACAACATTTAGTTACAGTCAAACTATTCGTCCTGTAACAATTCAACCTAACTCACAGTTTGGGTTTAAGTTAGATTTTGACGGCAATACACTTGCAGTCACATCAAGAGGCGGCGATATTGTTACAGCAACAACGTTTGATGCTAATTCTACTTCATTAGATAATGCTTCAACAGCATTTAAAGTTACTGATAGAGGAAGCGGAGTTGTAGGTTTATACGAAACAGTTAACAACACGTTATTATACAGCCAAGACTTTGCATACAATTTAGACACACAAGACTTTGGTAATAGAATGCTTGTAAATAATAATCATGTTTATATTGGATTACCTAAACAGCAAATACCAAATAGTAGTGTAATTGATAAAGGCTTAGTTGCCGAATATAGAAAACCATTAAACACAGAATCTTGGGCAATTACAAGACAACCAGTATTACCAGTAGATACTAGTAAGTTTAAAGGCGTGTACTTGTATAATGTAACTGATAATAGTTTAATTACTTACTTAGATTATATTGATCCTATTCAAGGAAAGATTGCAGGTCCAGCAGAACAAGAGTTAACTTTCAAAACAAGTTATGACCCGGCAAGGTATTCAAATACTACTACAGATTCTGGTATAACTGCACATCCTTTAGATTACACAAGTGATAAATGGATTGGTAAGTTATGGTGGGATATCGATAGTGCTAAATTTATTAATCATCATCAAGGTGATATTACAGAATCGACTGCTACGTTTAATAAACTATTTGCAGGAACAACAGTAGATGTTTATGAATGGGTAGAATCTACTTTATTACCAAGTGCATGGGACGCTCAGACAGATGACGAAACTGCACTTGATCAAGGTATTAGTGGAACTACATTATATGGCGACGGAGCATATAGCGTTAGAAGAAAATTTGATACAGTATCACAAACATTTACAACTTATTATTATTATTGGGTATTGAACAAAGCAACACTACCAAATGTAGAAAATAGATTGCTAAGTGCATCTAATGTAACAAGATTAATTTCAGATCCTGCAGGATTAGGTTATAAATTTGTTGCTATGTTAGGATCTAATAGATATGCACTACATAACTGTGAATCTTTTATTAATAATAGAGATACTGCAATCAGTTTTAATTGGTGGACAATTGAAAACCAACAACAGCAAACACACCTTCAATATCAATTAATTACCGACGGATTAGATACAAGTGTACCTAATAGCGAAATTGAACAAAAATGGTTTGATAGTTTAGTTGGATTTGATAAAAATGATAGACCAGTACCGGATATTAATTTACCAGTCAAAGAGAAATACGGTTCATTAAACGAGCCAAGACAAAGTTGGTTTGTTAATAGAACAGAAGCACGTAAACAGTTTGTTGAAAGAACAAATAATTCACTAAGCAAAAATTTAATTGTTGATGATTTTGACTTAACTAAATTAACAGGGTTTGATCCTCAACCTACAGTGGCAACAGGATTATATGATACAACTTCAGACAGTTATGCTGAAATTAGATTTGTTAGTGTTGCTAGAGTTAAACCTGCTAGTTTAACACTAGAAGTTGAAAACGGTGTAATTATTAATGTGTTAATTAATGATGCAGGCGCAGGATATATTAATGTTCCTACATACAAAATTACAGATACCGGCGGTAGTGGTTGTGTATTAGAATTTACACTTGATGCTAATGGCGCAATATCAGATGTTACTATTGTTAATGGCGGTAGAGATTATACAAGTAGTGTAGCAGTTACCATTAGAAAATTTGCAGTACTTGTTAAGAGTGACGAAACTATTGGCGGCAAATGGAGTGTGTATCAATGGGACGGCACAGAATATTTAAGAACACTAACGCAAAGTTATGATATTAATTTATATTGGAATTATGTTGATTGGTACTCACCAGGATATAATCAGTTTACATTTATAAATCATACTATTGATTCTAGTTTCCAAATTTATGCACTTGATGATCAAATTGATGATATTATTAAAATTAATAATGTTGGTACAGGTGGTTGGTTATTACTAAGAAAAATTAGTAATGCAGATACACAAGATTACACATTAAGTTATCAAACTATTGGTAGAGAAAATGGAACTATTGCATTTAAAAATAGTCTTTATGATGTTAATGCAAGTAATACAGCATTTGACGGCGCAAGTTTTGATAAAATCTTTTATGACACAGAGCCAAACACAGAATTTAGAAAAATACTTGAAATTCTAAAATCAGATATTTTTGTAGATAATCTTTCAATTTACTGGAATGAATTATTTTTTGCAGGGATACGTTATGTATTCTCAGAGCAACCAAATGTTGATTGGGTATTTAAAACAAGTTTTGTAAAAGCCAAACATAATATTGGCGAGCTACAACAAAAAGTTACCTTCCAAAACGACAGTTTACCTAGTTACCAAAAATATGTTGAAGAAATGAAACCTTACAAAACTAAGATTAGAGAATATTTAAGTTCTTATGAAAAGGTTGATCCAGCAAGTAATGTTATAACAGATTTTGATCTTTCACCGTTCTATAGCGACTCAGAAGGAAAGATTATACCGCAAGATGTTAAAATTATTAACGGAGAAATTTCTGTAGGCGATGCAAACGTTTTGACATACCCAGGAAAGCACTGGATAGATACTGTTGGATTTGAAGTTATATCTTTTAATATTGCTGACGCAGGACAAGGATATACAGTTGCACCTAAGATTATTATTACCGGCGGCGGCGGCACAGGCGCAACAGCAGAAGCATTTATTGGTACTAATGGTAAAGTAACAAGTGTGAAAGTTACAAATACAGGTAGTGGTTATTTAACAAGTCCTACTGTACAAATTATAGGATCATTTGGCGACACTGGTACAGTTGCTAGATTAAGTCCTGTACTTGGCAAAGGTAAAGCAAGATCTGCACACATTAGATGTAAATTTGATAGAGTTACAGGAAATTACTTATTCCAAACACTTATTGAAACTGAAACATTTACTTCAACTATTGATCAACAGATATTTAATTTAAAATGGCCAGTACAACTAAAAGCAACTGAAATTAAAGTTACAGTTGATGGACTAGAAGCATTGCGTAGTGAGTATGCATTTAGTAATGTTGAAGATACTACTAAAGGTTATACACGAACTTCAGGACGTATTACATTTACTAATGCACTTGCAGTAGGTAAAACAGTCGTTATTACATACAATAAAGCACCTGAACTACTACAAGCACAAGATAGAATTAATTTGTACTACAATCCAACTACTGGAATGTACGGAAACGATCTTGGACAGTTAATAGAAGGCATTGATTACGGCGGAGTAGAAGTAAGTAGCTTTAACTTTGGTACAGGTAGTGGTTGGGATTCAGATGAATGGTTTACAACAACTTACGATACATTTGATACTACATTTGAAGATGAAATTTTCCAGATTGGTGATGATAGTACACGAGTATTAAATTTTGCTAGTCCATTAGTTTCAGGAACTATTTACAATGTTTATAAAAACGGTGTAAGAATTGATGATCCTAATTACGGAACAGCAAGTCAAAAAAATGTTAATGCTAAAATAACAAGTATTACAGGCGCCGGACAAACAGGTGTTGCATTATATGACGATGCTGGTGATTTAGCAAGTAGTATAATTGTACTTAATGAAGAAGATATTCCAACAGGGTCTGGAGATATACTTGTATTTAGAAAAACTACTTCAGACGGAGCGTTTTTACCAGATCCAAGATCATATGATACTGTATTAACAGGCGGCGACTTAGCATTTAGCACAGCAAGAGGTATCAACCCAGAAGAGATTATTATCGATGGTGATGACTTTATAAGTCCAACAACATCAAAAGGTCCTGAGGAACAAGTTCCAGGTCAAGTTTTAGACACAGTAAACATCAGAGTATTCCATAGACCAAAAGATGGCGGCAGTATATTATCAAGTAATTCTTATAGAACAGATGGTATAATAGGATCTTATAACTTTGGTATCCAACCACAGAATAAAGACGGTTTAATTGTTAAAATTGGTGATGTAATACAATCTCAATCGTTGTACACTGTAGACTATAGAACTAAAACGGTTAAGTTTAATACAGTGCCTAACATAAACCAAGATGTAAATATTTTATCAATTAGCGGTAACGGTAAAAACTCTTTAGAGCAAAATGAGTTTAGAGGTGATGGTAGTACACTTGCTTATGTAACTAAAATACATTATGATAAAAAGTTAGATTTTTATGCTACAGTTAACGGTGAACTAGTTGAATCAGTATTAGCGTCAAGTGGTGATAGTACTGAAAAAGATCCAAAAGCAATGATTGTATTTGGTAGCCCACCACCAGATAATAGTATAATCAATTTTGCAATTTATACAGCAGTAGACTCGTTTAGTAAAATAGAAACATCAGAATTTGTAGGTGACGGAAGTACTAAGGTATTTACACTAGCAAAAACTCCGTATAGTGCAAAACCAAATAGTCATAATGTGATTGTTAAACAAGGAAATAAAATTTTAAATCCTGGATACAATCAACAGTTTCCAATAACAGCATTACAAAGAGAATATTACTTAGAAATATGGCAAACGCCAATTGGTAGTTTTGATAACTCGGACTTATTAGTATTGCTTAACGGTGTAGAACTTACTATTGCAGTTGAGTATAATATACGTCCTGCAAACAGTAGTGTTATACTTGAGCCAGGAATTGGAGCTGAAGGTGATATTTTGGAAGTTTACTTACGCACTGACGGTGAGTATGCGTTTGGTGATATACAAGTTATTAACAATCAAAATACTTGGGTAGACAGCGGAGCAAACTTACAATTAATTACAGCACCAGCTGAAGGCGAAAAACTTACTGTTTATACATTTAACAAACATGATAGTATGGACTTTGAAAGACAGAACTTTGATGTTGTTGCAAGAAGTGTAATTTCTGTAGGTACAGAAGACCACATACAGTTTAATCATATCAAAGCAGGGCTAGTTAAATTAAGATATCCTGCAATCGATGCACAATATGTTTGGTTAACTATTAATGGTATACTACAAACACCAAGTGTTGATTACAAACTAACAGATGATAGAAACTTTGTAAAATATAACGGATCATTTGCAGATAATGATGTAGTTGAAGTTATACAATTTAGCTCTCAAGGAGAAATTACTCCTAAGTTTGGATTTAGTCAGTTTAAAGATATTTTAAATAGAAACATTTATAAACGACTTGGAGATGTTGCACCACTTAAACTTGCAAAAGATTTAGCAACATTTGACAAAGAAATATTCTTAGATGATGCAAGTAATCTAAGCCAGCCTGATAAGAATAGTAGTATTCCGGGTATTTTGTTTATTAATGGAGAACGCATTGAATACTTGATTAAACAAGGCAATGTGTTGCGTCAAATACAAAGAGGAACATTAGGAACTGGTGTTGCAAGTATACACGAAGCAGGTAGTGATGTATACAATCAAGGCCCAATACAAACAGCACCATATATGGATCAAACTATTGTAGATGAACAAATAGGTGACGGATCAACAACAGTATTTCCATTAGCATTTACTCCTAAAAGCGTAAATGAGTTTGAAGTATTTGTTGCAGGCAAAAGATTACGTAAAAACGCAGTACAAGTGTTTAATCCAGCATTAGATCAAGATTCACCCGAAGCTGATGAAACAGCACTAGCTGAGTTTTCAGTAGATGGTACAACAGCAAGTGTAACTCTGTTAAATACACCAGTAGTGAATGCTAACATAAAAATTGTCAGAAGACAAGGAAAACGCTGGACAGACCCAGGAATTTCACTTAATGATGCGGAAAGTTTGGTAGCACGTTTCTTTAAGGCGGAAAAGGTGGAGCTACCCAAATAAATACAGTATAGGACAAAGGTATGATTGATAACATAAAAGAAGAAAACGGAGTAATGCTCCAAGGACATATTAAAATTTCGAACCCTGAAACGGGCGAAGTTATAGTCGATAAACGTAATGCTATCCACTATGAGAACATGAGTATATCTCTTGCAGAAAGTTTAGCTAATGCAGGGCAAGGTACCATTTATCAAATGGCATTTGGCAACGGAGGAACTAGTATTGACCCAACTGGAATTATTACATACCTAACACCTAACAGTACAGGTACTAATGCTAGCCTTTATAACCAAACGTTTATTAAAGTTGTTGATGATAGAAGTGTTAATAACACAGATCCTGCAAGAAACAAAATTGAATCAAGGCATGTAAGTGGCACTAACTATACAGATATCGTTGTTAGTTGTTTGCTTGATTACGGTGAACCATCAGGACAAGATGCTATTGACAATGCAACTAATGCTGATAGTTTATATGTATTTGATGAATTAGGATTAGTAAGTTATCTACCATCAGGACAAGGTAGACTGTTAACACATGTAATTTTCCACCCAGTACAAAAGAGTTTGAATAGACTTATCCAAATTGATTATACTGTGCGTGTACAAAGTTTATCGGGGTTTAACGAATAATGGCATATACAATTAACTACTCAGACACGAATAAGGGAACTATCTCAATTGAAGATAGTACAATTAATCAGCAAACAAGTCTAGATATTCCTGGACGTAACACTACTAGTTATGGGTCAGTTATTGCCGAAAACTTTTTAAAGCAATTAGAAAACTTTGCTAATACATCAGCACCAAGAAATCCGATACAAGGACAGTTATGGTACGACAGTTCAACAGGAATTGATACACTTAAACTATACGATGGTACAGGTTGGGTTAACGCTAGTGGACTTAAAAAAGGAAACACAGCACCAGACGTATCAAATGCACTACAAGGCGACCTTTGGTCAGACACAGACAACAATCAGTTATATATTTTTACAGGTAGTGGTTGGACACTAGTTGGACCAGAATACAGTGATGGTTTATTAACAGGCGCAAAGCCTGTTGTAGTAACAGGTAAAGACGAAGTACTTTATACTATACTACAACTTGAAGTAGGCGGCAATCCTATTGCAATTTATTCTACTAGAACATTCCAACCGAAAAGTACTATTCCGGGATTTACAATTATTCAGCCTGGACTAAACTTATCTACAGCAAACATTGGCGGCGATGGCATAGCTAAGTATTTAGGTACAAGTGAAAAAGCAGAAAATTTAGTTATTGCTGGTGCAAGCGTTGCGGCAAGTAACTTTTTAAGATCAGACGTAGCAAGTACATCATCACAAAAATTAACAATTAGTAATAACTCAGGAATACAAGTAGGACAGGATGCTATTGTTACATTTGATGTGCAAGGTACATCAGGTGTTGTTACTAATTTAACATCAGGTGCACCAATTGACTTTAAAGTTAATAACTTAGGTGTACAGAAAAATGTTATTAGAATTGACTCAACTGAAAAGGTCGGTATTAACACACTATCACCTGCAGAAGCACTAGACGTAGCAGGTTCTATACAAGCAAGTACAAACTTAATTGTACAAGGCACAACAGATAGTGCAAGTATTGGAACTGGAGCAGTTAAAATTAGCGGTGGTGTTGGTATTGCTAAAAAGTTATTTGTTGGTACAGACTTAAATGTTGCAGGATCAAGCATAGTAGGTGCAGTAACACCAATTGCAACACAACAATATTCCTTAGGTACAAGCGACAAACGTTGGTCAGCAGTACATGCAGTTGAATTTAGAGGTAACTTAATTGGTAATATTACAGGTACAGTTACAGGTGGAGCGGCAAATGCTAATAAACTTACAAGTGCATCAACATTCCAACTATCCGGAGATGTAAGTTCTAATCAAATTACATTTGATGGACAAATTGGCGGAACTACAAAAACATTTAACACAGCAATTAGTAATACGTTTATTGCTAACAAGACACTTGCTACAACACCTAACACAGATGATGAAATTATTATTAACAGAATCTCAGGTGATGACACAGGTGTGTTTAAGATTTCACAAGCGGCACTAGTTAGTAGTGTTCCTGTTATACCAGTTGGAACTATTGTACCGTTTGGCGGAGTTAACACTCCAGCAGGTTGGGTATTGTGCGACGGTACAGAAGTTAGAATTTCTGATTATTTAAATTTATACAATGCTATACAATATCAATTTAAAGACCAAAGTCAAGTTGCATCAGGCTTTTTTGGACTACCAGACTTTAGAGGTAGATTTCCATTAGGTGCTGATAACATGGGCGGGTCGAGTGCTAATAGAGTATCAGATGTTAACGCTGATACAGTTGGACTAGCATCAGGAGTTGAAAGTAGAGCAATTGACGTTAAAAACTTACCAGAACACGAACACGATTTAAGATCACCAAAAGGTGCTCAGTTCTATGTTATACTAGATGATAGTGGTGCACAACAAGATGCTGATACTATTCCATATGATGCACCAACAGGATCAGGCGCAGGCCAAGCAAGAACTTCAAGTGGTGGATTACTTAACAGAAGAAACATTGTTTATAATAGTAATACAGGACTAGAAGAATTTGAAACGTTTGATATTACAGAACTTGGAACTCCGTATAATGTTATGAATCCGTTCTTAACAGTCAAATATATTATCTATACAGGAGTAGGGGGCTAATATGGCATATCAAATTAATAAGACTAGTGGTGCATTACTTGTTAACCTAGCAGATGGACAGATTGACGTATCAACTACTGATATCACACTAATTGGTAAAAACTACACAGGATTTGGCGAAAGTATAAACGAAAACTTTGTTAAAATGTTAGAAAATTTTGCAAACGTTTCTTCTCCGGCTAATCCACTTGCAGGACAAATTTGGTGGGATACATCAAACAGTAGGATAAAAGTTTACACAGGCACTGACTGGACTACAGGCGGTGGACCAATTGTACAACCTACACAGCCAACAATGGTTGCTGGCGACATGTGGATTAATAATGATGCAAATCAGCTTTATTTCTTTGACGGAACAGACTTAGAACTAGCAGGACCAATTTACAATGCATTCCAAGGTAAGTCTGGACCTGAAGTAATTACAGTACTTGACCAAACAGGTACAAGTAGAACTATTGTAAAATATTGGATTGGCGGATCATTTGTAGGTTTATGGAGTAAAGTTGCATTTATACCACAAAACGTAGATACTATTCCCGGATTTACAGGTAACGTTGTTAAAGGATTTAACGTTGTTGACGCAGACTTTATTTTTGCTGGCACAGCATCAAAAACATCAGCACTAGTTGATAGTAATAATGTATCAAGAACAGCGGCACAATTCCTTGCAAGTGACTCAGATGATGCAACATCTGGTGCGTTAACAGTTAGAAACAACAATGGACTTACAGTAGGACTTACAGATAACAATGTTGTAAAAGTAACATCAGAAGGTGTTGTAAACGAAAATAATGTTAGTAATCAAAACTACACATTTAGAATGACCACAAGTAGTGGTAAAACTGATGCAATGACAATTGATTCTACTAACAATAGAATTGGTATCTATAATACAAGCCCAACACAAACATTAGATGTTGGCGGCAACTTACGTGTAGCAGGAAGTTTAATTGTTGACGGTGATACTACTAGTATCGATGTACAAACATTATTAGTAAGAGATAAAAGTATTGAACTTGCCAAAGGCGACGACAGTACATTATTAGATGACACAGGAGTTGATCAAGCTGGATTTACAATAGCATCGTCAAACGGTACTAAAGAATTTTTATGGCGTAACTCAACAAATGCATTTACGTCAAATGTTAGTCTTAACTTAACAGGCGGAAGTTCACTTAAATTTAATGGTGTTGATATTATTACAGGATCAGCAGGTGTTGGTATTACAAGTATTGGTGCGTTAACATCAGCTAACATTGGTAGTTTTAGTTTTACAGGCGGTAACAACCTAACTACAACAACAGTTGATGGTAGTGGTAATGGTATAAACTTAACTGCGGCAGGCAATATTAACCTTGTTACAGCAAGGCAGATTAGAAATGTTAGTGACCCAACAGCAGATCAAGACGTTGCAACTAAAGCATATGTTGATAGTAGTATTAATTTAGAAGTAATAGCACTAGCATTAGATGTTACAGGACTAGGTACAGCAGGTACTAGCCAACAGCATACGAATATTGCTACTATTTTAAATGATATTTCACCTGCAAATACAAAGCAAGACGGTACAGAAGCTAGAATTCACTGTACAACTACTACAGGTGCTACAGCAACACTAACTGGATCAGCTTTGAACACAGCATTTAACGAAAGTACAACACTTGTACAGCAAAAAGACAACAGCGGCAATGATGATGGGTCTGTAAGTGTTATTCAAAGTGCTACATTTAATGATGCTACTGGTAACATTACATCTACAGTAACAAGAACACTAAAATTATTTAGAGTAAGTTCAGGAGCATGGGGATATGTGCAAGACTTAACTCCAGGCGCTTTGGTATAAATACATATAACACAATTAGGGGTTTATAAATGGCATACGTAATAAATTTAACAAATGGAGGGTCGTTAGTAACGGTTGAAGACGGCACCATTGACCAGAGTACTTCACTTAAATTAGTAGGTAAGAACTATGCTGGATATGGTGAGATTCAAAACGAAAACTTTATCCATTTACTAGAAAACTTTTCTAGTGCAAATCAACCAGCAGGTCCACTATCTGGACAGATTTGGTTTGATAATTCATTAAAAAAATTAAAGTTCTATGACGGAACTAAGTTTAGAACAACAGGTGGAGCTGAAATTTCCACAACACAGCCAGTTGGTTTAACAACAGGTGATTTTTGGTGGGATACTAGCAATAATCAACTATATGCACAGAACTCCGATGGTGGATTTGTCCTAATTGGTCCACAATCTATTGGTGAAACAGTTAGTGCTATGGTTACTGCACAGGTACGTGATAGCAACCAAGTAAACAGAACTATTATTAAAGGTACTGTTGATGACGGTGTTGTGTTCATTGTTAGTAATGCAGAATTTACAATAGATACTACTGATGCATCCAACGCTATCACTGGTTTTGACATTGTACGTCAAGGACTTACACTAAGAAATACAACTAGTGCGGCAAGTGGTGTTACAAGTTCAGCACATAGATTCCATGGTACAGCAACAAACGCAGAAAAACTAGGCGGCGTAGCGGCGGCGGATTATGCCCTTGCAGGCGCGGCAAACTTTAGTAGTGTTGTGCGATTTGCAGACGCAGGATTTACAGTTGGTGCGGCAAATGACCTAGCAGTGTTTATTGATGAGACAGGATCAGGTAATGAAGGTGTTATTGACAACACAGTTGGACAGAAAATTAGATTTAAAGTTAAGTCAAGTGGCGGTGTAACAACAGAACCATTCCATATTCAATCAGGTGGACTTATTCCTACAACTACAGCAACATATGATATTGGTGATTCAAACTATAAATGGAGAAACATGTATGCAACTTCATTTAACGGATTAGCAACACAGGCGATTGCACTACAAGTTGGATCAAATTATAGAACGGGTGATGTAAACCCAACAAACAATACCGTTGCAGTGCGTGACTCAAGTGGTAACATATCAGCAAACGTGTTTAATGGTATTTCAACAAGTGCAAGATATGCTGACTTGGCAGAGAAGTATACAACTGATCAAGAACATCCAATAGGAACAGCTATGGAAATATGCACACATGGAGATCATGAAGCAGGACCTGCAAAAGCAAGTTCAATGGCAATTGGTGTTATTTCAGCAGAGCCTGCATACTTAATGAACAGCGAAGCAGAAGGTCAAGCAATTGGTCTTAAAGGTCGTGTTCCAGTAAGAGTAAAAGGTGCTGTTAAAAAAGGTGAAGCAGTTTATGCTTGGGAAGATGGAGTATGCTCAACAGTACAAACAACAGCGTTAGTTGGTATTGCACTAGAAGCTAGTGATGACGAGTCAGAAAAACTTATTGAGTGTGTACTTAAAGTATAAGTATTAAAAAGGAAGCATTATGGCAGTAGGCGATATAATTACCGCGGCGCGGTATAACATTATTCAAGCAAGAGTAGCGGCAGTTATTGGACTAGGGTCTGGTGATGAAGGTTATGGACAGGCTAGAACTAGTAGCACAGTAGCAGTAGGAGCAACAATTACAGCTCAAGACATGCAAAATTTGTTTACTGACATGACTAAGATTAGGTTACATCAAACAGGTTCGGTACCTGCAGAAATAGCAGTACCAAGTGTAGGAGATACAGTACTAGATTCAAACTCAACTAACAAAGAAGGTTACGTACAGTATGAAACATTAAGTACAACAGCTCAAAGTGCAAGATTAAGTGCGGCCGCAAGCCAATTAGGATTGCAAGCAGGTACATCAAGTTCAAGATCTTCAAGTTGGTCAACAGATATTAATACTACATTCACAGTAACATTTGGCGGATATTCAGTAACTAACGGCGACGGAACAACTACAACAGTCAATGGCGATAATCATATGCGTGTATTTTTTAACGCAGGCGGAACAGTCAATTTAAGTGGATCAATTGGTTCGGGTAATACAACTATTAATAATGACTGGCGTAATTTAATGAGTAGTGTTGGTACAGTTGTATTTGGTAGAAGTACTACAAGTAACGGATCTACTGGTACTAACTATGGTTACGTAAACTTACCCACAGGTTTTACAACAATTTTTAATAAAACAGCATCAGCATATTCAGCAAACGATTATTTAATTGAAGCTAAAAAGAATGGTAATGTGTTAACGTTCAGAGTTACATTTAATGAAGATAAAGGTGGTAATCCAAACTTTGACGAAGCAGTTACAGCAACTACAACTAGTACTGCACAGTTAAAAAGACCTAATAACTCAAGCAGTGTTAATATAACAGCGCCAACTTTCAACAATACAGACAACCTATAAGAGTAAATAGTTATACTATAAACTAGGAGTATAACTATGGACGAAGCACTTAAGAAAGCGTTAGATTTTTCTAATTTCACTTCTACTCTTAATGCCCAAAAAGCAATCCTTAAAAATAAGTGTAAAGATGACTCTGCATTGTACTTTAGCGGAGGAAAATTTACAGTTACTATGACACTTTTTTCTTTTGTGTCTAGTTTAGTTCTTCACAAAATTGAGTCAACAATACTAGTTGACGACAATAATACTCCTATTCAAGTAGATAATGTTATAGAATTTTTTGAGCTTGTTAAAAACAAATACGGAACAGCAACAAACATCTATCTTAATGACTATAAGAAGTTAACATCTAAACGCAGTATAGAAGGTTTAGTAGATGAGTAATGGAGTTCTTTGTTTTGCAAATAATAATGGTAAGATAAACTATATTCTGCAAGCACAAGAATTAGCTAAACGTGTACGCAAATATTTAGATTTACCTACGTCAATTGTTACTTCTACACCCTGCCAAGTAGATGAATCCTATTTTGATAAAGTAATTCATTCTGAACATCCTATGGGAAATTTTAAAAGATACTATGACGGTGCAAGCACACATGTTAATATTCCTTTCAATAATGCAGGCCGAATAAGTAGTTATGATATTTCACCTTATGATCAGACACTAGTATTAGATACTGATGTTATAATATGTAACAGCGATCTAAAAAATGCTTTT
>Ga0315320_10000304_pt1 | contig 39616 bp, 34 predicted proteins | sample M140m21515metaG_FD_203458 | JGI IMG/M metagenome (GOLD analysis project Ga0315320, IMG submission 203458) | Ammonia-oxidizing marine archaeal communities from Monterey Bay, California, United States - M1 40m 21515 | ecosystem: Environmental > Aquatic > Marine > Coastal | place: USA: California... | reverse complement strand
CAAATCATTCGAGTGGCAGACTTGAATTTGCAAATTGGCTGGGTAGTGAAGAGAATCCGCTGACAGCACGGGTGATGGTCAATCGCATTTGGCAACACATGCTCGGTCAAGGGATCGTGACTTCGACGGAAAACTTTGGTGTGACCGGTCAAGCGCCGAGTCATCCAGCATTACTTGATCATTTGGCGGTTGAGTTCATGGAATCTGGTTGGTCCGTCAAAAGTTTGATCCGCCAGATAGCGACATCGAGGGTCTATCGCATGAGTACCACTTATGACGAGCAGCACCACGAGTATGACCCTGACAACGCGTTGCTGTGGCGTGCCAATTCCAAGCGGCTCGATGCCGAAGCGATTCGCGACGCAATGCTGAGCATTAGCGGCGAAATGGATTTTGATCGTCCTCGTGGATCAGAGGTTGCCAAGGCCGGCTATGTCCGAGTGCGGGACGGTTCATTGGGAGACCCGCGAGTAACTGCACGCGACGTGGTCGAGCAGGCAAAGAAAAATGTGATGAAGACCTTGCAAAACGAAAGCGGATCACGCAGTGGTGGTAATTCACGGATGAACAATTTTCGTCAAGGAATGGGAAGACCGGGTTTGGCGCAACCCCAGCGACCCATGAAAAACAATTCGCGCAATGTTGTCCCAAGAGGTCGGTCAAATATTCCCATGATTCAGCGGAATGGGCGATTCAGCATGGAAGGGGCCACGAGTAGTCAGAAAGAGCTGATTGAGGCCGCAGTACGCGAAGCTACCTCGTTAATCGGTAGTGGGCTGGATATGGAACATGCCAAGTACCGAAGTGTTTATTTGCCAATTGTCCGTGATCAGGCTCCACGTTCGTTGGACGTCTTTGACTTCGCTGACGCCAGTACAGTGACTGGGGTGCGGGAGTCATCGAATACGGCAAACCAGGCACTTTACATGATGAACAATCCATTTGTGATCAGGCAAAGCAAAGGCTTTGCAAGTCGAGTGAAACAGATTGATGGAAACGTAAGTGATCAGATCGAATTCGTATTCTTGCTCGCTTACGGACGTCCTCCCACATCGGGCGAGCGTCGCGCAAGCGAGTCACTTGTGAGATCGTACGGGGGACAGGCACGTTCATTGAGTGATTCAACTCTATCTGTTCTGTGCCAAAGTTTATTTGCATCAGCTGAATTTCGTTATGTCGACTGATGATCTTTTGGGCTCGTATAAAAGTCCCGTCAGGGAAACACTGTTGGAATCATTGCCATGTACTCGCGTCGAAATTTGCTGAGAACTGTTTCTGCTGGATTTGGTTATCTCGCGTTCGCTGATTTAGCGAATCGCGTGAAGGCAGAAGAACAGGCCAAGCTGAATCCGCTTGCGCCGAAACCGTCGCATTTCGCACCTCGTGCCAAACGAGTGATTTTCCTCTGCATGCAAGGGGGCCCCTCGCATGTTGATACTTTCGACTACAAGCCACAATTAGCAAAAGATCATGGAAAACGGGGTAAGTATGGTGGGTCACTCTTGAAGTCGCCTTGGCAATTCAGGCAGCGAGGCGAAAGCGGGTTGTGGATTTCGGACGTTTTCCCGGAAGTGGCAAAGCAGGCAGATGATCTTTGCCTGATTCGATCAATGCAGTGTGATCAGCCTGTGCATCCCGGTGCGATGACTCAAATGCATACAGGGACTGCTCAGTTCATTCGTCCTTCTTTGGGGGCTTGGACGCTTTATGGACTGGGCACCGAAAACAACAGCTTGCCTGGATTCGTATCGCTCAGTCCTCCATCGGGAACATCTAGAAATTATGGCAGTTCGTTTCTGCCTGCGATTTACGGAGGAACAAAAGTAGGACGTAGTGGCCGTAGCGTGCCGAGGTTCAGCCGAGGGGGGAGTGGCGAGTCAGTTCCTGATATCAAAAATCCGAATCTCTCGGATAAACAACAGCGGAGACAATTGGATTACATCCAGTCATTGAATCGGGGCAAGTTGGAAAGAGAGAAGTACCATCCAGGGGTTGAGGGGGTAATCGAATCCTATGAACTTGCATTTCGTATGCAGGACGCGATGCCGGAATTGATGGACACCTCAGGGGAAAGTGAAAAGACGCTTGCTATGTATGGGGTCAATGAAACGGTGACGTCCAATTTTGGTAAGCAATGCTTGTTGGCGCGACGTTTCATCGAGGCAGGTGTGCGATTTGTTGAGGTCACACATGGAAATTGGGATCAGCATGTCAATTTGACAACAGATCACAAAGCTCGTGCTGAAGCCTGTGATCTTCCCATTGCCGGCCTCTTACGCGATTTGAAACAGCGCGGCCTATTAAAGGACACTCTGGTGATTTGGGGTGGAGAATTTGGACGGACACCGGCGGCACAGGGTGGTGACGGTCGTAATCACAATAACAAAGGCTATACGACATGGATGGCTGGTGGTGGAGTCAAAGGTGGCTTCAGCTATGGCGCAACAGATGAGCATGGTTATGAAGCCGTCCAAAACAAATGCCACATACACGATTGGCATGCAACTATTCTGCATCTGTTGGGACTTGATCACGAGCAACTGACGTATCGGTATGCGGGCCGTGACTTTCGTCTTACAGATGTTCATGGCAATATTGCCACTGATATTCTCGCTTAACGCTGCGTTTCTGAAGACGAATGGTCCGCTAGCCCATAATCGTTTTTTTGATCATTTGCGGGTCTGGCTTTTGATTGCCTTAACCAACTCTTTAAATTGGGCACGCGTAGATTCATTCACCTTGGGAATGATCAAGAAAATAGGCTCTCGTGGAATAAGCAACTGACCTTTCTGTGTTTTATAGGTCCTCAGTTTGCCGGTGGGCCAGTGATAAGTGCCTGCTGGAGTATTGATGATGACGGAATCGTCATTCATCGTGATGGAGCATACTGCTCCATCTTCCATTCCATGTCGTTTCAGGTTTTGGCGAATTTCAATTTTGGCATGGTGCACCAAAGCCAGATAGGCAGTGCTCGCTGTAACCATTGTCCCGATCAGTGCAGTGAAGAACGAAAGCGTCCCGGAGTACATGGCGACGATGAAAATCACGGTGCTTATCGTGATGATCAACATCGAACCGAGCATTAAACGGTTGGAGTTGGATTGGATTAGATACTTCGCTTCACTATGTCGAAGAAGACGGTGCGTTAGGCGGAATTGTATCTCGGATACCGTATCCGCATTTTTCTCAGATATTGTGACGGATGGCCGGTAGGGATTAATTGAATCCGGTGTCATAACTATTGGGGTACAGCGGGCATACTGTGTAGATCAAGTTGCTTGTGAAATGGTGCTTGCTACTCCTGCGAGCCTAGCCGTGTAGCAGTGGGCAAACGTTTTCTATCGGAAAAGATACTGCGATCAGGTGGTTTTATTTGTTTCAGCATTCGTCTTGTGGCATTTTTCTTTGGCTCACCACGTATGAAATGGCCAAGGACCTTCACCAGTCTGACCGGGAGGAACCTCGATAAATCCATCACTGTTGCCGAGGGAGACCAAGTCTCCTGACCCTTGTGTGATGACTGGTTCGGCCACTCCATTGTCCACTAACTTTACCAAGCGTAGCCACGTCAACGGAATGCATTTTTGCCCCCCATCTAATAGTTGCACCGCAGGCACTTTCGGCAGCCAGTTGATTTTTCCCGCCAAGGACGCAAGCAGCGGTATGCCGAGTCGTTGACATCCTATCGCAGCGCTAACTGGATTGCCTGGTAACCCCAACAAAAGTTTTCCATTCTTCGTTGCGGCGCCCAAGACGGGCTTACCCGGGCGGATCGGTAAGCCGTGGAAAACAATATCGCCACCCAAACCTTTGATCACGTCAGGAACGTAGTCGTAGTCACCCATCGATACCCCGCCGGTCATCAGGATGGCATCCGAGTTTTTAAGGCGATCAGTGAGCGTATCATGAAGTTGCTTTTGGTCATCGATGCAGTGTTCGACTGAGACGATAGAGATCCAGTTGTGTGCGGTGAGTAGAGTTGCAATTGCTTCACGATTACTATTCCGCAGTTGCCACGGCATGGGAGCTTCTTGTTGAAAGTTCCCGACCTCATCTCCCGTGGTCAGAATGGTGACTCGAACAGGCCGGGAAACATCAACTGTTGCGCATCCAAAGTTAGCCATCGTGGCTTTGTGGGCGCCATTGATCTCGATACCGGGTTGGAGGACCGTTGAGCCCTTCTTGGCATTTTCGCCGGCGCGACGAATGTGTTGCCCTTTGGATATTTCAGTTGGATCCAATTTGAGTCGGATCTCCGACCCTAATTCCTCAGTATCTTCCCGTTTGATAACCGCGTCACAACCTTGCGGCACAATCGCACCAGTGAAGATCCTTAAAACGCCATCTGATGGCATTTCCGGAGCAGGGGAACCTGCAGCAGATTCACCAAGGATTGGTAACGTGGTTGCCTGATCTACCTGCGTCATGCGAATTGCATAGCCATCCATCGCTGAGACATCTGCAGCAGGGCTGTCCCGATCAGCGGTCACACTGCCCGCTAACACTCGACCTTGGTGTGAACTATCAAGTGATTCGGTTGCCACTGGGCGTAGCTTCTCTGAAAGTGCTAGTAAAGCGTCGTTGGGGGATTCAAATTTCATTGTTCGAGCATTCGATCTGGTCGGGATTGCGACAGGATTGCACAGCGGCGATGCGAAACTTAAGGAATACTACCAATCGGTACAAGCGTTACATCCCGCACAGATATGATTTGCGTCCTGACAGCACTACCAATTATGGAGGATAGCCACCCCCCGAGGGTAAAGTTGGCGTAGGGTTCAGGTTGCCTAGTCAACTTTTTCATGTTCTCCCGCTATCCACTTTATTTTCCACGATAAAGGCAAACCACGCGTAAGCGTGGGACGCAAAGTCATGGGTCCGTTGTTTTGACGGATCGCCAGACCGCCGAACGGTTGAAGTGAAGAAGTGACCTCAAGTCACATTTGTTTGGGAGTATTCCGATGATGTATCGAGTTCGTTTAGTGCTGCGCGCACCGAGTTTCGCATTGATCGGGGGGATTTTGTTCGGGGGAGTTTTGGGGCTGTGCGGAGACCCCGAGGGGCAAGCTTTGTTGGCAGAACAGCCAACGGTCTACAAAGTCGAAGAGGATTGGGAATTGGTGGTTAACGAGCCCGATCCCGCGAATAATTCTCCTCAGATCACTTTTTTTACCTCTCCGAGTCACCTATCGGAGGGAACTTACTTTCAGCTGCAATTGAATTATCACGCGGCTGACCATTACTCCACTGGTGGCTTCCATGTTGCATCATTCACCGATGACCAAATGGTGGATGAAGCTCGCAGCAAAACTCGCAAAAATCTGGCCACTAAGAATGATGTAATCCGTTGGACCAGCGTCATGGCCGTCATTGACAATCGTGCATTATTTGCTGTTCGTGATGGGCATGGTTGTGAATGGGGGAGTTTTGGGGGGCCTGACTATTTGGTGCGCATGGTGCCCAGTCCGGTCCCGAATCTATCGAATTACCGGTATCAGCAAAGCATGGATGCTGTGGACATCGGGTTTGGGAAAAATCGGGTCTCTCGGATCACGCTTAAAGCGGTCCGGCTGTTTTATACAAACGGTCATGTCGAAGTTGCCGCTGTGGATCAAACCTTTTAGGTCCCACAGTTTGCGGGTTAATAAATGGGATTTCCCACATCATTTGGAGCTTCTGCTATGTCAAATAGTAATTCGAGCAAGGGTTGGTTGAGGTGGTTGGTTTTACGCCCACCGACGCAGAGATTGCATCGTGGGGCAGCAGCAATTCTAGGGCTGTTCCTGTTGGTGATGCTGGCGACGCTAACAGCAGTAACGATCGACTTTGGTTACATCCATGTTGCCGAAACTCAGTTAAGGCGGTCGGCGGATGCTGCCGCCATGGCAGGTTGTTGGGAGATATTTGCAAATCAGGACAAAGATGAGGATTTGGATTACGCCTTACCCACGCTTGTTGTCAATTCAGCGAATGACATTGCCACTAAGAATGTTGTAGGAGATATCACACCAGTCTTGACGCACGATGATGTGGAAATTGGTAATTACCACCCTGTAAACGGATGGACCTATTCCAGCATTAGTCAGGCAAACGCTGTTCGAGTGACCTTGCGCCGGGACGATGGTGCAAATTCAGAATTACCCCTTCTATTTGCAGCTCTGACAGGTCGTGGAAGTCAGGCGATGCAAACGACCGCTGTTGCAGCAATGATGAATTCAATTGGTGGATTCTTCGAACCGCCCAATGTCTTCGAAACAAGAGGAATCTTGCCCATTGCCCTCGATCTTGATAGCTGGGAAGCAGCAGTTGCCGGCAGCACAGTGGACAATTACCAAATGAAAGACGGACAGGTGGTGAGTGGAAGTGATGGTGTATTCGAGACAAATCTTTACCCCAAGGGGACCGGGGCACCAGGCAACCGGGGAACGGTTGACATCGGAGACTCCAACAACAGCACAAGTGATTTATCAAGACAGATACTGCACGGGATTTCTCGCCAAGACTTCGTTGACTTGGGAAAGCCACTTGTGTTTGACGAAAATGGAGAATTACATCTCAATGGTGATACAGGGATCAGTGCAGGGATTAAAGATGAGTTAGCAACGTTGATTGGAAAGAAACGAATCGTTCCGATTTTTGCAGAGGTTTCTGGCCAGGGAAATAACGCGACCTTCACAATCGTGAAGTTCGAGGGTGTTCGTATTCTGGACGTAAAGCTGACTGGAAAGAAAAGTCAAAAACGAGTCGTCGTACAACCTGCAAAGGTAATTGGACGAGGAGTCAAAATTGATTGGTCTGGTACGAACACTACAAGCCATTTGCTCACGCCAGTAATGCTGGTTGAGTAGTTACGATCCTGAGTGTTATGGACGAGGAGAGTTATGATGAGAAACTTTGTGGTTAGACGCTGTTTTCTGTGCCGACGCGGGAGCTCGGCCGTCGAATTTGCAGTGATTGCACCCTTGATGATTCTGTTTACCTTCGGCCTGGTTGAAGTGGGGCGGTTGATGCTCGTCAAGCAAACCCTGACTCATGCATCCCGTGAAGGCGCACGTGTAGCTGTTCGACCAAATGCAGACATCGCTGATGTAAGGCAACGGATACTTGATGAACTACTGACACTGGAAATCGAAGATCCGGTCATTGAAACCGAGCCTGCTTCACTCGAATTGGCTGAACCGGGCGCTGACGTTACTGTTCGTGTACGCGTTGGAATCAATTCAGTCAGTTGGGTTCCGGGGTATTTCAATTTCGCCGTTGATGAAATAGTCGCCGAAACGTGCATGCTTCGTGAGTACACGCAGTGAAGGAGAGTTGTTGTCAGATTCCGTTTAGGTCTTCAGGCCGATTGATGTTTTGGCAATGTGCTTCATCCAATGTGACGTGATTCGCGTCCTGCTTTTTAATCCAGCGCATAAGACTGGAGTCTGCTTTTGCGTGCAAAGAAATAGCGTTATGCAGACGAAGGGGATAGATGCCCACCAACGGTTGTATTTTTCGTTCCGGCCCACAGACAGCATAAGTGAGCTTGTTTTTGATTTGCCAGCTGAGCAGGAGTTCGCGAAGATCATCCGTGGTGAGATGTGGCATGTCGACAGGTGTGATTAGGCATGCCTGATGTTTTTTGCTTTTGCCTATTTGGCTAGCTGCATAACGAAGGGCCTGTAGGACACCAAAAATGGGACCTTGATTTGGGATCAGGTCAGGCAATGCGACGAGATTGGCCATGGAATTTGATCTGCCTGCAAGGCAGACCTCATTGCAGATAGGCTTCAGCCTCTCGACAGCGTGCTCAATGAAGGTCAGGCCATTCTGATGATGGATCGTTGATTTATCGCGTCCCATGCGATTCGAATTTCCGCCGCACAAAACGACACCCAGAATAGATTGCATAGTGATGCTAACTATCGGATTTTTTGGAAGTGATCGACTCAACCCATGACTTTGATCGCATCATGGATGGAAACCCAAGGGTAGGTGCAGTGAGAATAGAAACATGCGTTAAGTCTTCGGGTTGGCACCCTGCTTCCAACGCCTTGCGGCAGTGGGAATGAGATGCACCTTCCAAACCTGCACCCAGCGAGATGGCTAACTTTACCAATGCTATTTCTCTTGCAGATAACGGGCCCGCATCCTTGGCTGCTTTTCCAAAGGATTCATATGCTTCCATCAAATCGGGATGCGACTGATGCATCTGCTGATAACGTTTTGGAATCATTGTTCTGCTTTCACTAATGCTTCGACTAATGCCTCGATAGTGTAGGGACTCGCCTCTGCCTTAATCGAGTAGCCAAGTTCGTTGAGTTTTTTTGAGGTGACGGGACTGAGACTGGCAATTTTTACGTCGGTCATTGAGCCGGAAAACATGCGGTGCAAACTTTCTGCGGTGGCACTGCTTGCGACGGTGATCCAGTCAACTTCTCCATTTGAAACGGCTTCTTTGATACTTGTATCGCAAACAGTCACATCGCTGTGTTGATATGCAATCACTTGCGTTACATCGCCACCCAGTGCTGCTAATTGCGTGGCAAGTTCATCATTCCCACGACTGGCCCTGATCACCATGATGCGTTTCTGGTTCACTCGTGAACCAATCAGACTCGCCATCGCCTCAGCATGAAATGTATCTGGCAGTAAATCACACTGGAGATGAAATTGTTGAAGTGCTGCAGCTGTTTTTTTTCCGATACACCCGATTTCGAGTCCTGCCAATGCTCGCATATCGCCACCGCGTGTTTCGAGACGGTTGAGGAAAAACTGAACTCCGTTGTGACTACAGAAGATCAAGAGGTCATATTCGCTCAACTTAGCGATTGCCGAATCGACTGGTTGCCAATCTTGTGGTGGTTGGATCGCAATGGCGGGTTGCTGTAGCACTCGAGCGCCTAGGTCTCGCAGTGGTTTGGCCAGAGCTTCAGCTTGTCCTTCGGGGCGTGTGACGAGTACTGTTCGGCCCACAAGTGGACGATCCTGGATCCAGTTCATCGTTTCTGCCAATTGTGTGACTGCACCGAGAATCACGATTACGGGTGGCCGAAAGCGGCTGGCAGGGCTCAGTTGGGCCGCTACTTGATCCAATCGACAATGAATCGTTTGCTGATCGGGAAGGCTGCAGCGTCGGACTAACGCCGCTGGGGTATCTGCTGCTTTTCCAGCCTGAAGGAGTGCTTGTGTCCAGGCTTCGGCCGTTGTGACACCCATGTAAATCACCAAAGTGCCCGGAAATCTTGCCAAAGCCTCCCAATCGAGAGCAGATTCGGATTTCGAGGGTTCTTCGTGGCCGGTAACCAACGCGACGGCTGAGGCAAGGCCGCGGTGGGTGACAGGAATTCCTGCGAAAGAACCTGCTGCCAAGGCGGCTGTGATGCCTGGAACGATCTCCAGAGGCAGGCCAGCTGCTTTGACAGCTTCGACTTCTTCGGCTGTGCGAGCGAATACTGCGGGGTCTCCGCCTTTGAGCCGAACCACGATTTTCCCAGCTTTCGCATGCCCAAGAATCTCTTGGATGATCTCATTTTGTGTCCAAATACGGGATTTTCCGTGTTTTCCTACACAGATTTTCTCCGCTTGGGGGGCATACTGCAGCAGTTCCGGGTTACTGAGTCCGTCATACAGGACCACGTCAGCCAAGGCTAACAACTCAGCTCCTCGGATGGTTAGCAGGCCGGGGTCTCCCGGACCTGCTCCGATTAGGTAAACGGCGCCATTCATAAATAGCATTGTGCGCTTTGCAGATCGACTCTGGACAGATGACTGATAGATTGCCATACTACGCGGCCTGAAAAAAACTGACATACCCCCAACCCTGTCTTCGACGCGTGATCCGCGTCCGACCGAAATATGCCTAATACAGCCAGCGCCAAGAAACGACTTCGCCAGAACGACAAGCGTCGGACGCTCAACCGAGCCGGAAAAAGCAACATGCGGACGCAGATTCGCCGCGTCCGAGAGGCTGTGGAGGCAGGAAATAGCGAATTAGCACAGTCCGAGTACATCGTTGCACAGAAGAAAATAGACCGTGCAGCCAGCAAAAACCTGATTCACCGTAATGCGGCTGCCCGCACAAAGAGTCGTCTGGTCGCGATGGTCAAAAGCGTCGGCTAAAACGCTGTACCCAAGTCATCAAACATCAAAAGCCGCCCGTAATTTTACGAGCGGCTTTTTTCTTTGGACCTTTTGCTGCCAGCTACGAGTCTGTGGTGGGTCAGCCCACCGCAGACAGTTACTTGCGTCGCGGCTGTGTAGTCATTTACCGCTGGACGTGAGTGCAGCTAAGTACTGAAGGCGTTGAAAACCGCTACCAAGCCAATCCTGCATCCCCGAGGCGACGTTTCGTCTCTTCCATCAGGGCATCTTCATCGGCTTCAGTGGGCGCGACATAGGTGACACTAAAACGTAGGTAGGCTCCTGCATTGTCCCAAGGAACGGTCACGATACCGAATTCTTCTATCAGGTACCGAGTTGCGTCTTCTGCAGCGGCAAATGACTCTCCTGCTTGAGTTCCGGTAGGTGATTTTGCGTACAGGAAATAGGTACCGCCGGGGACCTCGCATTCGAAACCACATTCGTTGAGTGTGGTTACGAGCTTTTCGAGCCTGCGACGATACTTTTTGTTGACCTGATCCGGAATGGAATCGTTGTCCAAAGCTGCTGCGGCTGCTTTCTGGGTCGCGATGAATTGACCGCTGTCACTGTTGTCTTTGACATCGGCAAATGCAGAAACGATTTTGGGATGACCACAAACAAAGCCCATTCTCCAACCGATCATGTCATAGCCCTTGCTCATTGAGTGGACTTCGACACCAACATCCATGGCACCCGGCGTTTGCAGGAAGCTGAGTGGTTCACCATCAAATGTCAGCATGATGTGAGCTGCATCCTGGACAACGACAAACTCCTTTTCTTTGGCGAGAGCGACAACCTTTGCATAAAAGTCGGCCGTTGCAGTTTTGCCAGTCGGTGAGTTTGGATAATTGAGGACCAGAATCTTTGTCCTTCGATAGATGTCGTCAGGTACAGCATCCAAGTCCGGCATGAAGTTGTTCTCAGCCAAGAGCGGTAGATTAAAGACTTCGCCACCGTAATAACGGGTGTGAGTGGCTGCGACGGGGTAGCCGGGGACCGTGATCAGGGTAATATCGCCCGGGTTGATGAAGCATGCAGGAAGCATGGCGTAGGCAGGCTTGCTTCCGATGCAGTGGTTGATTTGAGTGTCGGGATCAACCTGCACATCGAAGCGGCGCTTCATGAACCGCGCCGCTGCCTGTTTGAATTCGGCAACACCGTTGTCCGCATAGCCGCGATTTTCAGGTTGATTGACTTCCTGTGCCATCAAATCCCGAATCGATTTGTCTGCCATCGCATCGTTTTCACCAATGCCAAAGTCCAGGAGTTCACGACCCGGATGGTCAGTCAGTGCTTTCCGCTTTGCACGTTTGATTTTTTCGAACTTATAGATTTCGGTGTCTTTGCCGTAATTTACACCGCCGATTCTGTCGGCAAAAAGAGACTGAAAATACGGATCGGCAGCCGTTGAATTATCTTTGCTTGCGGTGGACATGATGGTCTGGCAGGGGAGATGAAGGAAGTAAGCAGAATGTTCCAGATTACGGTTGAATGATATGCCTCGGCAAGGTGGCGTAATGCTGCAAAAACGCGGAGACAGCCAAAAAAACCTTCCCAAATGGGGCGAACTCAGCTCTGCGGTGGATCGAGAGCAGAGCAAGAGTTCTGCATCGCCAGTTCTGCTTGAAGGCCAGACACGGAAATGATGGATACAGGTAGGTCGAATGCGGAGATGAGGGTCACCTGGCGGTCAAGGTCACGGCATCGTGGAGTGTCACTCCAGAATTACTGATTCATGCACGAACAAGCCGCGCTTGATGTGTCGGTTCGTGTTTACCTGGGTGAAGTGCTCATCGTGGTTGTTCAGCGAGGGGCAGATCTGCATGGATCTTACCAGCAGCGGGCGGTGAATATCATTTCCCTCAGCACTGGGGTCGCTACAATTCATGCTCGTCCTTCAGTATTCATTGTTATCGAGTCCAAATGTCCAGTGTCGAAAACGAGACCGAAGTTGATCCCATGCGGGCTCGATATGAGGAATTGGCGGAATTAGCCGGATCACTCGCGCATGAAATCAAGAATCCGCTTTCCGTGATTCACATGAATATCGACTTGCTGAGTGAGGATCTGGAGGAACTGGAATCACCCGGCAGTCGAAGGTCTCTTGAGCGGGTAGACATCGTGCGTGGCCAGTGCGAGCGTATGGAGGGGCTTTTGCGTGATTTCCTCAAATACACTCGCCTACGCGATATCGATCTCCTGCCAGGTAGCCTGAACGACCAAATCCTGATGGTTTTGCGAGCCTATCAGGCTCAAGCTGACGCCGATGGAATCGATGTTGAGAAGTATCTCGACCCAGACTTGCCGGCGATTTTGTTGCACAGTGACTCGTTGCAAGCGGCCTTGATGAATTTGGTTAAGAATGCTTTGGAGTCGATGGGTTCGGGTGGGCAACTGATGGTGCGAACGTACACCACCCGAAAAAGCGTCGCGTTAGATCTGATTGACACCGGTAGCGGCGTCGATGACAACACGGTGCTGCACATGTTTGAGCCGTTTTATAGCACCAAAGATGGAGGCTCCGGACTCGGCCTGCCCACCGCCCGAAAAATCATTGAAGCACACGGTGGGCGGATTAGTGTCCAAAGCGAAGTCGGCAGGGGCACAAAGTTTGTGCTTGAGTTCCCAGTGCCCAAACGTCTGTCGTGAACAGAGTTGGCACTTTGGTCTGAATGAGACGGTGATCTGAATGAGATGGCGGAAGTGCGAAATTCAGCCTTCTTCGCTGTCTACAAACGGATGACTTCTTCTTCCGAAAGCGTTTCTGTCTGCTCCTCGCAGGCGGTCGTCATTTCGATCTCGACGGACCAACGGCCGTCTGCGTCACCGCTGACAAACCAATGAGGTTGGACGCACACGCTTTGATGCACCAGTTCGAATCCGGCTTCACTTTGGCTGACTGTTTCAATGGGGAATGCCCAGATCCCACTCGGCCGGTCAATCTCCAGAGATACGTCCATTCCAAGCCATCGATCTGAAAGACTGAGCCCATGGACTTCTGATAAGTCGAGTTGGGTTCCGAGTTGACCAAGGCTAATGCCCTCGATGTCACTGAAATATCGATCGTCGGCACCCGATGGCATTCCCGCGAAATTCATTTCGATCGCAAAATGCAATGGTTTTCCGGGGGGCAAGTTTTCAAGCAAGTATGTGAGAAGTAGACGGTTGCTCCCTGCGACCATCGTGACGGCTTTGGTAATGGTGATAGGAATCCCCCAAGCATTGCCGTCGCGGCGCATCTGTACTTGAACGCGATCTGATCCGCGCCGAACTTTGGTTTCGTAGGGAAGGTCAACGAAATCCCCTCGCTCCATGGCTTGGCCAGTGGCAACTGAGTCGAGTGTTGCCTGGTCATCGTAAAAATGATCCATCAAGCTTTTTCGAGGATACGCATCATAGTGCAGACGCTGATCCAAATCTTTCTGTTTGAACACCACCCGGTCGTGAATGCTGGCAACATCATCGTCATCATTGCTCGGCCCATGGAGAACTTTTTGGTGGTAGTTCTCTTGCCGACGTTGCAGTGTGGCCAACAGGTTGTGTCCGATCGTTCGGACATCAAGTTCATACAGTCGGCCACCGCGTGCTGGAGCTAACCATGCACATAGTTGATTGTTGCTGAGGCGAACTTCTTGCAGACCGTCAAAGTTGTAATCTTCGGCGGTTGCCTGAACGGCCGTTAGTTCCGAGTCCATGACTTGATCGAGCCGCGTGTCTGCTTCGATCAAGTGATTGTAAATCGCGTTGCGTAAGTGTGGCAGGTAGATACCCCCAAAAGCGCCATGCCAGTAGGGGCAATTGCATTGCCCACGATACAGATGATCTCTGATCACGGACAGTTCGCCAGCATCAGCACCTGCTTCTTCTGCCTCGCTAAGACGTTTGCTGACATTCATCATGCGAGCATACATCTCGTTGGTTTCGTCATACTTGGTCTTGAAATTGCGCCAATAACCACCACGCACGAAAGATTTCAGATCTTTCCATCGCTGGTGATCTTCTAGAGCATGCACAACATCCTCGAATTGTGTCTGCGCTTTGACTGGCAACGCCCACTCTGTCATTTCGCGGTAGCTGCAGTCCGGCAAGTAGATTTTTCCGGCTGCTGCGGTTTGTTGAACAGCCTGGCCAAGTGTTGCTGTTTGGAGCCAATCTGCATTGTCTGTAAGAGCATCGAAGAATGAACGCAGCCATCCGTCTTCATAAACATGTGATTTGGTATCGGGCCAAGTACCAAATTTTTCACCGTCGTCGCCAAAGGTGAGAATCGCTCCTGGCGATTTCTCCGCGACCTGACGGCAGTACTCAATCGTCTCACTGGCCGGTTGAAAAGGAATGGTGTAGCGGAGGTGCTCGGAGCCCGGGAAAATTTTGAGGATGCGACCGTCATCTTCGGTCAGGTAGTAGCTGGACAGTTCGGAATCCTCGAGGCCAGCTGCCCGAAAATGAAAGTCATCTAGGACTGTGTAGCTTATGCCCGCATCAACTAGATCGCTTGCGAGCGATGATTCCCAAACCCGCTCTGGCATCCACATTCCCGACGGAGCGGCACCCAAATTGCGTTCGAGCCAGGCGCTGTAAGCCTGAATCTGCCCAATTCTGTCCCGTGACGGCAGCATGGTGAGAATCGGTTCGTACTGGGGGCCACCAATGATTTCGATCCTACCGACGTCAACCAGCATCCGGATGCGATCTAGGTACTCGGGATGCCGCTCAGCGAGCCACATCATCAGCGGGCCCGATGTGTGCAGTGAAATCCGCAATTGTTCGTATGGTTCGAATACATTCAGGAATGGCAAATAGCTGTCCTGATAAGCCTGCTCAAAAACCCCGTCAAAGTTTCCGATCGGTTGATGGTTGTGCAGAACGAGACAGAGGGATGCGTGCAGCGTCATTTTTTCTAATGTCAGTTTGAGTCGTTTGGTCGACAAACGATAATTGTATAAGCGCGGGATTCATCGCCGAATGGCGATTTTCAAGGTATTGTGCGCACACCTTGCAAAACTGGTCGCTGAAATGAGACGTGAGTCCTATGACTGGACTCGTTTGCGCAGTTGTACGCGTTTCCGTAAGTTACCTATCGGGTCCAATGGGTACCAAAGTCCATTGGATTTGTAGGGTCGAGAGGTGTAGGGAGGCAAGTGCTGCAGCGAGATCACAAGGCACGGGGTTTAGGTAACGAGCGTTTTCACTGAGCCTGTTTCACTGTGTTAATTTCACTGTGTTAATTTCACAGGAGCCTCGCCGGTGGCATTACCCCCTTAGGGTTCGTGTGGAACTCAGAGTACGAGTCGCGGATCTTCTGCCAAGGCAAGGCTGCGCAGTCGGGTTGCCGCATCTTCGGGCAGCACTGGGTTGATCATGCAATGACTGCTAAATTCAAATCCGGCGACTTGTGTCATCCGTGGAAAAATCTCGATTGCCCAGTGGTAGGCGTCTGCGGGATCATTGCAGCCCGGTGGGCGTGTATGAAGGCAGAAGTTGTAGGCGGTGTTGGGAAACAACTTTTCAATCCATGAAACAACGCGTCTCACAAGACGTGAAACTGATTCGATGTTGGATTCTGTCAGGTCCTCGTAGCAGGGCTGGTGTTCCAGCGTTGTAATTCGAACGAGGAATGGAAGATGACTTGAGAAGGGGCAGAATGCGACTAGCGAGTCATCTCGCCAAATGATTCTCTCCTTTGCCTTCAATTCAGCGCGAACAAGATCACAGTGTAGGCAGCTTCCCTGAGTGAGGCGATAATTTGACATCCGCTCTGCGGCGGTCGACACCATGGGTGGAATTCGATCCGTGGCGATGAGTTGGCTATGTGAGTGTCGTAGAGACGCTCCGGCTTTGCTGCCTACATTCTTGAAGGTACTGATGTAGGCGATGCCAGGTACATCTCGCCAATGTCGCAGGCGATCTCGATACGCTTTGAAAACAAGTGCAACCTCAGCGACATCGAGTTCAGTGACTGATTGGACATGGTTGCGAGATTCAATGATGACTTCGTGGCCGCCTGCGATCGGTCGTCGTTGAAAAAGTGCAGATTCTGATGCGGAGGTCGCAAGATTTCCTGATAGTTGCTGTGGAGCAGTGCAGTAAGTACTGTCCTTTTCCCCAACGCTGGCAACTGCTGGAAATTTGTTGGGCACAACACGAACCGCCCATTCCTTTTTTACCGCAGTTGATTGTTGCGATCGTTCAGTTGGCTGTTGATGCTCTGTAGTGACTGGTTCGTTATTTTCCGAGTGGCCAGTCCAGACAGATGGTGGAGTTTTGCTTTCATTACCGGGACAAAACGGGCACGCGACTTGCTGGAGTACGCGTTCGCGGGATTCCACAAATTCGTCGGGACGCCCGGAGCGGTGAGGAGCGAAAAGAGTCCAGTTGCCCGTCACGGGGTCAAAACGTGATTCCCCGGCCCCCTGGGATGAAGGGCTGGCTGATGTTGGTTGTGTATTGGGCTTTGCTGCCTCGATCATGGGGCACTCCGCATATGCTGAGCAAACCACCTAGTCGCTCAACGTAAGGCTCTTGATTCTGAGTCAAAATCGTACCGCATTTGTCCAAATCATCGCAGCGAGAATGGGGAATTGCAGAGCTTTTTACTGCTAGCGTCACTAAGTCCGCTTTGTGGCAGACTTAAGGGCTAGGGTTTTCGCATAGAGCGATTCGTATTCCATGGCACTTTTCTTCCACGACCAATCCTGAGCCATCCCCGTTTCAATTAATTTTGCCCATTGCTGTGGATGATGGTATCGGAGGTGAAGTGCTCGGCCGATCGCATCATCAAGTCCTCGAGGTGAAATGGCGTGAAGGTGGAAGCCCGTTGCTGTTTCATCAGCAAGTGAAATCTCGTTGCAGTCAACTACGGTGTCGGCCAGGCCACCTGTTGGGGTAACGACGGGAATGGTCCCGTAACGAATGCTGTAAAGTTGGTTCAAGCCGCAGGGTTCGTAGTGGCTCGGCATTACAAAAATATCTGATCCGGCTTCGATGCGATGGGCCAGCATGTCACTGAATCCAACATGCAATGCGAATCGATCAGGGTGTTCTTCCTTCAAGGCCCGCAATTCCTGCTCGAACTGCGCATCGCCACTTCCCAATACGATCCACTGCGTGGGACGATTTTCGCGAAGATGCCAGCGTAGGACTGGAAGGATAAGGTCCCAACCCTTTTGTTCAGCCAAGCGACCAACCAGGCCAATCATTGGTACTTCGTCGCTTTGCTCAAGAGCGAACTGTTGTTGCAAGGCGCGTTTGTTCGCTAGCTTTCCTTGCTGCCATGATTTCGCGTCATAGTTGGCAGCTAGTTTTGTGTCGGTTTTTGGATTCCAGACGGTTTGGTCAATGCCATTCGTGATCCCCGAAATGCGATCAGAAACATTCTCAAGTACCGCTTCCAATCCACAGCCGTGCTCTTCCGTTCGGATCTCTTGGGAGTACCTTGGGCTGACAGTTGTGATTGTGTCTGCTGCTGCGATTCCAGCTTTCAGGAAATTGACGCGGTCATAAAACTCAAATTCGTCGTGGTTGAAGTGGTGCCAATCAAGCCCTGTCCACTCAAATTCTGATTTGGGAAAGTTACCTTGATACGCCAAGTTGTGAATCGTCATGAACGTTGCGTGATCTTTCAACGCGGGCGAAAGATTTCGGTCTGCAGCCAGCATTGAAGGTATGGGGCCGGTCTGCCAGTCATTGCAATGAACGATGTCGAAGTTCAAGCCAATTCTTTGGATCGCCTGAATGGCAGCACGGCAGAAGAACGAGAACCTTTCGGCGTTGTCCGGATAGTCTCCTGTGGCGGTTCCATAAAGTGATTCGCGATCAAAATATTGAGGTTGGTCAATGAACCAGACCGGAACATCCTGTGCGCTGGGAAGTCGTCCCCTCAGAAGTCGGCAACCCACGAGTTTTCGAGGACTCATTGGGATCGCGAAACTGATGTCCGTTGGTTCCACGCCCGCATGACTTTGGTGGACGCTGCGAAAGGCGGGCATGATGACGGCAGTGCGATGCCCCAGTCCTGCAACTCGTGAGGGAAGGGTGCCGCAGACATCCGCTAATCCCCCCGTTTTTGCGAACGGCACGGCCTCGGTTGTGAGATAAACGATGTTCACTTCTGTTTCTCGTATCTCTCGCGCCGCGAAGATCTGGTCTGGTGAGGATTTTCAGGTTACAGCGGTTGTGCTGGTTGCCAACTAATATGCGTGTGTACGCTCAATTGATTGATGTACTACGGAATATGGGTTGTCACGGACTCGCTTGCTAATCGTCTCAGAAGTCATTCACATGAGCCATGGGTAGCCGCCGTGGTGGTGTCTTCCGAGTAGTTTAGCCTTGGATGCAGTTTAATGCCGATAGCACAGTCCTCAAAGATGGGCTTTTGCCTCGAGAGAGAGCAGTGGGGCTGCGAAACCGCCATTATTGAACAATCGGTTGAGGTGAACTTTCGCTGCCTTTCGGGATGAGGTCGGCGAAAGCTAGATCATGTCGTAGAATATAGACTGACAGATAGGTACGTTGAAATTATTCGTTTGATTGAAAAAGTTGTATGTCGATCGCGTTGGGCGAATTCTGGAAAGGCCTGGTTAAGTCGGGTATTGTTGATGCGTCGGGTTGCAAGCAGATTGCGGGTGACTACGCCGATGCAAATGCAGGAACCCCAGCCAGCGATAGCAGCGAACTGGCCAATTTCCTTTTGGCAAAGGGAACTTTGACCGATTTTCAGGCTGAGGCACTGCTAGCTGATCCCCCGCGGGAAATCAGGTCTGGGAACTTTGTCGTGAGAGCCCAAGTAGGCCCCAAGCCCTTGCCGCGATGGATTCCTGTTTCTCGTATCGATGATGGCCGTGTTGGTGTTCTCTTTAGAGTCGCAGCAGATCAATTCACTGGTGGTCGTGACCAATGGCTACAGGCACATCAAGAAGTCGAAGCCGACGCACTGCAAACATTTGATCACGAGACTCAGCAAGCTTGGACGCTGATTTTCTCGGAACTCCCCGAGGGGCAAGCACTATCCACTTATCTGACGCAAGGAACATGCTTCAGTCAGCGTCAGGTGTGTGAATACGGGATTGCTTTGGCGAACGCATTGGCTGCCATGCATGAGCGTCCGTTGGTGCATGGAGCGATCAGGGCAGAGCAGGTTTGGTTGGGCAGCGATGGCAAGGTCTTGCTGCTGAGAGACCCCTCGGGGCCTCCCGTTGGTATGGAGGAAAACCATGCCGGTTGGTTTGATGGTGATGAGGTACTTGGACTGTATGCCGCACCAGAGTTCAGTCACTCGGATCAGGAATGCAATGCGGCTACTGATATCTACGCGCTCGGGTGCCTGCTGTTCCGATTGGCCACTGGAAAATTTCCGGTGGAAGGGGAATCCACTGCTCAACTGATTCAAGCTCAAGCTTCTGTAACACCACCTGAGTTAGCGGAGGCGGTTAAAAAGGGTGAGGCAGGTGATCCGTTGTACCGGGTGCTAGCTTTCGCAATGGCTAAGAATCCGGCGTCCCGTTTCGCAGCGGCGGAGCAGTTGGCGAATGCTCTCACTGCAATCTTGTCTTTGGTCTCTTCCAAGGAGCCCACCAAAGAAGCGGCTCGTGGCACAGAGACGCCGGACAGTGCACCTGAACAGGAACCGCAAGTTGCAAACCTATCGAATGGTGATGTGAAAGAGGCGATCGCAATATCAGAAGTTCCTGACATCAAAGACGTTCCTGTTGTCAACGTCGTTCAGGAATCGAAAGGCAAAATGGCAGACCCCAAAGTCGCTGCCAGCGTTGGCGTGACCGCGGCTCCAGTCCACGAAAAATCAAAGCGAAGCGCCACTGGTCCCAGTGATCAAACCGTACCAGTAGAGGGTAGCTCAGAGAAAACACCACGCAGGGTCTCCGGAATTGCCAATGCCTCGGAAGAAGATGCAACCCATCCTAATGTCGTAGCAGGCCATGCTTCTTCGAGGCCTCCTGAGCCACCACCTGTTGGGGGTGAGGCGAGTGCTCCAAAACAGCGTTCTCGTCGGAAGAAGAAGTCAAAAGCGCCATTGGTTCTTGGGGCGATGTGCGTCGCAATTCTGCTCTTGATGATTGGATTGTTGGTGCCGAGAAGTCCTGAAGAAAAGACAGCTGACAAAGATCGAACGCGGCCGCCAGCACCCGCTGTGATTCCGCGCGTATCCAATCGTGATGCGGAAGATGAAAACAAGGGCACAAAGCCTGCTGACACGCAGCCAAAAATATCGAATCAGGATAGCGAAGCTACCGGATATCAATTGGTAGATGATGAGCGATTGCTCTATGTGCCGCCCTACGCAGCGGATACGGAAAAAGCATCCTTGGAATACCTGCCACCCGGGCCAGCGATGGTGGCATCGTTGCGTATCGCATCCATTGTCGAAAGTAATATTGGTGATCAAGTCATTGAGGTGTTTTCGCCAGATTTGGATGCTCTGATTTCCAGTATCGCGGAACGTGCAGCGGTGCCTGTGGAGTCGATTCAGTCGTGTGGTCTGGCGCTGCACCCAGGCAAAGAAGGTTGGCCAGAAGTCTCGCTCGCGATTCAGCTAAAAGATCCTGTGCCAGCAAAAGATCTGATCGAGAAGTGGGATGTGGCAGCAGCACGTACCGCGGATGGTGTCACCATCTATGCAGGTGACTCACCTGAATCAGATGCCTATTATTTTGAAGGAAAAGGGGACGATCCTGTTAGTCGCTTCGCCATTGGATCGGTTGCCAGAATAAGTGAAGTTGCTGAATTGGAAGGATCATCCATCCTTCTTCCGAGGAACTCACAGACGCTGTGGAATGCTACCAGTGACGAGTCCGACATCGTTCTCCTTTTCGCCAGTCCCAACTTTCTGTTCGCAGATGGTCGAGAACTGCTTACTAACTCCTTGCCAGCATTCGTTTCACCGTTGAAGTCAGCATTGCAACCGGACGTCTCGGCGATGTTAGTGACAGTGGATTTTGGCGACGAGCAAATGTTCATTGAGGCACGGTTGACGCCGAGTGGTGGTTCAAGTCCTGCTGCACTCGTCAGAGTGCTTCAGGAAAAGATTGGTGGTTGGCCCAGTTGGGCAGATGATTTTATTATCAACTCGGTGCCCGATGCTTCATGGCGACTGCTCGCGAATCGATTGCGACCGATGGTCAATTTTGTTGCTGAACAGGTGCGGTTTGGTGTGTCGGAAGAGGTGGCGATTGCAAATGCCTACCTGCCTGCACAGGCCGTTCCGCAGGTGATGCTCGCTACGGTGCTTGCACTGAATACACCCGAGGGCAGCTCCGTGGCAGCGGGAGCTCCAGTCGCGAAAAAGCAGCTATCTATCGAAGAACTATTGAATCGTAAAATGTCTGTCACCTTTGAACAGGAATCACTCGAATTTGCGATCGATAATATCGTGACCGCGTTTGAACGGGACTTGCCCAGTGGATCCAAACTCCCCAATATTCGAATCATTGGTGGAGACTTGCAGTTGATGGGGATCACTCAGAATCAGCAAGTCCGAAACTTCAAACAGGAAAACGTCCCACTGCGGCAGGTGCTTACTCAATTGTTAAGACTTGCGAATCCCGACAAGACCGCAACGGGTCCCAAGGATGAAAAACAGTCGCTGATCTGGGTGGTGGAGGATGATGGGGGCAAGAAAGAGATCCTTGTCACCACTCGCAATTCGGCAAAAGATAAGTACGAAGTGCCCCCCGAGTTCAAAATCGACTGAGGGATGTTCGCCGGCTGCGTCAGGCAAAAGTTCCCCTGTTAATCAGTGGTGTGATTCCAACTCCTGCCAATGAGAACGTGTAAAGCGATTTTGACGGTTGCGCTGCCAAAATCGACGAGAACGTATGTATTTGGTAGCCGTAATTGGCAGTCCCCCCCAATGTGGTGATCTACAGTAAAGGTGTTGTTCAACTACTTCCAGTGTCTTTTCAGATCAATGCACTGCTTCGACTTTATCCCTATTAGCATCGCGACTCTGACGCCAAGCTCACAGCTGGGGCTCGACTTGTATCAAGCCGAAGCTGATACCGAGAACTACATTCTCTACCGAGGTGGTGACTACCCTCTCACCGTGAATGATTTGGAGCGGTTGCGGGCGCGTGGCGTGGAGCAATTGTTCATCTCACGCGATTCGCAGGCTTTCTACAAAGACTATTTGCGTGAGATTGCCACTTCGGGGGATAGCGAGAATGTCTCGCTGGCAGTGCGTACCCAGGCTGTCACGGAGGTTGTTCGCCAGATACTCCAAGAGGCATTTTCAGAAGACAACACTGAACAGACCATAGATGCAGCAAGCCAGTTGGGCACACTCACTGCGGACATTTTGACGAACGATCAGTTTGCCGTAAAAGACATGCTTAAGGTGTTGCATCACGACTATGCAACGTTCACTCATTCGGCCAACGTTGCATTTTACTGCGGGATGCTCGCAAACGAGTTGGGCTATTCCAAGGAGGTGGTGGAAGAGATCACGGCCGGTGGCCTACTTCACGATTTAGGCAAGCTGGAGATCCGGGATGAACTTTTGCGTAAGCCGGGGAAACTGACAGAGTTGGAGTTTCGCGAGATTCGAATGCATCCAATTGTGGGTTTTAAAAAGTTGGCGTATCGCGAGGATCTCGTCGAAGGCCAACTTATGATGACATATCAGCACCATGAACGACTTGACGGGAAAGGTTATCCCGTTGGTTGTGTCGAAGATGACATTCATCCATGGGCAAAATTATGCTCTGTGGTGGATGTCTATGAAGCATTAACAAGCAACCGCCCTTACAGAAAAGCTATGCCTCGAAAGAAGGCTCTGCTCATTATGGAACGTGAGATTGGTAGCGCGTTCGACCCGGAGTTATTTAGATGTTGGCAATCGATTATCGAACAAAGTTAGAGCAGTTGATTCATTCGATCGACTGGAAGATTAAGATTCCAGATGAATGGGCTGACTACTTTGAAGACACCGGAAGGCCAGCGGCCTTTGCGGATGATCAACGACATAATCAAAGGCTGAAAATCCGCACATGTGGAATTCTTTGGTTTGAAAAGGCCATTCCAATCAGATCCCGCCAGAAAACGCCGATGGGCATCTATACGCGAGACTTCTCTCGTCAGGGTACAGGTTTTCTTTCGCCCTGCGAAATTTATCCAGAAGAGCAAGTGCGGATCGTGCTGCCAACGTTCTGGGTACAACTGCGAGTCGCTCGTGCGAGGCGAATCAATGGTAAGTGCTATGAAATCGGAGCCGTTCTGTCACGACAACACGAGCCGGATTCTGACGCGTTCGTTCCTGATCCACGTCCTGCGGGTGTTTGATGCAGCTGAGTCGTTGAGCCACGGATTCACCTGACTCTTAATTGCATGACCCGGATGGGGTGCGCAGGATCGTCCTTCAGTGCAATTTTGTGTTCGCTATAAGACCATCCATTCTCTTGAATCCAATCGCGGAATTCGTTGGCAATGATTCGGTACGGGTCGCTCAGTAACACCTGGCCACCTTCAGCAAGATGTTCTCTCAGGCACTGATTCAATTCGGGCCAAAGCGTACGCAGATAGGTGATGTCGCTTCCGAGTATCAGCGGGAAGCCGGGGCCTTCCATGCGATCAATCCCAAATCTCAGTTGCCGCACCTCGCAGCGATCTCTTAGCTCCCAAGTGCTCATTTTTACTAGTAGCAACGGGTCAGTGACTCCATCGGTGAGAACCACCTGCGATCCACGGCATGCTGCAGCGAACCCCGCATGGCCAGTTCCGCAACCAAGTTCAAGTACTCGTAGGCTGCTTAGCGAAAGGCCACTGAGCGACAGGTCGCACAGAAAGTGGTCAAGTCCTGATGCGGCACGCCAAGTGGTTGCCCAAAAAGGATCAATCACGCCCTCCTCGCCCGCATCTTGCCGCTCACAAGCATCAATCAGCATGCCTTCTGGGTCGGAAGCAACTGCCAGCTTTCGAATTTCACCTGCGATTAGCGTTTCTTCCCAGTGCCATTGGAATCTCTCAGAAGCCTGAGCCGCAAGTGATTCAGGGGAATCGTCGGTTGGTTTTTCGTGCGGGGATTCCGTGCCTGGATGATTTGTACTATTCATGGTGATCTTACTCACTCAGCCATTGAGCGACGTCGGCGGCAAAGTATGTGAGGATACCATCGGCGCCTGCACGCTTAAAAGCGAGCAGACTCTCAAGAACAGTTTCGCGACGATTAAGCCACCCATTTTCCGCTGCTGCTGACAACATCGCGTATTCACCACTGACTTGGTAAGCAAAGGTGGGAACCGCGAACGTTTGCTTCACACGTTGCACAATATCGAGATATGGCATGCCCGGTTTGACCATCACGCTGTCGGCACCTTCTTGTAAATCAAGAGCTACTTCATGCAACGCTTCATTCGTCTGAGACGGTGCTTGCTGGTAAGTTTTTTTGCTTGCGCCGCCGAGGTTGCCAGAGGAACCCACTGCATCACGAAAGGGACCGTAAAAAGAGCTCGCGTATTTGGCAGCGTATGACATGATCTGGACATTCGAGAAATTCTGTTCATCCAGAGCAGTCCGGATCGCAGCAACTCGACCATCCATCATGTCGCTTGGGGCAATGATGTCACAACCGGCTTCAGCTTGAACCAATGACTGTTGGCAGAGTACAGCCAGTGTTTCGTCATTGGCAACATCGCCATCACGAACTAGACCATCCTGTCCATGGCTGCTGTAGGGGTCGAGCGCGACATCACAAATGATCCCAATTTGATCTCCCACTTCCTGCTTGACGCGTCGAACCGTACGACAAACAAGATTGTCGGGGTTGGTGGCCTCGGCCGCATCTTCGGTTTTTAGAGAGGGGTCGGTCGCAGGAAAGATTGCAAGTGCAGGCAACCCAAGCTCACATGCTCGAATCGCTTCGCGGCATATTTCATCTTCGCCGAGTCGGTCAACACCTGGCAGACTTTCGACAGCTTGCCGACCTTGGCCGTCGAAAACGAACAATGGCCAGATTAGGTCATTCGTGCTCAGTGTCGTTTCTGTCACAAGTCGCCGCGACCAGTCATGACGACGTACCCGCCGCATCCGAGTTGCAGGAAATGACCCGCGTAAAAAATCTGACATTCTTTGCTCCTTTGGGACAGCCTATGTTAGAAGGCGAACGGAACTTTTAGAACCGCTAGACGTGCAGAATTGCTGGATCAAAGCATGCAGCAATCTTCCTGAATCACGGGGATTCAACGCAGACTCCGGTCAGCACAACCAGATGAAAATGCTAGAATTGCGGTTTTCGAGCATCCATCGTGATGTTTTTGACTTGAGTTGCCGTTCATCCAAACACCTCCTGCAGCGAAACATGACACAGTTATCCTTCTTTCGCCTCGTGCTTCTCTCACTTCTGGCTGTATCTTCTGTGCAGCTAACGCCATTGTGGGCCCAGCAGGCCGACAAGATATCGGTGTTGCTGATCGATGGGCAGAACAATCACAATTGGAAAGCAACAACTCCACTGATCCAGCAGGTATTGGAGGGATGCGGCAGGTTCGATGTCGATGTTGCTACTGCACCTGGACCAGAAGAAAGTATGGACTCATTCTCTCCTGAGTTCTCAAAATACGATTTGATCGTTTCAAATTACAACGGTCAGCTGTGGAGCAAGTCAACTCAAAAAGCTTTTGAAGCCTTTGTAGCGGGTGGTGGTGGCTTTGTCAGTGTGCATGCAGCGGATAATTCTTTCCCAAAATGGGAGGCTTACAACAGAATGATCGGACTTGGGGGATGGGGGGGGCGCTCGGAAAAAGACGGTCCTTACGTTCGCTGGAAAGAAGAACAAAAACGATTCACGCGTGATCTTAGTCCCGGCAGAGGTGGCACTCATGGCAAACGGGTTCCGTTTCTGGTGATCGTTCGAGATTCTGAGCACCCAATCACCGCAGGGTTACCGAGCACTTTCATGCAAGCGGCCGATGAGCTGTATGGGAAATTGCGTGGCCCGGCTGAAAATATGCATGTGCTGGCAACTGGATTCAGTGCGCCCGCAACCGGGGGTACGGGGGAGCATGAACCACTCCTGATGACAGTGCAATTTGGTGAAGGACGAGTTTTTCATACTACTCTGGGGCATGATGATAATGCCATGAAAGGTATGGCGTTTCAGATTACTTTGCAGCGTGGAGCAGAATGGGCGGCTAAGGGATTCGTAAAGCAGCCAGCTGTAAGTGGGACCAAGCTGACCAGCGATGTACCTGCTATGCGAGATCCAGCTGATGTGGGACCCGATGAATTTACCGCAATACCTGACGTTACATCCAAAGGATGGAGCACACTGTTCAATGGAAAAGATCTGAGTGGATGGTCGCAGAAGAATGGCACGGCAACCTACCGGATTGAGAACGGAACGATTGTTGGAAAAACAGCTCAAGGTAGCCCCAATTCCTTCATGTGTACGACTCGTGACTACGGGAATTTCGAATTGACGTTTGAAGTTAATGATGATGTTGGATTGAACAGTGGTGTTCAGATTCGATCACTTAGTAAAGATGATTTCAACAATGGTCGTGTGCATGGCCCGCAGGTAGAGATTGAAAGTGCACCGGGGGAAAGTGGTTACATCTACAGTGAAGGCACAGGGCGAGGCTGGATTACAAAACAACAGCCAGTCAAAGACGCTTACCAAAATGGGGAATGGAATCGGTTCGTGGTGCGAGCTAATGGTGATCGTATTCAAACGTGGGTCAATGGTGTTGCGATTGCTGATATCGTTGACACTGAGTCAAGCAAGAAAGGATTCATCGGGCTTCAGGTTCATGGCATCAAACGCGATGCGGGGCCGTTCGAGGTTCGTTGGCGCGATATTCGTGTACGTGAATTGAAGTGATATGACAGCTTGCAATGCTCGGCATTGGATACCTTCCGTGGAATCAAAGTTCACTGGTGTAGCGATGGTTCTTTTCTCCGCCGCGGCGTCGTAAAAGAAGTTAGACGTTTTGTCAGCCTCGCGTGGAAGCCAAGGCTGATGTCCAGTGAACGCCAAGGTTCACACTGCTCCGTTTAGGTAAACAGAAACGACTGTCGGGTTGGGACCAGTTCTGCCATTCATTGCAGTGATTGCTTTGATTCGGCCTCGTGTGACGACATTCATGCCGCAGAGCGGTTAATCCATGTGCATTGGAGGGTGAATGGTCGATTCCCTAAAACAGGGTTCCGCGGCATGGATGTAGCGGAAGTGACCCCAAATCAGTGCGACGACTCTCACGGATGAGTGCTAGAGCATGAGTGGATCCAGAACAGCCCTTGTTGCAGCGGTTTTGACTTGTTGCACGCACGCAGTCGCCACTGAGCCTGTATCTCCGCCACCTCTTGGGAGCCTACTGAGAAGTGGCTGGGGGGTGCCCGGCTTAGCCGAAGATTCGGTTACTTTGAAGGGTGAAGTCGCTGCTATGCCTACTTCACCTGATGTTGCACCCGCCGTGACGGGGCCCATTGTCAGAGGACCCGTTCTGCAGGACCCCGTGTTGCAGGCAGGCAAAACGGTTGCTTCGCCAGCACCAAAAACTGGTCAAAAAGAGGCGGCGGTGACGAGTCAGGCTGACGGACTTTCTCAGGGAGCGGATTTTGAGACCCTGCAAATTGATCGTGCTCCATCGGTTCCACGATTGCAGCCACGACGTTCGCTTGCTCAAAACAACATCCCAGAGCACTTCAGCGTTGAGAAGCAAGCTAGGGTGATCGCTGCAGCTCCAATCAATGAAGTGGTGCTGCCGTTCAAGGCGTTACCGGAATTGCCGCAGGCTAAGCTTACCCAGTCAGATGAAGTCTGTGATTTAGTCGACGCGGCGATAGCAGGAACATCATCGAGTTTGTTCAAGGGGCGGCAATTGTTGGCCGCCGTTCCTGCGCAGCCAATTGATCGAGCAGATTCGGGTGCTGATGGTCAACTCCCTGATGTGAACGAGGTTGCATCACTGTTCGAGGAGTTGGGGAGTACTGACGACGAAAAAGCCATCGAGTTGCTGCAGTTGCCCGTCGGCCTCGAAGATGAAGTGAGCGAGGATGTTGTTTTGCTCGCTGAGGGAGAAATTCTGCTGCATGCTGGACCCGCTGAGGCGGCAGCTACCTCAATCGACTCATGGGGAATGATCGAAAGTACGAACACGCCGGCAGTGGACCCGCTTCGTAGAGCTGCAGAGTTGTGGGAGTTGACTAAGCTGAGTCTGCGACAGGCAAGGCAAGCAGCAGTGGATGGTGACGTCACTGCGTTAAAAACCGCGTCGATGGAGTCATTCCGATTGTGTATCTCTGCGATCGATGCAGCTGAGCAGACAGATTCCAGTGCGGTGTCGTTTCAGGAAGCGTTAGACGCAATTCGCGAATCCAACGATTTTTGTCTCGTAGGAGAGGATCCTAATAGCAGCGTGCAGCAGATAGTCTTGGAGCACAAGACGGACGTATTGAAGAAACAGGAAGGTCGAGTCATGTCCAAGCATCAAGCTGCGTACTGTTACATGACATTCGCCCGGCAGTCATTGGTCACGGCTTCGAAGGGAATTCCTGAAGCAAGCGAGGCCTTGATGTTACTTGGCGCCGCGGAGTCGCTGTGTGTTGATGGGAATGTATCTCACAGGAATGCAATTGCGGTGATGTTGCAGCGTGCAGCGATTGAGATTTGCCCTGCAAACCACGAGCCACATTTGGCATTAGGCATTACGCTGTCAGATCAGGGCTTAAGTGAGCAATCGCGTTTGTCGTTGCAACGGAGTGTTGAAATAAGGCCGAATCAGCGGGCGTATCAGGAGCTTATTGAGCTCGCGATGCAGTCGGGAGATGAAGCGATTTTGAAAGACTTACACGTCAAGTTAAAGCAGCTTGCTCCTAACGCTAAGGCAACGGTTGTTGCTCTGGAAAACGATTCCGACAGCACTCGTGCCTCCCAAGATAAGGTACATGGTGCCGACACTGGGCCGGAAGCAAAGACCCGAATCGGTTGGCGAGCCTTGCTTCCGTTTATCAGATAGATGTCTGCCTCGTAAGAATCGCTGCTGCGGCCCGCATACCACTGTCCATTGCGCCCTCGATGCTGGGTGTTTCACAATGGTCTCCGCAGATATACGTGTTTGGGCGTTCTTTAACTTCGGGTGATCGAAGCACAGGGTCAATGTTCATCGCTGGCAGCCCGTAGGGGATCTGGTAGGTTTGCAACAGTTGCCAGTTACGTACTTGGTCTCCAAACCAGTTTCTTAGTTGTTCTTTTGCAAGCAGTTCTTGCTCATCGTGGGTCTTTTGGTTGTTGGGACTGAGTGAAACAGAAATTAATGAGCTGTTCTGGGGAGCGTATTCTTCAGCCACGTTACTGATAATTGTGGCCGTTTGGATCGGGCCGGTTTCGTCACCTCGGAGAATCAAGCTTTTGTGTTTTTGGTCGCATTGTGGGCTGGAATAGTACAGTGTTGAGGTCTCATTCCATGTCGTTTGGATGTCAGGAAGCTCTAGCAAACGAGCTGCCGCGTTGCTTTCTGTAGCGATCACAATGTGGTTTCCAGTTAATGAATCGCCATTAGCCAGGACGACTCGATTTCCCTCCAATCGCACAACGGAGGATTGTAAGTTGACTGATCCACGGGGTAATCGTTCGGCCATTTGTCTGGGGATTGCCGCCATCCCGTCCGCTGGAACGGCGATGCCACCCATGGAGAACATTCGAAAGACAAATTCAAGCATTCTGCTTGAAACGGAGAGGCTTTCATCGAGAAATACGCCACCGATGAAAGGTCGGAAAAACTGATCCACCATGCGTTCTGAAAAACCAAAATCACGTAAATATTGTTCGGTCGTTTGGTGCGGTCGTTCGTACAGCTCTGCCAATGAGCCGCGGCAGGTTTTGCTGCGAAGACGCCAGATTCGTAACTTGTCTGCAACTGAACCCACAGGATTGGTGGCAGTTGCCCAAGCTTTGCTGGGGTTTCGCCATGGATCTGCCAACTCGGTGAATCGTCCAGACTGTCTGATCAAGGCACCGGGGTCGAAGTATCGCAGGCGGAGCGCAGAGTAGTCCAATAATGCCTGACAGCTGGGATACGCAGTCAAAAGTACTTGGAATCCTACATCCAAGGTAAATCCGTTGATTACATCGGACCGCACTCGACCACCCACTCGGTCAGTGGCTTCAAGAACTGCGGAGTGTACACCAGAGTTTGCTAACTGGACTGCACACGAAAGTCCGGCGAGACCACCACCAATGATGATCACTTCGTGATGACGTTCGTTCGACAAGGACTCTCTCGTGTGTTGTGAGGGAAGGAGAATGGAGGTGTTGGGTGGTGAGGTGTTGGTTGATATTTAGGTATAACCGGAGGCGACAAAAATTAATGACATGCTTTAGCGGGCAGACCTGTCTGGAAACTGTTTAGCCAGATCCACGTTCAAATGACCTGATATCCCAACTTGGTTAGTTCTTCTGTGAGGATTAATTTGGGTTGATAGTTGCCATGCACCAAGCGAATCTGTTTGGGCGGCGTTTCCATGTTTTTCACAAATTCAATCAGGTCCAACTGGTCCGCGTGAGCGGAGTAGCCATGCATCTGATGAATTTTTGCAGCGACCGTGTATTTGCGGCCATTCAGGCGGACCCACTCACTGCCGCGACTTAGGAAGTGACCAGGTGTACCATTCGCTTGGTAGCCGACAAAAACGATATCAGTTGTGACGTTGCCAAGAAACTGCTTGAGGTAGTTTAGAACACGGCCCCCGGTGCACATGCCACTGCCTGCAATCACAATCGCTGGCAGTCTTTGCTTTTCCAAGTATTTGAGTGTCTCCTTGTGTTCTTGGTGACTGCCAACGGTTGTTAAATTTTCGAATACCAGTGGCTGGTCATCGGTTTGCATGAGTTGTTGTGCTTCACGACCCCAATACGAATTCATGCTTTTGTAAAGTTCGGTGAACCTCGATGCCAAGGGTGAGTCGACAATCACATCGACTTGTTTCAGAAGCGAACGACCAGTTTCCTTCTGCAGTCGTTCGAAAATTCCATTCATTTCATAAAGAATGGCCTGTGTGCGCCCGAGACTGAATGCTGGAATGATGGTAACGCCGCGATCTTCCAAGGTTCTTCGTAGTACAGTTTCCAAAGCTTGCTGACGGTTTTCAGGACTCTCGTGAATCCTGTCACCGTAGGTGCTTTCCAGAACCAGGAGATCCGCCTCGGGTGGACTGACAGGTTTGCGTAGCAGCGGATCCTTTCCCGTTCCAATATCACCTGTGAAAACAACTGTTTTTCCGCTGGGCAATTTGACATCAAAAATAGTTGATCCGAGCACATGTCCTGCAGGACGCAAACGGATGGATGCCGAACCCGGTATCTGTTGCCAACTGTCATACTCAACGGGCCTCAGCAGATGCTTGACTTGCTTCAGGAATTTGCTGATCAGTTTTCGTGATCGAGTGAATCCAATTTTCAGGGCATCTTCCATTACCAGTGGCAGTAGTTTTGCCGTCGGGTAACTGCAATAGATCGGTTGTTCAAAACCAGCCGCGAGCAGGTACGGTAGGCGACCGGCATGGTCGATATGCACATGTGTGAGCAACAAGCTTTCGATGTTGGCGAGCGAGAAATTGATTTCGGGGTTTGGATGTTTTCTAGCTTCATTTCCTTGGAAAATCCCACAGTCGACAAGCAGACCGTGCTTGTCTCCCCAATTTAATTGGTGGCATGAGCCCGTGACACCTTCGTGTGCACCATGGTGAGTCAGCTTCATGATCGGTTGCGGCGATTTCGAGTGAATGTACTTAATGCTGGGAGTATTCGAGAGTTGCAATCTTTGCCACGTCTCGATCCAAATCAGCTTAACCCCTGCTAGGGATGATCCGAATGCGGGTGCATGCCCGTAAACATATTGGAGCAGATTTCAGTTGTGTTGCTCTGGTTGGCTTTTCTCGCTTTCCGAGAGTTTTTGCAGCGGTATGACCAGACGTGTCAGCACAGCTGCGATACCAGTGTTGTCGGCAGGATGGCACGGGTCACCCACTTGGCTAACTGAGATCGACACTTGTGTTTCTATCCATGGTTTTAAAGAGGAAAAATTGCATGTCCAAATATTATGTTCAATCCGGCACGATGCGGACTGTTGTTCAGGCTGAAACTACGCGTAAAGCTGCTTTGTGGGCGGTTCATCAAGCGATGCAGCAGGTCTTACCGATGGAAGGTAATCCGACCGATTCAAACGACTTAAGAACAGATGCGAATGGTCAGGAAGGCGTTGCTGTGCTTTCACAGAGAGTGTGTATCAGTGAGCGTGGTTTTGACCGTGATGACTCAACATCGTTGCCAACGATGGAGGTGGTAACCGAGTGGAATGATATGGTTGTCACACTGGATCGGCTCGAAAAAATGCTTTATCGAGCGAAGTGATGTGGATCGGTATCAGTCTTTTTTTAAGTATCCAGCACTGGTTTGAAAGTACCGACTTCGCCGCGTTGTCGCCTGTTCCGGCGTTTTGTCAGCGGGGTCAATATCGGCAAGGTTGGCTTGGCAGTACCGGCATCCAATTTTTTGGAGATGAAATTGAATGTAGTCCCTTTGTTCTGTTTCAAGCGTTCCTAAAACAAACTGGCCCAGCTCGGAGCGATCTGGGCATGAGAGGCGGTTTCTTCTCCAAATCGCACCTAGGGTGTGCAACCCTGCTGATTCTCGTCCTCGAACCTCAATCAGACGCTGCCGCAATTGCGTGTTGCTGCGGAGTTCATGTTCAAGTTGCGAGCAACGTGCAGGTGAGAGAGCCTCGTCAAAAAAAGCACTGAGTTCTGCGTCGGTAAAGTGATTCATAGCAAGCTCTTGAAATAATCAACCTGCGTTCGAGATCAGCCCGCGTAGCGACTCAGGCAGAGGGTGACATTCTGCCCACCGAAGCCAAAGCTGTTGTTAAGTGCGTACCGAATTTCGGCTTCTCTTGCCTCATTGGGGACGTAATCAAGGTCGCAGTCTGGATCAGGATTTTCGTAATTGATTGTCGGGGGCAGGACCGAGTCACGCATCGCCAGCAGGCACACGATCATTTCAGTGACTCCTGCGGCCGCAATCAGGTGTCCCATCATGCTTTTCGTGCTACTCACCGGAATCTTGGCCGCGTGCTCGCCAAAAACATCACGACATGCTTTGGATTCAACTTTGTCGTTGACGGTTGTGCTTGTGCCGTGGGCATTCACATATTGGATGTCGGAAGGTTGTAAGCCAGCATCAGCAATGGACATTCGCATGGCCGCAATTCCACCATGCCCGTCAGGGGGAATGTCTGTGATGCGATAAGCGTCTGCCGTCGTTCCATACCCAGCGATTTCGCCGTAGATGTTAGCCCCGCGAGCTTTGGCAGCCTCAAGCTCTTCCAGAATCACCATGGCAGACCCTTCGCCCAGGACGAACCCATTCCGCAGGCGATCAAAAGGCCGACTGGCCTTGGTTGGCTCATCGTTGCTTTCACTGAGCGCTGTGAGCAGGTTGAATCCCGTCACACCAAACGGGTGAATCATGCTGTGTGTTCCGCCCGCGAGCATGGTATCAGCATCGCCACGGCGAATGATTTCAGTGGCCTCGCCGACCGCTTGGCTACTGGCTGCACAGGCGGTCAAACAATTGAGGTTTGGGCCTTGGGCGTTGAACATGGTCGCCAGGTGAGCAGCGGGCATGTTGGGTTCTTGTTCGAGTTCCTTCGCAGGATTTAGCAATTCGATTCCAGCCTTGATGAATTTTGACGCGTCGTACTCGCCATCAGCCAACGCAGCAGCCATCATCCGGCTGAATGTCCTGAAATCCTGATTGCCTTCGCCACTGCCCAAGTAAACGCCAAAGCGGACCGGGTCAGTGATGGAATCCAGAACACCGCTGTCAGCAATCGCCTGTTTAGCGGCACCAGCAGCAAACTTAGTGTGTCTGCCACGGTCCTTCCACTCCTCAGCCGATTCTCCGGAATCAGTGATGTCCCAATTCTTAACCTCAGCGCTGATCTTGGTAGGAAAGCCACTGGCGTCAAAGAGGGTGGTCTTAGCTACACCACTTTGCCCTTCTTTCAAGCCAGACCATACGGTGTCAGCGTCATGCCCCATTGGGTTGACCATTCCGATTCCGGTTACGACTACACGGCGACGCATCGGGCGAGCTTTCTTGGAAGTGGGGTGAAGCAGTTAGCGGTGGACTTTGATCCATCGCTGTGAGTGTGGGAACTAGATGTTCGTGTATTCTTGGACAGGGTTTCCGTCAGGATCAACTGCCACATGGAAAAAATTCATCATCCGCAGCATATCTCTGAGCATGCCGGGGTTGAACAGAGGGCCATTCGTGAACCGACCATCTTCTAGAAACGCAAACATCAAATCAATTTCCGCTTGAAGTTCGTCGCCTGTGTGACTGAGGCAGGTCACTGTTGCTCCAGTATCCTGAACGGCATCCAAATCAACTGCCAATGAAAGTTGGTCACCATTGCGTGCTGGTTTGTGAAACTTTGCCTTGCCGACCTTGGCGAGCACCACATGCTTATCAAATTGAAAGTGCTCTGAAACCAGAATTCCTCCCATTTGAGCCATGCCCTCGATGATCAAGGTTGGTGGCAGCATGGGAAACCCAGGGCAGTACTCATCTAACGCTTCTTCGGCAAGCGTTACATTTTTGTACCCACGAGCATGACTGCCGCTCACAAATTCGGTGAATCGATCAATCCAAAACCATCGCATTGGTTCATGAACCACAAAGAGAAAAAATTGGAAACTGGAAGTTGATCGTTCCCTGTGAGCAACATTATTTACTAGCTAATTCAGGCGTCACTGCCGACTTTGCTGCCGACGTAACTGCACAGATCGCCAACAGTCAGCAAGTTGCCAAAATCCTGAACGCGAGGATTCTGCTCGAACTCACTCATGTTCGCCCATGGCATTCGTCGCTTCAGTTCAGCCATGCCATCAGCTGTCACAACTCCATCTTTGACGTAATCACCATTAGTGAGGATGTCCTCGGGTGCCAATTCAGTACGCTCGATGTTGATTTCGAACGATTTTTCAAGCTTGAACACGATGTCCAGAAAGTCGATCGACTCAGCTCCTAGGTCTCCTACCAAGGTTGCTTCACGATTGACTTCATCATCATCAACGCCCAATGCGTCAACCAGAGCTTCTTGTACCTTTTCGAAAATCTCGTCTTGGGAAAGGCCCATCAGTGAATCCTTTTGCGAACGTGTCGTAATTTGAGTGTAGTGATATGGATCGAGTTAGTCGCTCAGGACGACTTGCTCAGTAAGTTGTTTTGTAAGTTCGATGAACTGTTTTCTTGTAGATTCCAACACCTTGGTATCAGTGCCGAAATGCTCCGGATCTCCGGTGAAACAGCGTTCGAGTATTAATCTTGCGGAGACGGTCACCCGCCCCTGTTTCGTCGCGGATGCCTTCACCGTGGTTCGATTTCCATCTTGTTTGACGACATCCACTGCGATTTGCAGGGTCTCGCCCGGAGCAAGAAAGTCGCCGAACTTGACGCTTCGCGTCTCTCGAAGCAATACCAATGGTGTTTTAAAGTCGTCGTCGGCCCTGATCAGCCAGACAGCTGCCTGGTGGAGGGCTTCCAGCATCATTACCCCGGGCATTACCGGAAATCGCGGGAAATGATCCTTTAGGTACTCCTCGTCCGCGCGCAACGTCCTCTCCGCTGTAAGCCGTTTTCCTGGCTCAATGGCGGTGATCTTGTCGATCTGGCGGTATTTCATTTCTGGGGGCACTGAACTCATAGCTGTATTCACCTCACTACAATAGGCACGGTTAAAATTCACCTCAACCGTGGATTGTGCGGATCATCAATGTTTCCTTGGTTTCGGGGGCTTGTAAGCCGGAAGATTAGAAATTTCCGGTCGAAAAAGCCGTTCGTTAGGGGGGAATCTCGCTGAGATCAACTCGTCGGCGGCGAATTCGATTCTCTTGCCTCAGGTTCGGACGGGCTCACAGTCTGCGAATGTTCCATTCGCTTGGCCTGAACGATTACCAACACGCCGGCAATTAAAAAACCCGCTCCAAGCAGCCTCAGAGGCGAAGCCTCGGCACGCGGATTACCCAATAATCCAAAATGGTCCAATAGCAGTGCAGCAATGGTCTGACCTGTCATCACCGCCGCAAACCAAGGCAGTGAACCGACTCGAGGCACTAAAATCAACGAACTTGTCACCAAAACCACGCCAATTGCCCCTCCAAACCAAATCCACCAAGGAAAATCAGCTGGCGGTGATGTGAAAACAGGCGGAAAGGTCCCTGTCACTACTGAAAGCACCAAAATGATGAGTGTTCCGCTAGCAAAAGAGATGAGCGATGCCTGCAGGGGATGCTCGAGATACTTGCCTAATTGGCCATTCACGCTGGGCTGAGTGCCTAACAGGCATCCGGCTACCAAGCCGATCAGGATGGCAACGATGACGATTCCGAATCCTTGCACGTGAATCAATAGCCTTTCGTGGCGTTACGTCGCTGTGGACCAGGTACTTCAGGCCCAGAGCGAACGACTCGATTTGCCTCATTCACGAAAATCAGCTGAGGTCGGTGTGATTGGACATCTTCTTCTGGCACCATCGTGTACGCGGCCAAAATCACCTTGTCCCCCGGACGAACCAAGTGTGCGGCCGCTCCATTGGCGCAAATGTCATTCGAGCCCTTGAGCCCTGCAATGGCGTAAGTTTCCAGTCGCGTCCCACGCGTGGTATTCCAGACGTGTATCGACTCGTAGGGGTGAATGCACGCCGCTTCGAGTAGTTCGGGTGGGATGGTTACACTTCCCTCGTAGTCAACATCCGCGGCGGTGACCGTCGCTCGGTGAATTTTGGCTGCGAGAAGTTTTCGATACTTACCGTTCATCGACTCTTTCTGTGCTTGGGGTACTCCCCATCCTACCCGCCATCAGGTTCAAGTGAAGGCCAGCGAATGGAACGGTACCCGGTAGCAGTTTGCGATCTGATTGCCCAGAAGACGCGTTTTGGGGTGAGGTGATGACCCTGTGAGTCATTCCGTTTCTGATTGCAAAAACGGCTCCAAAAGGTTTCGTGTCTCAGGATCTTTGATGGCAAGCTTCCCGAAACCTTTGACGCATCCAGCAGCCATGGCTGTTTCCTGATGCTCGTCATAGTTGGTAACCAGCATTACCGGGGTCGATCCCAACTCGGGGTCCGACTTAATCGCGACAGCTACATCAAGGCCATCACTGTAGTCCCGGTCGAGTTTGCGATTGACGGTAACAAGGTCGACTGATTGGTTGCGAAGCAGTTCTAGGGTGTCTTCGACTCCATGCGACTGAACAACGGAAGCTCCGAAGTGATTCGAGACCATTTGCCTGATGGCATGGAAATCGGGACCACAATTACCGCAGTCCAAGAGAGTTTTTGACATGGTGTATTTATGAGTAAATCGGAACAACCCTCTGGCAATGTCTTCTATTCCAAAGGGTTGTTGGTCGTGCAGAGATGACTGAATGTGAATTCGGCCTTTTACTTTCCGATTGAGAAAAGTTTGTCTTTGGTGCTGATGAAGATCGATTCATTGGCACCCACAGGGGTGCTGTAGACACTACTGCCCATGTTGATTTCATCGATCGGTTCGACGTTGTCTTTTCCAAATTCGAAAATAGCAACATCTCCATCTTCATCACCGATGAAGACATGTCCATCAGCAATCAGCGGACTACCCCAACTTTGGGCAAGCATGTCATAAGTGAAGTGGACGATTGGCTTGCCATCTTTTGTGCCTTTCGCATTCAGACAGTGGACGAGTCCGGAAAAGTCAGCCACGTAAAGGACATCATCTTTGATGGCACATGTTCCAATCGAACGATGCATCTCTTCTTCGAAGTCAATTTCTTCATCACCATTGGTATCAAACATGCTGTAGTGCCAAACCACACCGGAGTTTGGATTGTCAACTTCTACCTCGCCGTTCTCTGGCTCTACCGCTTGGATGCGACGATGGGGGATGGGAATTCGCTTTCCATCGTCACCAATTTTCATTGCAAGCGTCGGTGAAATATCACCTCGCATGTTCGGATTGATGCACCAAAGGTGCCCTTCGCCTTCTCCATGCTCAGGGTCCTGTCCAACTGCGATGTAAACAAGTCCGTCGTAAACGACAGGAGTGGCGATCAAATTGTTGCGAGTACCCTCGCCTCCGAGGACCCATTTGCTGGTCTTGGGGTTGCAGTCGAACTTCCATAGTAGTTCTGGCTTGCCGTCTTTTCCTTGGTCAGCTCGGAAGCTGTAAAGAATTCCATCACCACCAGCAAATAGTGCCTGCGGCACACCATCGAACGTTCCCACGGTTGGGCTTGACCACTGACCGTGCAAAATGTTCTTGGCGGGAGCGCCATCAGTCCATAGGACTTCTCCAGTATTCTTGTTCATGCAAATGAAACTGGGGGCGTCAGGAGCAGGCAGGTTCAGGTGTGATTCATCGAGCCCGTTGCCTGTATTTACGAACAGCAGATCACCATAGCTGGTGACGCTGCATGAGCACATGTTGTGCTGGCTGATCCCCATGTCGGGACCCATCATATTATAGACCCAGATCACATCCGCATCTCGTTTATCCGAGGTGCCCAGCTTCTTAAAGAATTTGATTCGCGGTCCGATCTGTTTGATCGTGAGTTCTCGCTCGACACCATTGAATTTACCTGTTGCTGTCCATGACTTTCCTTCGGTCACAGTTTCGATTTTGACGTCGCCTTCGACCTCTGCTCCGGACGCTGCTAAAGCAGCTTTGGCCGCGTCTGTCAGCTTGCCTTCTGCAAGCCCAGCCAATGCTAGTTCAAATGCCTCGGCTGATGGACCAGCATTCATGATCGCAGCCAACGAAACCACTTCGTCTTTTACAGGGCCATCATCTTCGTCGTCGTAAAATCCTTCGGTATCAAGGCAACGTACTTCACCTCGACTGGTGACGAACCAAAGACGGTTTCCTTCAACCAGAGGAGAGCAGCAAATGCCCTGTAGTGGCCAGTCGTGTACGCGACCCGTGATAAGCTTTTCGCTGCTATGCTGCCATTTGAAATCGCCGGTCTTTTCGTCGAAGGCAAGTAGGCAACCAAGGTCAACTTTTGATGGGAATCGTTTCAGGTGACCGGCACCGTTGTTGGTTCCCACATAGACCTGACCCTCAGCAATGACAGGGTTACCGTAGGTTTGGCTTCCAAGATTTGAAAACCAACGGATGTTTTTTGCTTTCGTGTTGTCCCAGTCACCTGAGCGTCGATCAAATTTACCGATATTCCACTCGAGTGGAAGATTCTTGACTCCTGGAGTGTTGTTGCGCTCACGCGTGCCACCCCACTGGGGCCAGTCGCCACCAGAAGAAACGACTTCCGAAGAATTGTCGGCAATCGGTTCCTTTGCTGTGGCGGAGGGGGCAGCATCTGCCTCGTTTTCGCTGGCTGCAGCGTCACTGGCTGCAGCGTCACTCGGTATTGGAGTTTCTACCGCCTGCGAGGTTGTGGTGGTGATGTTGCTGTCACTAGCCGTCGTATTGCTTTCGACATACTCAC
>Ga0315320_10000303_pt1 | contig 39718 bp, 54 predicted proteins | sample M140m21515metaG_FD_203458 | JGI IMG/M metagenome (GOLD analysis project Ga0315320, IMG submission 203458) | Ammonia-oxidizing marine archaeal communities from Monterey Bay, California, United States - M1 40m 21515 | ecosystem: Environmental > Aquatic > Marine > Coastal | place: USA: California... | reverse complement strand
ACGCTTCATGGAGAGGGCTCAGCTGTCGCCGAGCTCTCGAAAATCACTTTCCCCTGTAGCTCAGTTGGTAGAGCAGGTGGCTGTTAACCACCTTGTCACAGGTTCGAGTCCTGTCGGGGGAGCTTTTTGAAAAACTACGGAACTACCAACCGTCCAGTTAACGCCCGGAAGCCGAGAGCAGGCCCCCGGGCGTTTTTTCGTTTGGCCCCAGTTTTCCCGGCGTTTGGCTAAACCTCTCTGTTTGGCGAAAGTTCTCTCTTCCGCCCCCGTCTCATTCGAGAGAACCGTGAGACCCCCATGTTCTCACTCGCACCCCGAGAGAAATCTACGAAACCTCTCAACCTCTCTGATTAACAGAGACAAATGGTTAACAGGCAGTTCTCGTTCGTCACCTCGGACGTGAACCGGGTAGGTAAGTCTCACTGGCTTAACTTCTTCTCCGTTGGCTTTGGCTGGGCGAGCATCGCAGGCACTTGGCACGGGACGTCTCTAAATGGGAGCGATCTGTGTCTGCGAATCATGATCCTGACGACTTAACACCCGAAGAACGATTCGAGCGCATCGCGTCGATTCTCGGCGCCGGGCTTGTTCGGCTCAGCAAGCGAAAGCGCTTATTGAAAGACGGTGACCAACCATCCCAGGAATCTTCGCCAATCTCTGGCGACTCGGCCGACGATCGGGTTGAGTCTTCTCCCGAATCCGGGCTGACTGTCCACAACGGTTAACACGTCCGAGATTCCCGAGAAGGAGAACCCACCCAATGGCGCTGAACATAGCCAAGGAGGTTCGCGCGATGGAGAAATGTACCGTCCGCGAACTTCGTAAACAGTATGCCGACGTCTTTGGCGAGGCGACCAATGCCTCCAATAAGAATTGGCTGATCAAACGCATCGCCTGGCGGATGCAGTCGAACGTGGAAGGCGATATTTCCAAACGTGCACGCAACCGTGCACTGGAAATCGCCAACGATGCGGATCTACGGATGTCGCCGCCACCCGATGCGCCCAAGCCAAAGGCTCAGCCACAGCGGACGGTCACATCGAAGGTTTCGATCGAACACGATGACCGTCTGCCACCTCCGGGTTCGCAACTGAAGCGAACCTACAAAGGCCAGCTCTATATCTGCACCGTTCGCGAAGACGGATTTGAGTACGAGGGTGAATTCTTCAAATCACTAACGGCGGTTGCCAAAGCGATCACTGGCCAACACTGCAGCGGCTATGCATTCTTCAAACTTGGAAAGGCGGCATCATGATCAAACCCAATACCGACAAACAAGTCCGCTGCGCGATCTACACCCGCAAGTCGACCGAAGAGGGTCTGCAGCAAGAGTTCAACTCTTTGGACGCCCAACGCGACTCGGCCGAGTCTTTCATCGCAAGCCAAATGCACGAAGGATGGACATGTCTGCCAACGCATTACGACGACGGTGGTTTCACTGGTGGCAACATGGACCGGCCGGCGTTTAAGCAAATGATGGAGGACATTGAAGCTGGCAAGATCGACTGCGTCGTGGTCTACAAAGTGGACCGACTCAGCCGATCACTACTCGACTTCTCTCGCATTATGGAGAAGTTCGACCAGGCCAACGTTTCTTTCGTGTCGGTGACGCAGCAATTCAACACGACCTGCAGCATGGGCCGGCTAACACTCAATATCCTGCTTTCGTTTGCGCAGTTTGAACGGGAGATCATTTCGGAACGGACGCGAGACAAGATCGCTGCCGCGCGACGCAAGGGGAAATGGTCGGGTGGAATGCCGGTGCTGGGATACAACGTCACAGCGGAAACCTCGAAACTCATCGTCGATCCCGTGGAAGCAGAACGGGTGCGAGCAATCTTTGACCTGTACTTGGAACGGCGATCGCTACTGGCAGTGGTTGATGAATTGGACCGTCGAGCTTGGGTGACAAAGCAATGGACGACCAAGCGGGGCACGTGCCGAGGCGGAAAGCCATTCAACAAAACCAGCCTGCACCGACTGCTGACCAACGTCACTTACATCGGCAAGCTTCGCTACAAAGACGAGATTCACGAGGGTGAACAGGACGCAATAGTCGATCTAAAAATCTTCGAGAAGGTCCAAGCGAGGCTCAATCGCAACGGACGGTCCGGTGGCGGCGAGGTTAGAAATAAGTATGGAGCATTGCTAAAAGGGATCTTGCGTTGCAAAGCGTGCGATTGCTCGATGACTCCGTCGCATTCAATCAAAGCCGGCAACAAGCGGTATCGCTATTACGTCTGTTTGCAGGCTCAGAAGCGAGGTTGGGCCAAGTGCCCGACGAAATCAGTCCCCGCCGGCGAGATCGAGCGTTTTGTCGTAGAACAAGTACGTGCCATCGGTCGTGATCGCTCTTTGGCAAGGAAGTCGATCGAAAAAGCATCTGCCGCCGTCCGCGAACAGATTGCTTCGCTAGCCACCGAAGAGCTTCTCATCCAACGCAACCTCACGCAGTGGCAGAATCAACTTGGAGAAGTGATTCGTAAACTTCCGGCCGGCGGCGACGATTCCGTCCTGCTCGGCGTGTTGGCCGACCTGCAAGACCGAGTTCGCGAAAACGAGAAACGGCTTTCCACGATCCGTATCGATTCGGATGGTTTGCGGAAGACAATCCTCGATCCCGACGAAGCGACCGAGGCGCTAGCACACTTTGACGAACTCTGGGACACGTTGGCTCCACAGGAACGAGTAGAGATCCTGCAGATGTTGATCCGCCATATCGAGTACGACGGGAAAGGCGAGAAGATTGCGATCACGTTTCATTTGGCCGGAATCAAATCGGTCGAAGCACGCTTGCTGGCGGAGACCGCCCAATGAGCGACGAAATTAAAATTGAACTCGCCATATCGTTCAATCGCCAAGGCCCCGGGGCGCGACGCGTTGCCACATCGGAACCTGAATCGGACATCGATGCACCGCAAGGGCGACTTCCCAAGATCACCAAACTGATGGCATTGGCGATCCGATTTGAGAAGCTCATCGGGGATGGCACGGTCGGCGACTACGCAGATCTTGCACGACTAGGCCATGTGACTCGGGCTCGATTGACGCAAATCATGAACCTGCGGTTGCTCGCTCCGGACATTCAGGAGGCGATCCTTTTCGCAGAAGAAATCACCGTTGGACGCGATCCGATTTCGATACGCCAGCTTCAGCCGATCGCCCTGACACCCGCCTGGAAGAAGCAGCGACGAATGTGGAAACGACTGTCTCGCGAAGTTGGACCAAACGTGTCCACCGCATCCGAATAATCGGTCCATCTTCAATACAGACACCTTCCAAGATGGAGCGATTGATGACGCCAAAACAGTTCGGTGCCCAGATCAGAATGCGTCGACTCGAACAGCACCTGACCAGAAACGAGCTCGCGGAGATCCTATGGATTTCCAACTCCCAGATGGAGGGCTTGGAACGCGGCGAATTCGAGGAGCGGGACGACAAACTGATCCCCGTTCTCGACGAGGTATTTGACTCCTCGCCCTGGGACCAACTGGCGTTCGATGGCTTTGAGGAGCTGTTTCCAAAGAGCGTCACGGACCGGGAAGCTTCCCTGGCCGGCCCGACCGATCTCGGCCAGCAAGAAATTCGCAACTTTCTTGTCCCGGTGTGACCAGACGTGTCACTGGACATGGAAATGCTATCAATCGCCCCGGGTGGGGCTGGGTGAATCGGTAGGACGCCCACAGGAACGGATCGCTCGACAGTAGGCCACGGACGAGCGGAACGGAAACCCAACCAGGAGCGGCGGTGGAACCGTCGTCATCCAGCCCCACCTCTCTTTCTCAGCCATTCGGAATGGAACTGATCTTCTTACCCACGGACGCTCTATGACCTGTATCTGAAACGCGTGACTTCGATGCACACCCTGAACTATCAACGATTTACCAACCTGACCTTTTTGCAATCCATCAAACCACAACGACTCCTCAACCTCCTGGAACCCTATGCGGATTATCTCCAATCCAAACAACTCCACCTATCGAAAGACGTCCCGCATGAGGAATACGTTCAGAAGCTGGCGGAGATGTTCGCGTCTCCCGATGCCGATACGCCGTCGTCGTTGTTGGATGCATTGCACGTTGTCAATGGTTTAACGGGCCGAGCGACAATCGATCTCTTGTTCGATCAAATCGACGGGCTGATGGACGCGTTTCAGAACGAAGAAGATCCGTTTCCAGGTGACGTGGCCATCGAAGCATTCCTTCGCGACCGTGATCGAGCCGAACGGATGCTCAGCCATCACTCCGCGAGAGCGAGACGAGCCTTCATGTCGTTTCAGTCGCGGTATTCAACGCCGCCGCAACTCGTGGAAGATCTTGCCGAGGGAACGCAGTCGCTCACCCGTGACCTTGATCATTGGTTTTATCGACGTGGATGTGGCCGTGGTGCGTCGGCCCATTGCAGTCAGAACGAGGGTTCGCTGTTCGTCTTCGTCAGTCATGGTACGCCGATGCGTCGACTCGACGTGCTCGACTCCGGCTTGCGAGATTCCCTCATCTGCCGACCGATCAAAGACGATATCGCCGTGTTCGACAAGCTCCTTGGCGAATTACGAATCAACGCTGAAACCGTTCCACAGCGTGAGATCTATCGGCGTTTGATCGGGAAGCACATGTTCGGCGACGAGGAGATGTTTCCGCCGGGCGAAAAATACACGCTGGATCCGCTGCTGGAGTACGGCGAAGCCTCGCTTTCAGTCTCCATGATTGAAGAGCTGACGAGTGCCGAGTGTCATTCGGTCAAAATGCTGCTTCCTGGTCACAAGCCAGAGGAGCTGACATCAAGGCGGCAAGATGTGCTGGAAGTCTTGGAAGAACGAATCGACTGGCTTGAGCGCCAAGGCTACGAAGATGTTCGATTGACGGAAGCAAAATTCAGCTTGTCGTTTGCAGCGAGCCGGAGATCTCGGGTCGTTACAGTCAAGCCTCCCAATGTGGCAATCTACAGTCGTGACGGCGATAGCGAAGTCGTCGAGCGATTCCTGCGAGATCGAGGTTTCATCACTGAGCAAGATTGGCAGCCCTATGCGATCGATGGAGCCGTTCTGGCGGGCAGCTAGGCGTTGCAAGTACGAGACGACGCTCGCTCATTGGCGGCAATTGCTCGGGGACCATCTTCAGGCCTTTGAGCATTTGTTATTGGCGACTGATGAACTCGGTAGTCACGTGCCCAGCCCGAATTGCCGTTGGTCTTGGTTGCGTGTTGAAGTTCATGACCAGAAGGCCGTCTACACAGTCGACGAAGAATCCGGCGCCACACTCGCGGTCTCACGTCGCGACACGGTCGTGTTCCAGGTCAACTGGCGGCTGATCTGCCGCATGCTCTGTGCTTCGATCGACCTGCCCTTTGAGTATCGATCGGTTGGCGAGATCGTAGGGCTATCGCAATTCACGGTCGATCGATCCAGCTTGAATTTCCAACTGCCGATCTATCTCGCAAGCGGAGACTTCATTTCGTCAGCGATGCACTTGCTTTCAAGACTGGAGTCGCCCTGTGTGATCTTGCGGACTGACGCTGCGGCGAACGATAGCTCAATGCAGCTGTTGTTGCAGTCGCGGCAAGTGATCGACATACCGCTAAATGACTACACCGAGTTGGATTCCCGCGGTCAAGCGAAATTCAACGGACGCGGATTGCAGAAACTTAGTGAATTCCGAGCACAGCATCGTCCATCAGAACCGTCTCGCCAAACAGAGCCGCTTCTCTCCATTTCAGACGGGACGACTTGGGCATCTGTCCGCATCCGCTTCATCGACTATGAGACGATTCGAGTCAGCGTTGAAGGTAGCTCTGGAATCTTCCACTACACCCAACTTGGCATGGCGAATAGCCGCAACGCCAAGCCCGTGAAGCAGTGGCTAGTCCTGCGTACCTTCGCCGAGAATCATGGCGTACTGACATGGGGCGATCGTGGTGCCGCTGCCAACGTCAAAAAGCAAACTCAGGAACTGAACAAGAAGTTGACCGCAGCGTTTGCAATCGAGGGCACGCCAATCAAATACGACAAGTCCCTCAAGGGTTATCGAACGATGTTCGCGATCGACGAACCTTGATACACGGTGAAATTTCGCTCGCCCTCGCATTTCTTTTCGCGAATTCTTTTCATTCTTCTGATGCCGGGTTATCTGGGGTTCGTGCTACCTGATGGATTTACAGGTCGGCGAAATTTTGAGCCCGCAGCGAAAATTCGCCAGTAAGGGATGACAGGCTTCAACGCTGACTCCCAATCGAGTCGGAAACAATCGCGGATGACCAGCCCTGAGCCTGTTGCTGGTCTCTGATGATTGCCCCGACAAGAGGGCCCCACAATGGAACTCGTGCAAAAGACATCTCTTTCACTGCAGCGACAGCTATTCCTCGAAACGCTTCAGCAAATCAACTTTGGCAGGATTGAGCGAATTCGCTTTCGTGATGGTCAGCCTGAACTAAGCGACGAATCCAGGATCGTTCGTGAGCACAAATTCATGGGTGAGAACGGACCGCACCGGGAATCAAAGAACAATGACTTCCCGATCAAGCGTCCGTTGTCGGAACTATTCCGCTACTTCGATCAGCAAGTCAACGGCGAGATCGAATCGCTGGAAATCAAACATGGTTTGCCATTTCGCATGATCGTCGTGGAATTCGCGACCTAACGAAACAACTCGAACATTTCATTCACCTGACATTCGGCCGGCCGCAAAGCGGAGGCGATTGTGGGCGACACCAAGTCACCTTGGTTCGACACAGTTGCCTCCGCTTTTTTCGTTGGCCTGCGGTCCGTCGTCCACGCCTCGGCATGTCTCCGGCCAAGGAGATTCACCGTGACACAATCCAATTTCAATCCATACGAAGACACGTTCACTCGCAACCTAGTCGAGAGAAAAACGGGCGGCCTGATCGGCAAGTATGGCTACACCGAAGTCGACCGCGACGATCTGCAACAGGACATTTACGTCCGAGTCATGCAAGGCGTGCGGCTGTACGACTCGCGTGAAGGCCATCGCAACAAGTTCGTTACTGCCATCGTTGAACGATACGTCGCCAACATTGTCCGCAATCGTTGTGCAGAGAAGCGGTGCGATGCAAACACGATTTTGTTGAGCACGCCACTGACTCAATCAAGTGGCGAAACGCTGCGGATTTCCCACGTGATCTCCGATACAGCACTCGACCGCCACACCGGCCGGATGCGACGCAGCCAGTCCGAGTTATCCGATCTACGTAGCGATCTGCAAAACCGAATTGACGAGCTACCCGCCCACCAGCGGCACCTCATCGAATTGCGAAAGACGATGACGATCACCGAAATCGCGGACAAGTTCGGTGTCGCTCGAACCACTGCATCGGGCTGGTTTCGCAAGATTCGTGAGCACTTCGAGGACGCCGGGCTGGCCGAATATTTCGACCGCACTTCGTCGGTACGGACGTGAACCGGGTAGGTCTATTCCCGGCGGCGGCCTGGTGTTTCCCAAACGCCTTCTTCAATCAACAAGTCTGGAACCTGAATGCAAAACCTAGCAACCGACATCGAACGACGTGTCTCCATCTCACTGGCCGTGGGTCGCTATCTGAGAATCCAAGATCGCTTCAATGAGATCAGCAAGGAGTTCACCGGAGCGTGTAAATCGCTGCGGAAACAGCTTGGCAGTGAACAACGCTTCGTCGTTCAAGTCGACTTCCGTCACTACCTCGTCACCAGCGATGCCGACGGCAACTTCGAGATCGAACCCATCCAGTCCCTTTAACCAATCAGCACCACGATCCGATCGGAGATCAACCAACCATGACCAATCTACTCGACCAAATCCAAACCGGCCGGCAACCGAAACCGCCTCGCGTCTTGCTCTACGGAGTCGAAGGCATCGGAAAGTCGACCTTTGGCAGCCAAGCCTCCAAGCCCATCTTCATTCAAACTGAAGACGGGCTCGACGAGATCGATTGCGATCGATTTCCGTTGGCGACTACTTTCGATGAAGTCACCGCGGCGCTGTTGTCACTGCGGACGTCGGATCACAGCTATGAATCCCTGGTGATCGATTCGCTCGATTGGCTGGAACGCCTCATCTGGGACAAACTCTGCCAGCAGTATGGCGTCGAATCGATCGAAAAAGTCGACGGCGGATACGCTCGCGGCTACACCCACGCGTTGACGCTCTGGCGAGAAGTCCTCAATCACCTTGGCGCACTTCGTTCACGCGGAATGGTCGTCGTCTTGATCGCTCACTCGAAGGTTGAACGGTTCGAGGATCCGGAGTCGTCGCCTTACGACCGCTATTCGCCTCGACTGCACAAGCACGCGGCGGCCTTGGTCAAAGAGTGGTGCGACGCCGTGCTCTTTGCGACTCGCAAGATGCGAACGCAAACGGAAGACGCCGGCTTTAACCGCAAGCGAACTGTCGCCCATGCGATCGGTAAGGAAGGTGGCGAACGGGTCATGCGTGCTTACGGCTCGCCTAGCTGCGTTGCCAAAAATCGTTACGGCATCACGGATGAACTGCCTATGTCTTGGTCCGCCTTCGTGGGTGCGATGCGTCAGTCGGCGAAGCCGCGGCCCGAACCACAAGCCGTCAGCTAAATCCAGCTTTTCTCAATACCCTTTCAGTCTCTCAACCCAAGGAACCCACATGGCCAACCTCAACGGATTCAACGCCAACGAAGTCGAACCAGCCGACGATCTCGAACCGATCCCCGCTGGCAAATATGTCGCCGTCGTCACCGACAGTGAAATGAAGCCAACCAAGTCTGGGACCGGCAACTATCTGCAACTCACCTTTCAAATCATCGAAGGCGAATGCGCCAACCGATTGCTGTGGGTGCGATTGAACCTCGACAACCCGAACGGAACCGCAGTTGAAATCGCTCGACGCGAACTTTCATCAATCTGCCATGCCGTCGGAGTGATGGTGCCGACTGATTCGACAGACCTTCACAACTTGCCCTGCTTCATCCACGTGCGAGTCAAACGCCGCAGCGACACGGGCGAACTGCAAAACGAAGTGAAGGGGTATTCCCGTCGCGACGCCACCGCTCAGCCCATCGCGGCGAGTGAGGTCGCGAGTTCAACGCCGGACGCTTCCGGCTCGGATGCCCCGCCTTGGAAACGATAGTCGGCGCCTCCTCTCTGCATCGTTCCAAGGCCCAAACAGCCAGCCGGCAAAGGATTGCTGGTTGGCTGTCTTCTTTCCTGCACAGAGCAATTTGATGATTCGACTTCGACTTCCATTTCCACCCTCAGTCAACCACTACTGGCGACACGTAGGCAGCCGAGTGTTAATCAGCCGCGCCGGCCGCGAGTATCGCAGCACGGTGAAGTCCCTGATGGCCCGCGACCGCATCAAGCCGCTCGACAACGAATTGATCGTCAACATCGGGCTCACGCCACCAGATCGCCGTCGCCGAGATATCGACAACTCGCTCAAGGCGTTGCTTGACGCGATGCAAGCTGGCGGCGCGTATCACGACGACAGCCAGATCGTGAAGCTGTGCGTTGAAAAACAATCGCCATGCAAGGAAGTCGCTTGCGCCGAAGTCGCCATCCGCCACGTGCCGGCTGAACTTGGTAAGCCAGGTTATCGAACCTGTCTGCGTTGCGACGACGAGTTCCAATCCGACGGTCCCGGGCATCGCTTCTGCATCGACTGCACCAGATGGTGCATGAAATTCCCAGGTATTCGAGTCGTTCGTGGAGCGAAGTACCACAACGGACAGAGGATTGCATGAATCTGCGCGGCTACCAACAAGCCGCTGTAAATGCGGTCTACAAACACTTGCGGTCACGCGATGACAACCCAGTCGCCGTGCTTCCGACCGGCGCAGGCAAGTCACTTGTTTTGGCTCAGATCGCGTCCGACGCGGTGTCGCGCTGGGGCGGACGTGTTCTGATTCTGGCTCACGTGAGAGAACTGCTCGAACAGAATGCGGACAAGGTTCGGAAGCTTTGCCGGGACATCCCGGTCGGTCTCTACTCAGCTGGCCTAAAGAAGCGAGACACAACTACACCGATCCTGGTAGCCGGGATTCAAAGCATCTACAAGCGAACCTGTGAGCTCGATCCGTTCGACCTCATCATCGTCGACGAAGCCCATCTGATTTCAAAGAAGGGTGACGGCATGTATCGGCAGTTCCTGGCCGATTGCAAAGTCATCAATCCGCAGGTCCGTGTCATTGGATTGACTGCGACGCCGTTTCGCCTCGATTCAGGCATGATCTGTTCGCCCGATCATTTCTTGAATCACGTCTGCTACGAGATCGGCATCAAGGAATTGATCCGCGATGGCTATCTTTGCCCATTGATCTCCAAGGCCGGAGTCAACCGAGCCGACTTTGGCGACCTCAAGGTTCGAGCCGGTGAGTTCGTCGCCGATGAGGTGGAAGCACGTGTGAGTGACTCCGAGTTGGTCTCGGCTGCATGCAGTGAGATCGTTGAGTTAACCGCGGACCGCCAATCCATCTTGATCTTCGCAGCCAGCGTCGCTCACGGACAACAAGTCGTCGACACACTCCGTAATGAGCACGAAATCGAGTGCGGTTTCATCACTGGCGATACTTCGGCCGAAGAGCGTGACCAGCTTCTCACTCGCTTTCGAGGTGATGCAAGCGGTTCGCTCTTTGATTCGGAGCCGTTGCGATTCCTCTGCAACGTGAACGTGTTGACGACCGGCTTCGATGCGCCGCGTGTCGACTGCGTGGTTATGCTGCGACCAACCATGTCGGCGGGCTTGCTGTACCAATGCGTCGGCCGTGGATTCCGGCTGCATCCCGACAAACAGAACTGCCTGGTTCTTGACTTCGGTGGCAACATCGAACGCCACGGTCCGATCGATCAAATCAAACCCAAGGAAAAGCAACTCCGTCCCGGAATTGAGCCACCAGCGAAGGAGTGTCAGAAGTGTAATGCCTTGGTCGCATGTGGCTATGCGAGCTGCCCCGAGTGCGGACATCCATTCCCTCCGCCGGAACGGGAACCCCACGATGCCCGGGCTAGCACCGCTGGTGTTTTAACTGGCGAAATCACCGACAGCAAATACGACGTCCACGACATCGTCTATCGCATCCATCGCAAACGCGATGCCGACGAAGATGCACCGAGATGCTTGCGCGTCGATTACATGATCGGCCTCGACCACTGGCAAAGCGAATTTATTTGCATCGAGCACTCGGGCTACGCGCGACGCAAAGCCGAATTGTGGTGGTCGGAACGCTGCCTCGATCCCTGCCCGGACAATGCTGAGGAAGCACTTGACCTGGCGGACGCCGGTCTGTTGGCAACAGCCGGATCCATCACTGTCCGAGCGATTGCAGGCCAACCCTACGATCGCATCATCGACTATCGGCTATCGGAGGTTCCCAGCAGCTCACTTGAAGAGGCGCCGTTCTAGTGTCGAGCGTTCGGGAGCAAGTCGCGAACTTTCGCCAGCGAGGCTGGTGGTGTGTGCCGCTGCGCGCTGGTGGCAAATCGCCGGCTCGACGCGATTGGACCAAGTTGCGATTGGAACCCGAGGTGTTTCCGGATCCTGGCAATATCGGAATCATTCTGGGCGAACCTTCTGGCTGGCTGGTGGATGTCGACCTGGATTGCGACGAAGCAATTGAGCTGGCCGATCAATACCTGCCGCCAACGCCAGCAATCACCGGTAGACCGTCAGCTCCAAAGTCTCACCGATGGTACATCGCCGCCGGCGCGACCACCGAAAAGCACACCGATCCCCAAGACGGCACGATGATGGTCGAGTTGCGATCCACTGGAACGCAAACCGTTGTCGGACCAAGTATCCATCCCGATGGTGAAGCGTATGACACACTCGACGCCGAACCAGCCTCCGTTCCCGCGCCGATGTTGTCCGCCTGCGTGAAAGCACTCGCCGATGCCGTCATCATCAAGCGTGGCGGTAGCGTCACGAATAAGACGCCGACGTTGCCGCCAGTTTCGCCCACGGACGCGTCCGACGTGGAAACACGAGCCATCGCCTACCTTTCGGCCATGCCGCCGGCAGTCTCGGGCAGTGGCGGACACTCGCAAACCTACGCCGCAGCCACTGCGCTCGTCCACGGTTTCGGAATCGCACGTGACCGTGCCCTGGCGATCCTGACCACCGAATACAACGCACGCTGCAGCCCGCCTTGGTCCGAGAAAGAGCTGCAGCACAAGATCAACCAAGCGGCAACCAAATCGCACGACCGCCCCTTTGGTTGGCTGCGAGATTCCCAGACGCTGCAAAATGACGATCCAGCAGTCGACCTCAGCAAGTTCCTTGTTGGCTCAACCAAGACGCTGGCAACTGAATCAAACGCCGCTCGAAATGCCCCCGTTCGTGACCCCGGTCGACTGCCTGAGCAGTTTTTCAAAGTCCCCGGCTTCGTACAACAAGTCATGGACTTCACGCTCGCGAACGCGCCGTATCCCAACCTTGGCTTGGCGTTCTGCGGCGCGATGGCATTGCAGTCCTTCCTTGCCGGCCGAAAGGTATGCACGACAGGAGATCTGAGAACCAATCTGTATCTACTCGCACTTGCCGGCAGCGGAACAGGAAAAGAGTTCCCGCGCAAAGTCAATTCACAAGTTCTCTTCCAGACTGGCATGTCGGCTTCGCTGGGAGACAAGTTCGCTTCGGGCGAAGGCATCCAAGACGCTCTCGTTCGTACCGGCTGCATGCTGTTCCAGAACGACGAGATGGACGGAGTGCTTCGGCAGATCAATCTCGACCGCGAGAACAGCCGCGAATCGATCCCGAACATTCTGCTGACGCTTTACACGTCCGCTGGCGATGTTTATCCGATTCGCGTCAAAGCCAATCAGAAAGACGCGATCCACGTCGACCAACCGCACCTCACTCTTTTCGGCACGGCGACACCTCAATACTTCTACGAAGCACTATCGAAGCGAATGTTGACCAACGGCTTCTTCGCTCGGCTGAACATCATCGACGTCGGCAAGCGTGGCAAAGGGCAAATGCCTGGATCGGCCCGAGATCTACCCGACGATATCTTAGAAGTCGCCAAGTGGTGGTCCGAGTTCGAGCCTGGCACTGGCAACTTTCTCAACTTTCATCCTAAGCCGGCTCGTATTGCGTTCACGCCTGACGCCGAAACAGCGATTACCCAGCTCCGAGAACAAACCGAAGACGAATACGACCAGGCCGACGACGCTGGCGATGAAGTTGCTCGAACTGCCTGGAGCCGAACGTGCGAGCACGCTAAGAAGCTTGCTTTGATCTACGCCTGCAGCGAGAACCACATCGAACCCCAAATTTCACTCGACGCTGTCCGCTGGGCCAGTGAGTTCGCGCTGCACCAGACTCGTCGGCAGCTCTATCTCGCCTCGGTACACGTCGCGGAGAACCCGTTCCACAAAGAGTGCCTGAAGTTTCTGAACAAGATCAATGAGGCGAGCGACAAGGTCATGGCCCGTCGTGACTTGATGCGAGCCATGAAGTTGAAGGCAGCGGAGTTCGATCAAGTGGTTCTGACCTTGGTGCAGCAAGGCGAAATCGAGCCGACCGTGATCCAGTCTTCCGCCCGAACCACGCAAGGGTATCGGGCCATCGGAGTGGAATAAGGTGTCATCGAAGTGTCACCATCTGTCACGCGGCAGGGACGAATTAGCGTCGAAACCTTACCCAAACTAAATCAATCAGCCGAATCCGTCCCGAAGTGTCACCAGTCGTGGTGACACTTCAGTGACACTTCGCGTGAAAGGAAAAGACCGTAAATGTCTATAGAAACACTCTCTCTATCTGTATCTGTCCCCCTGTCACGCCCACACCCCCGCGATGCGCATTCACGCGCACGCGAGGGGTCAGGAGACAGATTTGGTGACGCATCGAACGGGTCCTCCCGTGAAATGTGTCTCATGTCAGGGCCGCGGGAACAGCCACGCTATTAGGCACAGTTTGTTTTGTTTGTCCGAATGAAAATCGGACGCCCAACCATCCACGCAATTACCCACCGACCGAGCCTTTTCCGTTTCTCCCTTTTGGAAAAGGATGCTGCCCATGCAGGTCGAAATGTGGTCGCTTGATCGGATCAAGCCTTACGAAAAGAATCCTCGAATCAATGACGATGCGGTCGCTCCGGTCGTCCAATCCATCAACGAATTCGGTTTTCGCCAGCCAATCGTGGTCGATCACGACGGTGTGATCATCGTCGGCCATACCCGTTGGAAAGCAGCCAAGCAGTTGAACCTTGCCGAGGTCCCGGTGCACATTGCAACGGACCTCGAACCCGAGGCGGTGAAGGCCTACCGAATCGCTGACAACCGTACCGGCGAAAACGCGGAGTGGGATTACGACCTACTACCGATCGAGGTCGGAGAGCTTCAAAACTATGGGTTCGATTGCGAGTTGCTTGGATTCAACAGTGACGAGTTAGCCAAGCTGCTTGATCCAGGCGTTGAGCCAGGACTAACCGATCCCGACGATGTTCCCGAGCCGCCCGACGATCCCGTCACGCAACCGGGCGACCTCTGGATCCTCGGAGACCACCGACTGCTGTGCGGTGACTCGACCAACGCCGAAGACCTTGATCGACTACTCGATGGCGCGAAGATTCAACTTTGCAATACAGATCCCCCGTACAACGTGAAGGTCGAACCTCGCAGTAAGAACGCGATCGCGGCGGGCAACAGTTCGTTCGAGGCCGGCAAGGGTAAGTCCAAAGATGGCCCGAAGAAGATGCGAGCGAAGGACCGTCCGTTGGAAAACGACTTCGTGTCCGACGAAGAATTCGATCGGTTGCTCAAAGCCTGGTTCGGCAACATCGCTCGCGTTTTGGAGCCGGGTCGATGCTTCTATATCTGGGGAGGCTTCTCGAACATCGGAAACTATCCGGCGGTCTTGGAAGCGGCTGGGCTGTATTTCTCGCAAGCCATCATCTGGGACAAATTGCACCCGGTCATGACGCGCAAGGATTTCATGGGTGCACACGAATGGGCGTTCTACGGTTGGCGAGAGGGAGCGGGCCACAAGTACTACGGTCCCAACAACGCAACCGACTTGTGGCATATCAAGAAGATCCCGCCGCAGCAGTTGGAGCATCTCACCGGCAAGCCCGCGGAACTAGCGGTGAAAGCGATGCAATACTCGTCGCGGAAAGGCGACAACGTGCTGGACCTGTTCGGCGGCAGCGGTTCGACCTTGATCGGGGCCGAACAAACCGGACGCAAGGCGTTCTTGATGGAACTCGACCCGCCATATTGCGACGTGATCGTCGACCGCTTCCAGCGTTTCACCGGCAAAGCTGCGGTGCTAGAGCGGACCGGCGAGTCGCCGATTCCCGTCGGCGCTCGCGAGGAGAGTATGCGATGACCTTCGTTGCTAAACCTTCCGATGACGCCACATGTCATCGTAGAAATAGATGTGCTCCGCGTTCAGGTAGCGGGCAAGCCGGTCGAGCTCCGATTCGTCTTTCAATTCCTCGGTGCGTCGGCTGTTCTCGAAATACTCTGGTTCGGCCGGTCGCGGAGATAGCGATCGCAGTTCGCCGCCTTCGATCAACTCGATCGCTTCGTCCGGATCCAAGTAGCCATCGACCAGTATTGGGAGAACGTGTTCTGGGTAGCCATCGAAATGCAAGTAAGTGGCGAGGATACCTCGGTCGTAAGTTTGCGTCGCGATTACGGCTCTGGTGGACATGTTTCAATTTCCTTTCGTTGAAGAATCGGTCTTGGAGTCGCCGGCCGCGAGTCGCACGACTCGGTCCGGCGGAATGGAAAGCATCAGCGATCGGCCGATGTCCCAATCGACATCGACTTGCGTCCAATCGCTCTGCGGATACATACCGACGACCGTTCCGATGGTGCCGGCGGGAATCGGGTCGGGATCGTCGGTCATCGAAACCAGGCGGACGCGGTCGCCCGCCTTGAGGTTGCAAGTGTGTTTCATCAGTTTCTGCTTTCGTGAAAAGTGGTTTCGGACGCGTTAACACACATGAGCCATGCGTTGGCGAGCACAGCAAGCGAACTTCGGAAAACATGCGGAGAGATTCGCCATGTTTTTCAACGGGAAGAAATCGCGGCCGACGTTGCCGCGCGTGGGCCATAGAATTCGCGCGGCCAACTTGCCGACCAACGAGAAAACGCCCGATCGTGGCCAACGTCGGGCGTGTGTGGCGAAGCGTTCGCCAAGCAGAGAAATGTTGCGGCTACAAGCCGTGTGGAACCAAGACGTACGAACCTTCACCCGTCACCGGATACGTCTCGCCGGCGGCCGTGCGGGCGAACAACGTGTCGCCATTGCGGAAGACACATTCGACCTCGGAATCAACCGTGCGGTTCTCCATCGTCCGCAAGTCATACGTCACGCCGGGTTCGGGCAAAGCCCGCTCGCCGTCCGCCAAGTCATCGACCTCTCGTAAATCGTGGAAGTGCTTTTGCATCGAATCCGTCCCTTTCGTTTAACTGCGAACCGTGAACCGGCCGCGCTCGGTCTTCACGAATCGGCTTTCCTCGCCTTTAGCCAAGTCGCGGAGGATCGCCGAGTACAGCGTAGCGTGCGGAGTCTTCCCGCCTGGACTAGTCCAGTACCCCGCCTCCGTCATCGAGGCGATCATTTCTTGCGTGTTCAGCGGATCGTTGCTCTCTTCCAAGACTTTGATCGCCGCCTTTACACAGGAGAGCTTCCTCTCGGTGGCCGGCGAATCAGACTTTTTCTTGGCGGTGCGCTTCTTCGCTCGCTTGGTCGGTTCCGAACCAGTCGCAGTGGCGCGAGCCGAACCCTGCAATCGGCCGGCCGTTTTGATGCGCACCTTTTTGTTTGTCGAAAGATTCGTCGCGTCCCAGCCGCCGGAAGAGTTCTCGGCGTCGATCCGCACAACGACCTTCTTGTTCGTGACCTTGGCGTAGTACTCACCGCCGATCTTTACGTCTGCCTTCTTCATTTCGTTTCTCCGTTTTCAAGTTTGATGCGTGGCTGCCATCGTCAGGCCGCGGGGACCGCCCGCGACGACGCCGGCCCGAGCTACCGAAGAGCCGGGGCCGGCGTTTCGGCTTCCGTCTCACACCACCCCGCCGAGGTTGCTCTTGCGGAGTTGTTCGTACATCTGCAGGAAGAGAAAATGCTCGTCGAGCAGCGGTCCAGCCTGGCCGCCGAGATCCGCGTCGGCTTTCTCCAATGCGTCGGCCAGTGGTTTGAGGTTGTCGGCGATGCGGTAATAGCTTTCGCGAATGTCTTGGTAGGTCGCTGGGTCAAGTTGTTGCATCGCGCCGCGAAGGTCGGCGGTCTTGTTCTCTTTGGGCATGGTTTCGTCTCCTGCAGAAAGGTTTGTTTCTTGGTTTGCCCCGTCGGCGTTAACACACATGAGCCATGCGTTTCGGAACACAGCAAGCGAAGTCCGGAAGGAATCTTCAGTCTTTCTGCGGTTTCGTCCGGCCGGCGACACTCGCCACGTGTGCGGTCCGATCCGAATGCCTCAAGGAACCCGCACATGAGAAAACGCCGCGACAGGTTGCCAACGTCGCGGCGTGTTGGGAAAGGAAAGCGGATGCCGATCAGTCCTCGTCCAGCGCGAATTGCTTCTTCAACTCGGCCAGCTGTTCGCACAGATGATTCAAGGAACCAACATGGCCCCAATCGATCGGATGGTCGTTATTGCCTGGTGCCGGCAAGTCTTCGACCCTTTCATGCAAGTTTTCCAGCAAGGTCAAAGCCCGAATGTGCGCGGCCGCGTAGGCATCTTCAATGTTCTCTCGATTCGTCATTGGTTCGTTCCTGTGTTGTTGAATAGAAAGGCCGGCGGCGATCTTTCTCGCCGCCGGCATGTTGGTTCGCGTTTAGCAATCGCGGCAGGTTTCCCACGCTCGTTTGCTGCCGTAGCAAAGCTGCCCGCCTTCGACGATGTAGACCATCGCGTCTTCGGCGACGTCTTGGTCGTCCGCGAACTCGTGCGGGTCGTCGTGCTCCGCTTCGTTCATCTCCGCTCCGCTGGTTACGCCGGCGATGCGGTTTTCAAACGGCCAGTTCTGTTGCGTCATCAACCGCACTTCGCAGTCTTCGCCGTGCTCGTCGCGGTACTCTTCAAGCAAGCCGATCAGTTCGCCAAGGGTCATGTTTGTTTCTCCGTTTGGGTAAATGAAAAACCGTCTTCCGATGACACACATGAGCCATGCGTTTCCAAACACAGCAAGCGAATCCAGCCAGTAATTCGCAGGCTTTTCTCAGGTTTATTGATGCTGCCCGTGTCGCCCACATCGGCCGCGTGTGCGTATGTCCCAGAAGCTGCCCCTCTACCTTTGACCTACCCGAAACCGCCCGCAGTTGACGAGCGTCGCGGCCACAAAACGAAGAAACGCCGCGCGAAGCTCGGCGGCGTTGAAGAAAAGAAGAAGGCGTTAGGCCGCTTGGTCGTATTTGCGGGCCAAGTCAAGCAGCTTCTTTTTGACCGGCTTCCAATCGCAGGTCGCGTCGCCTTGCGAAAGTTGGCCAAAACGTTTGTCGCGAAGGTCGCCTTTGTACCAACCCTTTGTCCAGCCAAGTCGGTAGAAGAGTCGGTTGAGTTCCGTTTCGCCGTGACCTGCCGTGGGTCGATCCCAGCAGCTTTTCGTTCCGGGCTTCTTGTTGTAATCCCAGCCGCTGCATCGCTTCGAGTTCAAGGCCAGCTCTACCAAGCCAAGCACCATCTGGATGTATCCGATCAGTTTCGTTTTGTTGAGCGTTCCCCCGAAGGCCCGGAATTCGATTCGCGATCGTTCGCGTGCGAGGTGCGTCAGGTTCAAAAGGTGGTAGCGGTCGCTTTCGCATCGTCGTTTGGCCGCGTCTTTGTTGCCATAGGTTTTGATTTGCTTGGCCCAGCTGTTTCGCTCGCGTCGTCGCGTTCCGGTTGAAGCGTAGATGGCTTTCTCGTGGTTGCTTACCAAAGAAATCAATCTGGCCAGCGCGGCCGCGTCGCCATTCCAAGTCACCGTAATGTGAAGCCCGCAAGACTCGTTTACCCGTCCGCCCCGTTCCTTGATCGCGTCGACCGCCCGTTCCACGTTTTGAAGCCCTTCGTATCCGCGAAGGATCGGTGATACGAACTCGGCCGGTTTGCGTCCGGCCGGTGTGCGGATGCTGCTGTCGCGTTCTGCCTTCCATCCCGTGGGCAGCCAGGCGACCGGCAATCCGTTGTGGTATCCGCCGATCGGCGTGCGGTCGCGGCCGGGCAAAGTGGTTTCGATTTCGATTCCAAAGGCGATGTCGTTGGCTTGCATGGCTAGGTCTCCGATGGGTGGTTGGTTCGATGTGTTTCGCGATGCGTTTTGCGTTCGCGTGTGACACATGAGCCATGCGTTTCGGAGGACCTCAAGCGAAGTCAGAAAGTAATCTTCGAGGAATCTGCAGCTTTCTTTTCATGCCCACAGGCGGCCTGTTCCGGCCCACTGTCGCCGCCCAAAACATGTGGCCGAGTACCCGAAACATGGTTCGCTTCGCGACAGTCGCGGGCGTGTCGCGACGTGTTGCATGTTCGCCTATCCCTAGCAGTTGGACCGATTCATGGAAGAAGAAAGAGAAGAGTTGAACCCGAACGCGATGACGTCCGAGCAGGCCGCGTTGTTGTTTTCCAAACTCGCGCGACGGCGCGTTGAAGTGGAACAAATCCAGGCTGACATCGATGCCGGAGCACCCACCGATGAGACTGGCCGACTAAACGTTCTGGCCTATGCGGCTTGGCTATTGAAGGAGATGAATCGTGGCGATTGACCCTCGCAAACTTCGGCCGAGCGAATGTTGTCGGTTGTTGAACTCCACGCCGCTTGGCGAAGTCATCAACGAACGGCAACTCCATCGCCATCGAACTCGAGCTGGCAACCGCATCGGAGACGGCCGACACGTCGATTTGCTTCGTTATGCGTCATGGCTCCATGAAGTACGCCACAAGCCAAAACCGCAAGGCGATGAAGATCCATACGCCAAGCTGAAAGCTAAGTCGCGCGAGCGTAACGCAGCCATCGCGTTGGCCGGACGAGACATCGGCGAGATGCCCGAAGTCGCGGATCCGGAACGCAAAGCCAAAGCCGCCGGCAGCTTTCGGTTCTTTTGCGAAGCCTACTTCAATCTGACGTTTCATCTGGCCTGGTCGCCCGACCATTTGAAAGTCATCGCCAAGATTGAAGAAGCCGTGATTCGAGGCGGATTGTTCTCGCTTGCGATGGCTCGCGGATCGGGCAAAAGCTCACTGGCGGAAGTTGCGTGCATTTGGGCGGTGCTCAATGGCTATCGCGATTTCGTTTGCCTGATCGGCAGCGACGAAGGTCACGCGTGCGACATGCTCGATTCGATCAAAACCGAACTCGATAGCAACGATCTACTGGCAGCCGACTATCCCGAAGTATGTTTCCCGATCCAAGCCCTCGACGGCATCTCGAACCGCGCGAACGGCCAGTTGTTCAATGGAAAGCGAACCCAGATCGGCTGGACTGCGAAAGAAGTCGTCTTGCCAACGATCGCCGACAGCAAGGCTAGCGGTGCGATCATTAAAGTCGCCGGTCTCACCGGACGTATCCGCGGTATGAAGTTTAAACGACCCGACGGTAAAACGGTCCGTCCTTCGCTTGTTGTTCTCGACGATCCGCAAACCGATGAATCCGCTCGATCGCTATCGCAATGTGCAAACCGTGAGGCCATCCTGGCCGGCGCGGTGCTCGGGCTTGCCGGCCCAGGCAAAAAGATCTCGGGCATCATGCCCTGCACTGTGATTCGGCCAGGCGACATGGCCGACAACATCCTCGACCGCGATAAACATCCCGAATGGAACGGCGAACGCACGCGAATGGTGTACTCGTTCCCAACGAACGAGACTCTCTGGCAACGTTACGCCGAGGTCCGTGCCGAAGGATTTCGCGCGGGCGATGGTGGCGTGGCCGGCACCAATTTCTATCGCGACAATCGTGAGGTCATGGACCAAGGCGCTGAGGTCGCTTGGGCCGAGCGATTCAACCACGACGAACTATCGGCGATCCAGCACGCGATGAACTTGAAGCTTCAAGACGAAGCCGCGTTCTTCGCCGAGTACCAGAACGAACCGCTGCCGGAAGAAACGGTCGGCGCGGATCAACTGACCGCCGATCAGGTCGCCGACAAAACCAACGGCATGCCGCAATTCCAGCTACCCATCGCCGCCAACCACGTCACCGCATTCATCGACGTCCAGCAAAAGCTATTGTTTTACGTCATTGCTGCCTGGGAAGACGACTTCACCGGCTACGTCATCGACTACGGAACCTATCCCGACCAAAAACGAAACTACTTCACGCTGCGCGACGCACGATTGACGCTCGCTTCGGCTGCAGAAGGCACTGGCCTCGAAGGTAGCATCTACGCCGGTCTCGAATCGCTAACCGAAACGTTGCTCGGTAAAGAATGGTACCGAGACGATGGTGCTGCGATGAAGATCGAGCGTTGCTTGATCGATGCGAACTGGGGACACTCCACCAACGTTGTCTACCAATTCTGCCGGCAAAGCCCCTTCGCCTCGATCCTGCTTCCGTCCCACGGTCGATTCGTCGGTGCTTCATCCAACCCATTCAGCGAATACAAACGGCGCCCGGGCGACCGAGTCGGCTTGAACTGGCGAGTCCCGTCCATCCACGGCAAACGAGCGATCCGACACGTGATCTACGACACCAACTGGTGGAAGTCCTTCACGCACGCGAGACTCGCCGTCGCGATGGGCGATCGAGGTTGTCTTTCGATCTTTGGTGACCGAGCCGAACAACACCGAATGTTCGCCGAGCAAATCACCGCCGAGTACTTCGTCAAAACCGAAGGCCGCGGCCGAACCGTCGATGAATGGAAGCCGCGTCCTGAGCAACCCGACAACCACTGGCTCGACTGCCTTGTCGGCTCCGCCGTCGCCGCTTCCATGCAGGGCGCATTGCTTTTTGGAACGGATCTACCTTCGATACCGAAACGAGAGCGAGTGAGTTTCAGGGATCTTCAACGCAAGAAGCGAAGTTGATCAACCTGGCATGAGCCGACATTGGAGAATGAGGTCGACGTGATGGCCCTATGACTGGTTCTCTGTCACGCTGTCCACCTTCTCCTGCATTGATTGTTCGCGGTCCGTGCGAGTTCCGACTTTGATGCTGGTGGTGATCCGCGGTGCTCCCATCTCGTGAACACGTTCGTGGCATCGCTTGATCGCGGTAAACACATCGTCCCAATCGCCCTCAATGTTCGTGCCGTACGCGTGAAGTTGGTGCTCGAGTCCAGCTTCTTGAAGGACCATCTGGCACTCTGTCACATATTTGCTCACGGAAACGCCAACTCCCATCGGGACGACGCACAGATCTACGATGATTTTCATCTCGGTTGGTTGCCTCAAATTTCAATTGCAAATCTATTCTGGAAGTCGAATCATTATGGAATAGATTGTCCGTCACAATGTCATCTCGTGAAGCGTCCCTGTAAATCTACGGGCAGTAAGGCAAGCCATGCCTATTCATCGAATGCAAATAGATCGAGAAAATCTCAGCGAAACGCCGTCGGAAGTGGATGCGACCGGGTAGGTCTATTTGCAGAAGAAAGTGTGTCTTTCCAAGTGAGACTTCCGTGGCGGATGACCTACAAGACGAGATTCGTGAGAACGCATCGGGGCCGGCGAAGGCTTCGGGTGATGCGGGCTCGGTTGAGCAGCACAAACTGAAAGATCAAATCGCGGCCGACAATCATCTCGCCGGCAAAGATGCGGTGAAAAAGCCGCATCGTGGTTTGCGATTCAACAAGATTGTGCCGCCCTCTGCTGGCTGATCTCTTCTCCTCGTGAATGGATAGGGCTGTCGGGATCGACAGCGGGATAAGGCACGGGATGCTGAAATTCTTGTCAGGGATAATCGAGCAGCACACGCGCCGGCGATCAGCTGATCAGTCCGTCGCTCTTGGACGCTCGTCCCGACAGTCCTTCTTTTCGCGACTCAGAGCTAAGTACGACGCGGCAAACACGACGCTGGACAACGTCAAGCATTGGTCGCGTGCCGATGGATTGTCGGCTGCCGCTGCAAACAGTCCTGATGTTCGACGGATATTGCGTAATCGTTCGCGTTATGAAATCGCCAACAACAGCTACGCTCGCGGAATCACATTAACGCTTGCCAATGACGTTGTTGGTACTGGTCCAAGGTTGCAGATGCTGACCGGAGACCCGGCAGCAAACCGGTTCGTTGAACAAGAGTTCTTCGCGTGGTCGGAAACGGTCGGTCTGGCGGAAAAGCTGCGAACGATGCGGCTGGCTCGTGTGGGCGATGGCGAGTCGTTTGCATTGCTGACCAGCAACGAAGCGATCGATGCACGTGTAAGTTTGGATTTGAAGCTGGTTGAAGCTGAACAGATTGCTTCGCCAACGCTGAGTCTCGATCGGCGGCGCTACATCGATGGCATCGAATTTGATTCGGACGGGAATCCGATCAGCTACGACGTCCTGCGAAGTCATCCGGGCGACTCTGGAATCACCTTTGACGAATCTCACGATACGATCCCCGCATCCGATGTCATTCACTATTTCCGCAACGAACGACCCGGACAAATCCGTGGTATTCCTGACATCACGCCGGCGTTGCCGCTGTTCGCTCAACTTCGCCGATTCACGTTAGCAGTGCTCGCTGCGGCCGAAACTGCCGCCGACTTCGCTGGCATTCTCTACACCGACGCACCGGCAAATGGTGAAGCGGATTCGGCTGAACCATTCGAGCCAATTGAACTTGAAAAGCGAATGCTTCTTACCATGCCTGGCGGTTGGAAGATGGCCCAAATGCGGGCCGAGCAACCATCGACCACTTATGGCGAATTCAAAAAAGAAATCCTTAACGAGATCGCTCGCTGTTTGAGCATGCCGTACAACGTCGCGGCCGGAAATTCATCGGGATACAACTACGCCAGCGGACGACTCGATCACCAAACCTATTTCAAATCCATTCGCGTCGAGCAGTCACAGCTTGCTCGCGTCGTCCTTGATCGCATCTTGCAGGCTTGGCTCCGCGAAGCCGTCTTGATCGAAGGCTATCTGCCCAACTCTCTCCGTACGCTCGACTCCACCTTCGAGCATCAATGGTTTTGGGACGGACACGAACACGTTGATCCGGCCAAGGAAGCCAACGCACAGAAAATCCGCCTCGCCAATCATACGACTACTCTGGCCCATGAGTACGCGAGGCAGGGGCGTGATTGGGAGGCGGAACTTAAACAACGTGCCAAGGAAACGGCACTGATGCGTGAGCTTGGTCTTTCGACCGACGCCGCAATCGATTCTCCATCTGAAACCGAGGTCACGGAAGAACATGCCGAAGACGAAGCTGAACAACCCGCCTGAGGCCGAAGCCGAATCAGTCCCCAGTAGCTTGCGGATTGTCTGCGACGACGCGGCAACAATCACGCTCGCCGCTGCTGAGACATCGACCGAAGGCGAAGACAAACCATCCCTTCGCAAGTTCTCGATGGTCGCTTACACAGGCGGCGCGATGCGTTTGGGTGGTTGGCCTTATCCAGTGGTCGTGGACCTTGCCGGTATTCGCATAAATCGGAAGTCGCGACCAATTCTGAAAGATCATGACCGCGGCAGCATCGTCGGCCACACGGATGACATCGCGATCAACGAACGTTCGATCGAAGTCGCGGGGGTGATCTCGGGCGTTGGTGCGACGGCTCAAGAAGTGATCGCCACCAGCGAGAACGGATTTCCGTGGCAGGCATCGCTAGGTGCGAGTGCCGACAAAGTTGTCTTCATCCCCGAAGGCAAGACCGCCAAGGCGAACGGCCGCGAACACAAAGGTCCGACCTACATCGCTCGCAAGTCCACGCTGGGTGAAGTTTCGTTCGTTGCTCTCGGCGCGGACGACAACACCGAAGCCCGAGTCGCGGCCGGCCAACCTGACGATGAGGATTCGGGCGAAGGCGACGACGATCAGGAAGACACGATTTTGGAACCTGTCAACGCGAGTCTCGATATGAGCACCAAACCAAAGTTCAAGTCGAAATCGAACTCGCCATCCGCGGTCGACCAAATGCGAGCGGAAGCAGCAGCCGAATCGCGACGTATCGCAGACATTCGCCAGGTTTGTGCAGGCAAGCACGCGGTAATCGAAGCCGGCGCGATCGAACAAGGGTGGACCGCCACGAAAACGGAACTCGAAGTGCTACGCAGCGAAAGGCCCAAGGCTCCCGGCCAGTCCGTGCACAAACCAACCTACACGCGCGAAGTCCTCGAAGCCGCGGCGTGTATGTCGGTCGGTATCGAGGAGAAGACTCTCGTTGCGGGCTATGGCGAGCGCACACTCGAAGCAGCTCAGCCGATTCGCCATATCGGATTGCGTGAACTCGTCGCCGAGTGTGCTCGCCTGGAAGGCATCGATGTGCCACGTGTCTTTGGCGATGGCACCGACACCATCCGTGCCGGGTTCTCCTCCATGAGCCTGCCAAGCATCATGGAGAACGTCATGAACAAGACGTTGCTGGCGGCCTACCAAAACCAACCGATCGCGGCGTTTGATCTGTGTAGCGTCGGGACGGTCTCCGACTTCAAAGAGGTGTCACGCTATCGCTTGCTCGGTACTGGCGGATTTGAGCAAGTCGCCCCCGACGGTGAACTGAAGCACGGCAAGCTGTCGGAGCAAAAGTACACGAACAAAGCCGACACCTACGGTCAGATCCTGACCCTGACGCGGCACGACATCATCAACGATGACCTAAACGCCTTCATGGACATCCCGCGACAGATGGGACGTTCGGGTGCGGAGTCGATCGATGACCTGTTCTTCACGCTGCTGCTCAAGAACTCGGGCTTCTTCGCGGCCAATAATTCCAACCTGCTATCCGGTGCCGACACCAAGTTCGGCCCCGACAGCCTGACCGTCGCCAAGACAACGTTCCGCAAGCAGAAAGCTGGCCCCGGAACCAAGGCCAAGGATCAAAAGCCGATCAACATCCGGCCGGAATTCCTGGTCGTGCCGGTCGAGTTGGAAACGGAAGCCGAACTGCTGATGGGCTCGGCACAGTTAATGATCGACGCTCAAGGTTCTCCGACCAAAATTCCCGTCGACAATCCTCATCGCAACAAGTACCGAATCATCAGCATGCCGCACCTGTCGGATCCGTACTACCAAGGTGCATCGGCTGCCGCCTGGTACCTGTTTGCCAATCCCAACGTGCTGCCGGCGTTTGAGATCGTGTTCCTCAACGCACGCCGAACTCCCGTGATCGAACGAGTCGAGATGCCACCAAACACACTGGGCATGGGCTTCCGCTCTTACATCGACTTCGGTGTCAACAGCCAAGACCACCGCGCGGCCGTGAAGGTCACCGGCGAATAGTCGACGGGCTGACTTCGGTTCCCTTTTAAGCACTCAACCTATCGGATTCCCATGCAAGCTCAATTCATCCATGAAGGAAAGCACGTCGACTTCACGCCCGATGTCGATGTGCCCGTCGGTTCGATCGTCATCCAAGGCGACTTGGTCGGTATCACCAAACGCGATCTCAAAGCAGGAGTGCTCGGGTCATTCGCGGTTGACGGTGTCTTTGATTTCCCGAAAGCCATGGCCAGCGAAGACGAGTACTCGGCCGGCCAGAAAGTGTATGCCACCAACGACGGCATCATTACCGAGATCGACACGAACACCGTTTACCTCGGAAAGGTTGTTGCCGATGTGGTCGCGGCCGACGAGTTTGTCCGAGTGCGTCTCAGTCAGTGAAATCCCAAGTGATGAATCACCGTGAGCAACGCCATCGTCGTGCCCGCTGGGGCCACCTTCGTTCATGAAGGTGACACCATTCCTTTCGCCCCTGATGTAGACATTGCGCCGGGCGACGTGGTGGTTCTGAACAAACTGGTTGGCGTCGCGAAGTTCGGCATCTATGCGGGCGCTCGGGGCAGTATCACGGTCAGCGGCATCTTCTGTTTGGTCAAAGATCCAACCACAAACATTCCGGCTGGCACGATTCTTTACTGGTCTGAAATCAGTCATCACGTCATCAAGAACCAGTACGACCACTCGATGATCGGCATCTCGGTGGAAGACGCTCCGCCGAGCACGCCCAGCGTCCTGGTTCGGTTACTTCAGTAAGGCGTTCCATGAGTAAGCACCGAATGCATGCACGAAGCCTACTTTGCATGATTGCATTGTTCGCTTGCACCGGCTGCCTTCCCGAAGGCGACGTGCAAGTGCGAGCTTTGCCCGCACCTCCACCCGAACAGCCGGCCGCGAGCCTACCTCGAGAACTGCATCAGCGCAATTGGACAGGCCGGCTTAATCAAGGCAGCTGCGTTCACGCATCTTTGGTGAATCATCTTCGCTGGCTCAATGAATACGAACTCGGCGAGCGATGGCGTTCGACTTACAGCGACGGTGAATGGGACACACGGCTACGAAATCGCCTGGATGCGGCTGGCATTGATTACAGCTACACGATCAAGGCCGACCCACGCTTCCTTGATTGGGCGACCGCAACGCGTCGAGGAGCGATTCTGTGGTGGAAGCCAGCACATTGCTGCACCTTCGTTGGATGGGTCGAACGAGATGGTCGGCAATTCGCGGCCATTCTCGACAACAACTATCCCGGTCGATTTGAACTGACGCCAAGAGAGCAGTTTGTTCGTCTTTGGGCCGGCTACGGCGGATTCGCTCTCACTGTATTGGAAGACCCCGCCAGTTCTCTGCCTTATCGAAGTTACGAGGTGATCGAGTGAAGGATGAAATTCGGATCAAGCTCAGTGTCGGCCTGATCGTGGTAGCGGTGATTCACGCGGTCCTGCTTGGTGCCGTGTTTACTGCACTGCATCGGCAACCAGTCCCGCAGAAGCAGGCGGATTGGACCGTGCCGTCATCTCCACCAGTGACGCCGGGAGTCGGAAAGTTTGAGAAGCTTGAGGTTCCACCGACAGTCAACTTGCAGGCTCAAGGCGAACTCAAGCAACAGATCATTCGGCGTCCATGCAACCCATGTCCGCCGACAGTCGTTCATCCGTATGTCGTGCCATCGGTCCCGATACAGCCAATTGCTCCGGCTCCTATTGTCGTGACTCCCGCAAAACCAGTCGCGACACCAAAGCCCAAGCCAGAGAAGAAGCGATATCAACTCGCGATCTTTGTGGGTAGTGATGCCAAGAGCCAACAACTGCTTGATTGGTTCAATCGAGACCAAAAGCTCATCAGTCTCAAGTCGAAGTGTGAATTCCAGGTCTACACCGCAAGCAACGCGTTGTACCGAACACGTTTTGAAGAGATCGTTCCCGTGAGCCAGTTCCCCGTCGTTTTGTTCCAAGATTCCACTGGCGGACACGTTCATGCGGCGGGGCACACGATGCTGCCAAGAACGGCAGCTGAGTTGTATAGCGATCTCCAGCACGGCTACGAGCTGTATCAGCAGACACGGCAAGCCCAACGAACCGGTGCGCTGAAGACTCGCGGTTATTCCTGGGACGACGCGATCTCTCCGACGATGCAACTCTCGTCGGAAGACTGCCCTGACGGGTATTGCCCTGTCGAGCCAAGTGATCGCTGGCGACCGTTTGATCGCGACAACGACCGAGATCAACTCTTCGACCGCGACAGCGATGGACGCAATGCGCTGATTTGGGCCGGGGCCGGAGAACTGGCAACGCTCGCGTTGATTGTCGTCGCCATCATCTTGCTCGGATTCATTCTCATCAAACGAGGCATGTAAAACTCATGATTCTTGGAATCGCAACCGTTGTTGTTATTGTTCTCGTTGCCGTCGCTTTGCTGCCGACGAGAAAACGAGACCAGGGCGGAAACAACACAAATCTCATCCAACCGTTCTCGCGTCCCACCAACGTCCGTCAGCAGCAGTTGACGGAAGAGGCCGAGGCGATCGCAGACGAGTATCAACGTCGCGCGGATGATGCTTGGCGTGAGGAGTTGAGCGACAAGGCAGCCGAGTTGCTCAAGTCGAATGGCAAACCAGCCACCAAGTCGACGACGACTCGCAAGTCATGACCGACATGCTTCGCGATGGCCACGCATGGCTGGCCGAGAAGCTCAAAACTCACGCGTCGCGATTGGTGACTTACCAACGCGACGATTTACAGGCGGAATTACCAGCTACGATCGGACGCTCGTTGTACGAGCAAGATGACGGTGAGGGCATCGTCACTCGCAGCCAGGTTCGTGACTTTCTGATCGATACCTCGGACCTACTACTCTCGCCGATTGGATCTCTCCCCAAACGCGGCGATTGGATATTGGAAGCCGAAGACGGCACGACCTTCACCTACGAAGTCATGTCGCTTGGGGGTGAACCAGCCTGGCGGTACAGCGATCCGTTTCGCCTGAAGCTCCGAATCCACACCAAGTTGATCGACAGCGAGGAAACATGACCACGATTCTGGAGATCGCCGACAAGGTAGCGACGAAGCTAAACGCAACAAGTCTCAGCCAGACGTTCCAAGCCGAGCGGTTGTACGTGCCCAACTTCGATCTGTCGGACATGAAGGAACTGCGAGTTAGCGTCGTGCCTCGCGAGATCGATCTACTTCCGCTGGACCGGTCAAGCAACAAAGTCCACGCAATGATCGACGTGGCGGTGCAGAAGAAGTTCAAGAAAGGTGATGCAGCCGAGATTGATCCCTTGGTTCAATTCGTCGAGGAAATCGGTGACGAGTTTCGACTGAAGCGACTGACCGACTTTCCGCAGGCTCGCTGCGTCAAAGTCCAAAACAGCGTGTTGTATTCAGTGGAACACTGGGAGCAACTCCGGCAATTTACGAGCCTGCTGTCGCTGACTTTTGAATTGGCCCGCTGATGCGCATCACCACTCGGGTCCGGTTCACACCCGAGCAACTCAAACGCAAGACCCAACAAGGCACGTTCCGATCACTTGGGCACGCCGGCGCAGCGATCCGCCTGACGGCCAAACGCTCCATTCGTCGCCGCAAGAAACCATCCAGCCCCGGCAGTCCGCCTCACACGCAAACCGGCCGACTCAAACGATCGATTCGCTATGAGGTTGACCGGTCCCAACCCGATGTCGTCGTCGGTCCCGTCAATGAAATCGCGGGGCGTCTTTGGAACCTGCACGAATTTGGCGGTGTCGCCAAGCGTCGACGAAAACTGAAGCGACATCGGTTCCGAGTCGGTGAATATGGACCGATCCGGGTGAAAACGCTCGGCAATGCTGCCAAGTTTGCTCGAATCAAGTTGCAGACGGCTGCCCAAGCGAGTCGGGCAACACGCTTGATCGAAGATGAGAACAAGCGTCGATCGGTCGCGCGGCCTCGACGCTATGCCAAGCGACCATTCATGCGGCCGGCCCTCGATGCGAATCGAAGCCGGCTGCCAAAGTTCTGGCGTGACAGCGTCAAGTAACGCCATTCCCACGGAAGGAAATCAGGACTCATGCCAGAAGTGCGACTCGGTCTCGATGCCACGCTCTCTATCGACGGCGCCGAGATCAAGAACTGCAAGGACCTGACGGTCACGCTGGAAAAGGCGGAGGCCGATGCATCGACACGTGACAACAACGGATGGCGGGCGACCGTTGGAACGCTGAAGGACGCTTCGATCGAGTTCACGGTATTGAACAAAGATGGGGATACTTCCTTCGGATTGCTGCAGGGCCTCTTCATGTCCGGCGATCCCACCGATGTCGCAATCAGCGATGCCGGTGGAACACTAACGCTGACCTGCGAAGTCATGAATTTCACGATCAATCAGCAACTCGAAGAAGTCATCTCGGCGGACGTTACTCTTAAGCCAACTCAAGCGGCAAGCGGTAGCGGACTGAACGTCGGCAGCGGTGGAGGAACTCCGTAAGATGCAGAAATTCGTTGATCGGAAAGGACGCGTTTGGGTTGTTGACCTCGACAACACCGCCCTGCGTCGAGTGAAAACCATCACGGGTGTCTCACTGATGGATGCCCTGGATGGCGAGTTGGTAGCGAGGCTGGCCAGCGATCCACTCTTGCTCGGCGATGTTCTCTACGCGGTTTGCAAACCACAAGCGGACAAAGAGGACGTCACCGATGAACAGTTCGGCGAAGGCTTGGCTGGCGATTCGATCGCGGAGGCGACCAACGCACTTATTGAAGCGATCGTGGCGTATCTCCCGGAGCAGAAACGCCGCCTGATGGAAAAGGCGGCGGAGAAACAACGTCAGATCGAAGCTCGGGGATTGGCAGCGGTGGAGAAACATCTGGACGATCCGCATCTAGTCGATCGAGTCGTTCAGGATCTGGAAAAGAATCTGCAGGGCTCCGCCTTGAGCGCCTCGTCCTCCGACTCGCCGGCATCCTCGGCGTCGACCCAGGACCATTAACGCTCCGACACCTCGTCGTGATGGCGGAAGCTCGTCGCGAACACGATTGGAGCATCGCGAGCAGTCACATGGCATTGCTGGCCGAAGTGAATCGCGATCGCAAACGACGCCGGAAGCCTTATCGCCCAGCCGAATTCAATCCCCTCATCATCGCTAAACAGCCCGCGATCCCAACGTCGGTTCAGCAACTCTCTGGCATTCTTGGCGTTCAGTTCTCTCCGAAGTCGTGACGGTGCTTCATGTCGCAGGTCAAAGCAGGCGCCGCCTACGTCGAACTGACAACGCGGAACTCGAAGTTCCTCAAAGGTCTGGAAGCTGCTAAGAAACGCCTAGAACGTTTCGGGGCATCAACGCGGCTCATCGGCACTCGCTTGATGAGCATTGGCACGGCGGCGGCCGCACCATTGGCCGGTAGCCTTGCGGTGTTCTCTTCTTTTGATGACGCGATGCGTGGCGTCAAGGCAATCACCGGTGCAACGGCTGCCGAATTTGAAGTGCTGCGTGACAAAGCAAAGCAACTCGGAGCAACCACCAGTTTCTCAGCCACTGAGGTCGCTTCGTTGATGACGGAATTGGGGCGTGCTGGCTTCAATCCAAAACAGATCGAGGACATGACGGGCAGCGTGATGAATCTGGCTCGAGCCACCGGAACCGACGCTACGGTTGCCTCGGGCATCTTTGCTGCAGCGATTCGGCAGTTCGGGATGGAAGCGACGGATGCCTCCCGAGTTGCCGATGGTTTGACTGCGGCTGCCAACAAGAGCTTCAATAGCGTGGAATCACTCGGCGAAGCACTCTCCTACGCCGGTCCTGTCGCTGCCGATGCCAACATGAGTCTCGAAGAGACGCTTGCGATTCTGGGCACGCTCGGGAACATCGGCATCCAAGGCAGCTCGGCAGGTAATGCTCTGAAGCGATTGTTGACACTCAGCGCAGCGGAGTCCGAGAAGTTTCAAAAAGTGTTCGGTGTCGCCACGATGGACGCCGCCGGCAACGCTCGACCGTTGGTCGATATTCTGGGCGAGGTTGCCGACGCAACGAAGAATCTGGGCTCCGCGGAGAAGGCAGCGAAGTTTAACGAAGTGTTCGGAATGCTCGGCATCACGTCTGCATCCGCCATTGGAAAATCGGTTTCAGATACGCGAGCACTATTGGCCGAGTTGCGAAACGCAGGCGGCGTCGCAGACAGGACCGCGAAAGAAATGGACTCCGGAATCGGAGGGGCGTTTCGGATACTGAAGAGCTCGATTGAAGGAGTGGCCATCGCAATCGGCGAATCTCTCAATGGTCCCATCACGAAGATGGTCCAAGCATCCTCGCGAGCGGCGTCCACTTTGACAGAATGGATTGGCAACAACCGTCGCGCTGTTCAAATCGCTGCAGTCGCCGTTGCGGCAATCGTCGGCATCGGAGCAGCGTTGTTTGCGGTCGGCACATTCGCTGGAATTGCGAGTTTCGCAATCGGCGGGTTGGCCAGCGTGTTTTCGGTTCTGGGCACGGTAATCGGATTCATTGGAGGTGCCATCGCCGCACTCTTCTCGCCGATTGGTCTGGTGGTGGTAGCCGTCGCCGCGCTCGGCGCTTACTTCCTCTACGCCAGCGGTATCGCAGCAAAAGCTGTCGAATATCTTGGATCGGTTTTTCAAATCCTGAAGAAAGACACGCTGGCTGCGTTCGGTGCGATCGCGAATGCCTTGTCCGCCGGCGACATCACTGCCTCGTCCCGAGTGCTTTGGGCCTATCTCAACCTCCAGTGGACACGCGGCATCGAGCATCTGAAAGGTGCTTGGCGATCGTTGACGCTGACGATCGCACGCGGCTTGGTCATCAGCTTGGAGTACATCGCTAACGCATGGGATGAGACCATCGGATACTTGGCCGATGGTTGGTCCGTGTTCTCTACGTATCTCAAACAAAGATGGAACGACGCGACCGGCTTCATTCGTAAAGCCTGGATCAAGCTGAAGAGTCTAATCTCGGATATCGACGTCGAAGTCGAGATGCGGAAGATCGACGAGGAAACGCAAGCTGCGAATCGTGCCGATGAACAGGCCCGCAATCAAGCGATCGGCGAGCGAATGCAGAAACGGGAATCGGCCGCACGCAAACGACGCGCGATGCGCGAAGGGATCAACGCAAACTTGCAGGGAGGAGGCGTCGACGACGCAGGACGGCTGCGAATCGATCACGCGCAAGCGGAACTCGATTCGGCGGTCGGAGCTGCAAACGAAGCAGGCGACTCGAACGACAGACCCTCTGAGCAGCCGCAACTGCCGGACCCCGGCAAGCTCGACGTCGAGATGCCGAAATTAGACGCACCGGAATTGCAGGCCCCCGATGCAAAGGACCTGCAACTGGGCCTCGACCGAGATTCGGCGGATGCGATCAACGGCTTCGGTTCAGACACCGAGAGCGTGACCGCCAGCTTCGATTCCGCGGGAATGGGGTTTGGCAAGGATGTTTCGGCACTGAAAGCCAACAAGCCCGAGGCGGCCAACGAGAAGGGAATCGCCAAAGCGGCCCCAGAAATGCCCGCGATGGCTGACGTCCCCGTTGTCGACACCGATGCGATCAATCAGTCACTTGCCCACGTCAACGATCAACTGACTGCTTTCGACGAATCTCTTTCATCGGGCGAACAGCAGGTTGAGCGTACAGTTGCCTCGGAAAGCTCAGGCCTCAGCGAGAGTGTTCAACGTGCGATCACGGAGACTGCTGAGAACACGAAAAAGCTTGTCGATCGCGCTCGGGATGGAGGCTTGGTGTTTGGCTAATGGGCTTTGTCGCGGGAGGGTACAACTTTGAGATTGCCGCGCTGTCACCGAAGGCAACCCGCGGCAATCAAACAGCGGACGTCACGTCCTACGTTGCGGACAATGGCGGCGGCTTGGTCAGTCCGGCTGCTGCGGCGAATGCACTGCTTGGCTACATCAAGCAGATCGATCCCGACGTGATTCCAAATTTGAGGATCGATGCGGAACACATCAACCAGAAGTACGCCCTCGTCACGGCGAACATCACCAAGAAAAAACTCGATCCTGTTTCGTTCAACACCACCGGAGCAACGACCCACCTCAATCAGTCGCTCGCTACTCGTGGCATCTACCCAGCACCTGGCAAAGTCGCTCCGGTTTATCAGGGAGCAATCGGCGTCAGCGACTCGGGTGTCGAAGGCGTCGATGTTACCGTTCCAGCTTTCGAGTTCTCAGTTCGCAAAAAGTTTGAGTGGGTTTCGACTGCATACTTGCTCGCCGTCGTTTCGATGACTGGCCGCACGAATTCAACCAACTGGTCTCTCTTCTCGCCGGGTGAAGCTTTGTTTCTCGGGGCCGAAGGTGGCGAAGACGAACAGAACTGGGTCGACATCACCTATCACTTTGCGGCGCGTCCGAATCAACCCCTGCTTTCTGTTGGAGCGATCACTGGAATCAACAAACTCGGCTGGGATTACCTGTGGGTCAAGCATGACGAGGAAGTGGTCGGTGATCGTGTATTGCGACGGCCGGCCGCGGCGTACGTCGAGAAAGTCTATCCGGAGGGTAATTTCAATGCGCTGGGGATCGACTGATGACACGAAGAGTCCGACCCGGCGACCAGTTCAGTATCACGGCCGCCGAGTACAACCGACTGCTTGCGGCTGCCGATGCGCTTCATAAGAACCGACTGCCCGGCGGAGGCGGCCCGCGAACCCATCTGCAAAACGCAGCAACGGTTCGAGTTCATAACACAACCAGCGAAACGATACCGATCGGCGGTGTTGGTGGTTTTCTCACTCCGCTCACCGATCCACTCGAAGGACCAGTTGAACTTGCCCGATTCGTACGCGACGCAACGATCAAAGTCGGTAAGCCGGGAGCAGACGGATCTACCGGCCGCGTCGGCGTTGCGATTGAACCGATCGCCGAAGACAAAGTCGGCCGAGTCGTGTTCGACGGCGTCGTTGCCGCGTTGGTCAACGTCAAGGAGACTTGGCACGAATATGCCGATGCGGCCCTGTCACCAAGTTTCGTCCTCGAATCCAAACCCGAAGGTTCGGCGCAGATTCTGTGGCGACGGAACCCAAGCGAAACCGGTGTCCAATGGGCTGTTGTCCGGGTCGGCCATCCAAAAGACATCGTCTATCTCGTCAAAGTGCCTGTTGGCGGCGTCACCGCTCGCAAAGGGACGGTCACGGGAAGTGCGGAATGCGATCTGTTCCGTCTCGACACGACCGGCAAGATTGAACCGGTCCTGGACATTGACGGCGAACAAGTCCGGATCGTTGCCCGCAACCATTCGACGCAAAGAATCCGTGGACCGATTGATGGTTCCGGTGATCAATACCTCACTGTCACGTTCGATGGCAACCAATCTTGGGTGCTCGATCCGCCCAAGCAGACTCTACTTTGCAAGCCGACCAGGCGCATCAAAGCGAAGTCATGGGGAACGGCTCGCGAGCTGCGATTCGACGGAACACAATGGCGACCAATCGGAGTCAAGGTCTCGGTCTACAACGTTTGCGACTACGCTCTCCTTGCAACGCAGCAGATCGTTTGCCATTTCCACGAAGACACCTCGGCGTACCTCACGATTGGTTGTCGATGTTGCGATAGCAGTAGCTCTAGCTCCAGTAGTTCGTCATCCAGCTCCAGCAGCAGTTCATCCTCAGGCAGTTCTTCATCTTCGTCTAGCGATTCGTCATCGAGCAGTCTTTCAAGCAGCGATTCGTCCAGCGACAGCTCGTCGATCAGTCTCAGTTCATCTAGTTCGAGCAGCCTGTCGTCCAGCTCAGACAGTTCACTTTCAAGCTCATCGTCAAGCTCGCCATCTTCTTCGTCATCGAGCAGCTCAAGCTCATCGGGTTCAAGTTCATCCGGCAGTTCGTCACTTTCCAGTTCTTCGGATTCTTCGTCTGGTTCCTCTAGCTCATCCAGTCAATCAAGTTCAAGCAGCTCTTCCGAGAGTGACTCATCCAGCGTTTCAAGTTCCTCGTCCGACAGTAGTCAATCGAGTTCATCGTCCAGCAATTCATCAAGCGACAGTTCTGAGTCTTCGCAGTCGTCCGATTCATCCGGCTCGCTTTCGCTTTCGTCAGATGGATCGAGCTCAAGCTCGGCTTCTTCATCCGAGAGCGGCTCATCAAGTGATTCCAGCGGTTCGTCAGGAAGCAGCAGCGAATATGAATCCAGCGAATCACAAAGTGAGAGCGACTCCAGCCGGTCCATCAGCTTCCCAAGCATCGGCAGTGATTCGAGTTCAGGAAGCTCGTCGACCTCAGATTCGTCTGGATCTTCCTCCAAATCCGACTCCAGTGACTCGTCGCAGTCCGAATCCAGCGACTCAGGTTCTGAGAGCTCCGTTAGTCGAAGCCACCCATCCAGTGCAAGCTCATCGACCTCTGAATCATCCGAATCGGCGTCGGACTCAAGCCAGTCTGAAAGTGACTCGGGCAGCCCATCAACCAGCGAATCATATTCACTTCCCAGTTATTCGCGATCGGATTCCGGAAGCCCATCGGCGAGCAGCCTAAGTGATTCGCAATCCAGCGGTTCCAATTCTGGCTCGGAATCGGAAAGTGGTTCGCAATCAGCGTCCTCCAGCACATCCGACAGCGAAACCAGTGATTCACGCGAGTCATCTGGCAGCGCGTCCTACTCTTACAGCCGGTCCGAATCCGGTAGCGATTCAGATTCGACAAGTCACTCGGGTAGCCAATCGGATAGTGGATCAACATCGAGGTCGATTAGCAGTTCGAATTCAGGCTCGACGAGTGATTCAGCAAGCGAGTCAAGCATATCGCGGCCTTCATCGGCGAGCGAATCCTACTCGATCAGCGACTCCCGGTCCGGAAGCGATTCTGGGTCATCCTGCCAATCGCAATCAGGATCCCCAAGCCAGTCAACGTCTGACTCCCAAAGCGGATCCGACTCCCGCAGCACATCAGGCTCTCGCAGCACATCTCGCTCGACGAGTGACTCGAACTCAACGTCCGAAAGCGATCGACCAAGCCACAGCGACGATCCCAGCCTCGGTTCATCGTACAGCGGCAGCCAGCCACCATCCGAAAGCGAACCGTCCAACTCCGGATCAAATCGACCCAGCGACAGTAGTGAAGACAGTTCCAATCGGCCCAGCGAAAGCCGCTCTGATTCGAGCGAAGGTTCCGAGCGAACAAGTACCAGCGACAGCGAACCCCCATCGGACGACAGCAGTGGATCGAGTGAACCGTGCAGCAGCACTTGGATTTGGTCCTGCGGTTGGGAGCTGGTCGACAGCGACTGTGGTGAACCCGGCGAGCCACCGACTAGCTCCGGTGCTTTTGACGGCCAGGTCACGGAGATGTCTGCATGATCCACTGCCCGCATTTGCATCACGACAACTCCTGCGAAGTCGCGGGCCAGATGGCCGGATGCAAAGTCCGTACAACGCCGTCGGCCTGCAACGCCTGCCAAGCCAACGAAAACCCGCGGGCGATCAACGTTGTCACGATCGGCATGGCGTTGGTCAACAAGAAGCGTCGCAAGCAAGACTCACGTGAACTCGAATCGCTGCTTCGCAACTATCTGCCGGAACGTGTCGAGCCTGAAACGATCAAGATCGATCGATTTCGTCCCGGCCCCGGCAATGAATTGAAACGGATGCTGGCCTGGTTCGCCAAGCCAAATGAATCGTGCAATTGCGAAACCCGAGTCGACACGATGAACGACTGGGGTGCCCAGGGTTGCCGCCGCAACATTGACACGATTGTCGACTGGTTACTCGAAGAAGCCCAACTAAGAGGTCTGCCACATGGAAGGTTCACCGCCGCGATCGCCCGCGGTCTCGTCAACACCGCCATCCGCAAATACGAACAGAAGTTCCCCGAAGGGCCATCCGAGCCAGACGACGAAGCTGAATAGCCGGGCCATCGTTGAACGTTGCTTTCTTATCAACCTTGATCGCCGACCAGATCGACTGCGCGAGTGGCTGGAACAGTTGCCCGACCCATGGCCATTTCCTGAACCCGAGCGGTTTGCGGCGATCGATGGACGAAACGTTGCAACACCACCGCAATGGCGAGCCGGCAATGGAGCGTGGGGATGTTACCGTTCGCACCTGTTGATTCTGGAAAAGTGCCTGAGTGAACACATCGATTCGTATGTCGTCTTCGAGGACGACGCCGGTTTCGCGGAAGACTTCGCCCAACAGGTGCAAGAGTTCGTTGAAGAATTGCCTCCCGACTGGGGATTGGCGTATCTCGGTGGACAGCACTTGTACGCCGGCAAGCATCCGCCTCAGAAGGTGAATGAACACGTCTATCGACCTTACAACGTCAATCGCACGCATGCGTTCATGGTGCGGGGTCGTGACAACATGAAAGCCTTGTATCGACACCTGACGTGGAACGATTGGCACCACAAACACCACGTTGACCACCATCTCGGCCGCTTCATTCAGCGTCGTTACGAGGCACTGGTTCAGGGTAAGAACGTGCAACGAGAATCGATCGCGGTCTACACGCCCGATCGCTGGATGGTGGGACAACTGCCGACGAAGTCGAACATTTGCGGTCGCAAGTGGAATCAAACTCGGTTCTTCAACGACGCCCGAAATGCCGACCACTCGGACGCACCCTTCTTCGCGGTGCTTGGCCCGCATCGGTCGGGTACCTCATGTGTGGCGATGGTCATGCATCATCTCGGCGTCCACATGGGAAACCAACTTGGCGGCTACGAGGCAACGGGCGGAGGTGAAGCGGTTGGTCTCGCTCAGCTTTGCGAAAAGGCGATGCGATTCCCAGCAACGGATCCTGGCATCAGCGATCAACAACTAACTCAACAATTGAAGTCCTGGATCGTCTCACGCAAATCAGAAGCAAACCGAGACAAAACGGTTGCGGGCGGCAAGTATCCACATCTCTGCCGCTTTGCCGAACACATGCACTCTGCCTTAGGTGATTCACTACGGATCATCTCGGTCCATCGCGACATCGAGGCCTCCATCCGAAGTTTGCAAGATCGATCCAACAAGCATCGTGGTCAGTGGTTCGCGGCAGACGATGATTCCTGCGAAAGTTTGCAACGCAGTCTCGCAGAGCATCGTGATCGCTTCATCGAAGAACATCCCGATATTCCCGTTTTCCGAATCGAGTTCTCGGAGTTGACCGCTGAGCCAGGACGTGTCATTCGCCAACTGGTCGAGTTCCTTGACATCGAACCGACGGAAGACGAACTCGCGTCGGCCATCGCGCACGTGAATCCTGAACTCAGAAAGCACGGGTGATGCCATGAGCGACAAAAAAACATTTTCACCGAACGACATCACTTTCTGCATCAAGACCATCCATCGGCCGTGGTCGTGTCATCGCTTGGTCGAGTCACTCCGCAAACACTTTGATGATCCCAAGATTGTGGTCGTTGATGACGGGCGTCCGGAATTGCGATTTTCAGTGAAGTACCCGCAAACTGCACGGCATTGCCATGTGATTGATCTCGACAAGCACGATGTGGGTGTTGGCGTTGGACGGAACACCGCAATTGACGCTG
>Ga0315320_10000299_pt1 | contig 39915 bp, 36 predicted proteins | sample M140m21515metaG_FD_203458 | JGI IMG/M metagenome (GOLD analysis project Ga0315320, IMG submission 203458) | Ammonia-oxidizing marine archaeal communities from Monterey Bay, California, United States - M1 40m 21515 | ecosystem: Environmental > Aquatic > Marine > Coastal | place: USA: California... | reverse complement strand
TATTTTACCGTTATTAAAATCTTCTATTAATTGCTTTCTTTTTATACTCATTTTTGGCGTTAAATAATCTTCCCAATTATCTTTATTCATCCAGTGGGCGTGTTTTATATGTAAATATTTATCTAAATCATTATTGAATAATTGTAAAAATTCATGATTTAATTCTCTATTCACTATTAATTCATTATGTATTCCATCTCTAGTAAATACCAAACAATTACAATCTACATGACTTTTTATAATTGTTTCCACACGTTCTACATTCACAAATTTACCATTACTTAACTTATAATTATCACCAATTCTTCCTTCATAAAACACATACCCATCTTCTAATTTAGCTGCATCGCCGGTTTTATACCATGTTTCCCCCCCGCGCTCTACTAATACCTTTTCGGTTGCCTCCGCTTGACCCCAATACCCTTGCATCACATTTGGACCTGATATTTGTAGTTCACCGTCCACTATTTCTGCTACTATTCCATCTAACAGTTTACCTATACTTTTTTCATTACGTGGATTATTTATATGATTTACGCAAACCATGGGAGACAATTCGGTTGAACCATATCCCTCACATATCAAAATATCATTTCTAGCGAAAAACCCGCGTGTTTCTGGTTCCAGTTTAGCACCACCTGTAAAAATAACCTGTAATCTACTACCAAATAGTCTATGCAACGCAAATGGTATTAGTGTTCTTACGTAAGGAATGTCTAACATATCTATTTTAGATTTTACTAATTCTAATACCCGTGGTACAATATACAATGATTCCGGTTGAATTTCACCACATTCCTTGATAAAATTCTCTCTACTGGATGCAATTGCGATACGATTATCGTTCAATAAATTATAATATAATTCACACGTTTGGGAATATATATGTGCCCATGGCAGTATGTTTAATGATACACTAGCAGGCATATCGTGAAATCGTGCATGAATTGTGTTTATATTTGATATAATATTCTCGTTGGACAACATTACACCTTTTGGAGAACCAGTTGTTCCTGATGTGTAAATTAATGTTGCAAGATCATTTTCAATAAAATCTATAGGTTCGCATGCTCCAAAATTCTCCACAATAGTATTAGTAATTGTTTTTGTATTTATAAAGGACAAATGAGCATCATCCGTAATACATAGTGATGCACCACTATCATTAACCACATGGTTACAATAGTCTATATGTTGATTTGCATACATTGGTACCCACACACCACCAATCGAATTACAAGCTATATTCCAAGATATCCATTCTACGGAATTATCGCCTTTATAGGCGACACGATCCCCTTGTTGAATATTTTCTTGCTTTAGCATTTCCCGGCAATAATATACATTGTTTAAAAGGGTTTCGCGAGAACTCCAATCCCAAACACCATTCACCTTTCTAGCTAAAGCATGACCATTCAAATTGGATTGAAAATTTTTCACTAATAAAGATGATAATGTTCGCATCTATATTAGTTTTATTTATTATATTTATACCCTTTTAACAGAAGAAATCCGGCATCAAATCCTTTTCTTTGACTTGCTTGTTTATTCTATATTGTTCCACATCTATATCCAAACTCGCTAATACCTCATCATCTATATAATTATTACCGTTACATTTCATGGGATCCGTTTTAAAAATATGCATAGCGGCATCACCCATTATTTCTGGTGTTCTAGATATATTTACCATTTCGTCACCACCAAGTATATTACGAACGGGTGCCGTATCCAAGGTGGTTCGTGGCCAAAGCGTATTTACACCTACTTCTGGGAATTCTTTATTCCAAAACTTTGCCATCAACGACATGTTAAACTTTGACATGGAATAATAGATATGGTTTACCCACCAATCATCTGTATACAACATATCAATAGGCGGAGCTACAATAATCATATGCCCCGCATCCATGTTTTTTAATGCAGCCTGACCAAATAAATATGTCCCATTGATATTTACAGAACACATCAAATCCACCTCTTTTTTGGTTTGATTCAAAGTGTTTTTCAAGGATAAAGCACTGGCGTTTAATACTACACCATCAATAGAACCAAAAGTATATAGAGTCCGCTCTAATGCATAATCAATATCCTTATCTTTACGAATATCGCACTCTAATGCTAGACAATTATTATTTTGTGTCGTTTTTATAATAGAATCTTTTGCGGTTGTTAGCGTTCCTTCCAATATTGGATGAGGTTTGGTAGTTTTACCTGTAATTACCACATTCGCGCCTTGTTCCGCCAATTTTGTAGCTATACTTAAACCTACTCCACGCGTTGAACCAGATACTATATAAGTTTTGTCTTTTAGGGTATCTACCACTGGTTTTAATGTTATATCTTTTTTAATAGAATTTAATACAAATGCATAAGATTGTTTAAATGCAGACATTATATAAAAACATAATATTATGTTTAAATGTATTTAAAAAATGATTTTGATTTTATCCTCTTTTTCAAGACTTTTTTGAATAAACCCCTTTTTTTTGGTTATTTTGGCGATAAATCCAGGGATACTTTCTTGAATAATTAGACATACTATGAAATATGTTTAACTTCGCTGTATAAAAAATACCTATAGTATATATATGGCAAGTTATCATTTTGGTGTACCAGGATATGTTATTTGGACAACACACATATTAGTAGGACTTTTATTTTTATATACGGGATATACCACCTATCAAAAACAAAAACTACCAGAATACATTAGTGTATTATACTTAATTTTAGGAATAGTTGTAATACTTTACCATGGGTATTTATTTACTATGAAACGATAGTTCTATATAAGAATGTTAACCCTTATGTACTTTTCTTTATTGTAGTAATATATCCATACAAAGTACCAATACAAAATAATATATGGATGTATTGTGAAAATAAACCGAATACACAGTTCATTATTATTTACCTTTTATGAGAAAAGATATCATAAAATTGATAGGCGTCCAATGGAGTCGGAAATGCGGTATATATCGTATTTTCCTCAGGATCATCATTATCTGACAGTTGAAATCTATAAATACCTTTATTGGTTTCAACCATTTTTATTAGTTCATCTTTTTCTGCCGCGCTAAAATCAGACATCAGGATTCCGGTATATGTATTAGATAACTGTTTAGTTTCAACTTTTAGTTTAACTTGTTCAAGGGAATATCCTTGATTTATACATTCTACTATACATACGGCACTTGCCATATCCACCAAAGGATATTCCGCTTCTTCGCTTTCCATAAATCGTTCTAAATACGTGTTCATATCCATCCGGTGTTGTTATACTTGTTTAGTAATACATTTTTTTTTTCAATTTGTGGTTATACTTTTTATTTTTTTGGTGTTTAATATTTTTTACAGGATAACTTTTCCTTTTTCGCCATCTATACCGATATACTTATTCATTCAATACATTTTTTTAACCACATAGTAATATATTCTTTTTGTTGTTTTTCTGATAAAAAGGTTTTAAATTCAATATCTTTTGGTAGTTCACTTGTTAAATATTGTTTGGGAACAGAATATTGTTTTAAAAATTGTTTATATTTATTATAATATTTTTTTTCACTAGACATATTATCACTTTCCATGGTAATATTTATACCTAACATTTCTGATAATCGCTTACCCCAATTTTTTATATCATTATAAAATAATTTAATAATTGTCAATTTTTTATATTTTTGAATAAAAAAATTACGATTAGCATCATATTTTTTTTTATCAGGAATTTTTAAATGTTTGTAAACATCATATATTATATGTTGATTTTCTATTTCATATAAATATTCTTTGTTAAATAATATTATTTGTTTTTCTACACTGAGATTTAAAAAATCTGGTATTTTTTGTTCTCCATTATGAAAAAAACTTGAGATTTTTCTTTCAATAGGCAGACGATAAGCATCTATTATAATTAATTTTTTATTTTTACTTGATCTTACCATTGTATTAAAAAAACCATCATAACCGAATTGATTTTTAAAACACTTAGGATTATGTGATTTAATGGTATTCATATCTTGATTTAAAAATGTTTTTTTTAATGTGCTACTTCCACACTTTCCTCCTGCTATTATAAATACATCTATTTTGTTCATATATTATTAGTAATATTTTATTAATTTTGTTTTAATGTATTTACAGATAAAAGTTTAGATATGCTTGGTCAACTTTATCACCTGCCTTTATTAATTTATCTACTATATCAGTTGTAACCGTATAAGGGAATTTTACCTCCAATGATTTCTCATCTTTAAACAACTGAGATTCCGGTTTCATTAAACGATACAAATTTAGTTTTGTATAAATAATTTCAATACATCGTTTTAGATTTCTTACACCTTTTTCTTCATCCGTATATTTATCTATAATGTGTTTTAATACTTCATTACTAATTACAACATCTTCCGGTTTCATTTTTACATTTTCACATATGGCTGGTTCAACATAGTCTTTCGTAATAATTTGCTTGTCTTTGGTTTCGTATCCTTGAGTTTGGATACGATACATCCTATCTCTAAGAATCGGATTTACACGACTTTCATCATTATAACTAAATATAAACAATGCCTTACTCAAATCAAAATCCAATTCGGAAAAGTATTTATCATGAAATTGAGAATTTTGACTCGTATCCGTCAAATGAGTCAAGATCCCAATAATTTCTTCACCCTTCGGCGTATCACTTACTTTGTCCAATTCATCAAAGAAGAATACCGGATTCATACACTTACTCTGCATCAATATATCTACAATTTTTCCCCAATTACTACCTTCATACGTGTAAGAATGACCTTCTAGAAAACTACTATCTGTTGCACCTCCTAAAGCTATAAATGCAAAAGGTCTTTGTAGAATCTTACTAATACCTTCGCGAACCAATGTAGTTTTACCTGTTCCCATTGGTCCCTTGATAGCGATAGCAGTTCCAACTGATTTTGGGTTGGTAATGAGTTGTCCAATCATTTGCATAATTTGCATTTTAGCATCATCAAGACCAAATACAGCTTCATCGAGAATTTGTTTAGCTTGATTCATATATTCGTGCGTTTTTTCAACTCCATCTTCTATAACCAAAGGCAAATTTTTAGTTTGGTTGAATGGTATTCTCATAAAACCATCTACCCAGTATTTTACTTTATAATATTCACCTTCTCCTGGAGTCATATATCTTAATGAATTGATTTTTTTAATAGCAGCTGTTTTATGCATAGGTGGAATATCAGATTCAAGGACTTGGAAACGATAAGGAACGGTTTGATTGTAATTATCGTTGATTTTTTCAAACTCTTCAATAACACGTTGTTGTTGAGTAAGTTCCATTTTTTCAAAATATTTTTTATCATCCATTCGATTTTTCCCTTTCATCATTTTCTTGAATTTTTTACAATTTTTCTCTTTCTCCTTTTTCTCTTCCTTTTTTTTATTTTTTTCTACTTCACGCTCCATATCCTCAATATGCGTTTTCGCACGACCAAGCATTTTGTTTTTACGATCTTTACTCGTAAGTTTATCTGCCAACTCCTTAAATTGACTTATAACATGATTATCTGATAATTTTTCTTGAGGTCCATTCTTCATATCAAGTAACGTATTTGCTGCATCTTTTTCCTTAGAAGATTTTTCCTTAGAAGATTTTTCCTTTTTAGACAACATGGCGTTGACTTCTTTTACAGCAATTTCCGCATCATTTTGTTCCAACACAGCAATCAATGATTTTTCTTTAGCATTTTTATTAAAACGAATACCGCGTATCTTAAGTTCATCTTTCAAATCTTCTTTAGTCCAATCTTCGTATGGAAGATTATCATGTTCCTCCAATGTTTTTATCATTGTTTTTTTACTTTTCATATTTTTACATTTTAGACCTCTTGATTTAATTTCATCACGTAACTCTTTTTTAGACCATTCATCATATCCAATTTCTTCTTCTTCTTCTTCTTCTTCTTCATCGGTGACAGTTTCGTAATCACTATCACTATCACTATCCGAGTCACTATCACTATTTTCACCAACATCACCAATAGTCAGTATAATATTTATTTTATCAACACCTTTCATATCTTCTTCTTCGTCACTCGTATCTTCTTCATCACTAGTATCCTCATCAGATTCTTCTTCTTCGTCGTCCTCTTCGTCTTCGTCTTCGTCTTCCTCTTCGTCTTCCTCTTCGTCTTCCTCTTCGGCGTCTTTAACTTGTTTTTGAATATATTTAGATGGAAATAGTTTTGCAAGAAGTTTTTTATATTCTTCGGGTGTTATTTTTTCCACGTCTTCCGGAAAATCATCATCATCCTTGCTTTGTTTTAGAGAATCTTTTGCTTTTGAGCGAAGATTATATTTTGAGTCGGAATCCTTTGATTTTGGCATGTTTATATATTTATAAAAATTATTATTCTTTTATTTCAATTTATAACATTCTTTACAAAATTGAAATAAAAGAATGTGAATATAATATAGATAAATAATGATAGAAAAAGAAAAAGTAGCAAAAATAATTGGTATTCAATTTAGTATATTATCACCTGAAGAAATTAGAAAAAATTCTGTTGCCGAAATTACTTCAAGAGATACATACATCAACAATAAACCCGTCATCGGTGGTTTATTTGATCCTCGTATGGGTGTATTAGAACCAGGTTTGTTGTGTCCTACCGATGGTTTAGATTATATAAAAACTCCTGGATATTTTGGACATATTGAACTTGCCCGCCCCGTATTTTATATACAATACTTAAACCAAGTCATTAAAATATTGCGTTGTATTTGTTTAAAATGTAGTAAACTATTGATTAGTAAACATAAATATAATTATCTATTAGCAGACACATCTGAAAAACGATGGAATAAAGTTTTTGCTATTGCGAGTAAAATTAAACGCTGTGGGGAATGTAATGAAGATGGTTGTGGTTGTAAGCAACCGGATAAACTAAAAAAAGAAGGTTTAGCAACTTTGTTTGCTGAATGGACTAATATAGAAAATGTTGTAACAGACACATCAAAATTAACTAAAATGATTACACCAGAAATGGTAGTTAAAATATTTAAAAAAATCACCGATGATGATGTTCATTTTATGGGTTTTAATCCAAGTTGGTCTAGACCGGAATGGATGATATGTCAAGTGCTTGCGGTTCCTCCTCCATCAGTGCGACCATCGGTAAAACATGATGCGCAACAACGTAGTGAGGATGATATATCTCATATATTGGTCAATATTATTAAAACAAATAAGACGTTACTGGATAAAATGAAACAAAACGCAGCCGCAAATATTATAAATGATTGGACAACAGTATTACAATATTTCATTGCAACAATGATTGATAATAAAATCCCTGGAGTTGCGGCATTTGCTCAACGTTCTGGTCGGGCACTAAAATCTTTAAAAGAACGTTTAAATGGTAAAACAGGTCGGGTAAGAGGCAATCTAATGGGCAAACGTGTTGATTTTAGTGCTCGTTCTGTAATTACACCAGACCCTAATATTTCAATTCGGCAACTAGGTGTGCCTAAGAAAATAGCAATGAATATTACGAAACCCATTAAAGTAAATCAGCGTAATAAATCATATTTGCTTGCCTTGGTTAAAAAAGGTCCCAATGAATATCCTGGTGCTAAAATTCTCCAGAAAAAAAATGGAGAACAAATTGCATTGAAATATGCGGATCGCAATTCAATTAAAATAGAACATGGTGATGTGGTGCATCGCCACATGTTAGATGGTGATGCAGTTCTATTTAATCGCCAACCTACACTACATAGAATGAGTATGATGTGTCATATTGTAAAAGTAATGGAAAAAGGAGATACATTTCGTTTAAATGTAGGGTGTACAAAACCTTACAATGCTGATTTTGATGGTGATGAAATGAATTTACACATGCCACAGGATGAACAAGCTGAAATTGAATTACGTAAATTAGCCGCAGTACCTTATCAATTAATTTCTCCGGCGTCAAATTCCTCCATTGTGGGAATATATCAGGATTCTTTGTTAGGTTCTTATTTATTTACAAAAGATAAAATAACGTATACAAAACGCGAGGCAATGAATTTATTATCAGGGGTTCGTAAATTAAATCCTAGCGTATTTGATAAAGATACTATTACAAATTTTGATATTCTAAGTCAAGTTATACCACCTATTTCTCTATATAAAAAAACAAAACGTTTTAAAAGCGATGACGATCCTAAAACATCTAACGGAATTATTGAAATTAAAAATGGCGCTTATCTTAGAGGACAACTAGATAAAGGATGTCTTGGTGGTTCTTCTACGGGATTAATCCAACGTATTAATAACGATATGGGTCATACACAATCATCTGATTTCATTGATGATTTGCAATATGTTGTAAATCAGTTTATGAAATCACATTCCTATAGCGTTGGTATTAGTGACTTGATAGCAGATGACACTACAAAATCACAAATCACGCAAGTAATACAAGATAAGAAAAATGATGTAAAAAAACTCATAGATGAAACGCATCTTGGAATATTTGAAAATACTACAGGTCAAACCAATCAATATGAATTTGAAAGTCAAGTAAATAACATTTTAAATGAAGCTAATTCAAAAGCAGGTAAAATCGGCAAGGAAAGTTTAGATGCAAATAATCGTTTTGTAATTATGGTTAATGCTGGTTCTAAAGGTTCTGATATTAATATTTCACAGATGATTTCGTGTCTAGGACAACAAAATGTAGACGGTAAACGTATTCCATATGGGTTTTCAAATCGCACCCTTCCGCATTTTACAAAATTCGACGATTCTCCAGCTGCACGAGGGTTTGTAGAAAATTCATTTATTAAAGGTCTTGAACCTACCGAGTTGTTCTTTCATGCTCAGGGTGGTCGTGAAGGTCTTATTGATACTGCGGTTAAAACATCTACTACTGGTTATATCCAAAGAAGACTTGTAAAAGCAATGGAAGATTTAATGGTTGGATATGATGGCACTGTTAGAAACAATAAAGGTAGAATTATTCAATATCAATATGGTGAGGATGGTATAGACACCATTAAGGTAGAAGATCAAGACTTATATTTGTGTAAAATGACTATAGACGATATTTATGCACACTTTAGTATTCCGTATGATGTAACTACTAATGAAATATTTACGACTATTTATAACAAAGGCACTTTGAAACGATTTAAAGCGGAACATTCCGCACTTCAAGAAAAAACAATATTCTATATTAATCTAATGCTTCAACATCGTGAAAACATTATGAAACAAGTGTTCCGATATCAAAATGAAACTAAAATCCATATTCCAGTCGCATTCAAACATATTATACGTAATATAAAAGAACAACATCATATTACTACTCAAACCATGTCTGATATTACACCACTTGAAATTTATAATAAACTTGAATATTATTATAGTATATTGGAAAGCAATACATATTTTAAGCCTACATTACTATTTAAACTCCTGTATTACTTTTATCTATCACCAAAAGAACTACTCGTACAACATTTTACTAAATCAACTGTTACAATTTTATTGGAGACGATAGTCCTTACTTACAAAAAAGCAATCATTAACCCAGGTGAAATGTGTGGGATTATAGCTGCACAAAGTATTGGTGAACCAACAACACAACTAACTCTTAATACGTTTCACTTTGCGGGTGTAGCAAGTAAATCTAACGTAACACGTGGTGTGCCTCGTATAGAAGAAATATTATCATTATCCGATAATGTAAAAAATCCATCCATGACTATTTATTTAAAATCCTATGAAGAACAAAACCAAGAAAAGGCAAAAACAATTATGACTCAACTTGAACATACCAAATTAGCAGATATTACAACTAGTATTCAAATATACTTTGATCCCGATGATTTAAATACATTGATTCAAGAAGATAGTGTTATGATTCATCAATACTATGAATTTCAAACTATGGTAAAAGAATGTTTAGAACGTTCGAAAAAAGATCCTGGTGCAAACGAATGTAAATGGATTATTCGTATTGAATTAGACAAAGAAACTATGCTTGATAAAAATATTACAATGGATGATGTAAATTTCGCCATAAAACATTACCACCAAGAAGATATAAAGTGTGTGTTTTCTGACTACAATGACGAAAACTTAGTATTGCGTATCAGACCAAACATATTAAATAAGAAAAAAATTAAAAAAGAATCATTGGACCAAATGGATGATATTTATTTGATAAAATCATTTCAAGATCAACTTTTACAAAACATTATATTGCGTGGAACTAAAAATATCAAAAAGGTCATATTAAGAAAACTGGTGAATAATATACGTGTTGAAAATAATGAATTTATAAATGATTATGCATGGGTTTTGGATACGGTTGGAAGTAACTTAATGAATGTATTAGCATTAGATTTTATAGATACTACGCGAACTATTAGCAATGATATTCAAGAAGTAAAAAGGGTTTTGGGCATTGAAGCGGCGCGGCAATGTATTTACAATGAATTACTTGAAGTATTCGATAATGGATATATCAATTCACATCATTTAGGACTTTTATGTGATCGTATGACTATTAGTAGTAAAATGGTATCTATATTTCGTCACGGTATCAACAATGATGATATTGGACCATTAGCAAAAGCCTCTTTTGAAGAAACCCCTGAAATGTTCTTAAAGGCAGCAAGACACGGTGAACTAGACCAAATGTGTGGTGTTTCTGCAAATGTTATGTGTGGACAACAAGGATATTACGGAACCAGTTGTTTCCAAGTAGTATTAGACTTGAGTGCCTATAGACCATCCAGTTCTTCACAAATGAATTTAGATGCTGATGATATATTAACTCAATTACAGGAAACACAATCTACGATGCAATGCTCTACAGAAAACTTAACCATTGAAAATACAATTTCACATATTAAATCCGACGATCTAGGTAATGACGATGATTATAATCTTGATTTATAATATACTATGAATACTATAGAATCTATATCTAGTATTGATAGCGAAATAGAAGAAAATGACTGTATAGGTTTAAAAAAAAAACGTATTAGTTTATTATTAATCTTACCTGGTACTTATTATATTATAACAACAGCAAATAGAATACCAATTGATAGTGTTATTGTTTTTATTGACGCAGTTATTATCTACTATAATTTTCCTTTATTAGTTACTTATAATTCAACCAAACCATTATATTACGAAGATTTATTTATTGATAGAAACAAAATACCCAGTTTAGCTATCGACATTAATACTAAACAAGCTTTTAAAAATTATTTTACTTGGTTTTTAATATTTACTAACTCCTTACTAACTACTGGATTATATAATTATTGGTTGTTTAAAACTCAAGGTTCTAATTCTTTTTATGAAATTATTGGTATTACCGGCGGTATTTTGAAAATTTTTCAAATGATTAATCATTACTCCGCTGTATCTGCTCTCTATTTTATTAAAAAATCTATACGTAACAAAATATACATGGAAAAAAATGATGAAGATGATGTAGAAATAATATGATTATACATTGTTATCGGATCCTTCATCTACTATAGTTTGGTTTTTTTCGTTTATCGATACTTGTTTAGAAGAATGCTTAGCAAGTGAAGTTGCTGAAGTTCTAAAACTATCCAATGAATCATTGGATTGAAGCTCTGTTTGAACCACAATTTTTTCAAGCGATTTCTCATATATACGAAGTTCCTCTTCCGTTAATACGGTCCCTGGTTTAGTAACATTATCATCCTTACTGAAACACAAAGCGATAACCCCACATCCAGCACCACAACAAAACAGGGAACACATAAGTCCCACACTACATTCCACAGGAAGCATTACCTTCCACCATGGCCAATTTCCTATTGGTGCAGTTTTGCATAGTTTTAGTATAAGAAATACTATTTGAACAACACCCACGCTACTAACTCCTCCACTAGCAGCGCCGCCACTGTTTGATTTGTTGGAATTACTCATTTTGATATACTTATACTATAATCAATAAATTTTAAATCAATTTATGTACCTAATGTATAGACGAGTACCATGAAGTACATTACAAAACTATATATTTTATGTATAGTGATACGTTTTATCTTTATTTACGGTGCATATACCGCTATCCAACATAATACCTATTATACTCTTTTTACGTGGTTTTACTATATTTTAGGGGTCGGTTCTCTTTACCATTGGATTACCAATGCGCGAGAAAAAGGAGGATTTAGTCAATCCATATGGTGGCATTACCTAAGACCTCTACACGGAGCGTTGTACATCATTGCTGCCTATTTTATTTATCAAAAAAATCTATTGTTTATACCTACCTTATTAGTAGACACTTTACTAAGCATTGAAGGACATATTCGTTATCATTATTCATAATGATATATATACAAGAACAGAAACATTGAAAATGTTATCTAAACGATATAACCAAAGTTATAACGTTACATATCGTAAAGAGGGTTGTCCGTAATATCCATACCACAATAAGATACGTGTTGTTTATTATAGTCAATCGGCACATAAATTTTTATTTTTACCGCATTTTCCAGTAAAAATTTAAAATTCTCCCAGAATTCTGGTTTATGACCAATCGATTTAGTCATGGTATGCGCCAATTCATGTAACGCAACAAAGGTAAGTGTATTTAAATCAATTAATTTGTTTTCTCCTTTCTTTTCTTCTAAGCAAAATGCTATTTTTTCACCTTTATTTTCGCTATATGCGGTGTATGTGCTATTAGGTAATGTTTCCACTACACGTTTGGGGTTAAAATTCTTTACTAAACGTTTTACATTTTCGCGTGTAGGATATGTTTTTTTCATGTATGCTACTAGTTTTTTCAATCGTATAGACATTTCTGCTAAAAGATCAGCAGATTGTTCCATATTTTTGCGTTCTCTTACACAATAAGTATTAGAATCTTTATCGGATATAATACATTTTAGGTGAAAAACATCAGATTCAGTGTATATTTTATAAGAGATATACAAGACAAATATAATTATAAGAATTATAAATATATTTTCCATTTACATTTAATCTAGATATTTAATTACCACAATATTCAAGAGGTTTTCTTTCTAAATCTTGGTCAATAGTAGACGACTGCCATGGACCTACATTTTTCTTAGCAATAGGAGGATCAGCACGTAATTGATAATTCGCATTTCTTAAGGAAGAAGATACAGTATTAATACCTACATGATGTCCCGCTTTTAAAAAGTTCATACCTCCTAAGTCTCCACTAGGAGCACCTGCAGTTGCAGCCTTAGGAAGTAATTCATTAGCACTTACGGAGTTTCGTGGTCCATCTAATTCATTGTTACTAGAGGATGGGACGGTGGTCGCCATATCAGGCATTTCATCGTTTACTCCAGCAGGAGCACTAGCACTACTAGAACCACTGTTAAATCCCATTGTAGATTTAGAATTAGAATAATTCATTAGTGCCCATAGTAAAACAAGAAAGGCAACGCCAGCTAAAATATGCGATGTTTCTAGTTTTTTAAACATTTTGCCAAAATCCATAGTCTTCATATAGAAATATACGATATAAAAAAATTAAGAATCAATTAAATAATTTAATTCATCTTCTTCGCTATCATCTTCCTCATCGTCTGATTCTTCTAAAGAATATTTGTTTTTTATTTGTTTCGCCTTTAAAAATGCATTTAACGCTTCTTTACGTAATTCAATTGCTTTACGCTTCGCTTCTTTATACATTTCATAATAAATCTCATTTGGTTTTTTTAAAGTCAATTGTTCTAAATTTTGTAAACCAGAATCTTCTAAATTAACTTCCTCTAAAGCAATTGTATCATTACTTAATGGTTGAGGTTCTACATCTATTTGTATCGCGGTCTTATCTTTAGTTGTATCTTGATTTATTTTACTTTCATTAACGTCTGTTGTTTCTATATCTGAATCAGTAGATAGAGTATTTATATCAACCGCTATATTATCTCTTTTAATACTAGGTGTTGTATTTGTATCTATTAAACAGGTGCTAAATGATTTATCGTCACAAAATAACATAATTTGTTTTACAGCAACATCAATTTGAAATGCACCTTTTTGACTAAATCTTAAACCTTGTATTTCAATGATACTAATAATATCACATTGTTCAGTAACATCTTTCTTTTCTTTTGGTGATTGTCTTTCATCAAATATGTTTAAAGTATTTATAGTTCCTTTATTAGAATTTAAATAACATCTTACTAAATAATTGCTACCTTTATATACTTTAATGGGTGGAGTAAAAAAACTTTGAATATCATCTAAACTTAATTCTTCTGTTTGTGCAAACCATGAATGTCGTTTATCATAAATAATATTTTGTATTTTTTCTTCTAAATGATTCATCCATTCTACAAAATTGCAATTGTCTTTGGTTAATAACAAATCTATATATTCTTTTTTACCCGTTTTTATGATACCTTTATTACACTTACATTTAGGACTTTGAATATATAAAGTTTCATCCGTTGGACCAAATAATATTTTAGAAAAATAAGAACCCCCTTGTAACGAATGCGGAGTTCCTAAATGAATTTCTGAAAAATCAAAATCAGTATCAGCATTTCTAATTGTACTAGTCATTACATCCATATTAGATATTTATGTTTAAATACACACGCAATAATAGATATAAAATATAAAATGAGTGCTACATTTTTTAAATCATGTGTAGATGAATTACAAAAAAAAACGGTTAAAGATGAATTACGTAAATTAATCAAACCTTTAGTAGATATTGTATTAAAAGATTTGTATCCTTATTTGTACTTATCTATTTCATTTATATTTATTTGTTTTATACTTATTTTAGGCATATTTTATCAGTTAATGCGTATTAACAAAAAGTTTGAAATTTTAACAAAATAATATCTAATCGTATTATATAATGCAAACCCGTGGTCAAAAAAAAAGAGCACACAGTTCATACAGACGTCATCGTCGTTCTTCCCATTGCCATAAAAAAGGACGTGCTACTTGCAGAAATACCTCAGGATGTAACTACACCACAGGTAAACGCCAATACTGCAGAAAATCTAGAAATACTCATGCGAGATCATTTAGACGTAAACAACGCGGAGGTTCTACTGTAGAAACTTTACCTTCCAATCGCAGCACCGCCCTTGGATATAACGCCAGCGCTTATAACAGTATATCTACCAGTAAAGTAGGTGGTCGCAGACGCAAGCACCACAAACGCAGTCACAAAAAACACCACAGCAGACGCCGCCGCCTTGTCGGTCCCCGCCGCCTCCTCCGCCGCAAACGCAGTCACAAAAAACGCCACAGTAGACGTCGCCGGGGTGGTAATCCAGCGTTTGTAACCCCAGCTGTTCTTTTAGCAGCACAAAAATTAGTTCAACATAATGGTTTAGGCTTATAGAGAATTTATTTTAAAATAATATATATATATATAAATGGTTAGACAAACTTTACGTAAACAACGTGGAGGAGGTATGGGTGTTGCAGGAAGCAACGGCAATGGATTTAATGGAGCATCTCTACAATCCGGGGGAAAACGCAAACGCAAGCAGCACAGCAGACGCAAACATCACAGCAGACGCAAGCATCACAGCAGACGCAAGCATCACAGCAGACGCAAGCATCACAGCAGACGCAGACGTGGTGGTAACCCGGCGTTTGTAACTCCTGCTGTTCTTTTAGCGGCACAAAAACTAATTCAACATAATGGGTTAAGCTTTTAAATATATCTTTTACTATAATAGAATGAGTGATATATTTAAAAATAATATTAAAGAATGGGTAAGCGTTGACAATGAACTAAGAATAGTAACGGAACACGTAAAAGAATTACGAGAAAAACGTAACGAAGTAAATGATAATATTATACGATATGTTGAAACAAATCAATTAACCAATTCAACTATTCAATTATCTGATGGTTTATTAAAATTTTATAATCAAAAAACATATGCTCCTTTAACATATACCTTTTTACAAAATACTTTAAAAGATATTTTATCTATAGAACAAACAACTCAAATTATAAATTATATTAAAGAAAAACGAGAAACCCAATCTAATATTTATATTAAACGTAATATAGCATAATTTTTAATATTATTTTATACTAATGAACACATTATGGTATAATCGTGATATGGAACCTGTACTTATGCAATTACAACACTATAGTTTAAAAACTAGAGCAAATCCTATATATCTTAAACAATCTGATTTTGATAACGGTACTTATCGAATCACTAGATCAGGTTATTATGTATTAAGTGAAGATATCGTATTTCATCCTAATCCCGACAATGATTTTAAACCTACTACGCAACAATTCAAAGATAATATTTATCCTGTTCATCCTTATCGTTTAGGGTTTTTTTCTGCGATAACTATAGAGACATTTGACGTTGTATTAGATCTAAATGGTTTTAGTATGTCTCAATCTACACAACATAATTTAAGGCAACGTTTTTTTGCTTTAATAGAATTGGCAAATACTCCATTCATACCTAAGACTGGTCCTGCTGATTTTGGTATGGACATAGATTCTGCTACTAATGTTGTAGTCAAAAATGGAGTATTAGGTTTGTCTAGTCATCATGGTATTCATGGTAATAACAATGAAAAAATATTAATTCATGATTTAATCATTAAAGATTTTGAAGTTGCTGCTATTTCATTAAATGGTGGAAATCATATTTATATTAAAGATAATACCATTCAAGGCACTAATACAAATATCACTTCAAATGCAATGCTATCACAATGCTTATTTGGTTTACCTTTTTTAAAGACAATAAAAGAACAATATCCAGATGCTTATTTAGAGACAATTGAAGGACAACTTAGTATTGATACTATTATAGATAACATAGAATTAGAAACAAATATGTTTATACAATCTCAATTAAACAATGATAACACAACCTATCAAGGAATATTAAAAAATGTTAGCGGATTATTAGATGGTAATGTATATGGTATTGTTTTAAATTCAAATGGACCTGTTATTGGTAAATTTAAACCATTATCAGCAACTAATACCCGTAATTCATTTGTAATGATTGAAAATACTACAATTACTAATATACTATCAGATGGTTTAGAAATCATAGGTTATGGTCCTAACAATACTATATCTGACGGAAGTTATGGTAAAGATCAATTAGTTGGTCCTGTTGGTGATATAATTCAATTTTCCGATATAGTAAATGATGACGGATTTTACATAGGTAATACATTAACTAATATGCAACTTATAATCAATAAATATGGTGATAATAAAAAGGAAAAGGGTACTAGTAACGTTCCAATAAAACTAATTGAAGAAATAGAAAAACACGAAAAACCTATACATGCTTTACTAGAGGACTATAATATGTATCCTAATAAAGAAAGAGATTCTATGGGTCATCATATGAAAGGAAACGCGGGTGTATTTATATCACAAGGACAACATATTATATTAAAAAAACTTACAATCAACAATATTATAAACAATGGGTTATCTAATAATGTTTCATCTGAATCTTCTGGAATTTTATTATCTGGATCACGGCACATAGCAATGTTATTTAATACAATTAATAATATTAAATCTAATACGGGCAATGTAAAAGAAATTAGATATAAAGAAGAAAATAATAATATTATTATACATTAATGAATCATTTATCTATCCCTTCTGGTTTACAAATTGGGGGGCAACATACAACCTCATTACATATACTATCAAAAAATACCATGTATAGTGATACATTATATACAAATTTATTAACTAACCAAAGAAATAATAAAAAACGTTGCACTAAAAAAAATAAACTAGCGAAATGTAAAAAAAAAACTAAAAAAAATAATTCTATATAATATATTTCCCACATGCCCCATAATTATTCATTAATAAATGAATGTATCATTTGTTTAGAATCAAATGATACAAACAACCCTATTTTAAACTTAAATACATTTATAAAACCATGCGAATGTGATTCTTATGTTCATAAAAAATGTCTACTAAAATGGTATACTTATAATGCAGTATGCCCTGTCTGCAGACTATCTATAAATACGTCAACACAAAACTTATTACCACTATATAATAGTTCAGAAATCAGTAATAGATCTATTTGGGATAGGATTTTTAATTGTTGCTGTTATATTACCATATACGTGATTATAGGATTGTTCTTATATTTTAAACCTATTAAATCTCATTCCCACTACTAGTTCTATTTCCTCCACGTTGATTAATAAGCGTCTTTTGTTCTGGAGTTACACAATAGATACCTCCTTTACCACTTAATGAACTTGCGCAAGTAGGACTGGTTTTAGTATTAGAAAACATTGCCATTAAACTACTATTATCGGCATTAGCCGGCGAATACGTATTATCATTACCACCTAAAGTATTTTTATCGTCCTCTAACTCTTGTCCAACCCAACCATATTGACTACCACCATTATTATTGTAATCCTGTGAAGTGCTTACAGGATTACTTGTCATACCTTCAAAATAAGATCTACCTGGTCGTAAACATCCACACAACATATATCCTCCAGTAATAAAACCAACTAAAAGGCAAATAATTACGATCTCAATACGACATTTTGATCCAAAAATACTTATTTCGTTCATAGTTTATATTATAAATATAGATAAAATTATTCTAAATAGCTATTAATATAGAGGATTGATCTTCTTTAAAAAATAAAGACATACCTACCGAATAATCTCCTATAAATATATTATTTACATAATACCCACCTCTATCTGTTATTAAATGATATAATGGTTTATCCGTATAACACATAAATGATGCACTATCCATACTATTTAAACACAATTGCTTATCTTTATCCATGATCTGAATATTTGTTCCCCCTATCAATACATTATTATCTACTATTACTTTAAATATTTTCAAATCCTTAGGTAAAACTGATACTACTCCTAATACTTTAATACTACCATCCAATATATCACCTATTCTCACATTTGATAACCATTTATTTGACCCATCATTTAATTTAATCTTTGTATCCATTAAACCACCATTTATAGAACTATGAATATCGTAATTCGTGATAGTAGATTTACTTGTTCTAGTTTTTATCCATTCTTGTAATACTTTACAATCTTGTGGTGATAAATCATCATAATCAGCAAAAGTAATACCATTTATGTGTATTTGTTTTGATTCCGTATTTATACAATATATTTCCTTTTCAGTATATTGTTTACAACATTCACTATGCTTGCTATCTTTTATTTGTATTACTTTATTATCCTCATATACATAATGCGTCCCTGATACAATTACACCTTTATACTTATACATATTTACACCTTGACTACTTAATTTCATAATACTAGTAATACGTCCATCATACAACAATACATCACCTATCTTTACGTTAGTTATACTTTGAGTATGACCATTTTTCATGAGTAACAAAGTATCCTTATCGAAACATGCAGCTGGATTCAACGACATTAATAAACTCATTCCAAAATCAGTAAATCCTTGCATTACATAAGATGTTACTGTATTAATAGCCATAAAACGTTCAAAAGTAATTATAATAGACTGAAAAATACTATTATTTGTATCAATTGCGGCATTCATATTAATATTCAAGGTTCCCAATAATTCTATTACCGCATCCACTAAAGTCCCCATTGTTTTGATAAAATCAGTTAATACTAGTGCTATACCTTTTAAAGCATCAAGTAAGGTATCTAGAACGATTTTTATAGGATTGGTTAATAAATCCGCCTCACCTTTTAAAGCATTTTGAATACATTGCGTTGCATTGTCTTCTACATATTTTAAATCATCACCATCAGGAGGAGGATTTATTACACTAGCAAAGGGTAAATAAATGGGTGTGCAATTAATAGGTGACACTGGGTCTGTCCATTTTTTCCTTAAACCTTTAAGATGATTTATTATATATAAATATACATTTATACCAATTAAAACAATAGCAATAACAACAGCAAAAATAACATCTTTTCCATATTTTTCTATATAAGTTCGTTTTTCATATATTTTATTTATTTGTTCTCCTAATGTCATATAATAAATAGAAGGAAATTAAATTCACTTATAAAACCATTCATCTTCCCAATCCCAAAATACTTCATTACCTATTACTATTCTGTGATCACTTGTTATTAAACAAATCAATAATTCACTTCCTTTATCTGTTTTTTCTGCCTTATGATAATGTTCAACTCTCATATATTGATTTGTTCTTTTATCTAATACTAAATGTTCACCTGTTACATAAATAGATTGTTTTGAGACATCGTCTTGTATTTTATAAAATGAATTTTTTATTCTACCTCTCTTATCCTTATTATTTAATTGTAATGTTCCTTCTACCACACTACCATTTTCAATAATATCTCCTAAAACAAGTTCCTTCATATATTTTTTACTCCCGTCTTGTAATGTAACTAATGTATCCGGATGAAAACATAATGCATTATTTAAAGATTCTGATGTTAATGTTACTCCTTGACTCATATACTGCAAGACAGTTGCGATAGAAGATGTTCTATACACTGCATCTAATAAATGATCTGTTGTGCTAGAAAACATATCTGTTATACCACCAAATGTACCAAAGATAGATGAAAACATGCTTGAATTTCCAATAGATAAGTTAGACGCAAAATCTTGTAAATCAGACATTGTAGTAGTTATTGTTTCAAATAATACATTAATCACATCGATACTTGCTTCAACAGGTTCTAATACATACTGCATTGCATCACCCGACATATTTTTCATACAACTAGCCATATTTTCTTCGGGATCAACCCCTTTGATTTGTTGTGAAAACGGCATATATGCTGGATTACATTTATAAGTATCCCAATTATTTCGTATCGTAGTAGTAGACATTACACTAATACCATATGCATACATCACTAAAAATACTATTACAATAAATAAGGCATAAACTACATCTTCAGTTTTCATATTATATTATTCAATGATAATTATTTTATATTTTGTCGTATTAATATCCTAGTTTAATAACGTAAGCACTATATCCGACAAATGTGTGTTATCATATATATTATCAAAATTTATACGGGGTATACCTTGTCCTTTCAATATTATCGTATTATTTGTAATACTTGTTGGTGATATGCACCTATGACCTATTACTGGAATATAATAATTATTATCATAATATTGACTATTGTCCAATGCAATGTGCACGTTATTATTCCTATCTATGACAATATTCGGTTCCTTACAGTTACACGTTACTATACAAACTATATCTTGGATATTATATTCTAATTTACTGTGCCATAATGGTATATATAACGTTTCTGAATCTATGTCTAATACATATATTTTTTGACACCATATATCTTTAAAACTACATTCAAGAGAAATATGTTTTGTTTTTTTATAAATAACCTCTTGAAGTTTTTTTATTATATCATCCGGTATATTTACTATATCTTGTTGACTAAGTAAAAACGAATACATGGTAATTAATTTTTGCCTTGAACATTTTTCTAATATATTTTCTATATTATGATTTAATTTATCATACAACAAATCTATAATGACATCTGAATCTTTCATATAGGTATTAAAATACTGCTTTAATATTGACCGATAATCCATTTTTTGCTTTGGTATTTGTTTTTCTATACAAATCACCTCATATGCTTCTTGTAACTCTTGAAAACGAGTTTTAGCATCTAAAGAGTTATTTTTATCAGGATGCCATTTTAATGCTAATATATGATATTTGTTTCGAAGTTGTTTCTCGCTAAGTATATCAATTTGTTTTTCATTTATACCTAAACAATTACATGCTTGTTTTAGATTCATTTCTAATATTTAATATATAATAAATAATCTTCTCTAAATGATAAATAGGTCTATAATTATTATTATATAATTGGAAAAAATCATTTATGTATATAATGAAATCTTCATTTATTTTTACATCTTCACTCATATATCTTGAAATCAATCTCCATATAAATATAGAAATATCTATATCATAAATTAATATACTATATAATTTCTCCCTTAATGTTTTATAACTAATATTGGGATATAAATCTAAATATTGTTCTATATCATTTATCAGTTTACTACTATAAGGTGTAGAGGGAAATCCAGACGTATACGATTTTAAATTTTCTACACTAGTTTTTTTATTTATTTTTTTACCTATTTTATCAAAACATTGTTTTAATTTAAGTTTAGAAGTAGTTAATATATTAAACGACATAAATATATTATTTGGTATAAATGATAAATGATCCGTTATTAATATAAAATTTACACTATATTGTCTTGAATCCTGAATATAACTATAAAATACTTTTAATAAATCATTATTTATTTTATGAAAATTTTTACACACTATAACCTGATGCGTTTTGTATTGTTCTATTATGTCCACTATATGTGTATAAATCTCATGCCATAATAATTTAGCATTACATCCTAATTGTTCCATATCAATTTCGTAATGAATATCGCTAATACGAATATAATATGGATCTTGCTTATGTATTGGTATAGTTATTTTTTTATCATATCTCAATTTAGATGGACTAAATCTAGATAAATAATACAATACATTTGAATATTTACCCGATCCACTAGGACCACTAATAATTATGTTTTTTATGTTGTCATATGGTATGACATATTTCGCATATAATTTTGATTGTTTATATCGTTCAATATAATTAGATAAATCTCCATCATAAAATTTCATTATATACTATATTCTAGCAATCCTTATTTAAACTATTACTTAAACATAATACATTCAATTTATTTAATTTATATGAATTATTCAATCGGTATACCATTAAACGAATTTAATATTAATAATGTTATCTTAAAAGATAAAACTATAAATAAACTTATACCTAATAGCACTTTTTGTAAATTAATGTATTCAAATGATATATGTCATATTACAGGAATTCCATTATATTATGAAATTAAACTAGATCATAAACTTAACAACAAACTATATGAGACTTATAAAGCATCTATAAAACTAATTGAACAAGATATATTAAATACATATAGTCTTAATACTGTTAAAGTACCAAATTATAAATTATATAATTATTTATTAAAAAATATTACTAAAATGGTACCAAATACTAAACAAATTATACTCATTAAAATAATTGGTATATGGGAATCTCTATATGAATATGGACTTACGTATCGTGTTTCTACCCACTAGTAACAAATAATTCACTGATTACATATAAGATAATTACCATTATAAACGTTATAACATTTAATATCGCATTTAATGACGACGATTGTGCATTATACAATTGATTTAATTTGGAAAACACGGAATTTTTCTCTCCACTTGTAAAACTAATTGCTTCTTTTTTTTTTCTTATAAAATTACTTACTACCATTACATTTTGGGTAACTATAACCCACATAAATGCAGTTGACACTGTATAAAATGTTGGTGGCATTTCATTACTTTTGATTTGTGTATAATTATTAATATAGATATCAAATACCCACCCCGTTAATAAAATCATAATAATTAAATTACGAAAATGAAATAATTTTTTAACTATCCCCATAAATCCTTTTTGTTGATTCATTGCTCCTCGAATACTCATTTCAAATTGAACTAATAATAATCCTAACATACTCGCAAAAATAATACACATGGAGAAAAACAATGCTTTATTGAAAAAGGTATGTATTAATAAACCTAAAATACTAATTGCTCCTAATACTTGTACAAAATATATCACTTCATTTGATTCTTCGTTTGCCATAGATGTATATATATATATATATGTATAATTTTATAAAATAATATCTAGATTTATAATAATGAGTTATTTTAGTAGAAATACTACACAACCTTTAATCAAAAATAACAAAGAATACATGGTTCATTCACATATTATTTCTGTCCAATCTGAAGATAGAGATGTTCTTAAATGGCCCTCCGCATCTCACTTTGAAATAGAATTACCTATTGAATATAAAAATATTTGTGCAATTACTGTTGTAGACATGCAAATTCCTAATACCTTTTATATTTTTACTACTACAAAACAAAATACAAAATTAATTGTGGTATACAATGGTACTAATTATTATATCACCATAGAAGAAGGAACATACACCGCTGATGAGTTAGCAACAGAACTTACTGTAAAAATAAATGCACAAACAGTCTCAGATGGTTTAGAAATAAAGGTTAAACATAATGCGATCAATAAAAAACTATATTTTTTTTCTAATAATGAATTTTCTTTAGATTTTACAATTGATCCTTATTGTAATGTAGATGTCGATATTAGCAATTGTGTCGTATGTCCTATACCACCTAGTCACTATGCACGAAGTAATCGCCCTGGAACTTATCTTACTACTAATACATCTTATTCTAATAACTGTAATCCTACAAACTGTATTGATCCTACAGGTGAAAATGCATACAATCAATCTTATACGGATGCATTTGTGATTAAACATGGTCCTACTGCGTTTGATAAACAAAGTGCATGGGGATTGGGGTCTTATATTGGATTTGATAAAAAAGAATATTTTACTAATTCTGCTGATGCCGATGATTATGCATGGATTAATGATGGTGATCTTAGTGGAATTTTACCCACTGGTGGAACTCCATCCTACGTTGTTAACTCTAATAATGCTATTAACATTAGTGATTTTGATAATATTTATATGGAAATAGACAAATATAATTGCATCGACGAATTAGAACCCTATTGCTTTAATACAAATGCAGCTAATCAAATTAAATACGCCAACTACAAAGGGAAAAAAGTCCCTATCTGTTGCAACAATCAACAACCTAATAAAACATACAATGGAAAACACAATGCGGCATTTGCTATTATACCTGTAGGAGGAACGGTTGATTATGTTCCTGGTGATAGTATGATTAGTGGCACATTTAATAGTATACCCCCTGTTCCTAGAATTAAAAAACTAAAATTTAAATTTAGATGGCACGATGGAAGTTTAGTTGTTTTTAATAATTGTAACCTAAATATGGTTATCCAACTACAAGAACTCATTAATAATATAGCACAACCACCTACTATTACAAACATAAATTCTTTGGCGTTTTAATTAAATACACTATAGCCTCATTGTATGAAACATAGTCAGTTAATTGGATATTGTAAAACTACTTTTAGTAGAACCTAAGTTTTAGTAGAACCTAAGTTTTACTTTTTCATCTATATTTGGAAAGGCACCTTCCGCATGATATGTATTACGTAATATCTTATATCTTTTCGTGTTTTCATCATTTTTTTCCATCACGATACACCCTCTAATACTTTTCATAAAACCATTATATTCCATTGTATCTTTTAACGACCCTACTGAACCATAAATACCTATATTTATAAAAAGAGTCTCTTCTTGTTGCATACGACATGGACATAACCATAATGGGTATATATTATAAGTAGAATCTACTACTGATACAACATTACTAACTAAAGAGGAAGGAATCATTACATCATCCATGATAATTTTATTATAATCAAATATTCGGCGTAAAATACTATGCGACAAATTATGCTTATCAGAGGCATGATTTATAAATGGGTTTATCGTACGAGCAACTCCATGATCTCCGATAAGTGATTTACCTATCCAAAACGCACCTCTATCATGACGAAAAAAATACTCTAATCCATTCATAGAACATTGTGTTTTACCCTCTTTACTATAAGTATTAATATATTGATAGTAATATTCATCATACCACATTGTATTATCTATAACTGGATAAACTAATTTATCTACAAATATTCCTTTTATCATAACGATTCTATCTTTACTATACATGATACCTTCTATAAAATCATACTCTTTACCGGTATTTACTATCTCTTTTTCAGAACTTACACATTCAATTTCCAATAACACATTTTGTTTTATCTTTAGGATAGACATTTTTACATCCACTATAGTTCCCAATGTACCATAAGAAAAAGGTAATGCAGCAAATAACTCCGCATGTTTTTCTTTACTTACCTTTATAATATCCCCATTACCTAATACTACCGTATACTCTATACAGTGATAATGAAAATATCCATACTTAAACGAAGAAGAACTAATGCCTCCTCCTCCAACAATTAATCCTCCTACGGTTAAACTTTTAAACTCTGGAACAACCGGCAACGTATATCCCAACGGATATAAATAATTCATTAGTTTCCCTATTTCTATCATGGCACCTACGTGAACCGTTTTTGTTGTTGTATTTAGTTCTATAATATCATCAAATGGATTTACCACATTTACATATTTCTGTTTATAAGAATAGGTATCTTGTAAAGTCATTGCTACTTCAGTTTTCCGTTTCAATACGATAGGTTTTTTTATTTCTTTGTATTTATTAGCAAATCGTTCTAATTCATGTTGATGACCCTTTTGTAATATACTTGTATTTAAAAAACTTTTTTTATCATAAATAGTCATAAAGCGTTGACGCTTATTTAAAAAAAATAAAAATATCTGAAACACACATAGATAAAAATGAAATACCGTTTCTATATCACGATCTACCATTAGTTATACTGTATATTTATTTATATAAATTATAACCCATTATCCATTATAAAACTCTACTATTTTTTTTTTTGAACACTTTTCATAATCTTCTTTAAACCCTTTTAAGGATTTAAAACTTGGTTTCTTCATATTTTCCGCCTTATAATAAATATAAGCACCATACTTACCATTACGAATCGTCATATCTTTCGTAATCTCTCGAATAATAGTTTTAGTTACTGTCAGTATAGTATTCATCACTACTTCATAGGTAATATCGCATTCCGCTACATTTTCCAAACTTTTTAACGATCTCTTTTCTTTACCCCATTCTACATACAAACCAAATTTTCCCTTTTTTAAATACAACACCTCACCTTGATAGTGACCTAATTCACGACCTATACTTTCTTTTACTTCCAATATGTCATCTAATTTTAAATCACCTCGTTTTAATGCTTCCATATCTATATCCTTCTTTACGGACTTAAACGTAATATCCTTTTTATCTCCGGTGGGATTATACTTTATTACCGGACCATATTTACCAATGATATACGTATGATACTCATCTATTGGTATCGTTACTTTGTTACTTACTAAATCTCTTGATGCTAACTGAATATCTTGATAACATTCTCTACATAAATTATGCCATATTTCTTCCGCCTTTGCGATTTTATCCAACCGATCCTCCATCTGTTTTGTATACCCATAATCAAACAAATCTGGGAAATGTTTTATCAAAAACTCTACTACTAAATAACCAGTTGGTTGCACTACTAGTTTGCCTTTTTCATTACCAAATTCTCTTTGTGATATGGTTTCTTCTATGGCATCCTCTTCTAATACATAATCTGTGCAAGATATTTTTTTACCTTGCACATTTTCCTTTTTTACATATCCTCGCTCTTGAATCTTATCCAATAATGCTGAAAAGGTTGATGGACGACCTATACCTCGCTGTTCTAACAAAGCAATTAATTTTGCTTCCGTATAATGCGATTTCAACTCTTTCATGGAAACCTTACTCTCTACTTTTTTATACTCTACTAGTGCATTCTTTTTAAGAGATAACAAATGCTCATAAATCGGATTGTCTTCCTCATATCCCGCTACTGCTTTCCATCCTGGAAACACCACCTTTTCCGTACTATACCGATATTGCTTTCCTTCGTGTGCTGTAATACTCGCAGATAATGAGAGATATTGAGCCGTCGCCATACATGCTTCCATGGTTGTGCGCCAAATCAAATGATACATTTTTTTTTCACGAGGTTCCATGGTATCAGGGATATGTTCTCGCAATATATCCGTGGGGCGGATCGCTTCGTGGGCTTCTTGTGCCGTAGATTCTTTTTCCTCTTCTTCTTTTTTCTTTTTCGTTTTTTTTCCTTTCTTTGGTTTTTCTTGCGCTCGCTCACTAAGTTCCATCAAATTCTCCCTAACATACGTCTCGCCATATTTCTGCTTTATCAACTGTTCTATTTTTTCTAAAAATTCTTTACTCAATGTCTTGCTATCTGTTCTCATATAAGTAATAAAACCTCCTTCATACAACTTCTGACATATCTTCATGGTGTCCTTTGGTGATATATGCAACGTAGAACTCGCGGTTTGTTGCAAGGTGCTTGTAGTAAACGGGGTTGGTGGTTCTTTTTTTGTTTGTCTTGGTGTTTGATAAGTATATTCATGATCAAAATTAACCGATTCTTCTAAAAAGGACTCCATCGGTTGTTCCGAATCATAATGATGATTTAATTGAAAGGGTAAATTTAAACTTGTAAAATATCCTGTTGTATTATATACTTTTTTACCTGGCGCTTCATCGATTTCTTTTTGATTATCATACACTAATCGCAATGCTGGTGTCTGACACCTTCCTGCAGACAATCCTTCCTTTGTATGTCGTGATATATGCTCCCACAAAATTGGACTAATGGTATACCCTACTACAAAATCTAATATTTGACGAGCTTGTTGTGCATAAATAGTATTCATATTAATACGCGTAGGATTTTGCACTGCTTGTGTGATAGCAGGTTTTGTAATTTCGTGAAACAATATACGCTTCGTCGTTTCCGGGGATAAACCACACACTTTACAAATATGCCAAGCAATAGCTTCACCCTCCCTATCATCGTCCGTCGCCAATATCACTTCTGTTGCACGACCACATTCCGATATAAGTCTTTGAATTTGATTTTGTTTTTCAGGTAAATGAACATATACCGGTTTAAATTGATTTTCCACATCTATACAACGTAATCCGCGAGAGTTATCTAGACCTTGAATATGACCATAACTAGCAATGCAGCGATAGCCATCGCCTAGATAACTTTCTATTTTTTTACATTTAGCAGGGGATTCTACAATAACAAGTGTTTTCCCCATGGTTATATTATCTTTATAATGTTGTTTTTATTTCAATTTAAATATTAATTTACAGCGACATACCGCTACATTCACTTTCTATTTAAAACTAGGTTTTTTAACAACTCCTTTGATTCTACTTGAATATTCAGTATTTATAGAACGATTACTACCAATATATCTTCCTGTTGGTAAAAATGAACTTTTTTGCATCATTAAAACTTCCCAACCAGTTGATCCTCTATTTTCTATTTCTTGAATATTCTCAGGATATGGTTTACGAGTATTATAATTATCCAAACGAATTGAATTATTGCTATACATTCTTGATTCCCAACTAGTTGCTCCGCGAGATTCATATACTTGTTCTTCCATTATACTATATGTTTACAAAATATATATTTTTCATCTACTAATATAGCACAACTTAAATTACACTTTAAACAATAATTATCAATAAGATTAAATACTACTGGATGATCACGGTATATTACATATTCTAAAAATGTTTTATAATTACATATCTCGGACCAATGTTTATTTATTAGTGTTATTGCAAACACCGATTCATTATAAGAATATTCACATATAATTATAATTAATTCATACGGGAGATGCTTCATGTAAATATCTTCTATAAATTTTATAACAAATTTTCTCGCCAATTCCTCTTTCTAAAACCAATTTATAACTATCTTCTGAAATATATGGAAAAAAAACATCACAATCATGCTGCTCCTTTATTTCACTTACATGTATCTCATCTACTATATCCAACTCTAACGCCATTTTATATATTTCTGCACCACCTATAACCCAAAGCGTTTGATAACCATTTTGGCGAGAAAAATCAACCACTTGCGATAATGATTTAAACGTTTTTGTAGTTTCATTATCAATGATTAAATGGTTTGATAAAATAGCGTTGAAACGATTAGGTAAAGGTTTTCTAGGTAAACTGTCCCACGTTTTTCTTCCCATTACTACCATATTATTATTATTACCTTTAGTTAAGTTGGAAAAATGCTTTAAATCTTGGGGAATATACCAAGGTAAAGTATTATTTTTTCCAATACCATTTCCTTTACAATAAGCAACTATGATATTCACGCCCATACTATATAAATATAATATGCTTACTTTATATATATATATAGTATGGATTATCATATATATGTAATCAATGTAATGAATCCAGATAATACACTTACTACATATGCTTTTATGGGCGATACATTATTATCAAAAGAAGAATTTTTAAGCAAACGTGATAATTATTTAAGTAAGTTAAAACAACATTTAACGGTAAATGAAGATATTTGGAAGTTTCATAGTAGTTCCGAATTTAAACATATAATTATGATACAAGATCATATCTTTTTAGAAGATACTATACAAACCATCAAATTAAAATTATTTCAAGCATTACAAAGAAAAGATTTAGGTATTGAAGATATATATCTATATACCGAAACACAACAAAATTTAAATTTAAAACATATCTATCAAATATTAACACATCATAAACGAGAAACATTAACAAAAGATATTATGGATGAATTTTTATTAAATTATGATTGTATCACACACCCTATTGCAGATAAAGAAACCTATACTTACGATGAATTTATTAATGATCCAAATATTCGTAATGCATGTGGTTTTACTACACCATTAGGGTATAATCATTTACATTATTTGTTTACTGTAAATCCTTTTAAAGTTTTTAATTATGATACAAATCGCTTATTAAAAAAAGATGTTGCTTATTATCCAAATCAATTATTACTAGAAGTTGGACAATTTAAAAGTAATGTAATTTATGCATGTCTTTCGGATACTGTTTTAGTAAATCATAAAGATAAAGGAATAGACATCGGTTCTACACTTAAACTATATTTCCCTCAACTTTACAAATTACAATACACTTCTATTGAACAAGTAACCTTAGCAAAACATGATCGTTATGATTCATCTGTCACTAATTATGCAACCCTAGAACCTCAATATAAACATTTAAATGTTATACAAGATATTTACACTACACATAAAGATGTATTAAACTATAGTAATTCTGGATTACGAGAATTAGCTTTTATGTATCATCCAAACATTACATTTGATATACCTATTCATTTAATATTCAAAATCATTCATAGTTCCGATATCATGCCCATGGTTAAATATAATCCGGGGAAAAAACAAGAAAATTTATATAGATTGTTTACAGGTGACCAAATTGCAACAAACGGAAGAAAAGTTCCTATACTATCTAGACACAATATACTACAATTAATAAAACTACATAACAATCATAATACGGTTACTTGCTATTGTGTTCATGATGAATACACATTAACATTTGAATTTAATTCAATCGGAGAAATAATTATACGTTATAATTCCGAATTAAATATACAAAAACAACCTATTTTAAAATCTATACAGTTTATTGATAATGTTGTACGCACTAAATTAAATTCTATTATACATGTCATTAATAGTGTTATTACTGAAAGTGGAATACAATATATACCTATTGAAAGTGTTTTTTATAATCCCTATTTAAAAGTATTAAACATTGTAAATGAATATCAAGTTAGTATAGTAAATGATATAGATCTCACACCATATATCAATTGCTTATCTTCTTTTTTAATAGTTCAAAACCCATTGTTAAAAAACGGTATTAAAACGGTATTTAAACGTGTGCCTAACTATAATACACATACTAATAAAGAAAGATTAATATTAACATTGATTCATGAAAAAAAATCTGTTCGCGAAATAAAACATTTATTAACCAAAAATTTTAACTTAACCATTCATCAAGCCGAAGATGAAATTAATGCATGCATTCAAAATGTTCAAACAGATGTAAGTGCATTTGGAAAACAAAAAATGGTTCTTAAGGATCATCCTGGTATAAACATTCATATTGATCGTAAAAATTTAAGTTTTCAAACTAATATAGTAATAACAAATATAAGTCATATGGATTATTTATTTATTTTAGATAAGTATATTGCTACTTTACTTTATTTAACACAAGATTATGCTATACCTAAACATCTTATATGCCCTGAAGAATTAAATGAAACTATACAAGAGATCTCTCCTGTTGTCGAAGAATCCCGCGTTATTGGAAAAACAAAACCATCTATTACAGATCTACTTTATGATGACGATGACGATGATGATGATATTGATGTAACTAAATTAGATTCTATAGACGAAGATGAATCTATGGATGAAGAGGAAGAATTAGTATTATTTAGTTATGGGTCAAACAATAAAGAGCAATTAATGGAACGTATCAATCGTTCTAATTTAACCATTCAAAAAGGATATATAGAAAATTATGAAACAATATTCGGTGGTTATTCTGAAAAATGGAATGGTAGTGTAGCATCTATTATAGAAAAAGATGGTGAAATGGTTAAAGGTACTTATTTATCTGTTACTGATATTGAACTAACCGCTTTAGATAATTTTGAAACTAGTTATGAAAGACAAATGGTTACCGTAAAAACCGAATCTAATGAAGAAATACAAGCCGTTGCCTATATAAAAATAGATACCGAATGGGATGAACACCCTTCTACTGAATATCTTAATGCTTGTTATAAAACAATTGAACCTTATTGGGATGACACAACTATAGTTGTGAAAAATAATCAAAGTCAAATAATGGGTAATTATGATGCTACTACAAATACCTATTCTAAAAACACCGAACCTCCACCCGTCGAAGCGCTTGCTGCTGATCAGGTTAAATTTGCTAGTTCTAGCGACGAGGACGCCGGTGAAGCGGACGCCGGTGAAGCGGTTGCTGCCGATCAGGTTAACTTTGCTAGTTCTAGCGACGAGGACGCCGGTGAAGCGGACGCCGGTGAAGCGGACGCCGTTGAAGCGGTTGCTGTCGATCAGGTTAACTTTGCTAGTTCTAGCAGTAGCGAGAAAGACGCCGTTGAAGCGGTTGCTGCCGATCAGGTTAACTTTGCTAGTTCTAGCGATAGCGAGAAAGACGCCGTTGAAGCGGTTGCTGTCGATCAGGTTAACTTTGCTAGTTCTAGCGACGAGGACGCCGGTGAAGCGGTTGCTGCCGATCAGGTTAACTTTGCTAGTTCTAGCGATAGCGAGGAGGAAGATAGTGAGGATGAAGAAGCGTCATTAACTACAAACCAAAAGGGGGGATTAAATAAGGTAAAATGGGAAGGAGAAAAATTAAACAATCCTACACCGTTTGCTTCCTACATGCGTGAATTAGAACCTAATATGTATTTATCAAAAAAAGGTGAAAAATACAATAAATATTCTAGTGCGTGTCCTTCTAATTTAAAACGTCAACCGGTTATATTAACCGAAGAAGAATATCAAGCGTTAATAAAATCAGATCCAGAATATACCTTAATTACCAAAGACAATTTTGACGCTATAAGAAATATGGATGCAAAACAACAAGGTAAACTAGTATTACAATATGGTAGCGATCCTAAAAAAATGTTTTATTATATCTGTCCCAGATATTGGTGTTTATCTGAAAACAGACCACTTACGCAGGAACAAGTAGACAACAATGAATGTGGAGGTAATGTTATTGAAAAAGGAACAAAAAAGGTGCCGGCGAATACCTTTATTTATTCGTTTAAAAGTACATATAACAAAGATCATAAAACCGGATTAAATACGGTTCCTATGTATCCAGGATTTTTAAAACAAGATGTTCATCCTGATGGGTTTTGTTTACCGTGTTGCATGAAAGGAATATTATCGGATAAATATTTAACTAGATTAAAAAGTTGTGGACAAAGTGGATTAGCACAAGAAAGTGAAGATCCAATAAATAAAGGAGCACAAATGCGTGTCTTAGGTCCTGATAAATTTCCTTTAGATAGCACGAAATTAGGATATTTAACCTTATCCTTAGAGTCGTTTTTAAATATAAAAAGCACGGAGTTTCAAAGTAAAGTAACGGTAAAATTCAATCATAAATGTATATTACGAAGAGGTGTTGAAAAAGGAAAAGATAAAAAGGATTCATTTTTAGGATGTATTGCTGCTGCTTATGCTTCATTCTCAAAAACCACTATTATGAAAATCGATAAATTTCGTCAATTTTTATCAGATTCGTTAGAATTAGATCAATTTGTTCAATATCATAATGCTAATTTAGTTTCTATTTTTTATAAAAAAAATGCCCGTCATACTCATACATTACCAGAATCACAAACAAACGCTCAAATATTAACATTAGATATTCCAAAAACCACTTTAGATAAATTAATTATAAGTTATAATGCCTATAAGGTTTTTATAAAATCACAAACCGCATTAACTTATGAATATTTATGGGACTATATATGCGATTTATTAGATTGTAATTTAATCATCATTCATAAATCAAATGAAGATATCACAGATAGAATGGAAATTATTTGCCCATCTAACGCATACAGTGATATATCTTATTCATCTAGTAAAAAATCATTGGTCTTATACGAAGAAAATGGAAATTTTGAACCAATTATAGAATATACTTTATATGATGCGGCTAATGCAAAAAAATATAAAACAAAAATAGTTATTCAATATTTTTTCCAAGAAAAAGGCACGCATAAACATATGATTAAATTGTTAAAAGATACAAAACAAATATATAATCATCATTGTAAACCTGTAAAAAGCACGGAAGAATTAGTATTTACACCTAATATTTTAGCATCACAAATGAGAACTCATTTATTAGCCCATCGCTACACGATAGACTATGATATTATAGACTATCATTTAAAAATAGTAGGTATGATGGTATCTCACGGTGGAATGCGTACTATAGTGCCAACTTACCCATCCAATATAGAATTAGGAAAACCGGTTAGATTTATAGAACACGAGTATAATTGGGTTTCTTATGAAGAATCTCGTGATTTTTTAACAAAAATATATGCTAGCACTAAAACATCCAAACACCCTATTCCGTGTAACCCGGTATCCAAGATAATAGATGATACCGACCGTATAATAGGTATATTTACCATGACAGGTCAATTTATACAAGTCGATCCTATTAAACTTAGTGACGTGTCTAATGATAATTTAATATCCATATATTCTCAACACAATTATAATGAAGAAGATAAAGTATTTTATGAGGATAAACAAGGAGATGTTTCTCGCGAAACCTTTGTTAGAAATATAAAATTAGAGCAAGGTTTTTATATATCATTTCGAAATACATTAAAATGGTTGCTCTCTAATCAGACATTTTATCCTGCAAAATTACAAATCCAAGAATTAATTCAACAAAAAAGTGGTTATGTAGATAAATTAGAAAAAATGCAAGTTTTATTGAAAAGTATAATGAGTAATTATGTGGTGTTTACGTCTATGAAATCGACCAACCATTTAAAACAAATAGAATTATGTTGCAATAAAAGTGTAAAAAATGATTGTAAAGGAACCGGAGCTTTTTGTATATATTCTGACTCGGAGCAAACATGTAAATTACACATTCCAAAAGAAAATTTACAACACAATAAAGATAATGAAGAAATATATTATATAAGATTATCCGATGAATTAATACGTTATATACACTATCAACAATACATTCTTAATATTAATAACAACAACATTGTAAAAGACTTAGACTATAGAATTAACGATAATGAAATTATTATATTAGAAAGCACATTATTATCTAATTATTTTAAACATTTGAAACCTATATCTGTATCTAAATATAATATTAATGCTACTTATGATACTATTCAACCATTAGAAACCATAGAATATGATTTAAATTATCAAGAAGAAGTGGTTGATCAAAGTAATTTAGAAGAAAAACAACAGGACCTAGACAACACAAATGCCGTGGATGCTCCTATGGTTGCAGCAGAAAATAAATCTTGTATTAAAGAAACAAAAGATGTTACCAATTATTTTAAAACTAATATATTTAAATTAAATAATGTAAAAGAGGATTTTTATCATGATAGTATATCAGAAAATTGTGTGTTTGCGTTAATAGTTGCGATATGTAAAGTAATGCAAGTCCCTATTTTTGTAAAAAAATATACGGATAAACACAAAACCTTATTTATAACCCAATACAAAAGTACTATAATAAGATATTTAAATAAATTTATAATTCAAAATACCACAGAGTTACAAGCAACCCATAATAAGAATAAACAATTAAGTAAAATATTTAAAACACAAGGTAAAATAACTATCGCCAAAGAATTAGGTAAAAACATAACAAATTTGCCATTATTTATATTACAACCAAATTACAATTGGAGTAATTTAGATTTATGGATTATTGCAACACACGAAAAACTACCTATTATATTAATAAATAAAAGTGAGTTTTTAGAATTAAATCATATAAAAGATGCTAATATTACAGTTAAAAAAATATTATTATTATATTATAATCCTACTATAACAGAATTTTTACTAGTAAGACAAGAAAAAAAAACAGAAAACCATAAAACATTTTCATATACATTTCTTCATACACGCGGAAATTATTTATTTAATGAATCTACTATACCAGGTGATAGTACAATAGCAACGGCTATTAAACAATATATTCCTATACATAAATGGTTTAATACGTTTATTTAATTTACATCCATCTCATCTTCACTATCTGATGCTTCTGCTACAGATAACTCATTGTTTTGATGATATGAATGCTGACGGACATTATTATATCGTATATGTTTTAATTTATCGCTTGTCATATCATTGAAATGAGTTTTAACAGTGGTATTATAGGAAGAACGATTTATTTGTCCAAATACAAAATAAGGTTTATTTTGTGTTGTTTTGGAAAAAATAAATTTACGACCAAATTGAGGGTTTTCTTCTATAAATAAATTCAATTTTCTTATCAACATAGTTTTATTTGAAAATTTACTATAAGGATTCAATCCATATTTAACCTTATGGTATAATAGTGCAAATGGTTTAAAATGATAGATAAGTGGGTTCCAAGGAAAGGTATCATCTATTGTAATATTATCTATTGTGCATTGCGGTAAAATAGTGTCATCTTTTAACATTTCTCTTATAATTTTTATACAACTATAATTTGTTATGGTGCTAAATTTACGTTTAATACAAATCTCTCTTATAATTGGTTCATAAACTTGTATAAATGTTTGTTGTTTACAATTGCATAGAATATAACCTTTAAACAAAATGGAATAATCAAATGAACTATTCATAAAACCTACATAAATATTATAAACATTCCCTATGCTAAACGGTAAATTTGTATAAGGATTTTTTATTTTTTTTATTTCCAAAAAATAATCATGACTACAATGTGTTAATGCTTCCTCTATAATATTATAAAGATCTGGAAAATGAAATGTATAAGGTTTTCCATGCTCATATAATGTTATCAAACTAGTTGGTTTATAGGTATCTAATGAGGCAAGCATTAAATCACAAGTAATACTAGACGTATTGTGTTTTTGTTTCCAAATAGTAGCACATTTCTGTAACCCTCTATAAGTTTTTTGTGAATGATAAAACAATAGTTCCATATCTTCTTTTACTGTTTTTTTTACAAATGATGAAGAATATACATAATATGACATGATTGAATATTTAGATTTCTTATTTGTTTGATTAAACATATATAGTATTAATTGTGTTTCATTAGGTTCGTTTAAATTTTGGCAGTGAATATTAAAATATTTTAACATTATGTCCGTAAATAAGGTCGTTTTTATATCAATCATTATAATAAATATAAAAATAGGTTTAAATCAATACAAAATAATATAAGTTTACTATAAAACCATGGAACGACGAATTTCTTTCAGTAAAGACAATACACTTACAGATAGACAATTATGTTCAATTTGTTATGTATCGTTAACTGAGTTAAATAACGATATTTCTACTACAAAATGCAATCATTTATTTTGCACAACGTGTATTATAAAATCCATGAAATTTAACAATTCTTGTCCATTGTGCCGCACAGTGTTAACCAGTCCTAATAAAAAATTTAGTATTAATTATGGAAAATCAAAACGAATTGTTCTAGAAGAAGTTCAATACTATCGCGAATATATTGCGGATAACATGAATTATATAATGAGTACCGTAGAATATCATACTGAAAATAAAAGTTTAACACCTGCTATAAAATCTCAATTACAGCGAGAAATGAGCGAAGTTTTTGAGAATTTTGGAATGGGTATATGTTTAAATGTAAATACTAAATTTGCTAATTGTAATATTTATGATACAAACCAAGAAATACAACAACCTAGTTCACCTTTGGTATCGCCTCCAAATGTAGAAAATCTGATCAACGGAGTTCGACTACCACCAATTTCTTAATTTTGAAAGTTGTTTTTATCAACCTATTATTTTGCCAAAAAACGAAAAATTCTCATTTCATGTTCAAATTTTGGGGATAAAAATGAAAATACTAAAAAAGAAAATATATATTTTATATATGAAAATTTCTAAAAATGGCATATTACATTTCTCATTTGTTGTATTATTTATGATAGGATCCTTATTATATTTACCCATTAGAATATTATTTGTTTTTTATGTAGAATGTGAATTATTATCATGGATTGTATTTAAAAATGAATGTTTATTTAGTTATTTATATAAAAAAAATAAAGACCCAAACTATAGTCTAGGTGACAATCCTGAATTAGAAGATATATATATCCCTCATTGGTTACATTATTTAGGTTATGCAATTCGTGTATATTTTTATTCAACCTTAAGCACATGGTATTATAGTTTGTTGTTAATACCCTTATATATATTAGAACGACAACGAGAAGGTGTGTATGAATATTGGTTAACAAATTGGCGTTATTTATTAGTGCCGATTGTATTATACTTATTTCATGGTTACAAAACTCCTTTTGATTTTTTTTCTAAGAAAAAACATAAAGAAATTATTTATTTATCTATTACTCTATTTGCGATATATCTTGGTTATATTTTATTTAAATATCCTAATTCAAGTGATTTATATGAACCTATCTTTGTAAGTTATTGCTTGTTGACATTTATAGGAATTGGTACTAGTATATGATTAACTAGTATTATTTGTTCCTGAAGAAAGTTTATCTAGGTTTTCTTTCATTTTATTTATTAGATTTTCAATAGGTTTTTCCATATTTTCATTTTCAACAATTTTTATATATGTATAATACGCTAATGCGGATTCAAATGTATAGTAAGCATCCATGCGTTCTTCTTCTTTAGAAATATTCATGGCTTCAGTTATTGCGTAAGGATTGTTTTCTACACTTTTTATAATAGCTTTTAAAGCATTTATAAAATCAGGTGGGAATTGTTCAACCATTATATATAAAATAATAGATAATGGTTTTATATTTATCAATTTATGATAATATAATAATAGGTTATAGTATATGAGAGATATAAAGGGTGGGACAAGGAAAGTAGAATGGTATTGTTCCATAGAAACAAACGGAAACCAAGGAATTCCCATGTATATAAATAGTAGAACTGGTGAAAAATTTCCTCTATTTATTAATAAAAAAGGTAATTTAAGTTACCGAGATAAAATGGGTATAGTGAAACCAGCAAAAAATTGTAAGGATGCTGATATTATTGAAGCACTTCGTAATCCTGTTATAGCACCTGCGCCATCAGCACGTCAGAATTCGGTTCATAGTGTTAGAGTGCGTAATTCTACTAAAAAAAAGAAACAAAAAAGTTTTTCAGGTAAAATCCAAGAGTATATTGATATTATTGAACAGGATAAACCATTACCAAAATCAAAGGGGATTGTTAAATTAAAACTATTTTGTAATACCGCCACAAGAAAAAATGCTTTAAAAACGCCTACGCCAGCGAGAGCAACTTCGCGAGTAAAAACGCCTACGCCAGCGAGAGCAACTTCGCGAGTAAAAACGCCTACGCCAGCGAGAGCAACTT